>Ga0208863_1001918_pt1 | contig 11661 bp, 12 predicted proteins | sample RifOxyD3_FD_184040 | JGI IMG/M metagenome (GOLD analysis project Ga0208863, IMG submission 184040) | Soil microbial communities from Rifle, Colorado - Rifle Oxygen_injection D3 (SPAdes) | ecosystem: Environmental > Terrestrial > Deep subsurface > Rock core/Sediment | place: Rifle, Colorado...
ACCACCTGCCCCGGCCCCAGCAACTTCGCCTGCATCGCCATTTCCTTGGTCAGATAGCGCACATATTCGGCGGCTTTACTCTTGTCCTTAGTGATGACCTTGTTGCACGCGCAGTAAAAACACAGCGTGTTGCAGAACGGGATATGAATATATAAGGATAAGGGGCGTGCAATGCCACCGATTTCCCGCTTTGCCACCCATTGAGCATAAGTCTCGGCATTAAAGGCTTCGACAAAACGATCTGCTGTCGGATAAGAAGTGTAGCGCGGCCCGTTCTTGTCCAGCCTACGTATCAATTCCAAATCCACGACCAGTTGGTTGTTATTTAACATGATGATTACCGCTACTGATTGAATGAAGTCGCATAATGCCACCCGCAACAAGAAACAGGTTTGATATATGTCAAAAATGATGGCATATTCCCTAATAACGACATGCGGCAATCCCTCTTGCTGTTATCCTCACCCATTACCTCAGCCCACAGGCCAGTAACGTGCTACTACCCGTTCCAACATATCAGTCTAAATCAGCCTGTTCCAGTTGTAATCTGGCCGAAATTTGTCTGCCCATCAACCTCAGCGAATTTGAAACTCGCAAGCTTGATGAGCTCAGCCCCTTAAAACGCAGCTTCTCTCGCAGCGATTATCTTTACCGTAGTGGCGATAAATTCCGCTCTCTGTTCGCTATCCACAGTGGCTCTTTCAAAACGCAGATACTGCATGAAGACGGGCGCGAACAAGTCACCGGGTTTCAAATGACAGGGGAAATTATCGGCCTGGACGCCATCAGCACGGATATTCACGCTTGCGAGGCCGTTGCGTTGGAGGACAGCGTGGTATGTGAACTTCCATTCAACAAGCTGGAGGCGTTGAGCCGTGAAATACCGACACTACAGCGCCATTTGCATAAAATCATGAGTCGCGAAATTGTACGCGACCAGGGCATCATGCTGCTACTGGGTTCGATGCGTGCCGAAGAACGCCTGGCGGCTTTTCTGCTCAACCTTTCACAGCGTTTTGCCGCACGCGGATTATCAGCGACTCAATTCGAATTACGCATGTCGCGTCAGGAAATAGGCAGCTATTTAGGAATGAAACTTGAAACGGTCAGCCGGGCATTTTCTCATTTCCAGGCACAGGGCCTGATCAGCGTCAAAGTGCGCACGATAGAAATCGTCAATCTGGCAGGCTTGCAAGCCTGTCTCAACAGCTCTCGCCAATAGACATTCCCACCTGCGCCTGCCGCGTTATGTCAGCTTAGTTTGACAGTGGACGCGGTTGAGTGGATTATTCGCCACCTGATTTTATTACCGGAGTACAACCAGATGGAACATCAAGTCACTCATGACGAAATTTCACGCGCCAAAATCCTGCATTCTGTGCTGTTATTTGACTTTATCGTTGTTCATGTTTTCGTTTTCGTACTATCTTTAAGCCTGATCCAAACCACCCTCATTCCTATCACGCTGATGCCCATCCTCTCGATCATCCTGCTTGGCAACGTGATCTTCAAGGCAAATCGGGCGCGAACCCGGGAAACATCCTCGTTCGTCCTTTGCCACAATTTACTGGCTGCAAAGCGGGCCAAGCTATTCTTTCTGCTATTTTTCGTAACAGGCACATTAACCACCCTGCTGGTCATGGGCGGCCCGCAATTAGGCATGAGCAAAATTGCCAGCTGGGCGCTGGCCGTTGGTATCGGGCAATTACCCTTTATGGTTGCACTGCTGGTGCTGGTAGTGATGGAATTCGATGCCGAGCATCAATGCAAGGATGGAAAGATTCCCGCCGCCGCCCTTGCGCTGCATTCTGCCACCGCAAAAGCGTAATCTGCCATGGACAAAAAAATAATACTGGGCGTTATCGCGCTCGTCATCGTATCGATTTCCATTCTTCTCATGCTGCCTAACAATAGCGTCAGCACCCCCGATACCCTGCCATGGAACATCACCCACCCGACACCCGACACCACGCGGGTATTGGGCGTTACTTTGGGTAAAAGCACACTCGGAGAAGTCGAACTCGCGTTCAAAGATCAAGCCGAACTTGAGATCAGCCTATTCAAGCCTAATGATGCAGCGATGGGGGTTGAAGCTTTCTTCGATGAAGTTAATTTCAACGGCCTGAAAGCGAAAATCGTCCTGACCATAGTCGTGTCACCGGAAGAAATGCAGGGTATGTTTAAGCGCGGCTTGCGCATGAACAGTACGCCCAGCGGCAAGCGCATCACACTGACACCGGATGATCTGGCACGCGTGCGCGCCTCCACCGTTGCCAGTCTGGCTTATTTACCCAATGTACGCCTGGAAGAGTCCATTCTCGCCAAACGTTTTGGCGAACCTGCGTTGCGTGTGCGTGAAAAGGAAACCGGTGTCATTCATTGGCTTTACCCGCAGCATGGCCTGGACATTGCGCTGGGTGGCGGAGAAAAACCCTTGCTGCAATATCTTCCACCCAAGGACTTTGACTTGCTAAGAGCGCCCTTGCTGATGCACGGTGAAGTATTGAAATAAGGCTTTATTGCTCCGGCGCGGAAGGATGTTTTTCCTTCTGCACTTTGGGCTGACTCAGCAACATCGCATCCTCGTCATCATCCAGTAAGATACGACTGGCATTGCCTTCCATATCTTCGTATTGCCCCTTCTTCACCGCCCAGATGAGAATGGCGACAAACATCAGCCCGAAGAAGGTCATACCAGGGATGAGACTGTAGATTACGTCCATTATTATCTGTCCTTAACTTGAAATTCGCGTAGCGATTCGTTTGTCCCCTCGCCCGCGTGCGGGAGAGGGTTAGGGTGAGGGGAACGAGCTTGCTCGTTAAACAAGTTACGAATACGCGCCGCATTACCTATCACCAGCAACGAACTGATCGGCATGCTGATCGCCGCAAGCAGCGGTGTCACATGACCCATAATCGCCAAAGGCACCATAATGCTGTTGTACACAAATGACAGCCCGATATTCTGCTTGATGGTAAGCAGGGTGCGTCGTGACAACTGCGTCGCAAGACGGACTTTATCCAGCTCATTCTGCATCAGCACGATATCGGCACTTTCGACCGACACATCCGTGCCCGACCCCAGCGCAATGCCGACATCAGCGCGTATCAGCGCGGGTGCATCATTAACGCCATCGCCCACCATCGCTACACGCTCACCCTGCTGCTGTAACTGTTGAATGACCCTGTCCTTGTCCTGGGGCAGCACCTCGGCAATCACCTCCATCCCGCCCAATTGACGTGCAATCGCATCCGCAACCGGCTTACGATCACCGCTCAACAAGGTCATGCGGATACCGGCTGCGCGCAAGGTATTGATCAAACCCTGCGCGTCCGCACGCAAGGTGTCCGCCAATACCAGCATGGCAACATGCTGCCCGTCCACGGCCAGATGCACGCAAGTCTTGGCCTGACCTTCGAGTGCCGCCAGCGTATGCATCAAGTCGGTTTGCGTGACAACTGCGTTGCGTTGCAGCCATTCTGCCGTACCCAGCAAGATGCGCTTCCCTTCAGCCTCGGCCTCGACACCGGCACCCGCCGTAGCATGAAAACCCTGTACAGCTTTGTTGCGATACGACAACTGACGTTCATCCGCCTTTCTTACGATAGCGTGTGCAACACTATGTTCTGAATAGCGTTCTACTCCGGCCGCCAAAGCCAGTAGAGCCGACTCATCGTATCCGGCCGCCACAATCACCTGCTCAAGATTCATCTTGCCTTCAGTCAAGGTGCCGGTCTTGTCAAACACGAAATGGGTCACTTTCGAGAGTGTTTCCAGCACCAGGCCATTCTTCACCAGGATGCCATGTTTAGCGCCTAGGCCTGAAGCCACAGCAATCGACATCGGTGTCGCCATGCCCAGCGCACAGGGACAGGTAATGATCAATACCGAAGTAGCCGCCATCAGCGCAAACTCGAAATTTTCCGACCAGATATAGAAGGTAATACCCGCCAGCACCAGGGTAGCGAGCACGAACCATGGAACGATACTGTCTGACAAACGCTGAATCGGCGCCTTTGAGGACTGCGCTTCTTCCACCAGACGGATGATTTTCGACAGCAGTGAGTCCTGGGTGGAGGCCTGCACCTCAACCACTAGCGCTCCACTACCATTCAAGGTGCCCGCCGCGACGCGATCTCCAGCCAGCTTTCTGACTGGCATGGATTCGCCGCTCAGCATCGACTCATCAACTGAACTGCTGCCTTCACACACCAATCCATCCATCGGAATCTTGCTACCCGGTTTGACCAGTACACGTTCACCCAGCAGTACTGCACGAACGGAAATCATTTTTTCAATTCCGTCACGGAGCACTGTCGCCACGCGCGGCTGCATATCCATCAAACGATTAGTCGCTGACAAGGCCTGATGGCGGAACATACCTTCCAGATAGCGGCCTATCAGAATAACGAATATCAGATTGGTAACCGTATCAAAATACACTTCACCGGCCCGTGCCCCGACCAGAGTTACATAGAGTGAATATACATAGGTGACCGTCAACCCGATGGCAATGGGCAAATCCATGGTCATGCGCGCCACGCGCAACCCGCCCCAGGCACCCTTGTAAAAAGGATAGCCGGCGTACAACAGTGTAGGTGTGGCCAGCGCCCAGCCCATCCAGTGGAAAAAGTCGCGAAACTCTCCATCACCCGCACCGCTATACAAGGCAATGGAAATCAGAGTCAGATTCATCATGGCGAAACCGGCGAAGAACAAGCGGAACAGCATGGCGCGGTTGGCCTTCTTCATCGATCCTTCGGCTACTTCAGGGTCATAGGGAACACCCGCATAGCCTATCTTGGACAACTGATGTATCAGCGTAGAAAGTTTGACCTTGCTGTTATCCCAGCGCAGGTGCAGACGCTTTCCGGCCAGATTGACATTTGCGGTCAGCACGCCGGGGGTGCGCATCATGCTGCGCTCGATCAGCCATACGCAGGCTGCGCAGTGTATGCCCTCAACCAGCAGATGTGCATCGCTGCTTTCGCCCCGGCTATTGACGAAGTCTTGCGCCACTTCATCGAGGTCGTACATTTCGATGTCTCTGGGCGGGGTGGGTGGCGGCGCCAGCAGCGTCCCTTGTGGTGTACGCTGGTAGAAACCTTGCAGTCCGGCTTCATATATCGCCTCGCAGACAGACTGACAGGCAAAGCAGCAGAAATCTCTTTCCTTGTCTTCAAGACGGCTGTGGTAATTCGCGTCTGAAGCGATAGGCAAGCCGCAATGAAAACACCCCGCATCTGCGAGGTGGGCTGCTTCATTTCCTTGCATTTAAAGTATCGCCTTGATTATTTTGGAATAGAGACAAAGAGTTTTTCCTCCATGTCGAAATGTCGCCCATCATGTTCTGCCCTGATGAGGATATCCCAATTTCCTGCCCTCGGAAAATTCATGCTGCCTTCATACCGTCCTGCGGCCACTGTATGCAGCGAACCCTTGAAATCAAAAGAGGGATCGCCTGGCCATTGCGCCTCGATATCCACCTTGCCATCGCTTATCGGCTGCCCTTCACGATCCTTCAAATCAAACTTGAAATCGACAGGATTGGCTATCACAATAAATCGCGCGGCATCAGACGCAGTCAGCGGGTCATTCTGCAATTGCTGCGGTGAATGCAAACTAGCCTGCCAACCCAGCGTAGATCGCTCCGCCTGCTGTTGCATCCACTTCGCGTCGTACTGGTTGTGAGCCTTAACAGTGTAATTTTCGTCAAGCAAGCGCATGGGATGATGTATGACATTCCACAGCATACGGCCGTTGATTAACACCCCGGACAGTATGATTACCAGCAATCCCAGCACCCACGGGTTGCGCCAACCCTGTTTATTTTTTTGAGAAATCATGATGTTCCTGTTATTGAGTCAAATTTCGCTCAACGCTTGGGAGCGTTGAACATGGTGGTGTATTCCGCCGCCATGGTTGGATCTTCGGCATTCTCAACACGGAAGACAATCTTGGTGACTTCTTTCAAAATATTTTCATCCGGTGCTTTTACAAATATTGTGAATGAAGTTGCCTTACCGTGCGTGACCAACTTCGGTTCTTCAATCCCGACCAGCACCTGACCTTTTATACCACCATCCGCCTTAACGTTAACATGCAAATTATGGTCGGTTTTATTTAGCACCTTAAAGGTATATTTATTCTGGATCGATCCATCGCTCATGCGCACGAATAAAGGTTGACGTTCCGGTGCAACCCTCAGAGTAAGTGACCCAAGATGATTCAGCCCGTAAATAATCCCGCCCAGCGCCAGCAACAGAATGACAACATACACCCAGGTGCGGGGATGCTGATACAGTTTTTTGACCGGACGACCTTCAAGTTCATCCAGCGATGCGTAACGTATCAGTCCACGAGGGCGACCGATCTTGTCCATCACAGAATCACAGGCATCCAGACATAGGCCGCAGGTAATGCAACCCAGTTGCTGACCGTCGCGTATGTCCACTCCGGTCGGACACACTTGCACGCACTGGAAGCAGTCGATGCAATCTCCCTGCTGTTCCACCACTTTACCCGCCTGACGCAACTTGCCGCGTGGTTCACCACGGCTCACATCGTAAGCGGGAAGTATCGTCTGCGAGTCAGCCATAACCGCCTGAATACGGGCATAGGGACACAACCACAAACAAGTTTGCTCACGCAGGAAACCGGCTAAGAAATACGTGCCCAAAGTAAAGGAAATCAGCGTGACCCATTCCAGCATGGACAGGTTGAAACTCAATAAATCACGCCAGTACTGGAACGCATCCACGAACCAGATCGTGAAACTGATCCCGGTAAAGACGGAAATCGCCAGCCAGATGACATGCTTGAGCACCTTCTTGCGTATCTTCTCGCCGTTCCAGGGTGCCGCATCCAGCTTGTGACGCTTGTTAGGGTTGCCTTCAATTTTCTCTTCTACCCAGGTAAACAGATCAACCCAGGCGGTTTGAAAGCAGAAGAAACCGCAGAACACGCGCGATGCGACCGAAGTAATCGCAAACAAAGCCATTGCCAGCAACAGCAACAGCAACGATACCATCCAGATATCCTGCGGGAGAATAGTGAGATTAAAGATATGGAACTGGCGGTTATTTACATCAAGCAATAATGCCTGCTTACCATTCCAGCGCAAATAAGCGCCAAAGAAAAAAATCAACCAGAAGGACTCGGTAATATATTTGAGCGTACGAAAACGACCCGGCATACGCTTCGCATGAATGGTTGCATCACCCAGATTGGTGGACCATTCGGTATGTTCGCTGTATAGGCCAGTAACGCTGCCCACTTCCGTTTTTTTAACCGGCTCGCTCATTGCCAACTCCTGTGTTTTTATCCGATTTAGTCGGACAATTTATGCAAAGAATGCTCCGTTTAAACTCTACCGTAGCGGGAAAATTTACGCAGTGTATTCTTTGTGATTTCAAATTTCTCAAATGAAAAAAGGAGGAGGCGAGCCTCCCCCTCTTCAATTTGAGTGCAATTACTCTTCGCCGCGCTTTTTTCTGGAATTATTAAACAGCCAAATCAAAGCAGCAATTACCACGGCAAATGCGAGACCAGTGGCAATCATCAAAGCCCATTGTACAAAGTCGGGACCCATGTCTATTTTCCTTTCTAAAGCCTGCACGGTTATGAGCCGTGCAGGAAAATGGAGATTTACTCAGCTACAGGTGCAGTGGCAGCAACTTCCGAAACAGCAGCTGCTTCCACTACCGGAGCCACGGCTTCAGCCTGACCACCACCAAACTTGTACACATAAACTGCCAGTTTCTTCATGTCAACAGCCGACAATTTACCTGCTTCAGTGAAGTTAGGCATAACTGCATTGCGAGACTCGGAATCACCGGAGTTCACACCAAACTTAATGGTCTGCTTGATGCCTTCCACGGAACCGTCAAACCGCCAGATTTTATCTGTCAGGTTAGCCGAACCCATGGCTGCAACGCCCTTACCATCTTCACCGTGACAGGCCGTACATCCTTTTTCCGCGAACAACGGAGTGGAAGTAGGCGTGCCCGCAGCAACCGCATTGGCCAGTGTATCGAGCTCAGCATCAGACAGCATATCCTTGTGCGCCATCATCATGCCCTGGCGACCACCGGAAATGCTTGCGTGGATGTCGTCGATCTTGCCGCCAAACAACCAGTCATCGTCGAGCAGAATCGGCGCCATCAGACCTCGTTCACGTGCAGCGAACTTGGCACCATTTTGCGGCGAACCCTCACCACTTTGACCATGGCATGCAGCACAGTTATCACTGAATAGCACCTTGCCGGAACGCGTCACATACTTAGACAACTCCGAATCAGCAAGAATAGCTGCCGGTGTCATGTCCTTCAGCTTGTCTTCAAACGGCTTACGCACCGCATCCAACACCGCCTGATCTTGTTCCAGCTCCTTAATCGCAGACCATTGACCCGTAGCAGGTAAGCCGACACCCTTGAAGAAATCTCCAGAAGTCGCAAAGGGAATGGACGGATACATCAACCAATAAACCACCACCCAAATCGCGCTGGCTGTCAGACCAAGCATCCACCATCTCGGCGGCTGATTGGTAAGATCGCCCAAATCATCATCCCATACGTGCCCCGTGGTTGGCACACCACCAGCGGAGTTTTGATTATCACTCATTTTTTATCTCCCGAATTGTTGTACTCGCCCTCATCTCGCAGAGCCATATCGCTCTGCGAGTCGAACGCATCCTTGTTTTTAGGATTGAACACCAGCACATAAACCGCAACCATCGCAACGAAGGCCAATATGGTAAAAACCACCCCGATCCAGTCATTGCGTGACATCGCTGCCCAGTCTGTATGCAAGTAGTCCATTAGTTTAGTCACGGTAGTTCACACCTTCCTCAAACTTCACGTGATTTCCCAAGGATTGCAGGTAAGCGATGACGGCATCCATTTCTGTCTTGTTTTCCAGCTCCGTTTTAGCGCTGTCCAAGTATGCATCCGTGTAGATGGTTCTTGGCACAGGGTTAAACGGCATCTTGGTCATAACATTCATTGTCTTAATGGCTGTATCCACATTAACTGCGGCATTATCCAGGAAGAAATAGTTAGGCATAACCGACTCAGGCACCACATCGCGCGGATACTTCAGATGTTTACGATGCCACTCATCAGAGTACTTGCCACCGACGCGAGCAATATCCGGCCCGGTACGCTTGGAACCCCATTGATAGGTATGGTCGTACATCGATTCTTCAGCGATCGAGTAGTGACCATAACGGTCTTTCTCGTCACGGAAGGGACGTATCATCTGTGAGTGGCACAGGAAACAGCCCTCGCGGATGTAAACACTGCGACCTGCCAACTCAAGCGCCTTGTAAGGGCGCACGCCATCGCCAGGAACCCACTCATCCAGCGTTTTATGCGCGGAGGTGGCTGGATTCCAGACGATTTTATCCATATGGATAGCATTGCCCTGCAGGTCTTTGTGTGACGTACCATTGAACGTACCATCACCACCCGACATAGCGGTATTTGGCAGGTAGAACAACGGGACGATTTCCACGATGCCGCCGACCGATACTGCAATTGCAGTCAGAACGAACATCAGCAACGTATTGCGCTCGATCTTGTCCTGAAACTTGGTTGAATAAATTTTATCGTGATCAGACATGTTTTTCTCCCCCTTATGCTTTAGCTGCAACAGCGTTTACGCCGCGGACAGCGCTTGCTTGACGAACAGTCATCACGACGTTGTACAGCATGATCCAGGTACCCAGATTAAAGATCGCGCCGCCGACAGTGCGCATCACGTAGTACGGATGCATAGCAGACACAGATTCAATAAAGGTATAAGTCAAGCTACCGAACTCGTCGTAATCACGCCACATCAGACCTTGCATGATGCCGGACACCCACATCGCTACGATGTAAGTCACCGCGCCGATCAAGGACACCCAGAAGTGAACATTCACCAGGCGCTCGGAATACATTTCGGTATTCCACAGCTTCTTCACCATGTGGTAGATCGCACCGAAAGAGATCATCGCCATCCAGCCCAATGCGCCGGCATGTACGTGACCAACGGTCCAGTCAGTATAGTGAGACAAGGCATTCACACTCTTGATCGACATAACAGGGCCGTCGAAGGTGGACATCGCGTAGAACGCCATCGCAGTCACCAGGAAACGCAGGATGTAATCGGTACGCAGTTTGTCCCATGCACCGGACAAAGTCATCATACCGTTCATCGCGCCGCCCCATGAAGGGATGATCATCGCGAGAGAAATAGCTGCACCCAGCGAGCCGGTCCAGTCAGGCAACGCAGTGTATTGCAGATGGTGAGCGCCCAGCCAAACGTAACCGAAAGACAGTGTCCAGAAGTGCAACACAGACAGACGATACGAGAACACCGGACGACCGGATTGCTTAGGAATGAAGTAGTACATGATGCCCAGGAAACCACCCGTCAGGTAGAAACCCACCGCATTATGTCCCCACCACCATTGAATCATGGCATCTTGCACGCCAGAGTAAATGGAGAAGGCTTCAGTCATGCTTACCGGGATAGCCATGCTGTTCACTACATGCAGGTAAGTGATCATCACGATCATACCCATGGTGAACCAGTTCGACACGTAGATGTGCGATGTCTTGCGGATAGCCGTGGTCATGATGTGATTCAGACCAAACGACAGCCACACAACCGCGATCATAATGTCGATCGGCCAAACCAGCTCGGCGTACTCTTTACCGGAAGTCAAACCCAGCGGCAGAGTAATCACGGCCAGCACGATGATCAGATTCCAGCCCCAGAAGGTGAACCATGCCATGGCATTGCTCCACAACTTGGTCTGGCCAGTACGCTGCACCATGTAGAAGCCGGTCGCCATCAACACACAACCACCAAACGCAAAAATCACTGCATTGGTATGCAATGGGCGCAATCTACCGAATGAAAGCTCGGCAATATCAAAGTTTAGAAACGGCCACGCCAATTCCGCTGCAACATACACACCGACTAGCGTACCTACAACCGCATAAACAACTGCCATGATGGTGAACCATCTGACAACGTCCATGTCATATTTTACTGGTGTCGCTTGAGTAGCTTCCACAGTATCTCCTCCCAAGAGCAAAGTTAAAAAATAACGCGATATTTGCTTAATATTTCCAGACAAATAGCCCATCTCTTCTTACAGCTTAAAAAAGCTGCGCAATAATGTCACACCCATCAGGTGTAAGTAAAGCGAAAACACCACAAATTGACACCCATTCCCACCCAGTTTACTCGGGCTTTACCCTTGATGGCATAGTGGGTTTATGGAGATATATTCTGAATTAAATCGATGGAAGACCAACAACTCCGACCTGCTCGCGTCAGGTTGATTTACATCAAAACTTGCCCACCTTGGCCTCGTCAAAACGTCAGCCTGGTCATATGGCATTGATTCCACTGACTATGAATATCGCGACAGGCAGGTAATTTTGTATGAATTCGCACCTGCCATGCGACAACTGAACAACCGATTGCAGCTTAATGCAGCGCCTGATTGACACCAGCCAGCTCCGCCTCACCCAGCGCACCCACGGCCGCTTTCAGGCGCAGCTGGCTGAGCAGGTAGTTGTATCGGGCTTGATACAGGTCGCGGCGGGTGGCGTAGAGTTGTTGTTGGGCGTTCAGCACGTCGAGGTTGGTGCGCACGCCGACTT
>Ga0208863_1001920_pt1 | contig 11658 bp, 9 predicted proteins | sample RifOxyD3_FD_184040 | JGI IMG/M metagenome (GOLD analysis project Ga0208863, IMG submission 184040) | Soil microbial communities from Rifle, Colorado - Rifle Oxygen_injection D3 (SPAdes) | ecosystem: Environmental > Terrestrial > Deep subsurface > Rock core/Sediment | place: Rifle, Colorado...
TGCTTAATTTTATTATATAACATTTTTAATAAAAAGAGTATCTTAAAATTTTTGTTCTAAATATAGTATAATTAATTTTATAAAGAGTAAACTATTCACAAATAAAAGGAGTAAATTCATGGCAGAAAAAGCAGAAAAGGTGGAAAAGTCTAATACACCGGTTATAGAAAGTGAAAAAAAACGCGCCCTTGATTTAGCAGTTGCCAATATAGAAAAAGTATTTGGTAAAGGCTCTATTATGCGGCTCGGAGATTCCAGCAAATACAAGATACCCTGCATTCCTACAGGTGCGCTGACCCTTGACCTTGCATTAGGTGTCGGAGGAATACCAAGAGGTAGAATTATTGAAATTTTTGGCCCTGAGGCAGGGGGCAAAACCACAGTTGCTCTTCATATTATTTCAGAAGTGCAAAAAAATGGGGGGTTGGCAGCATTTATTGATGCAGAACATGCCCTTGATCCATCCTATGCCCAGAGAATAGGTGTAGACCTTGATAACTTGCTTGTATCCCAGCCATCTACAGGAGAAGAAGCCCTTGAAATTACAGAAGCCCTTGTTCGCAGTGGTGCAATAGAAATAGTCGTAATTGATTCTGTAGCAGCATTGGTACCAAAAGATGAAATCGAAGGAGATATGGGCGACCATCATGTAGGCGCCCAGGCACGCTTAATGTCGCAGGCTTTACGAAAACTAACAGCTGTAACAAGCAAATCCAATTCCGTTGTTGTTTTCATCAATCAATTACGTGAAAAAATAGGCATTATGTTTGGTAATCCTGAAATAACCACCGGTGGACGGGCATTAAGGTTTTATAGCTCCATAAGACTGGAGGTTAAACGTATTGAGACCTTAAAAAGAGATGGTGAAGATATTGGGAACAGAGTAAGGGTAAAAGTTGTTAAAAATAAAGTATCCCCACCATTTAAACAGGCAGAATTTGACCTTATCTTCGGGGAAGGGATTTCCAGTATCGGATGTTTGTTTGACCTTGCCGTGGAATACGGTCTTATTACCAAGAGCGGAACATGGTTTTCCTATAAAAATACAAGTTTAGGTCAGGGTAAAGATAATGCCAAAGAATATTTGAAAGCTCATAAAGAGATAGTTAAAGAGTTGGATAAACTACTAAGGGAATTATTATTCCCCGAACCAGAAGAAGAGGATGGAAACAAAACCTCTTGCAGTGATGCCAATAAAGAAAAATAAAAGTAGGGAACAGGCATGCCTGTTCCCTCTCTTAAATTAATAATTATTTTTATGCTTGACCTTACAAATTTAAAAGATTTACTTGATAAAAACAGGAATGATTATCCATCATTCCCTGATGAAATAATAATTTCCAATATTACTAATAATTTACCTTTTTTAGCTAATTTTATTCCGGCAGATATACATTTATATCAATTATTGGATAAAGAAACATTAAAAACAGTCGGAGAAGCAAAACCAATTATTGAAGAATCTTTTCATAGAAGGTCGTATATAGATTATATCTTCCCATTAGATGAAAATAAAATTTTCAGGGAAATTGTCGAAACCCAAAACATAATTATAGGAATCAATGGAGAAATTATTAATGAATTACCCTGTCATCAAACTGTCTTTCCTGTTTTTAACGTAAAAAAAGAGCTTATTGCTTTTTTGGAAGTAAAAAGAAATATAAATGAAGAATTAAGAATTGGTGCCAAACAGGAAGTTTATAGAGAAATAATAGATAGTATAACGCAAATAATAATCAATAAAGCACTTTATGAAACCCGTTATCTTTCGCCATTTTTACCGGGTGACGCTTTGTTGATCATTAATGATATGGGTTTGATTATTTATGCAAACCCTCTTATGTTAAGTATTGCAAAAATATTTAATATTCACCCTGAATTAGAAGGCAATATTTTTTCTGAAATTTTTGCACCACAGGAAGTTGTAGTTAAAGATATGAATTTCCTTTATCTGGAGCAGGATATAACGTTAAATGATGTTACGCTTAATTTTAAAGCCATACCTTTACCCGGGTATATTGTCATTATATTAAGAGACATAACCCAGCTTCGCCGTAAAGAAATAGAAATATCGGTAAAATCTATGATTATTAAAGAAGTACATCATAGAGTAAAAAATAATCTTCAGACAATTGTAGGGCTCTTACGACTGCAACAGAGACGGATTCAGAATCATGAAGCTAAAAATATTTTAGGCGAATCTATAAACCGTATAAATAGTATAGCTTTATTACATCAATATTTATCTCAAAAGGATGTGGAATTATTGAATTTGAAAGAACTGTCATCAAATATTTTACTGGGAATAATACAAAGTATGGGGGAACCGGATATAAAAATAGAAACAGAGGTGATTACAACACCGGAAGTAATATTATTGCCATCCGCCCGGGCAAATTCGGTGGCCCTTATTTTAAATGAATTAATAAATAATGCTGTTAAACATGCTTTTATTGGGAAATTATCCGGAAAATTAAGTATATATTTAAATTTAACTCATAATTTATTAAAAATAACAATAAAAGATAACGGTACAGGATTGCCGGCTGATTTTGACCCTGAAAAACATGCTAATTTAGGCTGGAGAATTATTTTAAGTCTTTTGACAGATGATTTAATGGGGGATTATGAAATCAATTCGGATGAAAACGGAACAACCATTAATATTACAGTTCCCGGGATTACATAACCATCAGGTTATTCATCTAAATCGGTATTACCCCAACACAAGCATCGGAGTATTCTGATAGTAATAAAAATGCAAAAAAAAACTGGGGTGCAAGGACTCGAACCTCAATTAACTGGTCCAGAGCCAGCCGTGCTACCATTGCACCACACCCCAATGATATTAATATTATAAATTGTAAATTATAAATTGTAAAGGCAAATAAAATTTATGTCTGTAAATTTCAAAAATCTAAACGTTGAATAAGTCAGGACAGTCAAAAATAGGCTTAAACAATCTGGACAAGCCAGAGTTACCGCGTTTCAATTTCATTTTCAGTTGGTTCATATCTATCTGTTTGTGAATATGGCGTAAACTCTTTGATGTCAATATTAAACTTTAATTCTATTGCTTTATTTAATGTAAAAGATTTTATTACTACTTGAGAAAGTTCCGGTGGTTGTTCCGGTATTGTAACAGCTTTAATAAATTGATACTGATGTACCTTAAGATTATTTTGTTCTGTTTCTATTAAAAGGAATATTTTGGATTTTTCTTTCACATATTTAGCATAAAAAACATCCAGCCATAAATTTCCGGTTTTGCCTATATAAACCGCCTCTCTTGGTATACGGGTCGAATCAATCCATGCTTTTCTAACAGGCTTTTTATATAATTCAGGATGTTTAATAAGAAGTTTTATTGACTTTTTTGCAAGCATCTTTTCTACCAGTGTATCTTCCGTATTGTCTAAAAAAACTTCAGCACTTATAAATTTAGAAGTCTTAATATCTTTAATAAGCTTAACTTTATAATCAAGAGGTCTTTTATTTGTCGTCCAATCGTTGATATTATCCGGTATAATTGGAATAATAAATATTTTCCGACCATCCCTGAGATAAATACCAAACACTTTTTTCCCATCCGGCTCAGTTTTTTTGATGCGTATTTTTTTACCTTCCATACTAATATTGGATTTGGCAACAGGAACATCATCAATTGTAATGTTGGTAATATCATTAACATTTATAGATATTTCCTTTGAAACACTATCCCATTCCTCAACCGCAATAAATTCAAAAGTAGTATCAAGAGGTTCTGCCTGAATTAAAGGAGTTGCGGTGGGTTGAATAACAGGGTTAGTTTCATCCGGCGGTTTTACAGGTTCTTCTTTGGGTGGTTGATAATTTAAATCAACAGGCTTTTCTTCTTCTTCAATCTTAATATTAATATCAAGGTTAAGCTCTATTTTAGTTGGTTTTTCAAATGTTACCGGTATAATTGCACCGGATTGGGAAGGCGTGTTGAATTTTAAATCTAATTTTTTATCTATCCGTATTGTATAGATAACTAATTTCCCTGATGCAATTTCAACAATAAAACGAAATTTTGAATATGGTTGAACATATTTATTGAAAAATAAGGCATCGAGTATTAAATCTCCATTATCTGTAATTCCTATGGTCTGAACCGGAATAGGATGATAATCTATCCATGCCTTTATTATTTTTTTACCATAAAGTAAAGGCCTGTTAATATGAAATATAACACCACCCAATTTCTTTTGTTCTATACGTTCTTTTTCTGATAAATCCCTGTTCAAAATTTCCACTTCTACTATATTCTTACTCTCTATATCCGTAATTAATCCGGCATCATATTTTATAGAGGTCAGGCTTTTTTCTTTATAATTTTGGGGTGGTCGTAATGGTAAAATAATAGTTTTACCATCTTTTAAAGTAACTTTGACTTCTTTTGCCCGTGACTCGGAAAGTTCTATGGGTGGTAATTTAAGGTCATTATTTTCTTCCTTAAAAACAATTTTATTGCCTTCGAATTCCACCCTATCCACCATATTCGGACTGATTAGCGTTTCATTACCATTTTCATCAAGAATTGTAAGTTTAATATTTATTGGAGCAAATAAATCAGGCGGAGGAGTTACAGTAGGAAAGACACAACTAAACAAAAATGAAATACCCGCGATTATTACAAAAATGACAACTGGAATTAATTTTATTTTTTTATCCATTTAAACTCCTTATATTCACTATTCATTATAATGGACGAAAAAAAATATGTTAATGTTCCTTTTATTTTTTTTACATTTTTAAAAATAATTTTTACTAAAATTGATAAAAACAAAAAAAACCGGGTATAAAAAAAACAGAAGAAAGATTTGAGAAAAAATTAGAAAGGTAAAAAGTAGAGGCGAGAGATGAAAAATTCCAAAAGCCCGATAAGTTTTAAACTTGTAAAAAAACATTTTCATCAACTGGCATGTCAGGAATGCGGAAGCCATTTTGAGGAGAATGGAATTAAACTGATTAAAGAAACAGATGACTATATTGTTATTAAAGTTACATGCCTGAAATGTTACAAAAGTTCTGCTGCATTGCTGTTTGATTCTTATACGATGCTGGCACCGCAAAATAATTTAACTGAAGAAGACAAGCATAAACTTAAAAATCCAAAGCGTTCCAAAGAAACCGGACCTCTTAATTAATTGAAGATTGTACATTACACGTGCAGTCTTATTCTCAATGATTTTTTGAATAATTACAACATTTAGCTCAACATCAAAAGATTTGTTCAATAAAAACATCTGATAAATTCTTGTTATTTCTTTGACCCGGACATACTCAAAAAAGCATTTATTATTGATACAAAAATTTCAAAATTTTTACCTGTCTAAGAGGGTGTCTGAAAACTTAAAATAAAATAAATTGAGGGGTAAAATAAATGTATGAAACAAAAAAATTATCCCTCGGATGTAAATGATACAGAATGGGAAGAGATAAAGCAATATCTTCCCGGAGAAAAATCAACCGGCAGACCAATCGAAATAGATAGAAGAGAAATTATTGATGGAATATTTTATATAAATCGGAGTGGTTGTGCATGGAGAATGCTTCCGCATGATTTTCCACCATATCAAACGGTATATCACTATTTTCGGAGATGGCAAAAAGCAGGTATATGGGAACAAATACATAATGCTTTGCGTGAAGAAGTTCGAAAAGAGGAAGGAAGAGAACCGACCCCAAGCGCCGGCATTGTAGACAGCCAAACGGTTAAAACCACAGAGGGCGGAGAACATGGTTATGATGGCGGTAAAAAAATAGATGGACGTAAACGCCATATTATAGTGGATACAATTGGATTACTTTTGATAGTTGTAGTTCATGCTGCAAATATTCAGGATAGAGATGGAGCAAAACTTGTATTTGCAAAAATTTTTGGACTTTTTCCAAGATTACAATTAATATGGGCTGATGGTGGGTATGCAGGTAAATTAGTTGACTGGGTAAAACAACAATTTACATGGATATTGGAGATTGTAAAACGTTCTGACGATATAAAAGGTTTTGTGGTTTTACCTCGCAGATGGGTTGTTGAAAGGACTTTTAGCTGGCTTTACAAATGTCGGCGATTAAGCAAAGATTATGAAAAGCTGACCGAAACAAGTGAAAATATGATTTATATTGCGATGATTCGTTTAATGTTAAGGAGGTTATCATCTGAATAGTAGTTTATTTTTGATTCTAAATTTGTTTATGCGGTTTAATAACCTGTTTACTTTTTTTTTGAGTTATTTTGAAAGGAGTATTCTTATTTGAATTTTATTTATTTTTTTCTAAAATTTCATCCGATATTTTTTTATGGGATAAATACTTTTCAGACGCTTTCTAAGTATTCTTGCCAATGATTTTTTTGCACTAAAAAGATTCCACCTTAAATGAAAAATCTTATACAAATTTACCGGATTGTTAAAAACATACGGAATGAATCGCGAAAAGTTAATTTTAGACCATGAATCTTTTATAAATTCCATATCAGGAAATTCAAAATTTACTGTGTCACTTATCGAACGTATAATAATAAAATTTAATTTGTTATTTTTACAAAATGTTGCGATTTCAACACTTTCCATGTCTATAAAGTCAATTTGGTTATATTTTTCTTTTAATTGTTTTTTTTCATCTCTTAACAGGATTTTATTTACTGTGCAAGCTTTTTGATATAATTTGACAATTTGTCCGTTCCATGTAGTGAACGGTCGCGACCGTTCACTACAATCAAAATGAAACATGCCAAACATTTCTGTAGCATCGACAGTATGCCACTCTCCGGTTTTATTGCATAAAATTTTATCAGCAATAACAATATCGCCCACTTTAAGAGACTCATTTATTGCTCCGGCATAGCCTGTGGAAATTACCAAATCAGCTTTTATGTTTAATGGTGAATAAGCTTTGAAAAACCGTCTTACATTCTTTTCTCCCACTCCTGTAATACCAAAATAAAGAGTATGTTTTTCTATATTTTTTTCTAACAATAAATGCTTTTTGCCTTCCATAATAATTAAAGGTTTATATAGGGTAATAAGACTGTCTATTTCACTTTGCAAGGCTGAGAGTATTAATATCTTCATGATTTTCTATTTTGTTCATTTTAATTTTTTTTGACACTTATAAGCCAGCTTTTAATTTTTTAATGGTTTGTACTGACACACCTAAGTCTTTAAGGAATACTAATTTTAATATCCATTTAATTTTGTCAACAAGTTCAACAATTTCTGTTCCTTTTTTGGCTTTAATTTCTAAATTTTTATCATAATGAGTCCAATAATTTCTTGTTATTATTATGTCATTTATAAAGTTTTTATCAATAATTAATTTCAATAATTCATCATGTTCTTTAAAGATTTGTTTTAGCCTTGTTCTTAAAGAAATTTCATTACTATATTTTATATTGGATTCTAATTTTTCTTTTAAATCTTTATTTAAGTTAGCTGGAATTGCTTGATACAAATTATCAATTACATTTTTGTATTCATCTTCAGATAAATAATTACCGCCGTATTTTCTTCTATGATATGCCTCTAACGCATAGATCAAATTTAAAAATTCATTTTCTATGCACATTGGTTTATTATAAAAAGTTGAAAAGTATAAATTATAAACACGCTTAAGAGCGTCAAATTGAGCAAACCAATTATTTAAAATTTGTTCAAAGTTATCTGAAATATCTTGAAAGGTTAACATAGTGAGTGGATTGAACATAGTGAATGGATTGATCTTATTTGATAAAGTAAACTTGTTATTGGAATAAATCATAAAAATATCATGATTTTTATTTTCACCTTTTACAACCAACGGATACACAGGAGTATTTATAGCCAAAGTCAGAAAGTTTTGAATATTATGAAATATATTGTCATAATCATTAAAATGTAACGCTTTGTCGGATTCAGTCTTTATAAACATGGTATGTTTTAAATTAACTTGAGAAATATTCCAATCTCTTTCAAATAAATAATCAAATGAAATATTTAAATCATTGATTTTTACTTTTATTACTTCAGGAGAGCTGTAAGTATATTTATATTTGTTATTCTGTAAGTTTTCTTCTATAAAAAACGTTGGTTTTATCCATTGTTCCAGATAAGAATAATTTATTGCAATATTATCAAAAACAATATCTTCGTTTTTCTTAAAATGATGACCAATAAAAGCTATCTGAATATAAAATTTTTGTGATAAAGCCGATAAATTATATTTATTAGTTTGAATACACTTGTACAGAGTAATATTTTGCCCATCAGCAGTAATTCCTAAAATTATATCTGTATCAGAGTTTATGAATTTTTTATTTTCTTTTTTTGTAAAATCCAATTCTCCCACTAAATTAAGTTTAAGCCCTTCCTGCGGCTCATATTTTAACATACCGCTTAATTTTTCTTTAGGTTTTTCAGGCAGCCACCATATTCCCACATATTCAAATTTTTCCGTATGAGAAATTTGTTTGCTCATTTATATATCCTCTTCTTCAAATTTTATTTTTTTGCTCATGAGTTCTTCAATGAATATCTTTAAACTTGGATTTTTCTTATATAATTTAAGTAATTCTTGATGTTTACAGTATTTTCTGGAAATATCATCATATAAATCAGGATTTTTAGCTTCAGGATTAATCTTATACTTTAGTTTGTTATTAAGTTTATATAAACAGTTATTGGTTTTCTCTTTAGTTTTATCAGAATAATAAATAGGCAAAAGCCAGCATTCAATAGCATTAACACAAATTGCAAAAATTATTCTTTCTTTGTGTTTATCATAAAGCTCGTTACCAATGACTTCCTTAAATTTTAGTTTTACATCTTTAATTAATTCAGGTGGAGTTTTTTTTGTGCCATCCGGTCTTGTATCTTTAACATCATAATGCTTTTCATTGCAAACATCAGTGTCAATCTGAATAATCAAATAATCATTCCTTTGAAAAGCTTCTTTAAAATAATTTGATTTACAGTATTCAAAAACTTTATACCAATTTCCAAATTTTTTTATGCTTTCTTCATCTGTAGCATCCCTTAAAGGTTGTAAAGGATTTACATACATAGTTAAATCATCATTATTAAAATACCCTGTCAAAATATTTTCAATAACTTCTTGATCACTTACTCCTTCTGTAATTAATCCGAATTTTATCATTTTAAAAGTTTTTTGGTAAACCTCCTATATAACCTCTTAAAAATTGTTCTGATAATCTAACCGGTAATTGGTCATCGGGAATTTGTTTTTTTGTAATTCTTAATGCTTTGGTATATCCGGGTTTGTTACGCAAAATTACAAAAAGCCTCTGTTTCTCATCATTTAAATTCAGACCATCTAAAATAGCAGGATTATGTGTTGTTATAATAACCTGTTTATCGTATTCATAACATAACTTTACCAGTCTTTTTATAAGTTCACTGCATAATTTAGGGTTTAAAGACGAATCAATATTATCAATGGCAAAAAATTTAGGTGTATACTCACTAATAAAAAGAGTAAAATAAAATAATAAGAATAAAAAACCCTCATTAGAACTTTTTTGATCAAAAAATTTTAATTTTGGGTCTAAATATTGATCTTTAAGCTCTATTTTTTTTTCATCCTGTAATAAATTTTGAGGTATAGAAAAATCTTTAAACCAATCAATTAATTCCAGATGTTCTTTAAGTTTTTTTATTTTTCCCCTGTCATTTTCCAAAATTTTTAAAAGTTTAAAGAACCCTTCTCCCTTTATTCCTAAAGGTTTACGTCCACCTTCTGCAAAATTTTTTAATATCTCATTTTCCGGGGAATATATCAAAAAATTACTTAATAATTGTTTAAAATTATTAAGACTATTCATTTTATGTTCAGCAGGTAATTTTTGAATCTTGCTACGTTCTTTGTCATCTTTATACAACTCAGCAAGCGTTTGAGTTATTGGAGTCCCATTAATAGATTTGTTAAACCATTTTGAAAATGGGCTGTTATCATTACTGAGAATACAGTTATATTCAAACCCATAATTACTTTTAAACATAATTTTTATATCTTTTGTAATATTATTCCTGTCAAAACCAGCTCTCATAAATTGAGGCTCTGTAACCTTAATACCTCTTGAGCTTAAAGATATATCCTCTAATTCTTCTGAAATTGAAGAAGCCCCCAAAGCAATAGCTTCTAAAATATTACTTTTCCCTGAACCATTTGCTGATATAAATATATTAAACCGTCCTAAATCAATAGTAAAATCTTGAATTGACCTGTAATTTTGAATTGTTACTATTTCCAGTAATAAAGGTTCCTTATTTTGTTCTTTTATCTTCATAATCTATTTATATCCTAAAAATTTTTATGATGTTCTTCTGAAAATTTGATTAAATTTACAAGTTTTTCCCACTTACCTTCTTTATTTTTATATTCAAAAAATTTATAATAATCAGCCTCTAAAGAAATTGTTTTATAGTTAAAAATGCTTTTGTAAAGTTCATATAGAGATTCGTAAGTTTTTGTAAACTCCTTAAGTTCACCTTTTTCACCATTTTTTTCTTCATAGCAAGAGAAAGTTCTACATTTACAACTTGTAATGTCAATTTTGCCATCTTTCTCATACAACCATAAATCGTCATTAAGATTTAAAATATAATTATTTATCGTATTTTGGGGATGTTCAAAAGAAAATTTTAAATTGGCATATTTAGGCAAAACCAGCTTTATATTTGGTTGCCATTCTCTTAATTTACCTAAATCTTCTATAGTATTCTTTAATTCCAGTGAACTGATATTTCTGTTATCATAATGACTTAAAGGGTTAAGAATATGCTTTCTATCTCTATCAAGTCTTTCTAATATATTTTTAATTTCACCTGAACTGACCTTGATAGCCTTCGACAGTAAACCGGCCAAATTAATTTTATTCCCTTCTTCATTAACCTGCATTTTATAGGGTAAATTCACCTCAAATATTTTTTCAAGTTCTTTTCTTAAAAAGAAAGCACTACATTCATAATCTTTTTTATTTCTATCTCCATAAAACTCTATTGCTTTTTCCAGATATGAATCTCCATTCTTTATAATACATTTAGGAATATCTTCGGAATCATCCAGATAAAGCTCATATTTAACCCAATCAAGTTTATTTTTATAAATTTCATAAAGCTCTCTATCATGAGTAAAAAAGAAAATTTGAAAATCTTCAAAATCCCTTTTTAAAATATCTAATAATTTTAGTCTGTTACATATATCAAAGCTGATTAATAAATCATCAAGAACTAATATTTTCATGTATTTCTGTTCTAACAGATTGTATAGTTTTTTTATTGAAGCAAAATAAATGGAAATTGCCAGAGCAGAAAGTCGTGATTCATTTAAAAATGAATGATAACTATCCAGAATATTATCTTTAAAGTCAATTTTGATATTGATAATAAGTTCGGCACTACTGTTCTTAGCTGCTTTAATCTTTGATTCAAATTTATCAATTTTAAAATCAGAATCAAAACATTGAATCAAATCATTTATATCATTAAGTAAATCATTATTTAATATTTTTTCTAATTCAGTTAATTGTTCAGTTGCATCTTCTATTTCAAAAATATTTTTCCCATCTTCAAGCGGATAATCTTTAAGAAGTTCTTTTAACATTTCATAAATATTTATTTCTTTTGTATCAGAAGG
>Ga0208863_1001926_pt1 | contig 11634 bp, 8 predicted proteins | sample RifOxyD3_FD_184040 | JGI IMG/M metagenome (GOLD analysis project Ga0208863, IMG submission 184040) | Soil microbial communities from Rifle, Colorado - Rifle Oxygen_injection D3 (SPAdes) | ecosystem: Environmental > Terrestrial > Deep subsurface > Rock core/Sediment | place: Rifle, Colorado...
TACAGATTATTTTCCTCAACAAACAATTTCCATCGAGGAGCAAGGACATTAAACCCATCTACTCGCGCAAGCAGATCATGAGTTGGCTGATAAGTTAAGGCCGGCGTGAGATAATTGTTTTCCAAAATGTATAATGTGTCGGACGCCCAACCTCCATTATTAAGGATTGAAGTGCTTTCGCTGCGTAGCTTTGCTAGTTTGTCTGTATCAACACGCGCCAAGTAAACCGCATCAGTTGCCATGCCATGAGAAGCGGCATAATATGAAAAAACCTTCCATTCCTGCTTTGCGTTTCCTGCGGGTACCAGACGGATTTTTTTGTATCGTGTTGCGGCAAGGGCCCAAAAGTCAGAGTGTAAGGGCATGTCTAAAGTTTGTTTCTTCGTAATAGTAAGATGTCGTCTGCCGGCATAAGTGTCGCCAATGTGGAGAGATACGAGAAGGATCATTAAGATCGGCACGATACGTGCGGAGTACCCGTTGATCAGCACATACAACACTGACCACAGTACTGTATAATAAACAGGCCAAAACATACGACCGGAGGCGCGGAACACTTGGGCTATCGAAAGCAGTTTTTCTGGGAGTCCATAGGTAACGGACCAGTTGCCGCAGCGAATATTATTTGATATGGCAAATACTGAGAGGGAAAAAAGAATCAGAAGTAAGGGTGCCCATTTTCGCCCATAGATAGAACTGGACACCTTCTTATAATGTGGAATGGCCAGGACTATTCCGATAATAATCCCGATCCCCAAGAAGTTAAAACCCTCATAATCATCATATCCATCAGGGAGATTACCGAGAGGGAGATCGTGCAGGACAAAGGACCATCCCTGGGGGTGGAATGGGGAGAGAATATTCATGCTGTACTTCCCAAAGCCTATTCCAGTATAGCCACTATCTAACATGAAAAATCCAGACAACCACAATGCAAGCAACGTCATGCCAAGGACCGTTATACATTCCGCCAACAAGACCGAAATTTTAGGCTTAGCGCAAAGTATTTTTTTAGACAAATCTGCCAACCACAGCACCAACACCATCGCAAGTAGATAGGAATGGACTAGTGCCGAGATAAAGGCAAGTACTGACCACTGCCAAGTTGGTGCGGTTGATTTTTTTTGAGGTTGAAGACACAAATATAAGGCTGCTACAACAAGCCAATGGCCAACAAGTGAATCGTGCCCATGCATCCTCATTATCATGGGAGGGGAGAAAACAAAGAACCCTATAGAGACAATCCTCAGAAGGAATTGTTGGGTAATTAAACCGATAAGCTTCCAGCTAAAGAATGCTTGCATCATAAAGCATAGTAGGTACCAAATGCCGATGTACTGAAAATTGTTTGGTAACCATGGGGATAGAGGCTTAAAAATGAGGGCCAGGAGCGGGATTGAGTCAGAATAGAAAATGGAGTTGCTTATTTCCAGGCCATAGTTGGGACTGGCACCTGGTGGCCACGACCATGGTGAGTTGCGAAAAAACTGCCACCCAAGAAAGTGGGTCGCTTGATCGCTATTAGCAAAGATCCATGCAATATCTGTTGGCCAAATTGTCTTCCCCGCGACTAAGAAGAATGAGGCTATTCCGAGACATAATGGCCATAAAAACTCGGCATTCACTTTATATTTCATTTTGTAGGATCAATTTCATTAATTATTGGATTCGGTTCTTTGACTGAGACCAGATGGTTGGGGCGATAAGTTGGGCATGCGGGGGCCAGTGAAGAGGCCAGCATATCTCATTTGAAGGCTGGGCACTTGCCAAAAAAATAACGATGAGGGCTAAAAAATAATGCAGATTCGAAAGAGGGTAATGGTGACCGGTGGAGCTGGGTTTCTGGGGGCACATTTATGCGAACGTCTTTTGGCCGATGGGGACGATGTCCTCTGCGTAGACAATTTTTTTACCGGCACCAAGGATAATATCGTTCACCTGCTAGACAATCATCATTTTGAGATGCTGCGCCATGATGTCACCTTTCCGCTTTATGTTGAGGTTGATGAAATTTATAACCTGGCCTGTCCTGCCTCACCTATCCACTACCAGTATGACCCGGTGCAAACCACCAAAACTAGTGTTCATGGGGCGATCAACATGCTTGGGCTCGCCAAGAGGGTCAAGGCCAAGATTTTCCAGGCTTCAACCAGCGAGGTTTATGGCGATCCACAGGTTCATCCCCAGCCGGAGGACTACTGGGGCCATGTCAACCCCATTGGGCTCCGTTCGTGTTACGATGAAGGCAAGCGGTGCGCTGAGACACTGTTCTTCGATTACCACCGCCAGCATCACCTGCGGATCAAGATCGCCCGGATTTTCAACACCTATGGTCCCCGCATGCATCCCAATGATGGGCGGGTGGTTTCAAATTTCATCGTTCAGGCATTGCAGGGACTGCCGATTACCGTCTACGGTGATGGCTCGCAGTCGCGTTCTTTCTGCTATGTCGATGACTTGATTGATGGCATGATACGACTAATGGGCTCGGAGGACGCCTTCACCGGACCGGTCAATCTTGGCAATCCGGCGGAATTTACTATCCTGGAATTGGCCGAAAAGGTGGTCAGCATGACCGGCTCGGCCTCAGAAATAATCATTAAACCCTTGCCTGCCGATGACCCCAGACAACGTCAACCGGATCTCACCTTGGCGCGACAAAAACTGCAGTGGGAGCCGACGACCCCGCTTGAGACGGGGTTAAAACGAACCATCGATTACTTTGCCAACGTTCTGTTTATGCCTCAAATTGGGAAAGGAGCCTAATGGGGTAAGGCCAATAAAAAATTCTTTACAGGCTATGCTTAATATTTGATATGCAACCATCGGCAATTGTTATATTTGGAAAATTATTTTGATTTTTCTAACACAGCTAAAATTGTCTTGCCAAATTGACAACAGAGCACTCTGTCAATTTTTTTTGACACTGGGACCATTAACGAATCCCATGTCCTTATCTGCTTGAGCGTTGGGATGCGTTGCTTAAGGAATAACTTATTTGCTAGTGAAGCAAATAAACCGACGCTGTCCAGATACTCCATTGAAACGACGGATAATCCTTCCGGGACAATAGCCATCAGGTTTGCTTTATTGTACCGTCGAAAATGACCAATCATACTATCAAATTCTGAAAACAGGCAGTTGTGGGCAGGGGCGATAATAATGACAACACCATTTGGTTTTAGATGGTTTGAAGCTCGCGCCAATTCGTGAAAGTCATCTTCTATATGTTCAATGACATCAATATATAGAATTGAGTCGAACTTTAGTTGAGTTGGCAAGGTATCAAGTGTTTCAACACGCACTGAAATGGTTTGAGTTTTATCGTGTTGCGTAAGGGTGTGTGGGATTTCTTTCGCTAGTTTTGGATCCGGCTCCAAGCAGACCCAGGAAAACTTATCATTAATTAAATACAAAGTATTGGTGCCAATTCCTGCTCCAACTTCAAGCACATCCGGGCCCTGGATAATTTTTTTTATCAATGAACAATAATAGAGTTTCCAGTTTACAGCCTTGGCAAAAAGTTGAAGTTCATTGCCAAGATAGGAGTAATCATTCATGGAAAATGATGTATTGCGATGCTTCTTTTTATAAAATATCGGTAATCGCGAATGGGGAGGAAGGTCGCAAGGTTCCTATTCCCTAATAGGGACAATAAAAAGCTTGCAACAAAGCCAAGGCCATTGCTAAGCAGCAAGAGGATCAGGCCAATCCCGTAAGCCACATGACAAGATAGTGTCATATCTGTTGAAAATAGAACAAGCAGCCCAGAGACGACTAGTGCCATGAAAATGGTACTTATTGAGAAAAATAATATGAAAAAACGTGTGCCAACTATTTCGCCAAACACAGATATTGCACTGAGGCCATGAACAATCAGGGAGACAAAATTCATTTTAGATTTTCCATGCAAGCGAACTCCTCTGGAAATCGGCAAAAGATCAACAGGTAGACGTAGCTTAAAAACAGTTGCAGCATAATGATTCCACAACTCGGCTGAAACAACAAGTGGCGCTAAATAGTCATAAGGGATTATGCTGAAATTTCCGACTTTGAATATTTTGCCGATAAAAAGCCAATTCGAAAAAAGGTATGCGCGATAGCATAATTTAAAAAGCCAGCTTTCACTTCGTTTGGCCCTCTTTGCAAACACCGCCATCTTTCGACCTTTTTTTTCAAATGATTCAACTAAATTGAAAATATCTTCCGGCAGGTCTTCACCGTCTGAGTCCATCACTAAGACAGCATCGCACTCTACTGCCTTTTTAATGTGCGTCAACCCGATTGCTATCGCCCGCTGGTGGCTCAAATTTCTATTGAGCTGAAGAATTTCTATGTTGGATATATTGTATATGTTTTTTATGGAAAAGCTCTCTGGGTACGGGTCTGTTGAACCATCATCAACGAGCAAGACATTGATAAAAATATCTGTTATGGTAAGAGCGTCAATTTTATTTATAAGTAGTATGGCTGTTTGCCAGTCATTATAAACTGGCATCAAGATTGTGAGCCTGAGTGGTCCTAATTGTTGTTTCCCTAACATGTTGCCACTCTCACACACGTCTATTAGTCATCGGTTTTTTTCCCATAAATAATTGAAAAGCCAGAAACGGTTTTGCAAAAAGAAATCTTTCAATGACCGCCTCGAGTTTTCTTCCCCAGTTTTGATTAACGAGATAAGGAGGAAACATGCCAAACCTCATAAGACCTAGTTCATCAAAGCCAGCTTCTGCCATGATTTTAAATAGCTTCGCCTTTCGCATATTGACTATGCCTTTGTCTACCGACCAAGATCCTTGACTTGTAAATGTAATGCCAATATAGAACAAAATATTGTATGGGTTCGGCTCCAAAAAAACGACTGTCCCCCCCGGCTTGACAGTTTTGTAAATAGCTTCAAAACAACTCTTTAAGTCCAGCAAGTGGTGAAGTACAAAAAAACCTATCACGGCATCATACTTTTCCTTCAGATCGTCTGGAATAGAAGCAAGATCACAGCAATGAAGTCCAATGTCAAATTCCCCTCCATTAAATTCATTTAGTTTGTTCAAATTATACTCAGACAAGTCAAGCCCATCAACTTTAAACTTTTTGGTTGGCAAATTTAAAGTATATCGGCCTACCCCGCAACCTACTTCAAGAACCCGACTGTTCGGTGTAAGTTTTCCAAAACTTACTAATTCATTGATTTGTCTCAAGATATACTGGGTAGATTCAGGCCTCAAATTTTGATGAAGCGTGTTCTCATAATAGGCAAGTTGTTTCTCTATATGAATTTGTTTAAGATTATTTCCTTTCTCCACCCTTTGCTCCTTCCAACTCGAAAACAGCAGTGCTATAGTTTGTTTGGTACATGCGGCATTCCTTCCTTTATTTAAATTCCTTGTTCATATGCAACCATCACCGGAACTAATTCAAGTTTACATTAGTCAAGTCCTCGTTCTGATGGGGCTGCATGGTTGGCTCTCAGCCTCTTTTTCCCTGGGGGGAACTTTAATAATTTTTTCAATCGCAACAGAAGGATTGAGGGGTAGCGCTCCAAATGAGAAAAAAGAATTATTCATAGATTTTCTCTTTTTTTGTTTGATATTTTTGACAATCGTAATGTTCAAGCTACCTCTTTTGACTATGGGCGAGTTTAATATGGATGAAAGTTATTGGATTGCAGGTGCCAGGACATTAACCCGCGACCCAAGATTCTGGGTGTCAGTGGATGGCACAACCAGTGGGCCATTACTCTATGTTCCTCTTATTATAACTCATTTTTTGTTTGGATATCTTAACTATGGTATAGAGAAAATTCTCGCATTTTTTTTATGGTCTCTTATCTTCTTCATAACTTATAAAACACTGCAAAACTTTCTTGTCCATAATTTTGCAAGGATATTAATACTCCCCTTGGTTTTTGCATTTTCATTTCTGACAGACAATAATAGCTTTGGTTACTTTGGTAGTGAAATTACGCCAATACTCCTTATCTCTCTGGCAATTTATTGTTACAGTAAAATACTTGCTTGTCGCGATAAAGAAGTAGCACCATTTTTAATAGTTGCAGGAATCACGCTAGGGGCTGTTCCTTTTTCAAAGCTTCAAGCAGTGCCGATTGCCTTAACCGTTGCCATTTTTATATTTTTTTCATTCATTTGCAGGGAATCAAGAAAGAACTTATTGATATTCTGCCTTGCCGGCATTTTTCCAACCATGTTTGTTTTTATTTATTTACTTACTTACGGTGTATTCAATGATTTTTGGCAAACATTTATTCTAAACAATATTGCTTACACGACAAAAGATATGCTCGGGGGGGCTCATCCCGGCATGCTGAAAAGGATTGCCAATTTTCCTGCATTTATCAGCACAATACATGACGCCTCATTTTTTATTTACACACAGAGTGTAAGTATTGTAAGCCTTTCGGTTGTCATAATCGGTAATCATAAGAAAAAGCTGCAAGCTGAACAGTTAAAACATTTAGTATTATTGACTCTTTTTATCCTAGCAAGCATATATTCCATCGCTAAGCCTGGCAAGGAATTTAACCATTATATTTTTTTTTTATTTGTACCCCTTGTGCTATCATCCGGCTATTTGTTTGGTATGATCGACAGTTTTTCCCATGCTCGCCAACGGGTTATCCTGCTAAGCCTCATCCTTGCACCAGTTATATGTCTTGCTCTTCTCAAAATTCAGCCACTATCCCAACAGTTCCAGCAGCTCAATCACGGAATGGATAAAAGCAGGGTGGCAAAGCTGGTCATGGGTATAGCGCAAGAGGGGGACAAAATTGCTCTTTGGGGTTTTGGAGCCCGTTATATAGCCGAAACAGGTTTAACTCAGGGGACAAGGGAAGCTATGAGCTACTATCAGATTACCAAGGGGCCTCGGCAAGAGTACTTTCGAAAAAGATACATCAAGGATTTTGAAATTAATAAGCCTAAATTTTTCTTAGACACCGTCTCGCCAAAAGATTGGTTTTTTCGCGACCGTGGAGAGTATGGGCATGAAATTTTCCCCCAGTTAAAAGGAATTATTGATAGAAGTTACACTTTAAAGCAGGACGTTGACGGGGTTCGAATTTATGTGAGGCAATTATAACGTGCCTCCCGCTATGCGTGATGAGCCTCACTTGTTTATTAAACTGGACTTTAGAGTTTCGCGATCTTTGAAAAAATCTGCGTAAAGCATAAAAAAAGTATTGACAAGACGGCAAGTTAGCGCGGTCGCGCCTTCAAAGCGGGCTTTGAAGGCGCGACCCCTGAAAGGAAGATTATCTCTTCCAATCAGGAGGCCGCTATGGACATCAAGGGATACCGACATATCCCCCGAGCCCTGTTCGACATTATCACATTTTTGGCCCAAGCACTTCCGAAACGTTCAGTGCCTACGTTTCTGGAATTGCTTTTTGGGGCCATGCTGACCCAAACCGGCTTTGTGACCGATGCCGTCTTGGCTGTCAACTCTCTCAGGCACTGGACCAGTTATTACAAATGGCTCCAGTGTGGCAAGTGGTCATGGGTAGCCCTGGGACGACAAACGGCTCGCCTGGCACTGCGGACGTTTCGCCGGAGGCGATGGTTCCTCATGCTTGACGATACAGTTGTTTTCAGATCGTCAAAGAAGGCCCCTGGTTCTGCCATCCATCACCAGCATGGGAGGAAGGCCAATCGCCCGACCTTTGTAAGAGGGCAGTGCTGGGTGACATTGGCTCTGACGATCTCAAAGGGATTCCGGTCACTTGGCATCCCGATTCTTTCCCGTCTGGCCCGCCAGGGAGGGAACTCTGGCAAGCTGGTAGCAGCAAAGACCCTGTTGCGTGTCATTGCCCCTGTATTTGAAGGACTCCAGACCTTCCTGCTGATGGACAGCTGGTATATGCGCTGTTCCCTGATCACCTATGCCCTTGAGCATGGCCTACAGGTGATAGGCCAGGTACGTCGGGATACGGCACTCTTTCTCCGTCCTGTGCTCACTGGCAAACGAGGGCGGCCAAGAAAATACGGTGACAAGGTCTCCCATGATTGGGTCTCCTCCTTGCCGGAAGTCAGCATGGAGTGTTTTATCTATGGCAAAACTCAGATGGTCTACTACCGCACAGCCATTGTCCTTGCTCGCTTTCTGAAGGGCATGCCGGTACGGATTGTCTGGAGCCAACTGGTCAAAGATGATGGCTCTCGAACTCTGCCAAGTTTGATTCTATCGACCGACCTCTCGCTGTCCGCAGCACGAGTCATTCTCAACTATGGGCGCAGATGGTCGATTGAAGACCTTTTCAATCAGCTCAAGAATCGCTGGGGATGGAAGGAGACTTGGCAGCAATCACGCCAGGTGCTTCACCGCTGGGTGCAGATACTCTCTGTCAGCTATGCCATCCCTCAGCTGCTGGTGTTGCTTGATGACATCAAGGTGGACGCTCTGGCGTCTTTAGCTCCTTGGCGCCTAAATCAACCAGTCACCGCCGGTAGAGTCCGGCAGGGACTGCAAAGGTTTTTTGGTTATGGCAACATTCGGGCGCTGTGGGACCCGAAGTCTGCTAAATTCGGACCGAAAAAATGGCCAATGAATGATGAACCTCCACCACGCTAGGACAAGGCCGCGTAGTCACATGGCATTTCATCACTTAACAAGTTTCTCCTCAGCCCATCCGGGCGGTGGGCAGGGATTGGTGTACCTCTAAAGTCCAGTCCTATTGATTATTCCTCGGCAAAAACCATGAGCCGTTTGTAGTGATGTAAGGTGTCACCTCTCCCCAAGTCATAATATGATTTGTAGGTGCCATTATTAAATAGCTGATAGAACGCATGAAACGGGGCAGCTTGTAGCTCCCCCATTGCCCCAAAACAGTTGTCCCCTTCGAAAGGGGTCCGAAATTTTGCGTCTGCCTCCATCCGAGTCTTGACCTCTCGGGTTTGCCTAAAGACCTGAGGATAGACGACATAGCCCGTTTGCAGGTTGAAGGAATCCTCATTAGATGCCACCTGCGGCAAGACAACCTGATGAATATTCCAGATATCCTCTTCGTCAAGAAAAACGGCTTTCAATGTCCCTGCCCTAAGCACCTCCATGCGAACAGCATCCAGCTCCTGACAACCTTGAGAGTCCCAAATTTTCTTCCAGTCACCAGAGGTTACCCACGTAAATTTTTTGTACCTTTTCCTGGGAGAAAAAGACATGCGCAAAGAGTTATGCACCCCGAACCCTGGTTCAACTTTCACAGGATCAAACGTACCAAACATCTCTTGGTAAGAGGTGTAATAAAACATGATTGGCCACTCGGTAGAGGGATTGGTCACAATATTGCCCCCGATGATTGCGCTGAAGTTCTCCCCATCAATAATGACATGCGGCAAATCAAAGCACTCATCATGCAGCGGCCGATTGCCAGGAATTACGTCATCAGGCTGCATGACACAACGCAACGAAGCACCCGCCAGGAGTTTTGCTACAATCTCATCCGCCATTTGCCCTCCAGAAGTAACCGTCTCTCAAGATCATGCGCACATGAAACGCACTCTCTCCAAAAAAGTGCCTCAGTCAATCGACCCAGCCCCTACCAACCAATACATATTTGTCTTCAACAGCCTCGGGATCCTTCGGCCGCGTCAACTGGAAGTCGCATCCTTCAACCTTTTCAAGCCGGACGGGGTTAATCCCCTCATCAGTGACATGATGCAGAATCGAATCCTTCACTGCCCACCCCTGCTCGGTTCGCTCCCAGATTCGGGGGTCCCGGTGCAGGTCGATGGTCGCCCAAAACTCCTTTTCGGACATTTTAATCCAGTCCAAAAACAGCCCGGTCTCGGCCGGCAGCCGTTCATGGTAACGCCGGACCAGATCAATCCCCTCTTCCCTGGTCAATCTTTTAAGGCGGATCTCCCGGCAGGCATGATCCGTGACCTTACCATAGCCCCATTTCAGATATTTTATGTAGTCGTGCAGACCGGAGTAGTGGAAGCAGTCCACGTCATTATAGGTGTCGAAGGTCCGTTGCTGGGCCATGGCTTCATAGCCGTAGTCGCGGATCATCAGTTCATGCTGGGCTTTGGAATCCCAACGGATATAGTTATTGAGATAAATCCCCCGCACCCCCACCGCTTCCAACTCTTTATCATGGGGGTAGACATATGGTTCCACATCCGATAGTGAAAGACGCCCTTCGGAGAGGGCGCTCAGCGCCTCGGCTTCCAGGCCCATCAGGTCATGCTCTTTGCGATACTTTCTGGTCATCTCGACCTCATCGAGATGGGAGAACATGCCAACCTGATCGCAACCTTGATGAGCCCCCCAGACAATCAAGGGGATCTTGAAGCGCACCGCGGTCTGCACCGGGAAGACTGTCTGCCCGGCCAGGCAATGCCAATACATGGAGCCGCGCAACCGCAAGGTTTCGCGGGTAATTTTCTTGACCATCTCCGGGTTAGAGGTGTGGGTGATGATATCAGCCCCCAGCAAGGCACGTAGATACGCCAAGTTTCGTATGCCCAGCCGGGTGTTGTACTGTTTGTTGTAGGTGACCAGGAGCGGGTGCATCTTGAAAACATTCTTGACCAGATGGACAATGAAATATGAATCGCGGCCACCACTAACCGGTACGATGCAGTCGTGAATCTGCCGGGTCCGCGATCTGTACTGGTCAAAGATGCGGCCGAGTTTTTCTTTTCTCTCCCGCCAGTCGAGCCTGTCCTTTTCCTCGTGGACCCGACAGCCACTACAGACCCCCTGGTCATCAAAAGTAAGGTGCAGAGGGTGATTGGCTGGATAGAGGCAGCGCCGGCAGTATTTCATATCACTTCCTCGGGGATATATTCAAAACGCAGTTTTTCCAAAATCGCGTCGTCCTGCTTATCGAGCCGGCCGGTAAAATCAAAGGCAGCCGCCTCATAAGAGGCATAACTGTCCAAGCGGACATCAGCCCCCAACCTTTGGAGAAAGCGCTTGGCCATAATGGCGCTATGTTCGGTGAAATGAAAGAAATTGGCCGCCGCCACCGCCCCGGCACCATGAGCCAAGGGCATTACAAAGTCCTGGGGATGCCCGGCGCCGCCGACGGCAATCACCGGTATGCCAACCGCTGCGCTGACTTGGCTAATCAAATCCACATCAAAGCCCAACTTAGTCCCGTCCCGATCCACGGAGTTGATCAATATTTCGCCGGCCCCTTCGTTTTCAGCCAGGCGGGCCAAGGTGACCGGATCGTGACCGGTGGGTCGCAGGCCGGTGGTCACCGCCTCGTACCCCCCTCCGGACTTTAGCCGTGCATCAATCGAGACCACCACGCATTGGCTGCCGAAACGCCGCGCCCCTTCCTGGATCAGCCCAGGCTCAGCGACTGCGGCAGTGTTCAAGACAATCTTGTCGGCGCCCAAACGGATGATGCTTTCGATATCGTCAACCGTTGTAATCCCGCCGCCAACGGCCAACGGCACTTGGCAGCACGGGGCAACCTCTTCGATCAATTGAAAATCAGGGCGCCGCGCAGCAAGAGTAGCGCTGATATCGAGCAGAACGATTTCATCGATCCCCCAACGGTTCAAGTACTCGACCGCAACCGTTGGCCTCCCCACTGGTAGATACTGCCGGAACTTGATGCTCTGGACCACAATGCCATCTTGTACGACCAGAACGCCTATAATTCGT
>Ga0208863_1001927_pt1 | contig 11630 bp, 14 predicted proteins | sample RifOxyD3_FD_184040 | JGI IMG/M metagenome (GOLD analysis project Ga0208863, IMG submission 184040) | Soil microbial communities from Rifle, Colorado - Rifle Oxygen_injection D3 (SPAdes) | ecosystem: Environmental > Terrestrial > Deep subsurface > Rock core/Sediment | place: Rifle, Colorado...
GATTTTATTGAGAAAATCGCAAATCCCAATATACCAAGGAACGAAGGGCTTTTCACGTTAAAAATACACAATTACAATGCTTTATGTTAAGTTTTTCGCAAGTCAGAAAGTTGAGGTATTAAAAAATGGACATGCTATTAATTCCTTCAGGGGTTGAGGGGTAGACATCACCCGGCCGCTGCATTAACTCCAAAAAAGGAAGAGGTCATGCACAAGTTTTTTTTAGGAATACTCGCAGGATGCTTTTTCGTAATTTTCCACCTCTTGCCTGGCAGCCTCGCCGCGCAGGAAATTTGTCCTTTCCCGACAACATCCGGTGAAGTGACATATCAGGAGGACTGGCGACTCCAATGGGCTCCCGACAATCCCCAGGAGATTGCCCAAAATCAATCTGTCACGCTTCATGTCATAAACGGTGCAGCGCCCTACACCTGGTCTGTCGCAGAATCAGGTTTTTCTCTGGCCGCCACTGACAACGCCGGTGACGCCAATACCCTTTTCGCCGATAACAGTGCCTGCGGGTCTGCCACTATCACAGTGACGGATTCGGCTGGAGATTCTGTAATAGGGCATGTTCGAGGTACAACTGGACGATGGGTTGCGGTCAATAATCCGCCATATATTAACATTCCTGAAAGTGTGCCGATTGAAGGGGGTGGTTGGGGCGGCTATCCTAGTTGTATTGGGCATAGATCCAAGACATATGGAAAATACAGTGTAACGGAATATTACAGGACTAGTTGTGGGCAAGGTTCATATGGTGGTGCTCCCTGCGCTACGAGGGGATATTCTTATAATTACCCAGACCATCATTGGCCAACGTATCTTTTTGCTACAGCAGATGATTTTTGTAAATATATGAGTACGACTTATTACTCAGCATCATGTCCGACTTGCACTCATTGCTGTGAAAATGGATCATCATCATTTTGTTGGATTGTATATAATTTGTCTGTCTCCGAGTGGGGTTGTAATTGATGTGGACGTAATGGGGGACGTACTTCACATTATAAGTTTCTTGCGTTCAGTGTCTATTTCTGATAAGAAAGACACATGCCACGCAAAACGAGAATCGACGCCCCAGGGGCTCTTCATCATATCATTGTCAGGGGCATCGAAAGGAAAAAGATTTTCAAGGATGACGCCGACTGCGTCAAGTTTCTTGAACTCCTTGGCGCAATTCTCACCGACACGAAAACTCATTGCCTTGCCTGGGCCATAATCCCGAACCATTTTCATCTCCTGCTGCGGACCGGCGCCACCCTTATTTCATCCGTTATGCGCCGGTTATTAACCGGTTACGCGATATACTTTAATCGGCGGCACCGTCGTGGCGGCCATCTTTTCCAGAACCGTTATAAGTCCATACTCTGCCAAGAAGATGCCTATCTGCTTGAACTGGTCCGCTATATTCACCTCAATCCCGTGCGTGCCAAACTGGTAACTGACTACAACGAATTGCAGAACTATCCTTTTTGTGACACACGGGGGGACGTTGCTTGCTAATTAGCTATTGCAATAGTTATAGAGAGTATGGGAGCGTATAAGAAATGGCGGCACTCATTTTCCCTCTGGCAGGCATAACATTTCTGTTGCATTTTCCTTGCAAAAAAGAAAACAGTAATGTTATGTTGTCACCATGAACAGCAACGAGTTAAAACGCTGGCTCGAAAAACAAGGAGCCACTTTCACCCCAGGAAAGGGCGGACATCTCAAGGTGTACTTGAACGGCAAACGGTCTGTGCTGCCGATGCACGGCAAGCATGAATTGAGCCAAGCCCTGGTTGAAACCATCAAGAAACAACTCGGGCTGAAATGAGAGGATTAACGCTATGAATTTCGCTTACCCTGTTGAGCTAATCGAAGACGACAACGGCACAGTGCGAGTTGTCTTTCCAGATGTTCCTGAAGCAATCACCTTTGGCGACGATGAAGATGAGGCCCTGCTTCGCGCCACTGAAGCATTGGAAACTGCCTTGTCCATGTATGTCGATGAAAAGCAGGATTTGCCACGTCCCAGCGCGGCCAATGGCAGGCGCACCGTTAGTCCGGGGGCGATAGAATGCGCCAAGCTCGGCATCTATCAGGCCATGCGCGAAAATCAGGTGCGCAAGACCGATCTTGCTCGCCGTCTTGGATGGCACCTGACCCAAATAGATAGACTGCTTGATCTAGGCCATTCATCAAAAGTGGCGCAGATCGAACAGGCCGCTGCTGCCATGGGCAAACACCTTGTTATGTCCATTGAGTAAGCTCGGTGTGAGGCGATGGGGAGGCGATGGGGGACGTACTTCACATTATAAGTTTCTTGCATTCAGTGTCTATTTCTGATAAGAAAGACACATGCCACGCAAAACGAGAATCGATGCTCCAGGGGCTCTTCATCATATCATTGTCAGGGGCATCGAAAGGAAAAAGATTTTCAAGGATGACACCGACCGCGTCAAGTTTCTTGAACGCCTTGGCGCAATTCTCACCGACACGAAAACTCATTGCCTTGCCTGGACCATAATCCCGAACCATTTTCATCTCCTGCTGCGGACCGGCGCCACCCTTATTTCATCCGTTATGCGCCGGTTATTAACCGGTTACGCGATATATTTTAATCGGCGGCACCGTCGTAGCGGCCATCTTTTCCAGAACCGTTATAAATCCATACTCTGTCAAGAAGATGCCTATCTGCTTGAACTGGTCCGCTATATTCACCTCAATCCCGTGCGTGCCAAACTGGTAACTGACTACAACGAATTTTCGAACTATCCTTTTTGCGGCCACAGCGCCATCATGGGCAAGGTGGAACGGGATTGGCAGGATACTGATTTTATTCTTCGCATGTTTGATGAAGAGTTGTCGGTAGCCCGACCAGCTTACCAGTTGTACGTCCAGGATGGAATTGCCATGGGCAAACGAGGAGATCTTGTTGGCGGTGGTTTGATTCGCAGCCAGGGCGGCTGGGCCGCGGTAAGGGAACTTCGCAGGTCCAAGGCGTATCAGAAAGGAGATGAGCGCATTCTGGGCGATGGTGATTTTGTCGAGGGAGTTCTTCTGAAGTCCGAGGAAAAACTGGAAAGAAAATCTCAACTCACGGCACAGGGTATTAATTTCGACAAGGCGGTGGAACGAGTTGCGGGCCTGTTCGAGATACCATCAGCCGAAGTGTTGGCCGGCGGCAAGAAAAGGCAAACTGTTGCGGCACGGAGTTTGTTGTGTTTCTGGGTGTCCTGTGAATTGGGGTTGAGCCAGGCATGGTTGGCCCGGAGACTTGGGATATCGCAACCAGCGGTCAGCTCGGCGGTGAACCGGGGCAGAAAACTTGCTGATGATAGGCATTACAGCCTCGTTGACTGACAGAAGGTTATAATCTGAGTGCGGCCGGGCAAGGTGCATTCCATCCACCAGGAATAACGCCGTAACGGTAACAATCCATGATCGATGACATAAACGAAGGATGATGGTTGGCCGCTTTTGGTGGGTTAAACGCACCCTACGATTCTGAAATTGACCGGTTATGCGGACAATCCGGGCAAGGAGGCCGCAATGTCGCTGATGTTGATCTTCGAGACACCAGCCTGGGTGGCGAAATCCTCCCAGCGGGCCACGGCGGCCTGTACCGTTTTGATGATGGCTGTGGCCTCCTGCTTCGACACCTCGGCTTGCGCAGCCAGCCGAAGCATGTGCGGACGGCCAGGGTCCCTGCCTTCGCCGCCTAGCGTCATGGTGTGCTCGCCGCCGGGGCCGGGTGTGTACAGAAGGTCGTAGGCCGGGCTGAGCGTCCAATCGCCGGTGTCATTGTCCATGATGAAGGCGAAGTTTTTCACGTGGTCGTCGCGATTGTGAGCCAACACGTTGAACACCATGCGGCGGAACGCCCGCAGTACGTCCTGGTGGTTTCGAGTCAGGAGCGACGTGACTTTGAGCAGGTCGGCGTAGTCGGCCGACGGGATGCGGAAGTTGACCTGGATGAGGTTGCCGAAGGTGTGGACATGGGAGCGCCGATTGCGATCACGGTCGAATCGCTTGGCGCCGAAGAACCGGTCGCCCTCGGCGGTCGCAAACAGGCGGGTCGGCGGCATGTCGATACCGCCGGCGCCGGCCATGAGAGCATAGGCGTATTCGATGGCCCCGGCGTCGGACAAGTCGGTCGAGGCGGGGAACTTGACGATCCAGTGTTCGAACCCTGCGGGCAAATCGTCTTCGCCGGAGACGATGCAGCCCGTGCCGGAGTTGAAGCCCACCAGCACTTTTGGGCGGGCGCCGCCAGGAGAGCAACCGGCCCGCAGCAGTTGAGGGAGAACGTCCACGGCCGTGCCGGCGAGAACCTGCTGCGACTGTTGGGCCAGGTCGTGCAAGTCAAATACGCTCGCATCGACGTTTTCCCGTTCGGACGGAGGATGGTAGGTAAGGGCGCCCATGGTTCGCGTTCCCAGCCAGGAAAGGCGGTCCAGCGTCCTGACCTCGGCCGGTTTTGCGCCCCGCGTTCGGAAAAAACGATCCATCAGCAGCAGGCCCCAGCCATCAGGGAGAGAGTCGTCAAACAGCCCCGGGAGTGGCCCGAAGGCACGGTCGGTATGTTCGAACAGTCCGCCTGCAAACGGCAGGCGGAAGGGTGAGAGGTTTAAGCCGGAGGCCAGGAATTCCGGCGCGTACTCGAAGTAGACTCGGCCGCGCTCCTCGGCGAGCGTACCAACACGCGGCGATTCTTCTGGGCTGCGGGTGAAGCGGACCGTAAGCTTCTTCATAGGCGGCCTCGCTTAGGACCAGGTTTCCTGGCCCGCTGTTCCAGTTCTTCGATGCTCTGCGCAAGCGGCGGCTGAAATATCTTATTGAACTCCTCCAGGCGACCCAGGGCGTGGGAAACCTTGAGGACCAACCCAAGGGAGGCCCTTCCTGTGGTTTCAAAGCGCTTAAGCGACGCGGCAGAGACACCGGCCCGTTTGGCCAGCGTTTCCCGCGTCCATTCCTTGCGGAGGCGAAGGGTGCGTACGTGGTCACCCATGGACTTGCCCATCTCGGCGGGGCTGACTAATGTCAGCATCATCGTGTTCATGTTCATGGCCGGAGCCTACCATGCTTAAATAAAAAAGACAATATATTGCCCTTAAAAGCTTCTTTATAGATATAAAAGCTCAAAAACAGGCAAGTCTCATAAGAGGACTCTATAAAGAAAGATGAAAAGGTCACGCATAAGAGCCTCTTGCAAAATGAACATCTACTCCGATCGGCTAAAAATATCCTGTGCGGCGTCTTCTTTGTGAAATCGTCCTCAACGTAGCCCTGCTACGCCTCTGGGCGATTTCCCAACTCATCCTTACCACCAAGTATTCAAACTTCTTTGCCGGCTCTCTCGTTCTGGCTCCTGAATTCTGACTCCTGAATACCTGAGTAGTTACTGGCAGCCTTTATTTTAATCTCGGTCAATGGTAGTATTCGCTTGGGCATAGGCGGTGTCCTCCTTATTTGAAGGACTCAAGGTGGTGGCCTGACGGGCAAACCCCCGTGCTTGTCTCTAACACCAAAACTTACGGATTTTACCAGATTACGTCGGGCGCCGAAGGACAATAAAAAACCCGCAAAGCTTGGGGCCGTGCGGGGTTCTCGGACTATGGCCGGATGTCCTTGGAATTCGGATGGCGGAGAGAGAGGGATTCGAACCCTCGGTGGGGGTTTATGCCCCCACACTCGCTTAGCAGGCGAGCACCTTCGGCCTACTCGGTCATCTCTCCGGCCGGTTTTGTACTATATGTTATTTGCCGGGTTCTGGCCGGCATGGCGGAGGGAGTAGGATTCGAACCCACGGAACTTTCGCTCAACGGTTTTCAAGACCGCCGCCTTAAACCACTCGGCCATCCCTCCGGCGTTTGTGTATCGGCTTTGTACCATTTCACGCTGGCGCTGTCAACAATGAGGGACCATTGGAAAATGAAAGGTGAATCGGCAGGCAGTCGTGGCGCGGACAAAGGAAGCACGGAGTTTTTACCATAAAGAGGATCATCGAAACAATGCCCGTTCTCCTGCATATATGCTGCGGACCATGCGCCGCCTATCCGGTATCGGTGTTACGGTCCGAAGGGCTGGCGCTACGCGGGTTTTTCTGTAATCCCAACATTCATCCATTCCGGGAATTCCGGCAGCGGCAGGTGGCGGTCGAGCAACTGACCGCGGCCACCGGCCTTGCCGTGGACTATGACCGGGAGTACGGGCTCAGCGCCTTTCTGCGGCAGGTGGTGTTCCATGAACAGGAGCGTTGCGGCCTCTGCTATGCCATGCGTTTGACCGCTGCCGCGCGGCAGGCCGCCGCCGTCGGCGCCGACGCCTTCACCTCCACCCTGCTTTACAGCCGCCACCAGAAGCATGAGTTGATCAAGCGGACCGGCGAGGCCGTGGCAACGGAATGCGGCGTCCCCTTTCTCTATCGGGATTTCCGGCAAGGCTGGCAGGAAGGCATTGAGCTGAGCCTGGCCATGGGGCTCTATCGTCAGGCTTACTGCGGCTGCATTTACAGCGAGCAGGAGCGGTATGATAAGAAGTGCAAAAAATCCAGCAGTGAAAGCCAGGGATAAGGGCCTGCTCGGGTTGTCGGCAGGGGAAGGCCATTGCCTTTTCGAATGGCGCCGGCCAATACATTTATTACATAAATCCAGGCGAGTCCTTTTCGGCCAGCAGCCGCTGGTGCTCCACCTTGAGGCAGCGATCCATGATCACGAAAAGGCCGGCGGCCGCCGCCTTTCGGGCCGCGCTTTCGTTGACAATGCCGAGCTGCAGCCAGAGAACTCTGGCACCCACGACGATCGCCTCGTTGACCACCGGATCAATCTCCTCAGCCCGCCGGAAGATATCGACCAGATCAATGGCGTGCGGCACAACGGTCAGGTTCGGATAGCAGGTCTGGCCGAGGATGGTCTCTTGGCCCGGGTTGACCGGGATGACCGTGAAGCCGGCGGTCAGCAGGTATTGCGCCACCTGATAGCTCGGCCGGTCGGGCTTGGGGGAGCAGCCGACCACGGCAATGGTGCGGCAGGTGCTCAAAATGGTCCGTAGATTCTGTTGGTCTAAGAGCTGCATGGGACGGCATCAATGTATTTGCGGTCGAGATACCTGAGAAAATAGCGGCTGGAAAGCTCTTCGCCGGTTACCTGACGGATTAGCTCGGCCGGCTGGTAGACGGCGCCGTGCTGGTAGATCCGCGAGGCCAGCCATTGCCGGAGCCGGCCGAAATCGCCCACGGCGAGGGCCTGCCGGCAATCCGGGTTGTCGCGGCGCAGGGCCGACCAGAACTGGGCCGCGGCCAGGTTGCCAATCGTGTAAGTCGGGAAATAGCCGAAACTGCCGTGCGCCCAGTGGATATCCTGGAGAACGCCGTCAGCGTCGGTCTGACCGGTGATCCCGAGATAGTTTTCGTATTTCTCCCGCCAGAGGGCCGGCAGGTCGCGGGCCTGTATCGCGCCGCTCAGCAGCCCTTTTTCCAGTTCGAAGCGGATGAGGATGTGCAGGTTGTAGCTGACTTCGTCGGCCTCCACCCGGATGGGGCCGGGCCGGACCGCATTGATCGTCGTCAGAAAGTCTGCAAGGGCCGTGTTGCTGAACTGGGCCGGAAAGGCCTCCTGCAGTTCCGGATAAAGGTATTCCCAGAACGGCTTGCCGCGGCCGATGATGTTTTCCCACAGCCTGGATTGGGATTCGTGGATGCCTAAAGAGACGCCGTTGTCAAGATGGGTGTTGGCGAATCTGCGGGCGATCCCCTGTTCGTAGAGGGCATGCCCGCCTTCGTGCAGGGCGCTGAAGATAAACTCCAGGGAATTGGGGTGATAGCGGTTGGTGACTCGCCGGTCGTCATGGCCGATGCTGGTGGAAAAGGGATGCGCCGAGGGATCCTGTCGGCCGCGGTGGAAATCATAGCCGATCGTGGCCAGGAGTTTTTCGGCAAAGGCGATCTGGGCGTTCCGGTCAAAAGTCCAGGTCACGGCTGGCAGCAGCGGTGCATGGGCGGTCAGATTTTGGAGCATGGTAATGAGGTGGGGGGCGAGCTCGGCAAAGAGTCGGTCGACATCCACGGTGCGCAACCCCTCCTCATGCAGATCCAGCAGGGCGTCATAGGGCTCGGTTTCATAGCCGAGGTATTCGGTCCGCTGGCGCGACATGGTCACTATTTTTTCAAGATAAGGCAGAAAAAGGGCGAAGTCGTCACGCTGGCGCGCCCGCTGCCAGATCGTCTGCGCCTGGGAAGTGAGGCGGGCAAATTCGCAGACAAACTCCTCGGGCTGTTTGACGTGCTGGTCGCGTTCCCGCGTTATGACCCGGACCAGGGCGCGGCTCGCCACGCTGAGTTTTTTCCCCTGCAGGACGCGGAGGATGTCGCCCAGTTCCGGTGCGACCAGCAGCCGGTGCACCAGACCGCTTAACACCGCGAACTGGCTGGCCCGGTCGGCGGCGGCCCGGCCCGGCATGATCACCTCCTGATCCCACTGCATGAGGGAAAGAACCTGGGAGATCGCGGTGATCTCGGTGGATTTTTTCTTTAATTCCGTAAGGGCGGCCATAAAATACCTCCGGCAGCAGGAATTTTTTTAAAAAGTGGTTCTGTCCCCGCACAACAGGCTTGTCGCGCGACGATAAAAAAAGTATTTTGCCGGGCAGACCGCTGTGCATGGCACAGCATCGAAGCCTGTTGCGACCCTTGGCCGCATGGTACCTAATACGGTTTCTGACCACAAGAGCTAATAAACCTAGACGTTAAGCGAAAAGGATCGGCCGACCCATGTACTTTCAGGATATTATTTTCCAGTTGAACCAGTTCTGGGCTGAAAAAGGCTGCGTGATTCAGCAACCTTACGATATGGAGGTGGGGGCCGGCACCTTTCATCCGGCCACTTTGCTCCGGGCTCTGGGGCCTGAGCCCTGGAAGGCCGCCTATGTCCAGCCTTCCCGGCGGCCCACTGATGGCCGCTACGGCGAAAACCCGAATCGGCTGCAGCATTATTATCAGTACCAGGTGGTGCTCAAGCCGTCACCGCTTGATGTGCAGGCGATGTACCTGGAGAGTCTGCAGCGGTTCGGCCTCAACCTGCTGGAGCATGATATCCGTTTTGTCGAGGACGACTGGGAGTCGCCCACTTTGGGCGCCTCGGGGCTGGGCTGGGAGGTGTGGCTGGATGGCATGGAAATCACCCAGTTTACCTATTTTCAGCAGGCCGGCAGCCTTGACCTGCATCCGATTACCGTGGAGATCACCTACGGTCTCGAGCGGATCGCCATGTATCTGCAGGGCGTGGACAGTGTCTACCGCATCGCCTGGAATCAGAACGTTTCCTACGGCCAGATCTTCCATCAGGCCGAGGTTGAATTTTCCACCTTTAATTTCGAAGAGGCCAATGTCGAGATGCTGACCTCTTTTTTCAATACATACGAACAGGAGGCCATAAAACTCCTGGCCAAGGATTTGATTCTGCCGGCCTATGACTACTGCCTGAAATGTTCCCACACCTTTAACCTGCTCGATGCGCGCAAGGCGATCAGCGTGGCGGAGCGAACCCGCTATATCGGCAGAATCAGGAATATCGCCCGGCAGGTGGCGGCAAAATATACCGAACAGCGCCAGCGGATGGGATATCCGCTCCTGGCGGCGGCCGAAGCGTCAGCGGCTTGAAGGACCGGCTTTCCGGTTACCGGTGGCTGTTTCGCCACGCCCAGGGCGGCACAGGGTTGGCGTCGTGCCACAGGCCGATCGTGTTGGTCCGGGCCCGGTGTGCCAGATCCCGCCACGCGGCGCAGCGCGGCGGTTGCCGGCAGTGATGGCGTGGCACCCAGGCGTAGCCGGCCTTTATCATCTGTTCATTGAGGCACAGGCTGCCGAGGGAGACGAGGGCCACGGTGCGGCCGTAATCGTCCGTATCGAGCGGGTCGATCTCGACGGTCTTGCCGGCCGCCAGTCCCGCCATGTACTGGCGGGCGTTTTGTCCATAGGCCTGATCGCGCTCCGGGCAGTCTATCCCGTACAGCCTGATTCTTATCCGTCTGTTGTTGTGGAGCACCGTAATGGTGTCGCCATCCGCGACATCGACGACCATGGCCGGCCAGGCGTGGGCCGGGGCGGGAAGCAGGAAGAGCAGGAGGAACAGCAGGGCCGGGCGATATTTTTTCATGCAGCAGGCCGGGGGAACGGGGCAATGGCAAGGATGACGTTTTGCCGGCTGTTGTCGCGGGTCAGCGGGCGTACTTGAAAAATTATGATGCGGAAAAATACGTCAATGCTTTATGTTTGCGTAAAGTAAAAACCGTATTGATTTCCGGAGTCGTTTCCGGGTACAATCGCCGGCTTTGCGATTCAGTGGTTTTGGAAAGGAATTTGGCGGAAGTGCATGGGAATCGAACCCACCCACCGGGCTCTTAACCCGGTGCACCGGATTTGAAGTCCGGGAGGGCCACCAGTGCCCTTTCCACTTCCGTGGATGATGTTTAGTTGAACTCTGTTAATAGTATCGGTTATTTATTCGGAAAACAACAGTTTTCTTTTCAATGGATAAATCCGGACACGGTGGTGGTGACCAGGCGATCAGTAGCGTGCAATAATCGTTGACGATATTTATTGATATCTCCTTCGTCCCTGCCGTGCAAGAGCTTGCGGCGGGATATCGAAGAAGATGATCGCGGCCCGGCCGGCCGCAGGAGCAAGGAAAATGAACTGCAACAGACTTAAAACACTAATAAAGAATTGGTATGTCCAGGTTCAGAGCGAAACCATGGCCCCGGCCAGGATGGTGGCCTTCATGAATCAGCACATTGCGGAATGCGAAGAGTGTCTTGCCGAGCCTGCCCTGAAGCTTGAGGTGGAAAAAATCAAGGAGATAGTCCTGCCGGCCTCCAAGATGGTGGAACTCGTGGAGAGCGAGGTGGTTATCGACGAGGAAGGCAGTGTTGCGGGGGACGCGGATGAATTCGAAGAGAGAGTGCGCGACGACGGTGAAGAGGGGAATGAATTCGCAGAGGAGTTTGGCGATGAGTTTGAGGAAACCGAAGCGGACCTGGAAGACGATGACGAAATAATTTAATCCCAAGCCGGGGATGGCAGCCAAAGAAAAAAGCGCTCATGACGAGCGCTTTTTTTATTGGCGATATGCAGTCCAATACATACGGAAACTTCCATGCTGTCTTGATTTTATTTGGATTATGCCGGCCACTACGGTACATTACTACAATTCGTTGTCAAAGCTTTTCGGATAAAAAGGGGGGTCTTAATTCAAACAACTGGCGGTGTGAATGGTCTCCATTATTTCCGACCGACCTCACTTTCATATTTTTGCGGATGGTCTCGGCATTGCAGCCAAGAGCAATGTCCATCTTGGCAATCTTTCGCGAGATCCAACTATCGACCCTGTCGGGGTGTATTTCTTTCAGGTTGCGATAAGCCTTTTGCCAATCCTCATGCCTAGCCCTAGTTTTTAGCTTTAGTGCTTCGCGCTTTTCGGTGTTGGAGTTATAGCGGTTGGATGCTGCAGACGATGCGTTTTGGCGTTGCACAATCACATACTCGGCAATGGCAATGGCAATCCCCTCGCGCTCCTGCCGTGCTGTGTTAATGACGCCGCATTGGCCTTTTACAGCCTCACGAGACAACGCACGATCGAAAGATGAGT
>Ga0208863_1001928_pt1 | contig 11627 bp, 9 predicted proteins | sample RifOxyD3_FD_184040 | JGI IMG/M metagenome (GOLD analysis project Ga0208863, IMG submission 184040) | Soil microbial communities from Rifle, Colorado - Rifle Oxygen_injection D3 (SPAdes) | ecosystem: Environmental > Terrestrial > Deep subsurface > Rock core/Sediment | place: Rifle, Colorado...
CCTTTATCAAGACTATATTGATTACATATTTTATCAATATCACGAATTACAGCTTTTTCAACTCGTTCTCTAATAAGGTCCGGTTTTACAGTTATTGTGAATTCTCCCATCTTATTTTCCTCCCTAATTAACAAATTCTATACAACTTTATAAATGAAGTATAGACTAAAAATTAAAACACTGACGTGTATCAGATAAATGATGTTATAAGATTAGTTTAAATTTAGATAAAGTATAAAAATGGTTTTGAAATATTCGAGTAATGATTTATAATTATATTATTATAATAGTGAAAAATAAAATTTAGTGAGGTAACTTAGATGCAGATAACGTCTGACGTTCAGTTGTCTTTAGACAAATTATACAGATTACTCGACTCTTATACTGACATAGGATTGGCAAATTTTCTTACAAGTAAAGATAAAACAGAAATAATTACATTAATAGGGCTTTTAAATGAACATGCAAATCTTATTAAATTAAAAGCAGGAGCTGCAAAATATCTATTCTCCAATTATTTATTCAGAATGGTAATCTCTCAGATGGAAGAATGGTTTAATATGTTAGTTGCATCAAAAGACCGTCCGGTAAGACAGGGAGCATTAGATATATTCGAACAATTATTGCCTATTTATGAAAAAAGATTACCCTCCAAACAGTCAATGTTTTCCGGAATGGCAAAAGATACAGGAATGAAGGAATTTGAAAAGACAACGGGAATCATTAATCTTTTAAAAGGCTATATAAAAAATAAGAACTCCATACTGGGAAGTGAAGAAGCACAGAAACAGGACACTGAATCAATAGAATCCTTCTCCCCGGAAAAAATAGGAGAAGATATTGCAGCTAAACTTACGGCATGGACAAATGCAAACCCGAATCAAAAACAGTTAACACCAGAGTTCGGTGCCATATTTTATTATCTTGTAACTCCTTATTTAAAAGGTATAAAAGTAGATAAAACTTCTTCTTATCCGCATATTGTCGATGCAATTATAGATGGGGCAATGTCTTCACTTGCAAGAAAATTTTCCATAGATGATATTACCAAATTTATCGTATCAGGAATAATTGTTCTCTCTTCAATAAGAGGAGATGAAGACATGGAATTAGCTTCTTATATAATTTCCAGAGAATTAATCTTTGGTATAAAAAAATACGGTTATACGCTTAATCTCTGCACAAGAGGAATGGGTAAAGGAATAATTTATTTAACTTTACATGGAATGACCGAAAAGCATTTAGGGCATTATAAGGACCCTTATGTATATAATTTTATTAAAGAATCCCTGTTCTCAGGTGCATGGGATGCCACTCTGGCAATTTATAATTCGATTCAGATGGCAGAAGTAATTGCTCCGTCAATATTAAAAGGAATGTCCATGGAACAAGATAGAGTTAGTGGAGTTATAAAAGAACTCCAGATCAGTATGGCTTAATAAGGAGGAATTATATGAAACTATATGAATTTCAGGCAAAAGAAGTTTTTAATAAATATCAAATCCCTGTACCGCCCGGTAAAGTTGCAGGGACACCGGAAGAAATTAATAATATTATTTCCTCATTAGGGTCAAGAGTTGTACTAAAAGCCCAGGTCCAGGTCGGGGGAAGAGGCAAAGCCGGCGGAATTAAGGTTGTAAACGCAGAAGATGCTGTTAAAATATCAAAAGAAATGTTCGGACAACTTTTAAAAGGCTTACCAATTAATCATTTACTTGTAGAAGATGCTTTAAATATAGAAAAAGAGTATTATTTGGGCATAACATTAGACCGGGCACAAAAAAAAATTGTAATAATGACAAGTGCCGCAGGTGGTGTAGATATTGAAGAAATAGCAGCAACAATGCCGGAAAAACTTATAAAAATTTACATTAATCCCTCATTAGGGTTAATGGATTTTCAATTAAAAGAACTTCTTTATATGGCAGGTTTTGACGCAAATAGCACACCACAAATTAAAACTATTATTTCTCAGCTTTATAAAATATTTAATGATTATGATTGTTCGTTAGCTGAAATAAATCCTTTAGTTCTTACAAAAGAAGGTAAAATATATGCGGCTGACGGAAAAATGGATGTTGATGACAATGCACTTTTCAGACAACCGGAACTTTTAAAATCAAAAATAAGTGATGAAGACCCGCTGGAGAAAAAGGCAAAAGAAGCTGGTTTGAGTTATGTAAAATTAGATGGTGATATCGGGTGTATTGTTAATGGTGCAGGCCTTGCAATGGCGACAATGGATTCAATTAAACATGCAGGAGGCAATCCGGCTAATTTTCTTGATATCGGAGGGTCATCAAATCCGGATAAAGTAACAACTGCAATGGAAATTTTGCTTTCTAATCCTGATTTGAAAGGAGTACTTTTTAATATATTCGGTGGTATAACCCGTTGTGATGATGTTGCAACAGGTTTAGTCACGGCTTTAAAAAATCTGGATGTAAAAGTTCCGATTGTTATCAGGCTTACCGGAACAAATGAAGAACAGGCAATTAATATATTGAAAGAAGCGAATTTATCCGCAACAAAATCAATGAAAGATGCAGTTCAACAGGTAGTAGGATTGTAAATTTTAAAAATAGTAATACGTATCTTAATTTTGTGAATATATGATGATTTACATTAATTCTAAAATTAAAATATCTCAATAAATTACACAAATCTGAACGATTTATATTGCAATCAAATTTTTTTTATTTTTAGACATTTGTAAAAAAAATAACTCTCTAATTCATAATGTTATTATATACAGTTTTTTTTATTCGAAATTCATAATTTTTACTTCATTTATATAATTATGTGTTTTATGAATTTGTCGGATGGTAAGTATTTTATACGGATAGCATTTTTATTGATTTTAATATAATATATAACTATAAATCAATAAAAACAATAACAAGGGAATAGGTAAATGCATAAAAAATACTTGTCAACAGGACAGGTAGCTAAAAAATGTTCTGTCACTACCGATACTGTTTTGAAGTGGATTAAAAGAGGTAAGATTAAAGCCTATAGAACAGCAGGCGGGCATTATAGAATCGCAGAAAATGAAATTAATTATCTTGATTTGAAAGATGATATAGACAGTACGGATATTGATAATAATATATATTGTTGGGAATTTATGTCAAAAGATGGAACAATAAATGAAAAATGCCAGACGTGCCTGGTATACCGGACAAAAGCTAAAACGTGTTATAAATTAGCAGGATTGGAAGATGAAGCCGGAGTACAAAAATCATTTTGTGATATTTCATGCCAATATTGCAATTATTTAAAAAATATCGCTAAAATTACTCCAAAATTACTTGTAATCACGGAAAATAATAATTTAATAAATGATTTAATTGCAACTATAAGAACAGATAAATTTGAACTTTGTTTTTCTAACAGTAATATAGAAAAAGTTAATATTGCAAACCTTGATTCACCTGCCCAGGTACTAATTGATTATAATCTTATTAAGCAACAAAAGATTAATAAAGAATTACTTGAAAATAAATAATTAAACCTAAAATATAGACATACCACAGTAAATAAAGTAAACTGATTTTAGATTAAACAATTTTTAGAAGGGTGAGGAAGATTATGGGCATTACATTTTTATCAAGTGACATAGTTGAATCAGGTATTCAAATAGAAAAAAACGGCAAAGATTTTTATGAAATTGTGGCAGCATCATCAAAAAATGATAAAGCAAAACAAATATTTTTATACCTTGCCAAAGAAGAAGAAAAACATATAAAAACATTTGAGGTGATTCTTTCGGGTATTGAAACATACGAGCCTGCCGAATCTTATGCAGGAGAATACCTTGATTATTTAAAAGCTCTTTCAGAAGAACACGTATTTACAAAAGAAAAAAAAGGCATTGAAATTGCTCAAAAGGTAAATACAGACATGGAGGCAATAGATTTGGCAATTGGTTTTGAAAAGGATTCTATTTTATTTTATTATGAAATGAAAAAGATACTTTTGGAAAAAGACTATAAACCTGTAGATAAACTCATAGAACAGGAACAGGAACATTTAAGAAAACTTTCTGAAGTAAAAAAAAGTTTATAAAAAAATTCCCTGAAGAGGCATCTGTTAGGGCTTAAGAAGAATTAACTGCTCTGATTTTTAATTTGTCATTAGCAACGCAATGAGGCATCTTGTAAAGAACCCTCACACTGAAAGAGGAGAGGGAATAAGATTTTTCAGTGCTGTCGAAAAGACATATACTACTTAGTGAACGCTCTTAGTATAAATAGTTTAATATAAGGAGGAGATTATGAGAGAAATATATCTGGATAATCAATCAACTACCAAACCGGACGAGCGTGTCCTTGAAGAAATGCTTCCCTTTATGAGAGAATATTATGGTAATGCCCAAAGTATGCATTCTCTTGGACTTAAATCAAAAGACAGTCTGGAAGAAGCAAGAGGAAAGGTTGCTGATTTAATAGGAGCTAACGAAACTGAAATTTATTTTACATCCTGCGGGTCTGAAGCAAACAATCTTGCAATTAAAGGGATTGCCAATGCTTATAAACACAAAGGCAAACATATAATCGTATGCGCAATTGATCATTTTTCAGTTCTTTACTCTGCCCGCAGACTCGGGCAGGAAGGATTTGACGTTACATATATCCCTGTTGACAAATACGGGTTAATTGCCATTAATGAATTACAACAGGCAATAAGAAGTGACACCATATTGGTTTCTGTTCAACATGCCAACCCTGAAATCGGAACAATACAACCAATAGAAGAAATATCAAAAATCATCCATGAAAAAGAAGTTTTGTTTCATACTGATGCAGTATGCACAGCAGGAACAATTCCGGTTGATGTAAATAATCCGGGTGTGGATTTGTTAACTTTTGCCGGGTCTCAATTCCATGGGCCAAAAGGCGCTGCCGCACTTTACATAAAAAAAGGGGTAAGGGTTATTCCCCAAATTGACGGAGGCATTCAGGAAGACGGACGTCGTGCAGGGACAGAGAATATTCCTGCTATAGTCGGATTTGGTAAAGCCTGTCAAATTGCAAAAAATGAAATGGATGAAAATTATAAAATGATTGTTCTAAGAGACAGATTAATTACAGAACTTCCTCAAAAAATAGAATATTTATATCTTAATGGTCATCCTGCCAAAAGACTTCCGAATAACGTTAATTTTTCAGTGGAATTCGTGGAAGGTGAGGGCATGCTTTTATTTTTGGATGAAAAAGGAATTTATGTTTCAAGTGGTTCAGCCTGTACATTAAAAGCTCTTAAATTATCGCATGTTTTATCAGCCATAAATGTTGACCCTGCAATCGGACAGGGGTCAATGCTTTTGTCTCTTTCAAAATATAATGCCAATGAAGATATTGATTATGTTCTTTCCGAATTTCCCCCGATTGTAAAAAGACTCCGGGATATGTCACCTTTATACGGTTATTTTCAAAAAACAGGGACAAGACAGGTGGCAGGACCCGGAACCGATTATGAACATGAGCATGAGGAGGATGAATGAAAGATAAAATGACAATAATCCTGTTTTCAGGAGAATTGGACAAAGCAATTGCCGCATTTATTCTCGCAACTACCGCAGCGGCAAGCGGTATGGATGTAACCATATTTTTTACATTCTGGGGTTTAAATATACTTAAAAAATCAAAGTTTGAAATATCAAAATCTCAAGGCTGGATGCAAAAAATGTTTAATTTTATGAGTACATCTGCCCTTCCTATCTCAAAATTAAATATGTTCGGGCTGGGCGTGTGGATGATGAAAAAATTAATGAAAAAATCAAAAATGGCTTCTCTTGAGGAATTAATGACATTTGCAAAACAACTTAACATAAAATACGTTGCCTGTACTACAAGTTGCGGGGTTCTTGGTTTATCAAAAGAAAATTTAATTTCTGATGTTAATGAATTTGTAGGCGCGGCCACTTATCTGAAAGAAGCACAGGAAGCTAAAATTAATTTGTTCATATAAAAATGCCAAGAGGCAGAATCGAACTGCCCACACGCGGATTTTCAGTCCACTGCTCTACCAACTGAGCTATCTTGGCATTTTAATTTTAAAGTTATTATAGCATTATTTTTTGTATACTTGCAATAGCTATTATAAAAAATTATACTGAAAAGTAAATGGTTTGCATTAAAGTAGGCATTAAAATATCCGGCATATCTGGTTCTAAAGTGCTTTGCAAAATGCAAACCAACCAAGAACTTAGTATACAATTGAATGACATTATGAATTTAGTACAAAATATTTTTAAATTTATAAAAAATCATAACCTTATTAAAGAAGGGGATAATGTTATAGTCGGAATTTCAGGTGGACCTGATTCCACCTGCTTACTTCATATACTCTGCCAGATTAATGCATTTTTCCCTATTTCAATTTATGCTGCCCATTTTAATTATGAACTAAGAGGAGAAGAATCTGAGCAGGATGAAACTTTTGTTACTGATTTTTGTAAACAGCTTAATGTACCGCTTTATGTCAACAAATTTTCATTAATGCAATCACAAGAAATCCCCATCTCCCCCTTTAATAAAGTGGGAAAAAGGGGGTTGTCTTCAGAAGAAAAATACCGGTTTATCCGTTACCACTGGTTTGACAAACTGGCAGAAAAATTAAATGCATCTAAAATTGCTGTTGCCCATACGGCAGATGACCAGTTGGAAACAGTAATTATGAGACTTATAAAAGGTTCTGTCTCCGGTTTGAGCGGAATGAAAATAAAAAGACCTTTAGGAGAATCTTTCTTCCCTCACACTCTCCCTCAAAACTCTAAACTTATTTTGATACGCCCTTTCCTTTATACCAGCCGGGATGAAATTTTAAAATATTGTGAAAAGTTTGATTTAAAGCCGCGTTTAGACAGTAGCAATTTATGCCTTGATTTTGACAGGAACCGGATAAGGCATAATATTGTGCCTATTATTAAAAAAGAGAATCCTAAAATTATGGAAACAATAAATAAAAGTATTTCTGTAATATCAGAAGAAGATGATTATTTGAATAATGTAGCGAATAATATTTTTGATTTAATTTGCAATTCTTCTTTTAACTCCCCTCTCCCATCGGGGGAGAGGGTGAGGGGTATTACCATAAACAAAAAAGAATTTTTAAAACTTCACCTCGCTATTCAACGCCGGATTATACGTATGGCATGGCAAAAGGTTAGTTTAAGCCCATATAACATTAACTTTCAACATGTAGAAGATGTTATTAAAATAATTTCTGCAAAACAAGGGACAAAGACATTTTCATTACCTTATAAAGTTTATTTTTTTAAAGAAGGAGATAGTTTAATTTTTACAAGAAATTTGCCAATAGCAGTTTCTCCATTTTATTATCGTTTTATAAACAAAGGAGAACTATATATTAAAGAATTAAATATCAGAATAAATGTTAAAAATGTAGGAATAACCCCCAGTGTGTACCCTGATAATAATCAAGCCTGTTTTGATATGGATTTGCTGCCATCCGATTTATGCTGGAGAAATTATCAACAAAATGATTATATTACTCCTTATGGTATGGATAAACAAATTAAACTGGCAAAATTATTTTCTAATAATAAAATTCCTCATTATAAAAGAAATCATTACCTATTGTTGGCAACAGGGAATAAAATTTTATGGGTTGCGGGATTAAGAAGGGATAATACCGCTATTATTACTCCTGAGACTAAAAATATTTTAAAAATTGCAATTATGAAATTCTCTTAAGTCCATCTTTATAGCGTTTATTTGCTAATTCCACATAAATTTCCTTGAATTTCATCCATTCTTTTTTATATTCAGGAGTTACCTTACTTATAACTTTTGCCGGGACACCAACCGCGATTTCATCATCTCCGATTATTTGATTTTGTTTTACAACAGCACCTTCACCTACAACGCCCCAAATACCGACCATTGCATAATCACTTATAATAGCCCCCATACCAATAACGGCATAGTCTTTAATGTTACAGTTATGCCCGATTGCACCATGACCAAAATTAATATAATTTCCCAATGTGCATATTTCATCTGGACGGGCATGAAGAATACAGTTTTCCTGAATACTCGTACAATCACCGATTACAATTTTTCCGTAGTCGCCTTTAATTCTTGCTCCCGGTCCAATATAACAATTTTTACCAATGATGACATTGCCGATTACATCAGCACTTTCACTTATATAAGTGCCTTCACCGATTAAAGGTCTTTTACTTTCAAATTCATATACTGCCATTTCAATCTGCCTTTCTATAAATAAAACATTATGTTTTTTGCCCATTACAATTTAACATACTTTATAATATAAAAAAGGAGTGACCAATGAAAATATGGAAATTTATAATCGGAATTTTTTTTATTTTTGCATTAAATATTCCATTTATGGTTTTGGCACAAGATACCGGAACTAAAACCTGTGCGAATAAAGCCTTCAATTTATTAAAACAAAAAGATAAAATAGGATATGATATAGTAAACAAAGTAAATGACATGAATTTTTTCACTACATGGCTTTTTTGCGAAAACCCACCTCTTTATAATCTTACTGCGGCTGTCCATGAAACAAATCATCAATTAAGTTTTAAGCTTAGTGATTATACAAATGGTTTCTATGGTTATTATCTGGGTAATGAACAAACACTAACAGTTAAGATGAAAAATTTGTTTTATCGCAGTAAAATTTCAGAATATCTTGATGCTTTTGATAAAGGACAAAATTATTACGAACTTTATTTAACCGGAGACTCCGGCAATCAGGATATTACGGTGTTACTTGATGAAGTCAATGCTTATACTCATAGTTTGAATTCTTCTATATGCTTTGTGGATTTAATTTCCAAATATACAATGCAATCCGACAGGGATGGGCTTGCGACTTTTATGTATTACTTTGAACTTTATTTAAAAAAAGCACGAATAAGCTATCCTGACCAATGGAAGCAAATGTATAATGACCCGGAATATCTGGATTTATTTGCCGCACTCTGGAAAAGGGCCGAATCAGTATTAAAAACAGGGTTAAAATATTCTCAACTTGGGATACAGGATAAATTCATAATAAAAAAGGTGTATGATAAAAAAAATATAGATGAACTAGTTCAGGTTTTTGCCAAAGGAGGGCAGACTTTCACTTATGATACCAATATTTTAAAAACAGCAAATAATTTAAAACAAACACTTATCCCATCCGGAAATAACCCTGTTAATACGAACCAAAAAACAATAACAACCCAAACAACAACCAAGACAATCACTATAAACGGACAGCCAATGACAATGGAACAATTTAAAGAATATCTCAAAGAACATCCTGAATTGAAATCATTACCTCAAATACAGGAATTATTGAAACCATAGAAAGTCGTTTTGTCATCTTTAGATAGCGTCTAAAAATTTCGCTATCTGCTCGGGACCTAAAGTGCTTGCAGATAATCTATCACATAATTTCATTAACTGTTTTATTTTAGTTTCATCACCTGTTGCAAAAACCCTGTCAAGAGTCATTTTAAATTTATTTACTGATAATGACCCTTTTGTTATCAAAGGTTCTACAAGATCAAACAATAATTGTTTATTGAGAAGTGTTTTATGTAAAGATTCCATTTTATCCGATTTAGTTGAAATGTCTAATTTGGTTGAAGTAATAACGGATTTAATATTTGCTTTTAGTTCCTCCGGTGAAATTATGCCTTTTTTTATCAAAGGTTCTGCCATACTAAGCAATGAACCTGCTTTTTTATATAATGTCCCCAGTTCATCTGCCTTATGAATATTTCCTTCAGCAATAGCAGTTCTTAAAAGAGTCCTGAGTTCTTCATTGCCTGTCATATTGTATCTTAATAAGGGTTGGGCATATTCCAATGTTGAATAAGCGCTTTTATACAAACCGGCAAATTTTACTATTTCAGCTTTATCACCGGAACGAATAAAATCCCTGAGAGAGTTGTTAACTTCATTTGCTGATATTACTCCTGCTTTGCTTAAATTTAATCCGGTAGTATAAGCCGGAATTGCTTCTAAAAAAGTCCCTGCTTTTGCTGATGTCGGGCTTTTTAAAATTTCTATGGCCGTATTTCTATCCAATAATATATTACTGCTCAAAGCCATATCCGCATTTCTGTAAACTCGTGCGATGTCCTGGGTTAAATCCTGTAATCGTAAATTTGCAATAATATTATTAACGTCACCAGTGGAGATTAAAGGAGGCGAAGCAGATGATACCTTATTAAGAATTTTTACTATTTCAATAAAGGCAACTGCCTGATCTTTGTTTGTAATAAGGCTTAATTTCGAAATTATTGTATTATCAAATTTTCCTGATTTTATAGCCGGGATAAGGTCTGTAAATGAAGCCGGAGGCATTTGAAGCTCATCGAATTTAGCGATTAAAAAATCCTGTAGTTTAGTGTCAGGTGATCCGGGAGTTTTTCTATCAACAGGTATTTCCGCTTTTATATACTCAGTTCTTGAAAAATACTTGACAGGATCCAATAATGTATAATTCTCATAATTACTCGCTATACCGGGTAAATTCGCAAATGTACATGAATTTTGGACCAATACCCCGCTAAATATTCTTGATTCAAATTCTTCTTTAGGTATTTTTTGAAGTTCTCCCCAAGGATTGGTAAAATATGCAAAACCATCTTTAACGCCAGTTAAAATTACCTGATGGCTCTTGCCTGTTCCCCAATTTAAACTTACAGGAATAGCTCCTTTTTTATCTTCAACATGTTTCATGATTGCCCGGGGCACATCTTTATCAAGTTCAGGCAGTTTCTCCATTTTGAATCCCAATCCCTTTATCAAGTAAGCTACTTCGTCAAAATCCAATCCTGAACCCGTGGCAGAAGCATATTTCACTATAGAATCAACCGCCTTTTTCTTGGCTGTATCAGGAATACCGGAAATCGAATCTAAAACATCTTCAACAGATGATTTTAATTGTTCCAAATTTATAAAATTTTGTTCTTTGATACCGCTTGATGTTAAAATTTTAAAAATATCTTCAGCATACATTCCACAATTTGAATTTATATCAAGTTTTATATATTTAAAAATTTCTTTAAGGTCAAAATTTTCCGGTTTGACTTTTGTTAGACTCGTATCTACCGTGTTATCGTAATCGTCTTCTTTATTACTGTATTCCATAAAAGCAGGCTGTATTAAACGGCTTGATATACTACGCCCGCTTGTGTCAGATCTTAAAGTATCTTCTTCTCTTTTCATCTGTCCGCCTTCTCCTGGAGGAACGAGAGTTGCCGGAACTTCTCCCTTAGGGCTTGCTAAAGCTGTTAAAATTTTTATATATTTGGCGGGCTCATTTAATGCAAGACAAATTTGTCCCACTGTACCTGCACAGGTTCCCCTGCTATGTTGATTGATTTTGTATGGGAAAGCAAGCTCCTGAAGCGTACTGCGGATTAAACTTTTTCTGTCGGCGGACAAATCGGGATGTAACTCTGCTTTGTTCAAAATATTAAGCTGGTCCAAGACCTGTTCCGTAAGCCGTCCTGTTCCTATCAATTCTTTTATCGAAGTCATAATGGAATTAACATAATGACCGTTTATACCTGTTCCTGCAATAATTTCCTGATCGCTGTCCGTTCCGCCTGCTCCTTGTTTTTCATT
>Ga0208863_1001930_pt1 | contig 11606 bp, 9 predicted proteins | sample RifOxyD3_FD_184040 | JGI IMG/M metagenome (GOLD analysis project Ga0208863, IMG submission 184040) | Soil microbial communities from Rifle, Colorado - Rifle Oxygen_injection D3 (SPAdes) | ecosystem: Environmental > Terrestrial > Deep subsurface > Rock core/Sediment | place: Rifle, Colorado...
GTCGTCTGACGACAGCATTGAATCCGCACCGCTATCAGGCCATCTATCTGCCGGAGACCGAATTTGGTCGAATCGACATCTATCGTAGTCTGGCACTGGCATTGGGCCTTGATCCGGCTTATCGACGCGCGCAACTGTGGCGCGAACTCAAGGCGCGGATTCTGGATCTGGTCGACAACAAGCAACTGCTGCCTTTGTGGATCATTGATGAAGCGCAGAACCTGCCGCCGGAGTTCTTTCGTGACTTTCCGTCCTTCCTCAACTTTGCCTTTGATTCGCGTGACCTGATCACCGTCTGGCTGGTAGGCCATCCCAGCTTGGCCAGTTTGCTCGATCGCGCACCGTATGCCGCGCTATCCAGTCGAATTCAGGTTCGCGTCCAACTCAAACCGGTGCTCGAACGTGAGCGCTTTGCGCAGATGATCACCCACTCCCTAAAAACCGCAGGGTGTAGCCACACGCTGATTACCGATCCCGGTTTGGAGTTATTGCGCCAGGCATCGAAAGGCTTGCCCCGTCAGGCCGGGCGTATTCTGCGCACCGCCATGCAGATGGCCGTCCCCAAGGGTCTCAACCATCTGCCCGACGATTTATTGCAGCAAGCCATTGAGGAGTTGCGATGAAAAACGATGAGATGACCGATGAGGTGGTGCGCTTGTTTCCCAGTCATGTTTCCGACGAGAGCGCGGCGGTACTCTGCGATTTCCTGGCTGAGTTAAGCATGGCGGCAGACAGCCACTACCTATGCCAAATCAGGCGCTACAGGGAAGAGCGTCGCGCGACAGTGGATTCTGATCAGCCATGGGAAAACTATAGCGACTGATTTGCCGCAACACGTTGCGCCCCCTGAATCACCTAGCGAAATCCACTGGGTGATTTTTTTGATTTAGTGCCTTCGTGTCACGCTTTATATGAGAAGCGAGTTGCTCCGATTCCCACACGGGACAAACCCCGCTGTCACGCCTCAAATAGGTTGGGTCAATGAGCCTGAATCAAGTCGGGACGTAACAGGCGTGCTGAGCCTCAGAGCTATGCCTTGACCGGTGGCGGCATTTTTTTTATCACGATGCCCTTCCTTTTCAGCATCGTTTCGATTCGCTCGCACAGTGTTTTTAGTATCTTGATGCGAGCGAAATTTTTATCATTTGCCTCTACCAGCGTCCACGGGGCGATAGTCGTGCTGGTTCTGTCCACCATGTCGGATACCGCCTGTTCATATTCGTCCCATTTTTCGCGATTACGCCAGTCTTCGGCCGTTATTTTGAAGTGTTTGAAGCCGATTTTTTCGCGTTCCTTGAAACGTCTGAGCTGTTCGTCTTTGCTGATGGACAGCCAGAATTTGACGACGACGATATTGTGGCGCACCAGTTGCGCCTCAAAATCATTTATTTCGCTGTAGGCGCGCATCCAGTCGGCTTCGGAGCAGAACTTTTCCACGCGCTCTACCAGCACCCGACCATACCATGAGCGGTCGAAAATCGTCACACGGCCGCGCCGCGGGATGTGCCGCCAGAAACGCCACAGATAGGGTTGTGCGCGTTCTTCTTCGGTTGGGGCTGCAACCGGGATAATGTTGTAATAACGTGCGTCCAGTGCGCCGGTGATGCGGCGGATCGCGCCGCCCTTGCCGGCGGCATCGTTGCCTTCGAACATTGCGATGACGGTGATATTTTTGAACTTTGCGCTGCGGGTCAACAGTGCGAGCTTGCCCTGGTATTTTTCCAGTTCAGCCTGATAGTCTTTCTTGTCAATTTTCTGGCCCAGGTCCAGTATTTTCAACATGTTCAGCTGATCGATAGAAGGCAGCGGCGGCGGGGCTGAAACCTCGGGTTTTTTCACGTCGGCTTCATCAAGGCGTTTGCGTATCGCATCCAGAATGACCTTGCCCACGGTCAGGCTGCGGTAACGCGCATCGTAACCTTCGACGATGGTCCAGGGCGCCTCGGCTGTGCTGGTGTGGCGGATGACGCTTTCGCTGACAGCAAAGAACTTGTCATACATGTTGAAATGTTCCCAGTCGCGTTTGGTGACGCGCCAGCGGGTCTTCGGGTCTTTTTCCAGCAGTTTAAGGCGTTTTTCCTGTTTATCCTTGGAGAGATGCATCCAGAACTTGAGGATCAGCGCGCCTTCATCAGCCAGCATTTTTTCCAGGCGTTTCGCACGTTCCAGGCTCTGATCCAGATCGGCTGTCTTCATGTGACCCTGTACACGGTTAATAATTGGCCAGGTGTACCAGGAACCCAGAAATATACCGGTTCGGCCTTTTGGCGGCAGTTCGCGCCAGAAACGCCACATCATCGGTCTATCCAGCTCTTCATCCGATGGATCGCCCATGCCATGGGTCTGCAAAAAGCGCGGATCCATCCATTCGTTGAGCAGATTGACAGTTTCGCCCCGTCCCGCCCCGTCTACGCCGCCGACCAGAATGATGACTGGAAACTTTGCCAGTTTGGCCAGATCCATCTGTGCATCCAGCAAGGCCATGCGCAATGGCGGGACCTCTTTGTCGTAAGTGCTCTTGTCTATCTTGTGACCGAGTTCGGCTGATTCAAACATGATGATCTCCCGGATACAGCGTAATTGCGCCTATAAAAAATCCGGCGTGATAACCAGACGCAAGGTGGTTTCAGACGAGCCTTCTGGGCGACTCAGCCACCATAGCCCGCTTTTTTTGATGCGTAAAGATTCTTGTTCGCAGCCTAGCAGCTGGGCTGCGACTGAACCCAAAGTGGGCTGGTGTCCGACCACCAGTACGGTGCCACCTGCATTTGGCCAGCGTGCCGCCTGCAGCACGGCATGCACTGAAGCGGCGGGTGCGATGGTGGGGACAAGGGTAAAGTCTGAGGTCAGTGCCGTTGCAGTCTGCTGAGTGCGGGTCGCCGGACTGACCAGAATGCGTGTATCGGAGGGTAAATGCTGGCGCAGGAATGCGGCCATTTTATCGGCCTGTTTGCGGCCTTTTTCGGTCAGTTCGCGCATAAGATCGGGCGAGCCGTCTTCAGCTTCGGCATGACGCCATAAAATCAGATTCATCATGACCTCTAAATATTACGTTTTATTTATCGAAATATACTGTATATACTGTTTGCAGCATTCTATTCCAAGGAGACAGTCATGAAAACCAAAAAGTTGGACAATGTTGAAGAAGTTGCCGCACCCAAGGTTGCAACCGCCGCCAAACCATTGAGAAAGTCGCCAGCCGTAGCAGCTAAACCCGTCGTGAAGAAAGCTATCCCTGCTCCAGCCGAAGCTGTTAAAGAGGCTAAAGTAGTGAAACAGCCAAAATCAGTCAAAGAAGCTAAAGCGGTAAAGAAACCGAAATTAAAGGTGGTGCGTGACAGTTTTACCATGCCACAGAGCGAATATCAGAAAATCGCCGAAATCAAGGAGTTGTGCCTGAAAGCCGGGTTGCCAGTGAAGAAAAGCGAAGTGCTGCGCGCCGGTTTGCAGGCGTTGAGTGCAATGGCTGAAGCGCAAATGTTGAATACCTTAAACGGTCTGGATAAAATCAAGACCGGACGTCCGAACAAACATTAAGCCCAAATTATCCATTGGGAAATTTCCCCCCATCCCCCCTCCAACTCCCCCCTTGAAGGGGGGAGAGTATGGGTTTTAAGCGCGGAACGCGCCCCCCGGCGTGCGCCTGCCTTCCCACTTTCACGACAGTGCGAGCAGCTTTGCTGCCGCCAGGCACCATTTGCCGTTCTCCCTCCCCTTCAAGGGGAGGGCTGGGGTGGGGATGGGTTGATTCAGCTAATGAACAATCCGGGTTAAGTTGATATTTTGACCGGTGTGCCGGCGAGTTGCCTGAGCAGCTCGCTTTGCGCGCATTTGCGTGCGGCACGGCGGAGTTGTTTGTGGCGATATTGTCCTTCGCTGTCCATATCCCACGCCTGGCTGTTATCCTGCAGGTATATTTTCAATCCCTCATCAATCACGCGCTTCTTGAGCTTCTTGTCGAGCACGGGGAAGCAAACTTCGATACGCCGGAAGAAGTTTCTGTCCATCCAGTCAGCCGAGGCCAGATACACGTCATGCTGTAAATCATTGCGAAAATAGAAGATGCGGGTGTGCTCCAGGAAGCGTCCGATGATGGATCGCACACGGATATTTTCGGAAAGACCGGCGACACCGGGGCGTAACGCGCATACCCCGCGCACGATCAAATCTACCTTTACTCCGGCCTGCGATGCTTCGTACAGCGCCGCGATGGTTTCCGGTTCCAGCAGTGCATTCATCTTGGCGATGATATGCGCACGTTTGCCGGTTTTGGCGAGGGCTGTTTCGTTCTGGATGGCAAGTAATACCCGTGCGTGCAGCGTAAACGGCGATTGCCACAGGTGATTGAGTGTACGTGCGCGACCGAGGCTGGTGAGCTGACCGAACACTTCGTTCGCATCGGCGCAGACCGCGTCGTTGCTGGTGAATAAACCAAAATCGGTATATAGCCGCGCGGTGCGCGGATGGTAGTTGCCCGTGCCGAGATGCACATAACGGCGCAGTTTGCCGTCCTCGCGGCGTACCACCATCAGCATCTTGGCGTGGGTCTTGTGTCCCACCACGCCGTAGACCACATGCGCGCCCACTTCTTCCAGGCGATTGGCCCAGTTGATGTTGGCCTCCTCGTCGAATCGGGCCAGCAGTTCCACCACTACCGTTACTTCCTTGCCGCGCTTTGCCGCAGCGATTAACGCTTCCATCAGCGCGGAGTCCGCGCCGGTGCGATATACGGTCTGTTTGATCGCCACCACGTCAGGATCACTGGCGGCCTGCTGGATGAAATCGATTACCGGTTTGAAGGACTGGAAAGGGTGATGCAGCAACACGTCGCTCTTGCGGATCACCTTGAACATGTCCGCGCCCTTTTTTTGCAATACGCCGGGTACGCCGGGCACAAAGGGAGGAAACTTGAGATCGTCGCGCGCCACCAGATTGGGGATTTCCATCAGCCGCACCAGATTCACCGGGCCGTGTACGCGATACAGGTCGTCGGGCGTCAGCTTGAACTCCTTGAGCAATAACTCGGCGATCTGCGGCGAGCAATTGTCGGCGATCTCCAGGCGTACCGCATCGCCGAAATGGCGCTGCGGCAACTCGCCTTGAAGGCTGAGGCGCAGGTTTTTGACTTCTTCCTCGTCCACGAACAAATTGCTGTTGCGTGTCACGCGAAACTGGAAACAGCCCAGCACCTCCATGCCGCTGAACAACTCATCGACATGGGCATGCAAGATCGAGGAAAGGAACACGAAACCATGTTCACAACCGCTAATCTCGGGCGGCATCGCGATAGTGCGCGGCAATACGCGCGGAGCCTGCACGATGGCGCGCGTGGAGTTGCGCCCGAAAGCATCGCGGCCTTGCAGCTCCACGGCAAAATTCAGGCTTTTGTTGAGTACGCGCGGGAACGGATGTACCGGGTCGAGACCGATGGGCGTCAATACCGGCATGACTTCTCGAAAGAAAAAATCCTTGACCCAGGCTTGCTGGGCCTCATTCCAGTGTGTGCGACGCAGGAATTTGATGCCATTCGCGGCCAGCGCAGGCGTGATGTCGGTATTGAACAACTGATACTGGTGCTTGATCAGCTGGTGCGCCTGTTCACGCACCAGCTTGAGCGTCATTTGGGCGGTCATGCCATCTGCAGCAGTGGCGATGCCGCCCAGCTTGATTTGTTCCATCAGCCCGGCCACGCGGATCTCGAAAAATTCATCGAGATTGCTGCTGACGATGCACAGGTACTTCAATCGTTCCAGCAACGGGATGCCGGCATCTTCGGCCTGGGAAAGCACGCGGCGATTGAACTCGAGTTGACCGAGTTCACGATTGAGAAATTGCTGCGAGATAAACTTCTTAGACAAGAGCTTGCACCTTAACTTTTTGGCGGCACGTAACCTTCCGGCATTTGCGTACCCTCACCGAAGAAATAACTTTCCATCTGTGTGGCCAGATATTTACGCGCTGCCGCATCGGCCAGATTGAGGCGATTCTCGTTTACCAGCATGGTCTGGAATTTGATCCAGCCTTGCCAGGCTTCTTTGGACACGTTGTCAAAAATCCGCTGACCCAGTGGGCCGGGATAGGTCGGGCGATCCAGCCCTTCGGCTTCACGACCCAATTTTACGCATTGAACGATTCTTGTCATGTTGTATATCTCCGTGTAAGTGATTATGTGACGTAATTATGACATTAACGTGACAGTCGCGCAGTGCTACGTATCCCCACGAGTTTTTCTGTTGTGACGTGAGTCGTTGCGAAACAGGAAAACCGGGTCGCGGGCCTGTCAGTGCGAGGGTGCGACAATATGACGCATTCTCACGGGGCAGGCATTCGGTGACAATCAGGGCACATTTTTAAGCGGGGTCGAATTATGCAATTCAAGCGTATAACCATCTGTGTCGCGTTAGCCTTTGCGCCTGGCGTATTTGCGGCTGAGGCAGGCGTAGCTGCCTTGCCCGATGTCGAGGTGATCGGGAAAAAAATCCAGCCGCTGCCGGCTTTGAGCGATTCGGCGCTCGGCGGTACTGACCTTGTCCGCCTGCGCGCTTCGACCAGCGACACGGCAAAACTGCTCGACGGTCAGCCGGGGGTCAGCCTTTACGGCGCCGGTGGCGTTTCCAGCCTGCCCGTCATTCATGGCATGGCGGATGATCGCCTGCGCATCAAGGTGGATGGCATGGACCTGATTTCCGCCTGCGGTAACCACATGAATCCCGCGCTTTCTTATATTGATCCGTCTCAAGTGGGCAGTATCCAGGTCTTTGCCGGTATTACGCCGGTGAGCGTGGGCGGCGACAGTATAGGCGGCACGATACAAGTGGACTCTGTTGCAGCGGAATTTGCCGCCGCAGGGCAGGAAACGCTGCTCAGGGGCGAGGCCGGTACTTTTTATCGCAGCAATGGCAATGTGGTGGGCGCTAATATTTCGGCAACTATTGCCAGCGACAAGTTGAGCATGACTTATAGCGGTTCGACCGTCGAATCCGGTAATTACAAGGCGGGAGGGGACTTCAAGCCCGCAGGGCTGGCTTTTGTCAATGATACGTTTTCTATTCGTAATTCGACCAAATGGTTGTCCGGGGATGAAGCGGGTTCGTCCATGTATAAATCGATCAATCAGTCCGTCAAATTTGCGCTGCGCAATGATAACCACCTGCTTGAAATGAAGCTGGGTGTGCAGGACATCCCTTATCAGGGTTTCCCGAATCAGCGCATGGACATGACTGCCAACGACAGCACGCAGCTCAATCTGCGCTATAACGGCCAATACGATTGGGGTAACCTGGAAGCGCGCGCCTATAACGAACATACGCGGCACAAAATGAATTTTCTTGAGGATAAGGCATACTGGTACAGGGGGAATGCGCCCGGCATGCCGATGGATACAGAAGGACGCAACACCGGTGCACTGGTCAAGGCGGATCTTTCGCTTTCCGGGCGCGATCTGCTCCGGGTGGGTGGCGAATACCAGCGTTACCGTTTCAGCGACTGGTGGGATCCGTCCGGCACGGGCGGCATGGCTCCGGCCACATTCTGGGATATCAACAATGGTGAGCGGGACCGCCTGAGTGTTTTTGCCGAGTGGGAGGCGCAATGGAACACGCAATGGCTGAGTCAGCTGGGTGTGCGCAGCGAAACGGTCAAAATGGACACAGGCATCGTGCAGGGTTACAACGCCACCTATACGGCTGAAGCAAACGCTTTCAACGCCAAAAACCGCAATCGCACCGATCATAACTGGGACATGACTGCGCTGTCACGCTATACAGCGGATAGCAGCAAGAATTATGAATTCGGCTACGCCCAGAAAACCCGTTCTCCCAACCTTTACGAACGTTATACCTGGTCGACGGGTGGTATGGCCATGAACATGATCAATATGATGGGCGATGGCAATGGCTATGTGGGTAATCTGGAGCTGAGGCCGGAAGTGGCGCGCACCCTCAGCGCCACCGCTGACTGGCATGACGCTGAACAGCAAAACTGGGGGCTGAAGGTTACGCCCTATTACACCTATGTGAAGGATTACATCAATGCACGGCGCTGTTCGGCGGGTGATACGCTGATGGCGGGCTCGCAGTGTGCGGTGGCGACCAATCTGACAGTTGCCAATAAATTCGTATTTCTGAAATACCTTAATCAGGACGCACAGTTATACGGACTGGATATATCCGGCCATTTCCCGCTGGCCAAAAATACCGGTTTCGGCAATTTTACGGCAACCGGCCTGCTGAATTATGTCAGAGGGAAGACCGTGAGTGGCGCGAGCGACAATCTCTACAACATAATGCCGCTGAACACGAAGTTGTCGGTGGTGCAACAGCTGAGCAGCTGGACCAACACGGCGGAAGTTCAGTTGGTTGATGCCAAGACAGATATTTCGCTGGCCAGGAACGAAATTAAAACGGCAGGCTACGGTTTGCTTAATCTGCGCAGCAGCTATGAATGGAAACAGTTCAGATTTGATGTCGGCGTCGAGAATATGTTGAACAAGCTTTATGCCATGCCGCTGGGGGGCGCTTACACCGGCCAGGGGACGACCATGCCTCCCGGAACACCCGTCGGCGCGGCGGTTCCTGCTTACGGGGTCGCGGTTCCGGGTATGGGTCGCTCGCTCTATGCGGGCATGACAATGAAATTCTGATGGTGTAGCGCAAACCAAAGCCGCCGCTCACCCCGGCGGCTTTTTAAGGCTCTGTTGTAGTTGGCTGTTGATAATTACCGACCCATGAAAAAATAATTTCACGCGGAGACGCGGAGGTCGCGGAGAATAGCAAAACCAAACTTGAAAAAACAAGTCATTGATCGCTATAGGTCGTTTTGGTTTCTAGCTGCTCTTCTGGTTTTTGATTCGGTTTTCTCCGCGTTCTCCGCGCCTCCGCGTGAGTATGGTTTTGATTTTTGACCCTTTACTGAGTTTCAACAGTTAATAGCGACAGATTATGCCGCTGACCAGCTCACCAAACCGCTGTAAGACGTAACCAGCACGATCAGGCCGAAGGCGATGCGATACCAGGCGAATACGGTAAAGTCGTGGCGGCTGATGTAGCGCAACAGGCCGCGCACCGCGATGAAGGCGCTGATGAACGAAGTGATGGAGCCAACCAGGAAAATGCCCAGATCGTCGGCATGAAACTGATCGCGGTATTTCACCACTTCATAGAGGGTTGCCGCCGTCAGCGTCGGGATGGCGAGGAAGAACGAAAATTCCGTTGCCGCCTTGCGCGACAGGCCGAAGAACAGCCCGCCTATGATGGTCGAGCCCGAACGCGAGGTGCCGGGAATCAGTGCCAGCGCCTGTGCCAGCCCCATCTTCAGCGCATCTTTCCAGTGCATGTCGTCCACGCTCTCTATCGTCACCGTATGCGTGCGTTTCTCCGCCCACAGGATGATGAAACCACCGATGATGAACGCCAGCGCAACCGGAACAGGGGCGAACAGGTGTTCCTTGATGGCCTTGCCGAACAGCAGGCCGAGTATCGCCAGCGGCAGGAAAGCGAGGAACAGGTTGAAGGCGAAGCGTTGTGCGGCTTCCTGTTTCTGCATCAGCCCGGACGTGACCTGCGCCAGCTTGGTTCGGTATTCCCAGCAGACCGCCAGAATAGCCGCAAACTGAATGACGATCTCAAACACCTTGCCGCGTGCATCGTTGAAATCCAGCAAATCGCCGACCAGTATCAGATGTCCGGTGGATGAAATCGGCAAAAATTCGGTCAGCCCTTCGACCACGCCGAGGGTGGCCGCCTTGAGTAATAAGATGAGGTCCATGGTTTTCCGTTCGTAGGGCGGGCTGCGCCCACCATCAAAAGTCGTAGGTTGGGTTAGCGTAGCGTAACCCAACATGTTTTCAACATCCCGTCATGTTTGTTGGGTTACGCGATGATGCCGCTAACCCAACCTACATTCAGTGTTATTGGCGAGCAGCGCAATACGCCGATTTACCGCGCAGCGCTCTTCATCGCTCATCTCGATCCAGCGGGTGATCTCCTCGAAAGTGCGCAGACAACTGCGGCACACCTCATCGCCCAGCACTGTGGTGCAGTGACCGATGCACGGGCTTTCTGCCGTCACGACGGGCGAGGATGTGGCTTGCATCTACTGATCAGGACTTGCTGTAAAGCTGGCTGCCTTTGGTGACAAACTCTATGGATTTTAACTCCATGCCTTTGCTCAGCGCTTCGGCTTCGGCTATGCCTTCCTTGGCGGCAAAGTCGCGCACATCCTGAGAGATTTTCATCGAGCAGAAATGTGGGCCGCACATCGAGCAGAAATGGGCAACCTTGGCGGATTCCTTGGGCAGGGTCTCGTCGTGGAATTCGCGCGCGCGATCCGGGTCGAGTCCCAGATTGAACTGGTCGTCCCAGCGGAATTCGAAGCGCGCCTTGGACAGCGCATTGTCGCGAACCTGCGCGCCGGGATGACCTTTGGCCAGATCGGCTGCGTGCGCGGCAATTTTGTAAGTGATGATGCCTTCTTTCACATCCGCCTTATTCGGCAAGCCCAGATGCTCTTTCGGGGTTACGTAGCACAGCATCGCGGTGCCAAACCAGCCTATCATTGCCGCGCCGATCGCGCTGGTGATGTGGTCGTAACCCGGGGCGATGTCCATGGTCAGCGGGCCTAAGGTATAGAACGGCGCGTCCTGGCACCACTTGGCCTGCAAATCCATGTTTTCCTTGATCATGTGCATGGGTACATGGCCGGGGCCTTCGATCATTACCTGTACGTCATGCTTCCACGCGACCTGGGTGAGTTCGCCCAGGGTCTTGAGTTCGCACAGTTGTGCTTCGTCGTTGGCGTCGTAGATTGAGCCGGGACGCAGGCCATCGCCCAGACTGAAGGTGACGTCATACGCCTTCATGATCTCGCAGATGTCCTCGAAGTGGGTGTAGAGGAAGTTCTCCTTGTGATGTGCCAGACACCATTTTGCCATGATGGAACCACCGCGCGACACGATGCCGGTCATGCGGTTCGCGGTCATCGGCACATAGCGCAGCAGTACGCCGGCGTGGATGGTGAAATAATCCACGCCCTGTTCAGCCTGCTCGATCAGCGTGTCGCGGAAGATTTCCCAGGTCAGGTCTTCGGCCTTGCCGTTAACTTTTTCCAGCGCCTGATAGATAGGCACGGTGCCGATAGGCACGGGCGAGTTGCGCATGATCCATTCGCGCGTCTCATGGATATGCTTGCCGGTGGACAGATCCATCACCGTGTCGCCACCCCAGCGGATCGCCCAGGTCATCTTTTCGACTTCTTCCTGTATGCTCGAACCCAGCGCTGAGTTGCCGATGTTAGCGTTGATCTTTACCAGAAACTTACGACCGATGATCATCGGTTCGATTTCCGGATGGTTGATGTTGGCGGTAATCACGGCGCGACCGGCGGCGACTTCATCGCGCACGAATTCGGGGGTGATCTTTTTGGGCATGGACATGCCGAAATTTTCGCCCGGATGCTGGCGCAGCATCATCTCGTTCATGCCATCGACTCTTTGGTTTTCCCGGATGGCGATGTATTCCATTTCCGGCGTAACGATGCCCTGGCGTGCGTAGTGCATCTGCGTGACATTTTTACCGGGCTTGGCGCGGCGTGGCGTGCGGCTCAGGTTG
>Ga0208863_1001933_pt1 | contig 11587 bp, 6 predicted proteins | sample RifOxyD3_FD_184040 | JGI IMG/M metagenome (GOLD analysis project Ga0208863, IMG submission 184040) | Soil microbial communities from Rifle, Colorado - Rifle Oxygen_injection D3 (SPAdes) | ecosystem: Environmental > Terrestrial > Deep subsurface > Rock core/Sediment | place: Rifle, Colorado...
CAGCGGAACATGATACAGGCGATTTCTGCCTGCCCTGTGAGCATAGCCGAAATACTGTCGTTGGCGGCCAAAGTTGAAATCGATGAAATTCGCGCCAATGAGCTGATCGATGGCTTTGTGGAAGTGGAAGCTGAGAGCGCGCACGGCTTGGAAGACGGCGACGAGCATCAGGACGAGGGTGAGGATGAACAAGATGATTCATCGGATGAGTCAGATGCCGGTTCGGACGATGAGGAGGGCGATGAAGAAGATGAAGAGGCGCTGGCCGCCGCGACGGCTGCCGCTGCTGCCGCTGATCTGGCTCAATTAAAGACGGATGCGCTGGCCCGGTTTGCCGTGATTGCCGACTTGTTCAATAAAATGGGCAAGGCTTTCGAGAAGCACGGCTACCGCAGCGCACAATATAATTCATACCAGGAAGGCATTACGGAAGAGTTGATGGCTTTTCGTTTTACCGCCAAGCAAGTGGATGCGTTGTGCAACACCATGCGCGGACTGGTTGAAGAAATACGCAACAACGAGCGCGGCATTCAGGAAATATGCGTGACCAAGAGCAAAATGCCCCGTCAGCACTTTATTAAAAGCTTTATCGGCCACGAAATTGATCTGGATTGGTTAGCGCAAGAAGTGAAGGCCGGCAAACCTTACAGTGAAACGCTGGTTCGCTATCAGCACGCGATCATCGAGAAGCAGCAAAATCTCATTAATATGCAGAAGCGGGTCGGTTTGCCGATTACCGATCTGAAGGAAATTAACCGTCGCATGACTAATGGCGAAGCACGATCACACCGCGCCAAGCGCGACATGATCGAGGCCAATTTGCGCCTGGTGATTTCGATTGCCAAGAAATACACTAATCGCGGTTTGCAATTCCTTGATTTGATTCAGGAAGGCAATATCGGTCTGATGAAGGCCGTGGATAAATTCGAATACCGTCGCGGCTACAAGTTCTCGACCTATGCGACCTGGTGGATACGTCAGGCGATCACCCGTTCCATCGCCGATCAGGCGCGCACCATCCGTATTCCGGTGCACATGATCGAAACCATCAACAAGATGAATCGCATCTCGCGCCAGATTTTGCAGGAAACGGGGCAGGAGGCAGATGCCGCGACGCTGGCGGCCAAGATGGAAATGTCGGAAGATAAAATCCACAAAATCCTCAAGATTGCCAAAGAGCCGATTTCCATGGAAACTCCAGTTGGCGATGACGATGATTCGCATCTGGGTGACTTTATCGAAGATTCGAACACCACCGTGCCGATTGATGCGGCGGTTTATGAGAGCTTGCGCGGAGCAACGGCAGATATTCTGGATAGCCTGACACAGCGTGAAGCGAAAGTGTTGCGCATGCGTTTCGGTATCGAAATGAACACCGATCACACGCTGGAAGAAGTGGGCAAGCAGTTTGATGTGACGCGTGAACGTATTCGCCAGATCGAAGCCAAGGCGCTACGCAAGTTGCGTCACCCCTCGCGTTCCGAGAAGCTCAAGAGCTTCCTGGATAGCGAAGGTTAATAGTTTACGGGTCGTTAGCTCAGTTGGTTAGAGCAGAGGACTCATAATCCTTTGGTCCACGGTTCAAGTCCGTGACGACCCACCAAATAAAAGCCCTTAATTCAATGAGTTAAGGGCTTTTTTCTTTGTTGAGGTTAGCGGTAAATTGTGGCTAGTTGTCCTTGTTTGCTGTGCCAACTGTGCCAGAATTGTGCCAGATAGCCCCAACTTGCAAACAATAAACCGCAAAGATTCACAAGCCGCAGAATGATGTGATTTAAAAAACAAATCAGCAAAACGATTGCATTAAACTGAAAAATGAAATAAAAAGGCGGCACTGCTGGCGATGACGGGGGTGGAAGCACCCCCTGAGCACCTGAAAATTTCGCAAAAAGTAAGAGAAAAAGGCAAACATCCTAAAGAGCATGCACCCCGCTTTCAATCAGGGGGAACGAAGTAACATAAGCAAGCATGCAGTGAAACGATGACCCGTTGAACGGCTCATCGTTGCGTGTTCCTCAAAGGACACCAAATGAACACACCATTCAGCAAAGTCGTAATCTTCCAACTCACCGGCCTCGTGCGCGGTGAATTTCAATTCCCTACGCCCATCAAGACAAAATAAAAGGGACGGCACTCGTTTATAAGTGTCGTCCCATTTATCGCTGTGCTGCTCGCCCTACGCAAGGCAAAAACATTATATAACTAAAAGTTATATAGAACAACAAAAAACAGCGATTTAGTTACGATTCTTAACGAGTGCTGCCGCGTGCGCTCGTGTCCGCTCCCCTTATATCCAAACAGAAACGACCCGATAGACGCGGGTCGCGCAATTGGTTTGTCCAAAAAATAGACACAATCGAGAAGATTGGCAACGCACTCGCGCGCCAGTTTGCCGCCGATGAGTGGGCGCGAATAGTTTGGCAGAACCCAATAGAATCGGGGTTTGTAGGGGCTGACGCGCTCGACCAAATACATGATTTATCTACATTTGCCAGCAAAATAAAAGACCCTGCAACTGCGGCGCGGGTTACTGAAATCATGCTTTCAAGCGACGACAAGAAAAAGAAAAAGATACAGGTCATTGCGCAAGATGAGCAAATCAAAGCTGCCTTGAGAGACCAGACGCTAACTGAAGAAGCAATCTGCCGCCTTGCCTCCGCCTACTCTACGCCGATGTTTCCCAAGGGCCACCTACGCATCCGCCGCCAGTTGCGCAGGCAAGCGAAACGGGGGGTTGCGACACTGAATATGCATTTAGGAATGATTGGCAGGAACGGTCAAAAATATGCAACCGCGCATGAAATCAGCCTACGGAATCAGCAAAAAGACCGCTGGCAGAAATTTGGCGAAGCAACAATTCTGACCCGTGGGGATGCGACAATCTCAATGGCGGATGTGATGAAATCAGGCCACAAAAATAAGGTAGCCGAACTCATCACATTAACCACAGGCCTCGCCAAATACGCCAAATCGCAGGGGCTTGGCTGGTGCTTTGTCACGCTAACAGCGCCACCAAACATGCATTCAAACCCCAAAAATGGCAACAATAGTTGGGACGGCACAACCCCCAAGGAAGCAAACGAATGGATACAACTGGCGGCAGCGAGAGCGGAAGCGCGGATGAGGAAAGAGGGGATTATCATATCCGGATTCAGGGTAGTCGAACCGCACGATGACGGATGCCCTCACTGGCATATTCTCGTTTTCACCCACAAGGCAAATTTCCCGGGGATTGAAGACGCGTACCGGTACCAGGACGAATGGATGGACGACGCGGGCATGAAGTTCGTGGTTGGCGATGATTCAAGATCGGCAGCTTCCTCGTACATGACCAAATACATTCTAAAATCCATATCGGCAATCGAGAAAATCGGGGGGGAAGCCGGGGCAATTGACGCGTGGTACTCAACCTGGGGCATCCGCAAGTTTGCGTTCTTAGGACTGCCGCAAAAGAAATTATGGAGGAATCTGAGAGCGGTCAAAGATTGCCCAAGCGACCCGCTGGTTGCTGGAATGTGGCGCGCGGCGCATCGTGGAGACGCGTGTACTTTCATTTCTTTATCAGGTGGACTGAACATCAAAAACAGCAAGCGCCCGGTAAAAACAATAAACGGGGACGCTGGCGACGTGAAATCAATAGAATTCATCTCTCGCGTAACTGGCGAGTCGGAGGTTACAGTATTCGAGAAATGGGTTCAAAGCCCCGCCAATACTGGGACTGAATGCCCTAAAATGAAAAAAGTTGGACTTATACAAAATTATCCAAGAAAGTCAAAACCAGAAACCCGCGACTTTGACCACCTGCCCGATTCTCCTCCTTTCCGCCCCAATTGTTCAGAAAATGAACCGTTTTGGATGGCAGGATGGCAGGATAGACCCAAATCCAAGCCTGCAATACCCCTTCCTGCCCGAGATTTGCCATACCGCTACCACGAGACCATCGAAAAAGATTGGCGCTTTAAAGCGAATGGGGAAGGTGCGCCCTCATTTTCGTTACAGTAACGAATACCGCCCTGTCTGATTTGTTTTTTAAATCACCAAATTCGTTACTGTAACTAAATCGCTTCCCGCTTCGCCCTTGCCGGGCTTCGCTGATGCGAAAATCAAAATCAAAATCAAGGTCAAGGTCAAGGTCAAGGTCAAGGTCAAGGTCAAAGTCAAGGTCAAGGTCAAGGTCAAGGTCAAGGTCAAGGTCAAGGTCAAGGTCAAAGGCGTTCGGCAACGAAGAGGTCTTGTTACAGAGCGGCGAGGGGGCGGCTTCGCCGGGCACTGCATGCTGCGCATGTGCCTTGGGCGGGACGACCGCCCAACCGGAAAATGCGGGACTTCGATCCACGCCCTTCGGTGATTCGCTTCCATCAACTTAATTTCAATATTTGCGATGAATCTCAAAATCGAGAATGGTGTTCTCATTTAAAAAATTGCCCACAAAAATTTTTAAAATCGCCGCTGATTTTGAAATCGAGAATGGTGTTCTGCCACCAGAGACACCACCCCAAAACCACCCCGAAAATTCAGGGAGCAAGGGCTAATTCGGGGGTCCCGAATTAAAAACCCTTGCCCCTATGGGGTTATTCATATTACGCTGCGCTTATATTCACAAAAACCAACACAACATGCCAAAAGGTTTAAGGTTTTTTGAACTGTTGGTCGTCCACGGAATTCCCCAATATCTGGCGCAGCCCGCGCCGCGTAGCGGATGCAGCGGGGGCTTTCTGCGTCAGATTTGGGTCGCCTGCGATGCTCTCAATGAGCGAAGCGACTACTTCCTCCTACCGAACGCTCTTGACCTTGATTTTGACCTTGCGTCAACGAGATTCGTTACCGTAACGAAACTGCCGCTTTGGCATGGCTTTTGGTTGTTGTTGAAGCAGTTGCTGCCCCGCTGTGGGCTGCTGCGCACCTGGATACGGATGGAGACGGGATGGGCGGGAAGACGCAGCATGGCTATTTATTTATCTTCAATGTATTATTTCGTCCGACCTTGATGTTGTTTGGCTTTGTGCTGGCGTCGATACTGGTCGAGATTGTGGGCGGGCTGTGGACGAAGATGTTTGCGACGGCGATTGCGAGCGCGCAGGGCGATAGCTGGACGGGGTTGTTTTCGATGGTGGCATTTGTGGGTATCTACATGATTACCTGCCTGTCGATTGTGAATACGGCCTTCTCTGCGATCCACATTGTTCCTGACAACGTGCTGGGTTGGATCGGCGGACAGATGCAAAACGGCTTTGGTAGCCGCACCGAAGATCAGGTGAACTCCCGAACCGGCAGTGTCGTCACCGCGATGGGCAGCCAGGTCAATCCGACCTCCGGGTCGGGTAAGCTGAGGGATACGAAGCGACAGGAACAGATGAAGAATAAGGGTGGGGGTAAGGGTGGTGGGGAGAATAAGGCGACGGATGGTAGAGGCAAGTAAGTAGGAGGCAAATAATCCAGTGCAAGTAAAAGCAAGGATATTAAATGATTTAAGGAGACGGTATGGCGGATAATTGGGGTGCGGGGTTTGCGACAGGGATGGCGGTAGGCGGCGGGTCGGGCAAGACGGAGACGGAAGTGTACTATGTGCCGGATCTCAATGCCGAGCATCAATTGATTGAAGAGCGCGCGGTGATGGAAGGTTTGATGGCGGTGCGTCTTGCAATGCACGATGTTATCGTTCAGCTATCTCCAGATCATCCTCTGGTAGCGCGCCCCGATCCAGGCGCGGGTACGATACATTCGCCTGCAGCAAAAAAGATTTTTAATGAGGCGTATGACCGCATTACCACCACCGGCCTCGACACCGACCCCTACCTGCGTAAGATATGCCCCGGACTGGTCAAGATTCGCGACGCGGAACGCGCGCAGGAAGCGGCGGAGCGCGCCCGTGCGGAGACCGCCCGAGTCAAGGCGGAGCATAAAGCCGCCAACCCCGGCTTCTTCGCCCGAATGATGGGGGCGGGGAAGGAGTGAGGGATGAGGTAGAGGAATTACATCAATACCAGTGTCCCCTTTTCGCCTTGCGAAAACTCAATATTTCGGAACGAAGTATAGTGAGTTACACTTTAACAACCACACAAAAACGGGAAGTCACTGGTAATCAACCCAACTTCCTCGCCAGATTATCCGGCTTCAAATGCACATATCTTCGCAACGTGGACAGGGTTTTGTGACCTGTAATTGCGGCGACTTCCATAATATCGAGACCCTTTTCAAAGAATCGACTAGCGGCCTCATGCCTTAAATCATGAAACCGCAAACCTTCAATGCCTGCGCGCTTGCAGGCACGGGTGAAGCACTGAACGACCGCCTGCTGTGTTGTCGGGAACACCCTGCCGTCAATGCTACGGGGTAGGTCTGACAAGATAAGCACGGCGCGACTCGACAACGGAATTAGTCTGATTTTATCGCCATTTTTCGTGTCACGCGCGAGCGCGGTACGTTTCGGCAAATCAATGTCTGACCATTGCAGTTTCAGCAATTCGCTTTCTCGCATGGCCGTTTCAATAGCCAAACAGGCCATCGGCGCAACCCATGAGTTAGAGCGAACACCTTTGCCGCTGCCAGACAACGCAGCCATCAATAAAGCCTCTTCGCCGTCCATCAATCGCCTGTCTCGACCTTCCCCGGCTTTTGGCTTGCGTATGTTCGACACTGGATTTTGAACGCCAAGCCGCCATTCCTTTATCGCTACAGTGAAGAGGTGCGAAATCAAAGCCAGATATTTTGTTGCTGTGCTGTCCGACAAACCATCTTTCAGCATTTCATCCCTGAACTTGCTCATGTCCGTAGATTGAATACTGGCAAGAGAGCGATAGGCCAGAGGATGGCGCAACAGCTTGCCAATTTTAGTGCATTCCTGAACTTTACCCTTTTTCGTACTTGTGATTTCATCGCGATAGCGTTCTAATGATGCCCCGAATGTTGTACGCTCCGCTTCGCTACGATCTATGTATATCCCTCTTACCATTTCCGATTCGACAACTTTTGCCCAATTCTCAGCCTTTGCACGCGTTACAAAAGTTTTAGTAATAGCCGGGAAGCCTGTTTTCCTTACCTGGCAATGCCACTGCAAATCACCTTTTTTACGTATCGTCGCCATGTTCTTTTTCCTTCGACTGTGCCAGAATTGTGCCAATAAAACAGAAATGGAGAATACAACGGACGCAACTGCCTGTCAACAAAGGGGTTTTTCATCTACGAAAAAAGCACTCATAATCCTTTGGTCCACGGTTCAAGTCCGTGACGACCCACCAATAAAACAAGGGCTTACAGAAATGTAGGCCTTTTGTTTTTAAGTTGTTTGAACGTTGCCGGAAGTTGGCAATTCAACTGCATGTTCGCAGCCAGTGCCGCGATTGAAAATAAAGACACTCACAGGATAAAAATGATCAAAACGATGATAAGAATATTTTTCAAAACGCTGCGTCTGGTATTGACGCCTTTCATGCTGCTATGGGCAAAGTGGGCTACTCCCAGGGGAATAACGCGTCCAACGGAGGCGCAACAACAGATCGGTCGGGAATGCGCGCAACTGGTACTTTATCATTTTAAAACCTGCCCGTTTTGCATCAAGGTACGCCATGAAATGGCAAGATTATCTTTGCCGATAGCGTTGCGCGATGCACAACATGATCCTGAACATCGTGCCGATTTGCTGAATGGCGGCGGGAAAATTCAGACGCCCTGTTTGCAGATTACTGATGAGCAGGGTAATGTCCAGTGGATGTACGAATCCGGTCATATTATTAAATATCTGCAACAAAGATTCACATGATTCAAATTCATCCCGACTGGCTGCTACAGACAGATTAAACAGTGAATATTGCATTGTCTCCTGGCGCCCTGCGCCGTAAGGCGCGGCTTGACTCCCTGACAGCCATAGAATTTCCGGCGGATCTGCCTGTGGTGTCGCGGCGTGATGATCTGGCGCGCGCAATTTCCGGGAATCAGGTGGTCATCGTTTGCGGCGAGACAGGCTCGGGCAAGACTACACAGTTGCCCAAAATCTGTCTGACGCTGGGGCGCGGTGTGCTGGGTTGCATCGGTCATACCCAGCCGCGTAGAGTTGCGGCGCGTTCGGTGGCAACGCGCATCGCTGCCGAACTGAAAACCGAACTCGGCGGTCTGGTCGGCTACAAGGTGCGCTTTCACGATAAGGTCGCTGCGGACACGGTTATCAAGCTGATGACGGACGGCATACTGCTGGCGGAGATACACAGCGATCCACTGCTCAAAAAATACGACACCCTCATCATTGACGAGGCGCATGAACGCTCACTCAATATCGATTTTCTGCTGGGTTATCTGAAACAGCTGTTGCCGCGCCGTCCTGACCTGAAACTCATCATCACTTCTGCCACGCTGGATGCTGATCGCTTCGCCCGGCATTTCGGTGCGCTGGTGGTCGAGGTGTCGGGACGCAGTTATCCGGTCGAAACACGCTACCGCCCTTTGCAGGTCAGTGATGAAGGAGAAGCGCAGAACGTGCCGCAGGCGGTGAGCGCGGCACTGGATGAGCTTGCGGTGGGCGGGCTGCGCGGCGACGTGTTGGTTTTTCTGCCGGGTGAGCGCGAAATCCGCGATACGGCGGAAGCCTTGCGTAAGCATCATCCTAAAGGCATCGAAATATTGCCGCTGTTTTCGCGTTTATCGGCGGCCGAACAGGACAAGGTGTTCAAGACCGGCGCCAAGCGTCGCGTGGTGTTGGCGACAAATGTGGCAGAAACATCGCTAACTGTGCCTAATATCGGTTATGTGATCGATTGCGGACTGGCGCGGATGAATCGTTACAGTGTCCGTCAGAAGGTAGAACAACTGCACGTCGAGAAGATTTCCCGCGCAGCCGCAAATCAGCGGGCGGGGCGTTGTGGACGCGTGATGAGTGGTGTTTGCCTGCGTTTGTACGAAGAAGCTGATTTTTTGCTGCGCGATGAGTTTACCGACCCGGAAATTTTCCGCGTGTCGCTGGCCACTGTGATTTTGCGCATGAGTGCGCTTGATCTGGGCGATATTGCCGAATTCCCGTTCATCGAACCCCCTACGCCGCGCATGATTGCGGACGGATATCAGCTGCTTTCAGAGTTGAACGCGATTGATGAAGAGCGAAAACTCACCCCGCTGGGAAATGAACTGGCCAAGCTGCCGCTGGATCCGAAGATCGCACGTCTGCTGCTGGCGGGACGGCAATACCAGTGCCTGACGGAAATTCTGATCATCGCCAGCGCGCTGTCGGTGCAAGATCCGCGCGAACGCCCGCTGGATCGTCAGGAGGCCGCCGATGCGGCGCATAAACGCTTTGCCGATGAGCGTTCCGATTTTCTGGCGTTTATCAAAATATGGGCGTGGTTCGAGCAGGCGGTGGCGCACAAGCAATCCAATCGCCTGCTGGCAGAAGAATGCCGCAAAAACTTCCTGTCGCCGCTGCGTCTGCGCGAGTGGCGCGAGCTGCATCAGCAATTGCATACGCAAGTCACCGAAATGGGCATGCGCAGCGACGTAAAACTTTTGTCCGGGCACACGAATGAATTGCCTGCCTCCTATGAGCAGATACACAAGGCGCTGCTGTGCGGCCTGCTCGGCAATATCGGCATGAAGGGGGTGGAGGGTAATGAATACCTGGGCGCACGCGGCATAAAATTCTTCATTGCGCCCAATTCGGTGCTGGCGAAAAAGGGTGCGAAGTGGGTGATGGCGGGTGAACTGATAGAGACGCATCGTCTGTACGCACGCACTGTGGCGCGCATCGAGCCGGAGTGGCTGGAGGAAACCGGCGCACATCTGATCAAGCGCCATTATTACGATCCGCACTGGGAAAAGAAACCCGCGCAGGTGGTGGCGTTCGAGCGCAGCACTTTGCACGGTTTGTTGCTCAACGCCAAGAAGCGCGTGCATTACGGGCCGATGAACGTGCCGGAATCGCGTGGGGTGTTCATCCGCCAGGCGCTGGTGGGGGGTGAATTCGACACACGTGCGCCGTTTTTTGCGCACAACCAGAAACTGATCGCAGAAATTGAGGCGCTGGAGCATAAGGCGCGTCGTCCCGACGTGTTGGTGGACGATGAGCTGATCTTTGCGTTTTACGACAGCCGTATCGCTGCGCATATCCACAACGGTGCAACCTTCGAAGCGTGGCGTCGTGAGGCTGAGCGCACGGATGCGAAATTGCTGTATCTGAAGAAAGATGACCTGATGCGCCACGAGGCGGCGGGCATCACCACCGATCAGTTTCCGCCGCAACTTAAAATCGATGGCGTCGGCTTCGCGCTGAGTTACAACTTTTCTCCGGGCAAGAATGATGACGGCATCACGCTGACTGTACCGCTGGCGCTGATCAATCAGGTTACGGCTGCGCGTTGTGAATGGCTGGTACCCGGCCTGCTGGCCGAAAAGATCGTGCAACTGGTCAAGACCTTGCCGCAAAAGATACGCCGTAATCTGGTTCCTGTGCCGGAATTCGCAGCCGCTTTCTGTCGAGACGTGCCATCCGCCAATACCCCGCTGTTGCAGGCATTGGCTCGTTACATCCGTGAGCAGAAGCAGTTGGATGTGCTGCTGGATGCGTTCCGTTCGGAGCAATTGCCGGCTCACCTGCTGATGAATTTTCGCGTAATGGATGAGCATGGCCGTCAGTTGGGCATGTCGCGAAATTTTTCGCAACTGCACAGTGAGCATGCACCGCGCGCGGCACCGGTAATCGCTGCAGTGACTGTGGATAAACAAGAGGCGTTCAGCGAGCAACGCTGCACTTCATGGAGTTTCGGGACGTTCGCCGAGACGCGCCAGGTGCAGCGTGCCGGACAAGAGGTTACGCTGTTCAACGCGCTGGTGGACGACAGGGATGCGGTAGTGTTGCGCGCATTCGATACCCGTGATGCGGCGCAAACCGCGCATCGTGGCGGACTGCGTCGTCTGTTTATGCTGCTGCTCAAGGAGCAAGTGAAATATCTGGAAAAAAATCTGCCTGATGCGCAACGTCTGGGCATGTTGTTCGTGCCGTTCGGTACGCAACAGGAATTGCATCAGCAGATACTGGTGATGGCGTTCGACCGTGCCTGCCTGAATGAACCGTTTCCGGCCACTGAAGCGGAATTCACCGCGCGCGCCAAAGAAGCCAAAAGCCGCCTGCTGCTGATCGCGCAGGAGCTGGCAAGGCTGGTGCTGGGGGTGCTCACGGAGCATCAGGCATTACAAAAAAGCCTGCCGCAATTGAAAGCGCATAATCAGGCGCATCAGGACATACGCGCACAACTGGAATTTTTGCTGCACGGGGGGTTTATTCGTGACACGCCTTATGAACGCCTGCAGCATGTGCCGCGTTATCTCAAGGCGATCAATCTGCGTATCGAAAAATTGCGCAGTAATCCGGCGCGTGACGCGCAATGCATGACGCAGCTGCAACCTTTGTTGCAAGCTCTGCAAAAACTACGCCAGACGCAGCAACACGATCCGCGTGTGGATGAGTTTGTCTGGCTGCTGCAGGAATTGCGCGTATCGCTGTTTGCGCAGGAGCTGAAGACGCCGGTCATCGTCTCGGTGAAACGGCTGGAGAAGATGCTGGCTGCACTGAGAATTTAATTGCATCAGAATCAGGCTAAGTCGCTGC
>Ga0208863_1001934_pt1 | contig 11584 bp, 15 predicted proteins | sample RifOxyD3_FD_184040 | JGI IMG/M metagenome (GOLD analysis project Ga0208863, IMG submission 184040) | Soil microbial communities from Rifle, Colorado - Rifle Oxygen_injection D3 (SPAdes) | ecosystem: Environmental > Terrestrial > Deep subsurface > Rock core/Sediment | place: Rifle, Colorado...
ATTGACAAGCTCCGTTCCAATGACCGGCGCGTGCTTATTCCCGAGAATCCGTACCGCAAGGAAGAGTTCCTCTACCGGGTTCGTCAGGATGCGAAAACTGCCAATATTATTATTATCAATCATGCGCTTCTGCTCTCGGAAACGACCGAGGATACGCCGTCGAAGATTCTTCCCGATATTAAGCTCCTCGTTATAGACGAGGCACACAATCTCGAGGCGGTTGCGACCGATGCACTCAAATATTCTACCACACTTTCTGCAATCGAGGAAGCTCTTGCGAGTATTGATCTCATTATCAAACGACAGAAAAGCAAGCTTGTCGCAGAACCGTTTATCTTCCCAGAATTCCGTGATGTGAGTGAATCCATCGTCCTCAATTTCGGGATGGTTTTCGATGTGCTGTACCGGTATCTCGCTTTTCGGGTTCCGCAATCTGGAGACAATAAATACAATCAGACTCTTATCGAACCAAATTTTTTCAAGCAGGAAGGAGTCGAGGGAGTTCATCGTATTCTCGATGCGCTTGCAGATCGGATTCATGAACTTATCACCCATCTTTATGGAGCACCAGAAGCGCTCTATGTCCAGATGGATCGACCGATTGCCGCCATAGAATGAGGGCTTCACGTGCTGTATTCTATTGCCCGCGAACAGGAAAAGGATTTTATCAAGGTTATTACTGCAAAAGACGGGGAAGTTTCTGCTTCTATCACACCGCTTCATGTCGGAAAAGTGCTCGATGAGAAACTCTATCATTCGCTCGATGCCTGTATAGCGACGAGCGCGACACTCTCGGTTCACGGAGATTTTTCCTATATAGAAAAATCTCTTTCTATGCAAGCGTTTTCCAAGCACGTGCTCGCTTCCGATTTCGATTATGCTGCACAGGCATTGCTCTTTATCCCGTCCGATATCGGAGATATCAAAAATTCTGTCGATCGCGACCGAATTCACGATTTTATCGGGGATATTCTCTCTATCGTTCGGGGTCGGACGCTCGGACTTTTCACTTCGTTCGCCAGTATCAAAGAAGTGTTTCTCGGGATTAATCCTCGTCTCAAAAAAGAGGGGATTACGCTTATGACTCAATGACTTTCTGGAGGACGTCAACGAATGATTGAATATTTCCGTCAGCATTCCGATTCTTCGGTGCTTTTCGGAACCGACAGTTTCTGGGAAGGAATCGATATTCCGGGGAAAAACCTCGAGACGCTCATCATCTACAAATTCCCGTTTGCCGTTCCGACCGATCCGGTTTTCATCGCCAGGTCCCGACTGTATCGGGACAGTTTTTCAGAATATTCTCTGCCTGCAATGATTATAAAACTCCGTCAGGGGCTTGGACGACTTATTCGTACCAAAACAGACCGAGGAATTATTGTACTTCTTGACTCCAGAATAGGGTCTGCGTGGGGAGAAAAGGTAAAGGAATGATTTCCGGAAGGAATCAAAATTCGAAGCGGAACCCGAGGGACATTCTTAGAGATGCTCAAAAAAAAGAAGATGTAAAGCGTTTTTTTTGTAATTATTTTGCTTTTATGATATCCTGTCATCAGTAAGTTTATTTCATTATTCTTTCTCTCTATGGAAGAAACAAAAAATACAGAAAAAAAATCTAATTATATAGAACTTGAAAAGGATTCCACCAATGTTGGAAACATTTTCAATGAGCTCTCAGGAGAGCTTGGAGAACTCGACTTTGCCGAAAGAGCAAAAGCACAAGAGGCAGAAAAGAAACATCCTCTTATCATCGCTTCTTTCTGGACCGGAAAATTATTCTTTCTCGTTGTTCTCGTTACCATACTTATGAGTGTCGATATTTTCGTCCGTACTATGGAAGATAATTCTTATTTTGCAAATCTTCCTATTTGTCCATATCTTTCATATGGAGTGGATAATTATGACAACAGTGATTGTAAGACTCTTCCGCAGATTTTTACGGAGTTAAAAGACCAGAAGGATAAATTGGAAAATAATATCGTTACCAATCTTGTTATTTTGGTTCCGAAATTTTTACAATCTTCCGATATTTCCAGTTCGCCAAAAGTGCAATTTATCCAAGAACATACGGGAGATTCACGAATCTCCATAACGGATGCTATTGCTCGTTTCCTTGAAATCAAAAACAGAACAAGTTATCAATGAGAAGACATTGAATGTAAATGAGTTTCCGCAAATGAACAAGGACAGATTTCTCTTTCTTGTGATATATACGGATGACCTATTATTTCACTGACAGGACAAGCTACTAAGACTTCCCGAGAAATAGCACTTGCATTCCTAAATCGCCTCGGTGATACAAGTAGTAATTTTCAGATTCTTTCCTATCCGAAAGTACTGGATATTGCGGAATTCAATAGTGTTGAGGGGTTTAAATCTGTATTCTCTACAGTAACTCCACTCGATCTCAAACTTCAATATTTACCTACTAACAAAATGTAATCATGGAAGCAATGGATAAAAGAAAAAAAAGCCGTCTCATTAAGAGTATTATATTTAATATTGTGGTTATCACCGCCTGTTCTTTATATATAACAGACTTTGCTTTGCCAAAATATGAGAAAATAAATCTTCTTACAAAAGAGATTAATGAAATCGATATAAGTTTTTCTAACCTCAAAAATGATGGCGTAGATAGTAATTCTTTCGCAGAACTTCTTGGTCGATTAGGAAGGGAAAAAGATATCTCCACGACTATTTTTTCCGATACCGAGAAACTCAATAGTGTACTTAAAAAGCCGAAAACAGCAATAGGTGATTATCTTTCTTGGATTATTGAAGAGAATGGGAAAGTAAGTACTATCGATAAGGAGATACAGACGAATGATAAAATCCTCGGAAACATTATTCCGGTTTTTCTTAATTCATCGACGGTCGAAAACGATATAGATAATCAGATTACGCTCACAAGTTTTATTTCCTATGTGGAAAAAAATATTCTTGGTAAATATTCTCTTACAAGCTATACACCACTCGGTATCTCGAATATTAGTTTTCCTGACAAGAAAGATACGCCGATAAATATCGGAAGTTTTAAAATAGATCTTGATTTTACTGGAAAGAATAAAGATATTCTTGCATTTATCAATAAAGTGCAACAATCCGGGAAACTTACTATTCGTAATGGAAAAATAGTTTCTGACAATAATATCTCATTCGATGGAAAATGATTATCAAGTCTTTCCAATCTTCTTATAAATATCGATTCCCTCGCTCTTGAAAATATCCCCGTTGTATCGACAGAACAAAATAAAGGAAGAATGTCTCTTGAGTTCTATGTAGAAGGTATGAATTATCAAAAGATTCTTATTCTCCGATCTCTTTTGACTACGAAATTCGAATGGTTACAGAAATCGATCCAAGAAAAACAACTTCTTTGTGCAAAACTTGGAAATCCTCTTTGTAATGATACAGTAACGGCGAATGCTATTGCTAATATCAAAGGACTTATGAAGAATATCGTCGCGTTACAACCAAAAATCACCGCCTTTAAAAAAGGAGGTATCGTTGTTGATGTCAATAAAGAAATGGACACACTCACCGAAGTAAAGATGTCGCTTCAAGCTATCGAGCTTGTTTATCTTAAAAACAATTCTATCTTGGAAAAAGCAAAAAAATAAATCAACACTAAAAATAAATCTCTCTATTTTATGGAAAATACTCTCGTAAGTCTCCTCAAAGAAGAAATATACAAAGGGGATAATGCTCAAAAAATCTGTGATCTCATTATATCCGCCGCTGCGGATATAGGAGCGTCAGATATCCATATCGAACCGCTTTCTAATGTAGTTCGTATTCGGTATCGTGTTGACGGAGTGCTTCAAGAGATTTTGGAATATCAGATTTTTCTTCATCAGCAAGTCGTAGCGAGATACAAGATTCTTGCTAATCTGAAAATCGATGAATCTCGTATTCCTCAGGATGGACGTATTTCTATCTCTCTTGAAGGAAGAGGATTGGATATGCGTGTCTCGACTCTTCCGACCGTTGTCTGAGAGAAGATTGTTATGCGTATCGTTGATAAAAGTAAGAAAGCCCCTCCTCTCGAGAAACTTGGTATTGAAGGAAAAAACGGAAAGATTCTTGCAAAAGCTATTTCTCTTCCCAATGGAATTATCCTTACTTCCGGTCCGACCGGATCAGGGAAATCCACCACTCTCTATTCTTGTCTCGCAGAACTCAATAAACCGGACGTGAATATCATGACGCTCGAAGATCCGGTCGAAAACACTATCGATGGAGTTAATCAGAGTCAAGTATTCCCGACTATCGGATATACGTTCGCGAGCGGACTCAGAACAGCACTCCGTCAGGATCCTGATATCATAATGGTCGGGGAAATCCGTGATTCGGAAACGATTAATATCGCTATCGAAGCATCGCTTACAGGACATCTCGTTCTCTCGACTATCCATACCAATTCTGCCGCTGAGACTATTACTCGTATTCTCAATATGGGAATCCAGGCATTTCTCCTTCCAGCTTCGATTAATGCTATTATAGCACAACGTCTTATTCGTCGGCTTTGTGATTGTAAGAAATCTATCTCTGCAAACGATTTGGACGATCGTACGAAACAATCGGTAAAAAAAGCAATTCTTAGAACGGACAAAGCGGAACTCAATTCTCGTGTTTCCCCGGAAATGCTCGCAAATCCTACGTTCTACGAGGCAGGAGGATGTGAAAAATGCAATCATACCGGATACAAAGGACGTATTGGTATCTATGAAATAATGGAAATTACACCGAAAATCAAAGAACTCATACTCAAATGAGCGAGCGGAGTCGAAATCAATGAGATAGCGATATCCGACGGGATGATTTCTCTTGAACAGGATGGTATAATGAAAGCTCTCAATGGTCTCACTTCTCTTTCAGAAGTATATACCGCGGCAAAAGAAGAATAAAACTTTTAACAAAATATACATAACTATCAATCTATGTCCGATATTCTTATTCTTGATACTAAGACCGAACAAAAAGAGTCCGATATTACCGCCGGTTTCAGTATAGAATCCATCAATAAATGGCTTATCTCAAAACAAGGTATTAAAACCGAACAAAAAGTAATATTTTTTCGGTTACTTGCTACTATGGTAAATGCCGGGCTTTCTATTATGAAGGCTATGACTATTCTAGAAAAACAAGAAAAAAACATAATTCTTAAAAAGCTTTATGGAAATATTATCGCCGAAATAAAAACCGGAAAGAACTTGAGTCAAACACTCCGTGAATACGGAGAAAATTTCTCCGATTCCGAATGTTCCATTATCGAATCTGGGGAAAAGACAGGAAAACTTAATTCTTCTCTCATTCAACTTGCCGAGCAGGTAGAAAAAGTATCGAGTATGTCGAAGAAATTAAAAGGAGCTCTCATGTATCCCGCAGCCATCGTGGTTGTTATGATCGGATCCGTTATGGTGCTTATGACTCTGGTAGTACCGAAAATCGTCGAGATTTTTGGTGATAAAGACAAGCTTCCACCACTCACAAAGATGCTTATAGGAACAAGTGATTTCTTCGTACATTATTGGTGGTCTATTATCATTTTCGCAGTGGGATTTGTTATTTTCGTTTCTTTCTGGAAACAGACAGAATCCGGAAAATATCGATTCGATAGTATTCTCCTTAATTTTCCTATACTGGGAAAAGTGATACAAAAAGTCGTTCTCTCGAAATTCTCGCGTATTCTTTCCAATCTTCTTTCAAGTGGAGTATCCATTGTGGAATCTCTTCGAATTATCTCTGAAGTCGTAGGAAATGAAGTGTATCGTCAACGTATCCTCCTCCTTCGGGAAGATGTTAAGCGTGGTATAAAGATTGGAGAGAGTCTGGAAGATGACAAACTTTTTCCCGAAATGCTCGTACAGATGATAAAAGTCGGAGAAGAGACAGCGAAACTCGATACGATTATCCTGAAAATCGCTGACTTCTTCGATGAAGAAGTCGATACGACTATCAATTCCATTAATAAACTCCTTGAACCAATTATTATCGTTACGATGGCTATCGTTGTCGGAGTCATTGCAGTTGGAGTCATGCAGCCGATTATGAATCTTGCCGATGTGGTGAGTGAAAAATAAATACAAAAAAATATTTTACTAAAAAGTCCGTATTTTTACGGACTTTTTAGTAAGTGTATATAGTTTCTTAGAACCGCTCTTGTCTTTGATATTCGCATATCTGCAATGAGCGGTTGCGTACAATATACGAAAGATTATTAAAATTTCATTAAATTTTGAAAGAAAATTTTATTTTCTAAAAAATTACGACAAATTCTCCTTTGCAAACATTCTTTTCATAGTACTCCCGACATTCTTTTACAGTCCCGTGTTTGAACTCTTCAAACTTCTTGGTAAGTTCTCGTGCCACGACAATTTGATGGTCAGGTCCGAGGTATTTCTCCATATCGGAGAGAGTGCGAATGATGCGATGGACAGATTCATATATGACTACCGTATAATCTTTGTTCTGAAGCGATTTAAAGAGGGTTTCGCGACCCTTTTTCACAGGAAGAAATCCGAGAAACCGAAAATCATGCATATGCATTCCAGAACCAACAAGCGCTGAGAGAACAGCAGAAGCTCCGGGAATCGGAACGATAACGATATTTTCTTCTATCGCCCGTTTTACGAGGATATAGGCAGGATCGGAAATCCCAGGAGTTCCAGCATCCGATATCAGAGCAACATTTTTCCCTTCCTGAAGAAGTGTTATGATTTTCTCTACCTTTACATCCCCTGAATGTGCATGAAAAGAGATGAGAGGTTTGGATATCTCATAATGATGGAGAAGTACTCAGGAAGTCCGTGTATCTTCACAGGCGATGACATCCGCTTCACGAAGCGTACGAAGTGCCCGGAGGGTAATATCCTCGAGATTACCGATGGGTGTAGAGACGATAAAAAGCATATATAGTATAGAGTAATGGAGAATGTAGAACTAAATTTTTTTATGGGATTTTTATACATCCTTGTCGAAAGAACTATTGAGAGAAAATATTCGAGTCGATTGTACCTTTCCTTTGAGAACAATAGTGTCAATCTCATCTAGAGAGAATTTTTTTGGATTTTCTATTCTATCAACCACTGATTGACTCAGAATAATCTTTTTATCATATTTTCTTGTGAGTCCTTCAAGTCGTGATGCAGTATTCACCGTGTCACCAATAATTGTTGCATCCATACGACTTTTTGTTCCGATGGTTCCCATTATAACTTCTCAAGCATTTATTCCAATTCCAATACTCATTCTTTCCCCGAAACTTGATATCTTTAATCGCTTAATAAATTCTTGTATTTCAATGGCACAAGAGAGTGTATCATCTGAAGTTTCTTGTTCAAAGATAATCATGATGCCATCCCCGAGAAATTTATCAATATATCCACCATGTTGATAAACAAGTTCGCCGATTCCATCAAAATAAATATTAAGAAGGAGAAGTGCTCGTTCTGGAGTCATTTTCTCACTAATAGTTGTAAATCATACGATGTCGAGAAACATAACATTGAGATGTTTTTTTCGACATCCTCCAAGAACTATTTTTTCGTATCATCGAAATCATACTTCTCTGTAAATCTCTTTCGGGATAAATTTTTCAAATACCTGAAGCAAATCTTCGAAATCTTTTTTTAGTAAATTATTTTTGATATAGCTTTTTTTAAAGAGAGTTTCCATTTCCTTATTTTCCTGAAAAAAATGAATACTGCTTTTGAAAATATAAGATGACTCTCCCTTCATTGTTTCTCTGAAACTTTCTATAAGATTATTGTAATCATTCTTATATTTTCGATTAATAAGAAGATAAGTAGTAATAAAAATAATACTGAGAAGAATATCACTGAAGGTTATAATTACTCTTATTCTTTCACTCATAGTAATGAGCATACAGATTGCAAAGAGAAAATTGCTTCCAAAAAAGAGAAATATAAGTGTTCGGTTTGTAGTTTTTATACTGAGTTTCATAGAATTTGAGAAAGTTTTTATACTAAGAATATCCTTACTCGTAATTATTATTCCTCATAAAATATCCGAGTAATTCCGAGATATCCACCGAAAAAATATATAAATATAATTCCAGTAAATCACACAGTAAGCGATATGTCAAATATGGCGTGCATTATTATGGAGAATCCGAATCAATAAAGAAGTGTTTTTACATAGGAAACTCCTGAAAAACTCGTTCTTTGGATTCAATCCTGCGATACTCGCTCATCGTACAATTTTCGTACGTCTCTCTCCGTTTCTCGGTTTTCATCCAAACTACTTCGCTTTTGAGAAGTTTCTTTCTTGAGATATGCCCGAGAAAAATAGAGTCCGACGATGACACTACAGATGATATGGGTCATAAGGGAGAATATGGATCGGAATATCCAAGTCGTGAGTACTCCTGAACTCCAGAGTCCTGTTTGCTCGGCTATATTCTTGAGATAGAGGATATTTTCTATGAAACCGAACCCGAGAGCGATGAATATGGAAAACAAAACTCACTTCTTCACGGAATCGATAAGAGGAAGTGAGCTGGTGAGCACGGAAAAATGTTTGCTCGTTTCCTCTATGATGGCTATTATTATGTAGTAAAATAGCACAAGTTTAAGAGTTCCGAAAACCACTCATGCGATAGTGACCCCTCCGCCCGTAAGTAATGATTCGCCGATATTCAACGGAAAAACAAAAAGATGAAAAAGAGAAAAGAGCACGCCTAAAAAGAGAACGATAAGAGCGTTTTTTATGAAAATATTCCAGATTTTTCCTATATTGAGAGAGAAAATTCCTACGGAAAAAATAAAAATACTTCCCACTATAAGTCCTATGGTAATAAGCAGAGATACAGCAAGTCCGAGGTGGTTATCGCCTTGTATGAGAAGAGAAAAGATATTCCATTGCGCAAGACTCGTGAATGTCATTATATCACTCATAAAAAGAACTGGTACTACTGATAGAGCTCCAGCAATAATACCGAGTCAAAACCTGCGAGCTCCAAGTGGCGAATTATCGAGATACGAAAATATATATCCCCAGATGAGAATGGGAAGGAAGGTGATGATTATAATAGGAATGAGCGAGAAAAATTCCATGTTTTCTGGACGAGATATTTTATAAACCACGAATCATAAAATAGATAGATATAGTAATAATCGTCATCCTGAACTTGTTTCAGGATCTTCCACCTTTTTAAAGGTATTAATAAAATAAAGGAAGATTCCGGATTGGGGTCCGGAATGACGAATATATTACTTCTTTCGAAAAATTTCGTATTTTCAGAACTTTATATTTTCTTGTTTCCCATTCTTGAACAGAGTAGAAAAGAGAGACATATTCAATCCTATGAGAATGAGAAATGTCCCGATAATATACGCTATAAGAGCCGGAGCGATGATTATGAGGATTCAGGAAAGTATGAGAATTATCCCAATAAGGTTCATAGATTGTTTTCTTAAAATATAAACTTTCTTCACTCTATAGCAAAAACCAAAAAAATCAACTTTTCGAATTGATTTAAGAAAATATTATTGTACTATGTTTGAAACGATTTTACTCTGACTATCCAAACTTCTATGCAAAAGATGTATTTTCTTCTGATTTTACTCCTATCGCCACTTGGCGTTTTTGCCTCAAGTGTGGACGTTACAGCAAATCCTCCGTCCGGTACATATCAATCTCCTGTATATATTACCCTTACTCCGACCGATTCCCAGGCAAAAACTTTCTACTCCTTCAAACCGGATGGATATCCGCAAGATGCTTTTCTGTATACGAAACCTATTCTTTTGAAGAATTCTTCCCCGTTTATTTATTTCTCAATTATTAACACTACCAACGAATCGAAAATCAAACAGAATAATTATATTATAGAATATTCGTCATTCATTCGTTTCGAGTCCGAATCTGTTTCCGGCTCCGGAAAAGTGAATATAACACTTATAAATAGCGGATCCGAGAGTGTAAATATCGGTTTCTGGCAGGTTCAGTCCGAGTCTGATAGAAAGGTTATTCCTGAAGGAACGATGATCGCTCCATGAGCGAAACAGAGCGTCAATCTGAATTACACTGGAAACAGCTCTATAGTACTTCGAAGTCCCGATAATGAAGAAAAAGACATTCTTATACCGAGTCATACGGAAAACATTCTTCCGAAGAAGCAAAGTATAACAACGAAAATAGTGCCGAGAAAGATTATTTCTACTGCGGAAACTACTGCTCCAGTTATTGAAAATATTACTGTTCCGGCAATAATTTCTCCGACTTCCGGAACTTCCGTGATTCAAGAATCCGCACCGTTGGATATAAATCAAATTGTCAAAGCTTCCGCTCAGGAATCGGGACAAAAAGGCACAAATCCTCTCTATTTGGTGGTAATATTAGCCATTTCTCTTGGAGGCGGAACCGTTCAGTGGTATTTAAGGAATAGGAATAAGTAATTTTTTAAGGAAATACATAGAACTTTATTGAATCAATAGTCTATTAATTTATGCTTACCACCACCCTTCAACATCTTGGTTATTCTGAGAAAGAATCTCGAATCTACCTGGCACTTCTGGAACTTGGAACAAGTCCAACAAGCACCATTGCACGATTTATTTGAGAAAATCGTGTGACAATCTATTCGATACTAAAACTTCTCGTAAAAAAATGACTTATCTTGGAATCAAGAAAGAATACCATTCAGATGTATACCGCACTCAATCCTGAGATTCTCATAGAACAGGAACGTACGCGATATAAACAATTGGAAGATTCTCTACCCGATTTTCTTTCGCTTATGAATCCTCACGCAAAGAAACCAAAAGTAACTTTCTATGAAGGACTTGATGGACTCAAAAATCTGGTACGTGAACTTGTTTGAGATTTTCGAAAAAATCCAATGACAGAAATTTATGGATTTCTTGGAGCAAAGAGTATGGATGTGGGATTTGAACAATTCCTACGGAATTCTCTGGAAGTCGAGAAACAGAAACCAAAAGAAACGCCGACACATGTTATATTGGTTGGTGATTATGATTATTGGTATGCAAATTATTGTCGTGAAAAATATATTACCAAAACCGTAGAAGAACTTATATTTCCTATGGAACATGAGATTTTCACCTATCAGAACAAAGTAATTATTCTTATGTATCATTCCAAAGAGCTCTCCGGCGTTATTATCGAGAGCCAGTCGCTCGCAAATGGGATATGTAGTATGTTCGAGCTCGTCTGGAAATATGCACCAGATATTCGAAGAGATACATAGTATGTTGTAGATTTTCTACACATCATAACACTATATGTGTGTTGACTTTTTAGAGAGTAAATGTATAACGTAAGTCGTACATTTACTTTTTAATTTTAATATGTATGAATAAGTCTTTGCAAAGCAAGAATGTTGATGATGTATCTTTGATACGAAACCATGTTTATGAGTCCCTTACAAGTACACTTACAAGAAAAGTAAGAGATAGCGTCAGAAAAATAGATCGATATGCTCTGCATATGGAGGTGAATGGAGAAATAAGGCAAGTTGAATGAGTTTCTCTATCATCGTTTCCAGGAGTCGTAAATATCAATATAGGATGATTGATTCATTCTTTACTGATTGAATCGC
>Ga0208863_1001935_pt1 | contig 11573 bp, 11 predicted proteins | sample RifOxyD3_FD_184040 | JGI IMG/M metagenome (GOLD analysis project Ga0208863, IMG submission 184040) | Soil microbial communities from Rifle, Colorado - Rifle Oxygen_injection D3 (SPAdes) | ecosystem: Environmental > Terrestrial > Deep subsurface > Rock core/Sediment | place: Rifle, Colorado...
AAAGAAGTTGCAATAGGCGATACGGTACAAGTGGCAATTCGCGATAAGATACTGAACGCGCAAGTGGTAAAGTACCCGTTCGCAAGAAATGGTAAAGGCAGTTATAAGCAGTAGTTAGACGTTAGTCGCTGGTCGCTAGTTAGAACCGCGAAGCGACAACATCAACTAGCGACCAGCGACTAATAACTAATTTACAGACCGCGTAGCGACAACCCCCAACTAACGACTAGCAACTAGTAACTAACGACTATTGAGGAGATAACATGAGCAACCCATCCAGCCTGAAATACACTACCTCACACGAGTGGGTCAAAACAGAAGCAGACGGCTCGATCAGCATCGGTATCACGCAACACGCACAGGAATTACTGGGCGACATGGTGTTCGTCGAAACCCCGACCGTCGGACGCAAACTAAAAGCAAAAGAAGAATGCGCGGTGGTGGAATCAGTGAAAGCGGCTGCCGACGTTTACGCACCCGTTTCCGGCACCGTCACCGAGACCAATGACGATCTGGAAAGCAGCCCGGAAGCCATCAACAGCGCCCCTTACGACGCATGGATGTTCAAAATGAAACCGGACAATGCCGCCGACGTCGATGCGCTGCTGGATGCCGATGCTTATCAGGCCTTCGTAGACAGCGAAGCGCACTAAAAGCAGGGAAGGGGGAAGGGAACACACCTTCGGTGTTCAAGGGGGAAGGGTAAATCCTGGGCGTGCGATGCGCGTCACCCTTCCCCCTTCCCTCTTCCCCCTTCTCCAACACCACTCTCCAAAATTCAAGCGAAATCCCATGAATCCCGACCAATTTGTAAACCGCCACAACGGCCCTTCTGAACAGGATGTTCAGGACATGCTCAAAAAAATCGACGCGCCGTCGCTTGATGTGCTGATAGCCCAGACCATCCCCGCAGCGATCCGCTTAAAAGCCCCGCTGAACCTGCCGGAAGGTCTGTCGGAACACGCATACTTGCAGCATTTGCGCGGCATTGCGGCGAAGAACAAATTGTACAAATCCTACATCGGCCTGGGTTATTACGACACCATCGTGCCGCCGGTGATCCAACGCAACGTGCTGGAAAATCCGGGCTGGTACACCGCCTATACGCCGTATCAGGCCGAAATCGCTCAGGGGCGTCTGGAAGCGCTGCTGAATTTTCAGACCATGATAGGCGATCTGACCGGCATGGAGATCGCCAACGCATCGTTGCTCGATGAGGCGACTGCTGCCGCCGAGGCGATGACCATGTTGCACGGTCTGCGTAGCCGCGAGGCCGCAGCTGCCGGCAAGAACAGCTTTTTCGTGTCGCACGAATGTTTCCCGCAAACCATCGAGCTGCTCAAAACACGCGCCCGTCCGCTGGGCATAGAACTGGTGATCGGCGACTTCAAGACCGTCACGCTTAACGACAAACTATACGGCGCACTGCTGCAATACCCGGCTGCCAACGGCGTGGTGCATGACTATCGTGATTTTGTCGCCCGTGCCAGGGAGCATGGCATGACTGTCGCCGTTGCCGCCGACATCCTCAGTCTGGCGCTGCTGACACCACCGGGCGAATGGGGTGCGGACATCGTGCTGGGTTCTACGCAACGTTTCGGCGTACCTATGGGCTACGGCGGTCCCCACGCGGCCTACTTCGCCTGCCGCGACGCCTACAAGCGTGCCATGCCGGGACGCATCATCGGCGTGTCGGTGGACGCCGACGGCAATCCCGCGCTGCGCATGGCGTTGCAAACCCGCGAACAACACATCCGTCGCGAAAAGGCCACCTCGAATATCTGTACCGCGCAGGCGCTGCTGGCGATCATGGCCAGCATGTATGCGGTGTATCACGGCGCCGCCGGACTTAAAGGCATCGCCCGCCAGGTTCACTTGTCCGCCGTGGCATTGGCGAACGAACTGAAAAAGCTGGGCTACAACCTCGCACATGACAGTTTTTTCGATACGCTGAAACTGACGCATACCGACAACGTGAAAATCCATGCGCTGGCCGAATCGGCCAAGATCAACTTCCGCTACAGCAGCGAAGGGCTGGGCATCGCACTAGATCAGACCACTACGCTGGACGATCTGAATGCCATCATCGCGGTATTCGCTCAGGCAGCCGAGAAACCAACCGTCACGCTGACGCAGGCGCAGGTAACGAGTCAGGCGATGCAGATAACAGAACGCACATCGGCCATCCTGAACCACGCGGTATTCAACGCCTATCACTCCGAAACCGAGATGATGCGTTACATCAAGCGTCTGGAGAACAAGGACCTGTCGCTGACCCACTCGATGATCGCGCTGGGTTCCTGCACCATGAAGCTGAACGCCGCGTCCGAGTTGCTGGCGCTGACCTGGCCGGAATTCGCCAATCTGCATCCCTTCGTACCACAAAACCAGACCGAAGGTTATCAGGAATTGATCGCGGGTCTGGATGCGGCACTGTCCGAGATCACCGGCTTCGCGCAGATGAGCTTCCAGCCCAACAGCGGCGCGCAGGGCGAATATGCCGGTCTGCTGGTGATTCAGGCGTATCACCGCTCGCGCGGCGAAGGCCAGCGCAATGTCGCGCTGATTCCTTCCTCGGCGCACGGCACTAATCCTGCCAGTGCCGCGATGTGCGGGATGAACATCGTGGTGGTGAAATGCGATGCCAAGGGCAATATCGACGTGGCCGATCTGCGCGAAAAAGCCGAGCAGCACAAAAATGATCTGTCCTGCCTGATGGTGACTTATCCGAGCACGCACGGCGTGTATGAAGAGTCCATCATGGACATCACTTCCATCATCCACGCCAACGGCGGCCAGGTTTATATGGACGGCGCCAATATGAATGCGCAGGTGGGATTGACCAGTCCCGGCAATATCGGCGCGGACGTATGCCACCTGAACCTGCACAAAACCTTCGCCATCCCGCACGGCGGCGGCGGACCGGGCGTAGGCCCGATCGGTGTCGCAGCACATTTGGCCCCGTTCCTGCCTTCGCATCCGTTGGTCAAAACCGGTGGCGAACAGGGCATACACGCTGTATCGGCCGCACCCTACGGCAGCGCGCTGATTCTGATGATTTCCTACGGCTACATCAAGATGATGGGCGGCGCAGGACTGACACAGGCGACCCGTATGGCGATCCTCAACGCCAACTACATCAAGGAATCGCTGAAAGACCACTACTCCACACTGTACAGCGGCGCCAACGGCCGTTGCGCTCATGAGATGATCCTCGATTGCCGCGATCTCAAACGTGAAGGCATTGAAGTCTCCGACATCGCCAAGCGCCTGATGGATTTCGGTTTCCATGCGCCGACCACCTCCTTCCCGGTGGTGGACACGCTGATGGTCGAGCCGACCGAGAGCGAATCGAAAGCGGAACTGGATAGATTCTGCGAGGCGATGATCACCATTCGCGGCGAGATCGACGAGATTGTCGCGGGCCGCGCAGACAAAAAAGACAACATTCTCAAACATGCACCGCATACCGCGAAATCGCTGGTGAACAGCGATTGGAATCGTCCCTATACGCGCGAACAGGCCGCCTTCCCGCTGCCCTGGGTGCGCGAAAATAAATTCTGGCCTGCGGTCGCACGCGTGGATAATGTCTATGGCGACAAAAATCTGATTTGCGCCTGCCCGCCAATCGAGTCCTACCTCTAACAGGCATGGCAATGATGCCACCCCTGATAATGAAGCTCGCTATGCCCGTTCCCCCTTTCCAACTTTCCCCCGCACACACTAAAGGGTACAAGAGCGAGGGCAAGGGCAAACGAATCGCTACGCGAGTTTCACGTTAACCTTAAGGACGCACACCATGACCCGCAAAAAAGAAGCTTCCGACAAAGTTGCCGTCACACTGGATGGCGCACCCCTCACCCTGTACGGCACATTTCCGGCTGTCGGGCAAACCGCCCCGGCCTTCACGCTGGTGGATAAAGAGTTGAAAGACGTGACGCTGCAAAGTTTTGCAGGCAAACGCAAGGTACTCAACATCGTGCCCAGTCTCGACACGGCCGTATGTGCAACCTCGACGCGGAAATTCAACGAAGCCGCGAGCGGGCTGGACAACACCATGATGCTGGTGATCTCCGCCGATTTGCCGTTCGCGATGAGCCGCTTCTGCGTGACCGAAGGGCTGGAGAATGTAATCACGCTGTCGCTGATGCGCGGCCGCGACTTCATGCGCAATTACGGCGTGAAGATCGCCGACACCGTGCTGGCAGGCCTGACCGCCCGCGCCGTACTGGTGCTGGATGAAAACGACCGCGTGTTGCACGCCGAACTGGTGGGCGACATCACGCACGAGCCGGATTACGCTGCTGCGCTCGCTGCCCTGAACTGACTGGCATGGCAGCAACCCCCCGAATGAATAATCACAAACGCATCATCGGTATTTGCTGGGTCGTGTTCGGTGCGCTGATCCTTTCACTGCTCATGCTGAACATGAATAACGGCAATATTCAGCTTGTCGTCCTGGGCATGACTGCGGGACTGATCTATCTTGTCGCCGGATTCGCGCTGCTGGCGAATTTCCGCCGGTCCACATGGATATGCCTGCCCTGCTCGGCGCTATCGCTATTCTCCTTTCCGGTCGGAACAGTGATAGGCCTCTATTATTTGTGGTATTACTTCAAGCTGGAAAAGTCGCTCTAACCCGGATAGTTCATTAGAACAATACCCGTCATTCCCGCTTTGCAAGCAGCCGCTTCGCGGCTTGCCTGCTGAACCCTCTGCACGAGAATGACAAAGCTAATGGATTCTTTGGGTTTAAAATCAGCATTCCGGGATACGGCGCAAGGGGTGGTACATATAAAGACGAGTGACATCAAAAGGATAGGCGAAAAATGAGCGTGCGTGTGACACCGTGATCCGCCCAATAAATAACTTTAAAGGGTTACCTTGACATGCTAATTTGGCTGCAACTACTGCTTTGTCTCACTGTAATCGGTTATGCAGGCTATTTTCTTTCCCGCTATGGCGACATCATCGCCGAGAAGTCGGGCATCTCCGCCTCCTGGGTCGGCCTTATCCTGCTGTCCACCGCCACCTCGCTGCCGGAGCTGGTGACTGGAATTTCCGCCGTCACCTTCGCCGACGCGCCGGACATCGCCGTCGGCGATGTGCTGGGCAGCACGGTGTTCAACCTTGCCATTCTGGTGGTGCTGGATGCATTATACCGGCGCGAGACGCTGTATAGCCGCGCGGCACAGGGGCACATCCTGTCGGCTTCACTGGGTACGATCCTGATCGCGTTCGCCGGTTTCAGCCTGCTGCTTGATCATGCGGGCATGAGTCCGGCATTCGGGCATGTGGGGCTCTACTCGCCGTTCATCCTGCTGGTCTATCTCGTGGCGATGCGCGCCGTTTACAGCTACGAACGCCGCACCCTGTCCGAATTTGTCGAGGCAAGCGCCGAACGTTATCCCGGCGTTACGCTGCGCAGCGCCGTCAAAGGCTACGCGTGGGCGGCGCTGGCCGTGGTGATCGCAGGTTCCTGGCTGCCATTTGTCGCCAAGGATATTTCCGATCTGATGGGCTGGGGGCAGAGTTTTGTCGGCACCTTGCTGGTGGCCGCAGTGACCTCCGCTCCCGAAGCGGCGGTCACGATCTCGGCGCTGCGCATAGGCGCGCTGGATATGGCTATTGCCAACCTGCTGGGCAGCAACCTGTTCGACATCATCATTCTGGCTATCGATGATTTGTTTTATACCAAAGGGCCGCTGCTTGCACATGTTGATACCAGCCACGCGCTAACTGCGTTCACCGCCGTGATGATGAGCGCGCTGGTAACCGTGGGTTTTATTTTCCGTCCGCAGGGGCGCGTCGTATTGGGGCTTACCTGGGTGAGCCTGGGGTTGTTCATGCTGTACGTGCTCAACACCTGGATTCTTTTTCAACATGGACAGTAATGTGTAGCTCGCGCAGTGATTCGTTTGCTCCCTCGCCCGCTGGAATTGAAGATTGCCTTCCTCGTTTGCCCTTTCTCCCGCTTGCGGGGGAAAGTTGGATAGGGGGGCTTTTCTCCGGGAGAGGGTTGTTGGGGAGAGGGCAACGGGTATGATGAGTTCAATTATTGGGGGAAATCTCTGTCATGCACGTTAGCAAGCACCCCTGGCACACGCTAAGCGCCGCCGAGACGGCGCAACGACTGGAGAGCGACCTGCAATCCGGATTGAGCGCGAACGATGCGGCAAAGCGGTTGGCGCATTTTGGCGCAAATGAATTAGAGGAAAAACGCGCGCATTCGCCATGGCGCATGTTGCTCGACCAGTTCAGCGATTTCATGATCATCGTGCTGATTGTCGCGGCGATCATCTCCGGCATCGTCGGTGATTTGGGCGACACCATCGCCATCGTGGTCATCGTGATCCTGAATGCGGTGATCGGCTTTATTCAAGAATACCGCGCGGAACGCGCCATGGCGGCGTTGAAGCGCATGGCCCAGGCGAACGCGCAAGTGCTGCGCGACGGGCAGGCGGAAATAGTTCACGCTTCTGCGCTGGTGCCGGGCGATGTGGTGCTGCTGGAGGCGGGCAACGTGGTGCCCGCCGATTTGCGCATCGCCGAGACGGCACGGCTCAAGATCGACGAATCGGCGCTCACCGGCGAATCGGTTGCGGTGGAAAAGCAGACGCAAGCTCTGGACATCGCCGAGGCCCCGCTGGGCGACAAACTGTGCCTGGCCTACAAGGGTACCATCGTGACTTATGGCCGGGCGCGCGGCTTGGTGGTGGCGACCGGCATGCACAGTGAACTGGGCAAGATCGCCACCCTGCTCAATGAGAGCGGCGAAAGCAAGACGCCGATGCAGAAACGTCTGGCGCATCTGGGCAAACGCCTTGCCATCGCCGCGCTGGCGATCTGCGTGCTGGTGTTCGTTGTCGGCATGCTGCGCGGCGAACCGCTGCTGCTGATGTTCATGACCGCGCTTAGCCTGGCTGTCGCGGCCATCCCTTCGGCGCTGCCGGCGGTGGTGACGATCTCGCTGGCGCTGGGCGCGCATAAAATGGTCAAGCAAAACGCCCTGATCCGCCGTCTGCCCGCGGTCGAGACGCTGGGGTCGGTCACCTTCATCTGTTCCGACAAGACCGGCACGCTCACGCTGAACAAAATGCATGTGACGGCGCTCTACGCCGGTGGCTCATTGTGGGACACGGCACAGGGCGATAAGCAGGTGGAGCCGTGGCCGATGCTGTTCCGCGCATTGGCGCTGAACAACGACGCGCATCTGGATCACCATAACAAGGCGCGCGGCGAACCGACCGAGGCGGCTTTGCTGCACGCCGCGCAGGAGGCGGGTTACAGCAAAACCGCGCTGGAGCAGAAATCGCCGCGCCTGTTGGAACTGCCGTTTGATTCCGAACGCAAGCGCATGACCACCTTTCACGGCGTGGATGCAGGCGCGATTGCCTACACCAAGGGTTCGCCGGAAACCGTCGTGCCGCTATGCGTGCGCATGCACGGCACCGATGGCGAACAGGACATCAACCAGGCGGCGCTGTTGCAGCAGGCCGAACTCATGGCAGTCGACGGTTTGCGCGTACTCGCCTTTGCCTTCCGGCGCTGGCCCGCATTGCCTGACGGCACGCACCCGGAAAAACTGGAGAACGAACTGGTGTTCCTCGGTTTTGCCGGCCTGATCGATCCGCCGCGCGGCGAAGTGAAGGAAGCCGTGGCGCAGTGCATCTCTGCCGGCATCACGCCGGTGATGATCACCGGCGATCATCCCGCCACTGCGCGCGCGATTGCCAGCCAGCTCGGCATTCTCGCCGGTGGCGATGCGCGCGTGATGACCGGCGCGGAACTGGCGCAACTCGATCAGGAAGCGTTCGAAGCGGAAGTCGAGCACGTGCGGGTTTATGCGCGCGTCGACCCGGCGCAGAAAATCAAAATCGTCCGGGCGTTGCAGGACAGGGGCGAGGTGGTGGCGATGACCGGCGACGGCGTCAACGATGCGCCCGCGCTCAAGGCGGCTGATATCGGCGTGGCGATGGGCAAGGGCGGAACCGACGTGGCGCGCGAAGCTGCGCACATGGTGCTGCTCGACGACAATTTTGCCACCATCGTGCATGCGGTGCGCCATGGCCGCCGCCTCTATGACAACATCCGCAAATTCATCCGCTACGGCATCACCACCAACTCCGCCGAAATCTGGACGATCTTTCTCGCGCCGTTTCTCGGGCTGCCCATTCCGCTGCTGCCGATCCAGATCCTGTGGATCAACCTGGTCACCGATGGTTTGCCCGGTCTGGCGCTGGCGGCAGAGCCCGCCGAGCGCGGCATCATGCGCCGTCCGCCGCGCCCGCTGCAGGAAAGCATCTTCGCGCACGGCATGTGGCAGCACATGATCTGGGTCGGTCTGCTGATGGCCGGGATGTGCTTGCTGGTGCAGGCCTGGGCCTTGCAAAGCGGCTCGGCGCACTGGCAGACCATGGTATTCACCGTGCTGACCCTGTCGCAGCTCGCGCACATCATGGCGATACGCTCGGAAAAGGAATCACTGTTTGTCATCGGCTTCCTATCCAACCCGGCGATGGCGGCGACCATCATCTTTACTTTCCTGCTGCAAATGGCCACGATTTACGTACCCGCACTCAACCAGATTTTCAAAACGGAAGCACTGAGCATGCAGGAACTTGCGCTGTGCCTGGTCTTGTCCAGCGTCGTATTCTTTGCAGTGGAAATCGAAAAATGGCTGGTGCGGCGCGGATGGATTTATCGCATGAGTTGAACGTGGAGCGGCTGTTAAACAGACAGTTACGACTGAACGGGAAGCACGACGATTGATTCAAGGCGGTTGCCGTGGCTTCCAGCGTGCTGCTGCTGGACGAATTGAAAAAATATATGGTTTCGTTGGCACGTAAATTTTGACGCGGGTTCACTGGCCGATACACGACACAATGAAAATAATTATCAGGGGTACGGAGGAGCAAGAATGAACACAGTAATCAAGTGTGCTTACGATGAAACTCACAAGCGTCTCCAGCATGATTTATTGGTGTTTTCGTTTACCAACCCAGACCCAAACCACCGATGACAAAATCAGCCCACCCCGCTCCCATCCATCGCCTGGCACTGCGAGTGCGCGAGATTGCGCAATTGTTCAACTCGATGGACCCGACGCCATTCCTGAACAAAGACCTTGATCCGGAAGCTGAGGCTTTCATCGAAACATGGGCGTCAGGGTTTGCACCGGGTAGTCGCTTCCATGTAACCATCCATATTGAACAGTGGCCCTCAGATGGCGACCCAAGCGAGATGTTGACCGGAGCGATCCACAACCACTTCACCTACAAAGCCGAGCGTACGCGCAGTGCCTTGAAACATTTTCTGCGGCAAGGCCGTATGAGCCTTGTCATCGGCCTTGTCTTTGTTTCGCTGTGCCTGATCGCGGCAGATGCCATTGGAAATTTCGGCGCTAATACCGGCCTCACCATTGCGCGCGAAAGCCTTACGATCATTGGCTGGGTTGCCATGTGGCGCCCACTACAGATTTTTCTTTATGACTGGTGGCCGCTCCAGCGGCAGGTTCGCCTTTACCAAAAGCTGGGCAGTGCTCATATCCAGGTCATTCAGGGAAAATAATATCCGGCAGCCGGCCCGTTGCTTATGGTGGCATCCATATCAATTTAGAAAAAGTGGTGTTAGGGGGCTGCGGTTCTAACGGGCATGGAAAAGTGACCACCCCTGACAATGAAATGGTTCTCGCAAGGATATTGCCCTCGGGCAATAACTCGCAAACTCGCCATGCCCGAGCCCCCGCTACGCTCTCCCCCTTTCCAGCTTTCCCCCGCACACACTAAAGAGTGCAAGAGCGAGGGAAAGGGCGAACGAATCGCTACGCGAGTTTCACGTTAAGGATCAATTGATTTCGGTTACACGGCATCGTGCGGACTGATGATACGGAAGGCCGGCGCGCCGCCTTCCTTGTCCTGTCCGGCATAAACAGTCAGATGGGGATAGGGTATCTCGATGCCGCGCGCGTCGAATGCCTGTTTGATTCTGCCCAAAAAGGCACGCCGCACGTTCCATTGATCGAGCGCAACTATCTTGATACGGCAGCGCAAAATCACCGCCGAATCGGCCAGCTCTTGCTCGCCTTGCACCTCCAGGATTGCTGGTTAATGCGTGCCTCCGGTTCAATCAATGGATCCACCCTTGCCGCGATGCAGCGCCGCCTTAGCCAGCAAGTGCGCAGATACCGGCGCGGTGATGAACAAAAACACCATCACCGCGATCTCGTGCAGACTGAGACCTGGCTGGGTGGCGGTGAAGTACACGGCGGATGCCAGCGCCATCGCACCCACGCCCAGCGTGGTGGCCTTGGTCGGACCGTGCAGCCGGGTGAAGAAATCCGGCAAGCGCGCCAGCCCGACGGAACCGAGCAGCGCGAACACGGCACCGAGCAGGATCAGTGATGCGACGAGGAATTCGATGACAGGGTTCATTTGCACTCTCCAAGGGCGCAGTCAAAAATTGCTTTTACGGGATGAAGCGCAAGGAGCCGCGCAGCGAATGACGAGACATACCGTATTGGTAGGCGAGGAATGAGCGAGCACGCGACGCCGTGATTCGCCCGCAAAACAATTTTAGGCGCGCCCTTCATTCTATGATGTCTCCGCGAAGAAGATACTTGCACAGGGCGATGGTGGCGACGAAGCCCATCGCGGCGAGGATCAGCGCGCCCTCGAAGTAGGCGCTGCTCGCCTCGCGGACGCCGAACAGCACCAGCAGCGCGATGGCGTTGATGTTGAGCGTGTCCAGCGCGAGAATGCGGTCGGTGATGTCGGGACCTTTAACCAGCCGCCACAGGTTGAGCAGCATGGCGAGGCCGATCAACACGAAACCGGTCTCGATGGCGAAACTCAACATCTGAATATCTCCTTTATCGGTTGTTCATAGTGCTGCTTGATCTGGCGCACCAACGCGTCGGGATCGGGCGCGTCGAGCGCGTGCAGTTGCAGCACCCAGCGCTCGCGGTCCACATCGATGGACACTGTGCCCGGTGTGAGCGACACGATGCTGCCCAGTACCGTGGCGGCGAACGGGTCGCGCAGATCGAGCGGCACTTCGACGAAGGCCGGATGCAGTTTTGCCACCGGCCCGACCACGCGCCGCGCCACTGCCCAGTTCGCGAGCAACATATCCCAGACGATGCGCGCTGCAAACTTGACGGCCACGCCGGGACGTGAGACGCGCAAAGCATCCGGCCAGAACGGCGACACGATGAACGGAAGCAGCAGTGCAAGCAGCGCCCCAAGCAGCAGGGTGGCGAACGAAGCGGCATTGGTCAGCACCGCCCACAGCAGGAACAGGGCGAGCGACAATCCGGGGCGCGGCAACAGGCGGCGCATCATGGTGTTGCCCCGCCAATTGAACATCGAATCGATTTAAAACAAAAAAATATTTCACGCGGAGGCGCGGAGACACGGAGAAAGGCAAAAACAGGAGGGTGAGTTTTATCTCCGCGCCTCCGCGTCTCCGCGTGAGTGTTTCTGATTTCAAATATCATGGCCTGTGCTCCCGTGGAATTGTTGCGCGATCCGTGCCGAGCACGGCGGCGATATACGCCTGCGGGTCGTGCAACT
>Ga0208863_1001936_pt1 | contig 11560 bp, 8 predicted proteins | sample RifOxyD3_FD_184040 | JGI IMG/M metagenome (GOLD analysis project Ga0208863, IMG submission 184040) | Soil microbial communities from Rifle, Colorado - Rifle Oxygen_injection D3 (SPAdes) | ecosystem: Environmental > Terrestrial > Deep subsurface > Rock core/Sediment | place: Rifle, Colorado...
ATCCTACAATTCCTCCACCGACACCACCAGCAACTCCCCCCACTTTAAACCCCCAAATAAATCCTATTATAATAGATATAATCGCGATTAAACCAAATATATGATTTTTGACCGACTCTTCATCTATACCTCGGTCAAATTTTAATATACTTTCTCTTTTTTCATTTTTTCTTTGTTTCATTCTCCCATCTATCTCCCTTATTACATCATTTTGCCTTTGATTTTGTTCTTCTTTCAGCTTTTTTGTTCTTTCTATTTTTAAAATATCAAAAACTTTTTGTTCATTATCGAATCGTTTAACCATTTTATGTGAAGAATTAAGTTGTCTTAATTTTGCAATTATATCTTTTTTTATGTTAAAATCTGCATTAACTATAAGTTTCTCATATCCATTTATCAAGAACTTTTTTTGATTTTCCAGTGTTTCTAATTTTAAAACACTTGCATTATACGCCTTATCCGCAAGCGGTTTTATATTATTCCAGTAATAATCAATATTTGATGTTGTCTGCAATATATATTCAATTAAGTGCGTACAAATCTCTTTGTCTATATTTGGGATATTCTTTTCCAAATAATCAATTATTATTTCTAAAAAATCAACCTTTCTATAATTTTTCAACCAAAATTGTGCTTCATTAACAAAAAAAGATTGAGGATTTGTGAGTTCATCTAAATATTTTTTATCTGCTATATATTTAGCAAATAGCTTTTCAAAATCATCTACGGTATAAGCACGGTCATTATCAAAATGAAAGGAGCTTCCTTTTTCAAATACGTAAGAAAGTGTTATATTATTGTATCTGCCGCCTGCCCGCCATTTATCAATATTATTCTTAAGACTACTAAAATTTTCCAACCAGATTGATAATTTGGAATCAGGATTAATGAGTAATTTAACAAATTTATCCTTATTGTTATCATCAACTGATAACAACTCTTCAGGTTTATGAAACTCAAAGTTATCTATTTTTAATTTCATTTTGGTTTCTCCTTTATTTGGTAGATTATTGTTGTAACTCAAGAACAATCTTATTAAATGCTCTTTCAGGATTAAATATTTTGGCAGATTTTCTAAATGTATCTGCTACAGTTTTTTCTCCTCTTGCCTCTAAAAACATATATAAATCAGGGTTTTTGTTATTTGTTAAATATGATTTATAATAAGCTTCTTCCTTTTCTATTGCATCTCCTATTTCTTCTGCTGTATTACATATTACTCCGCCTTTTGTCTTAAACGGTCGGGCAGGGTCGAGCATATATACTGCTTTTATTAACCCTGCATCTTCATCTGAAGGATATTCATCTTCTACTATACTTATTATGTCTATATACAATGATTCATTTATTTCTCTTAACCAGTTTCCTATTGTTTTTTTATAAAGGTGCTTTTTGCCTCTGTCAGGATATTTTTCCATTAGATTTGCAAGTTCTTCAGGTGTATTTATTATTATTTCTTCCCCGTCTATTACTCCGAATGTAAACTCTTTATACTTTCTGTCTATTGTTTTGTAATAAACAGGCACATTCTCACCTCTCAGCCATTTCTGTACTTCCTCATATCCCCATCTTTTTGATGGTTCTACTGTTATTAAGCCTTTTATGAGATTTTTAAAATCTTCAGGCATATCCTGTGGTATATCTACTTTACCGTCACATTTTATTCTCATTACCGCTAATTCGGTTAAATCTTTAAATGGCTCTTCTCCTGCCCATATATACAAAAGCGTTATTCCAAGAGAATAATAATCTACCTCTTTTCCCACAACGGTCTGCCCTTTTATGCTCTGATACAATTCAGGTGCCGCATAAATCTCTGTTCTTGCCTGATTACTGAACTTTTTTGAAAAACCGTCTTCAAGTATTGATGATATGCCAAAATCTCCTATTAATATTTCCGTAACATCAGACTTTTTTATAAATATATTTTCCGGTTTTATATCTCTGTGAATTATATTTTTGGAATGGCAAAAATCAAATGCATTAACTATCTCTTTGATTATCTGTTTTATAGTGTTTATGTTTTTTACAGGTATATATTTAAATTTTCCGTGTTCATTTAAGTCAAGTAAACTGCCTCCTTCTGCATATTCTGATATTTCAAAAAATCTATCCTGAAGATACCCGCAATCTATAAGTGTAACTAAAGCAGAATGATTTATTCCTTTTAATTTATTTAACAGTTCATCTTTAGGCTGAAATTTTGGATAATAATATTTAAAAATATAATTTTTATTTTCCTTTTCAATCAGATATATCTCGGACTCCCCTGAAACTGATATTTTTTTCAGGATTTTATATGTCCGGTTGTTTATTGTTATATCGTTTCCGATCCCTATTGATGCACCGGATGAAATAATGCCAGGAGATTTGGGAGATGGAGGAAACCCCGATGATATTATGCCTTCATCTGCCTTTATTGTTCCGCCGGATGAAGACATACCTGATGAAATGATTATATCATCTGTTCTTATTGTCCCGGGAGTTTCTATATCATCTTTTTTCTTTTGTTCGCTCTTTATTCTGTCCTCAATTTCTTTTATTGTATCTTCAGCATATAATACATGCAGCCCTTTGGGAAATTTTTTTATATAATCCTGATATGATTCTATTGTATTTAATGATTTAATCCTGCTCCAGTATTCTTCATCTTTTTTATGCCGTGCTGATATTTTATCGTCTAAATTTTTTTTATAAGTTGCCATAGCATCTTCGCCAAGAAAGGAATAAACATCTTCTATCTCATCGTTTCCGCATATAGGGCATACTATAGCATTATCGGATAAATCATATTTACAAACCGGACAATTTGAAAGATTTTTGCTCATTTTATTATTCCTTTCTAACAGTTACAACAATTTATTTGAAAACAATTGTGTTCTTTATCATTAGAACAACAACAGCATCTCCTAACACCAAAAAATTTTGTAAATACAAAGTAAAAGATAAAAAGCAATAACCCAATTGAAATAATATAATTACAGCAGATATTTGTAACATTTCCATTAGCAGCATAAGCCTTTTGGGGTATAAGAGAGAAACATGATGTTAAAAGAGGTATTTCTAACATAGCAGGTTTGAATAGGGTTTGTTTTTTCATATCTTTGTTTGCAAAAATATGGCATGTTTCATAAGTCATTGCGAGCGGATGCGAAGCAATCTGAATTTTTGGGATTACTTCGTCACTGCGTTTCTCGTAATGACACTTGTTGTGAAACATGCCAAAAATATCCGTAAATTTACTTGATAAGCCTGATACTAAAATATTTTCAAGTATTTCCCATGAAAATCCCCCCATCCCCCCTTTGTTAAAGGGGGGTAAGGGGGGATTATTTTCATCATTCTTTGGATTGTTATACAACATAAGTGTTTCTATATTATCAAGATTATTCTTTATCTCTGCCAACGCTTCAGAAGAAAGTTGTTTGAGTTCATTTATTACAGAGGGCGGGAGCTGATTAAAATATTTACTCCCATTCGTCTCAGGATAACATGCTGATAAAGGGTTGAATTTATTAAACTTAATATCCTGTGAATAATCAAAGATACTGTCAAGGAGGTAAATTAATTTGCCGAGATTATAGCCGACAACAGCTAATTTACTTTCACCCTCTCCCCTTCGACTTCGCTCAGGACAGGCTTTATCCTCTTTCACTCCCACCTCACCCCAGCCCTCTCCTCGGGCAGGAGAGGGAGAATTTGGAGAGGAAATGTTGATAGGTTCAAATGTTGGATCAGGCAGTCTGAAATTTAAGCCTTCTTCTGCTGCTCCATTTGCTTTTAATTTCTTATATGCCACAGCATACATTTGATGTCCCATGCCCTTTTCATTCGCTATTTTCTTTATGTATTCTTCCGAAATAATCCTCTTACAGTTCGGACATGTGCCGACTCCGTGAGAGATTGTATTATATTGCTCAGGATCAAAAACATCGCCGTTTTCCATTACAATATTCTTGCCATTACCTGCTTTGCCTTTTATCAATTCAAATTCAACTGTTTTGGTTTCAGGGTTCGGGATTGGTTTTACTGCATACCAGAAAGATTTTGGCTCTCGTGATTTTCCTGCTCCCTGATATTTCGTTTCACTTGTAAGCCACCAATTCGGCGACAAAGGCACTATCATTTCACAATATTCACACGGCACAGTATGCGCCCAAAGGTAATTTTGCACTTCTTCTCCATACGGGGACGGAAAAAATTCTGCAAGCCTTATTTTAGCTTCTTTACCAATCCATTCCACATAATGGTTTATATCCTGCTGAAGTTCTTTGCCGAATATGAAAGGAAACTCTATTGCCGCTTTCATTGTGGATACTGCAACAGGGTTAAGGTCGTTGGCGATTACGTTTAAATCATATCTTAACGCTTCAAACGGTATTGAGCCGCCGCCGCTAAATGGGTCAAGAAGAGTTAAATTATTTTTGCCCCAGTGCTTCTTTATAAGTTCTTTTACCTTCTTTTTCATTTCTCCGTCAGGAGTACGGTCAAAAAGACGGGTATAATTTTTATGTTGTTTTATAAATGAATCTCTGTCATTCCAGTAGGTCTCTGCTTCTGATGTTTTCATTCCAAGAAGTTTAAGAAATTCGACTTCTGTGAGAGTGTCAGGAAGTATTGCTCCCAAAATACAGCCCCGTGAAAAACTAAGAGGTTTACGGGAATACCAGCGATGAACGCCTTTAAAAGGATTGCCGCCTTTTTCACGTGTTACCTGTGCATTTAAAAGGTCTGTTGGGAAAAAGGTTTCTATGTATGATTTCATATTTCTTTACTAACTCCCCTTAATCCCCTCTTTACAAAAGAGGGGTGATAGTGATGTGTTCATTTCTTTGTAATATCTACATTTCCCAAAAGTAACCCATCAACACTAATATCTTCATCAATTTCATCCCAATGTAAACCTATTCCTCCACCACTAATTTCATATTTTTGCCTTTGTTCATGTGTGGCATTAAGAAGTCTGGGAAAATATACTAAAGGTATGGCAAGTTGTCTGCCATCTTGTAACATTACCCATAAATTATCTTCATCAAACCAAATTTTTAATGCTTTTGCTTCAAGCGTTAAAGTATTCATTCCATTTGCTCCTGATTTTTTCTATATTCTCTCTGATATATTCTTCAATAATTTTTAACTCTTTTGAATTAAAACCATACGAAGAAGCAAGCCTTATTTCAGGGTCAAGCCAAAATTTAGCAATATTTTGTCCTTTTCTAACGTGAATATGGCATGGTTCCAATGGATCTCCTTCATTTGAAAAGAAGAAAAATTTATAACCATCTTTTTCGAAAATCTTTGGCATATTATTATAATACCATTATTTTTAATACACTTAAAGCAACCCTAAAATCAGGGTCATTTAATGCTGCTATAAATGGCATATTTTTTGTAGGGAACGCAACAGGATCTGCATGTACGCAGACTTTACGATTTAATAGATGCTGAGACGAGTTCAGCATGAAATTTATCAATGGATTTGGTAAGAGAGTGTAAAATATTAATTTACTCTTTAATGTCATTCCAGCGAAGGAGGCTGTCTAAAAAGTAAGGAATAAAATTCATAAAAACAGGAAATATGTATTGACAAATAAGATAAATAATGGTTTAATTAAAAGATAAATAGTATTTTAATAAATAAAGAATAAAGATTATGTCTAAATTTAAAATATATAATCAAAATCAAGGAATGTTACTTCCGTTAGATTTAAAAGATTGTTTACCAAAGGATCATATAGCATTTATGATAAATGATGTTGTAGATAATTTGGATCTAAGTGCAATAGAAGAAACATATTCGGATTTAGGGTCTCCCGGTTACTATCCAAAAATGATGCTCAAAGTATTATTTTATGGATATACACAGGGAGTAAGAAGCTCAAGAAAAATAGAAGCAAAATTATATGAAGACAATGCTTATCGTTTTTTGGCTGCGAATGGTCAACCGGATCACGGAACGATTAGTTTATTTAGAAAAGAACATTTAGCGAAACTGGAAGAAATATTTGCCCAAATAGTAATATTATGTGATGGTCTGGGAATGGTTAAACTAGGAGATATAAGCATAGACGGGACAAAAACGAAAGCAGACGCAGGCAGGAGTAGTCTTTATACGAAAGAACAGATTAAAAAGCTAAAAGAGAAGATAAGGGAAGTCCTTGATGATGCCGAAAGCATAGATAAAGAAGAAGATAAAAAATATGGAAGGACCCGTGGATACAATGAAATGCCCGAAAAACTGATTGACCCGAAAGCAAGACAAAAAGAGATTGAAAAACTTAAAAAGAAATTATTAAAAATTAAAAAAGCAGAAGAAATAATAGATATTAAACAATCGGAAGCCAAAAACAAAGAAGAAAAAGAACGGATAAAAAATAGAACATCTAATACAACTGACCCTGACGCTAATTTAATGAAAATGAAAGATGGTTCATATAAAATGGCAAATGTTCAACTGGCAACAAGCAACCAGATAATACTTTCTTATGATGTTAATTCTGATGCTAATGATAAAAATAGCTTACCAAAGATGATAGATAAAACTGAAAATATTACCAATCATAAAGTAGAAGAAATAAAAGCAGATTCTGGATATTTTACTAAAGACGGCATTAAATATTGCAATGGCAAAGAAATTAATGCATACATTCCTGACCCTTTGAAATCAAAGGAAGAAAAAGAAGAAAGAGAAAATAGAATACCAAAATATGACAGAAAAAATTTTAAATATGACAGTGAAAAAGATGAATTTATATGCCCGGAGGGGAAAAAATTAGTATTTAGAAAACATGATAAAGGTTGTACAAAATATATAGGAACAGCTTGTCCCGGATGTCCGGTAAAAAATGAATGCACTAAAAGCAAATATCGTAATTTAACAATTGATCCCGAATTGGAAGAATTTATAACAGAAATGAGGGCTAAATTAAATTCGGATGAAGGAAAACGTAAATATATGGAACGGTTTAGTGATGTTGAGCCAGTTTTTGGTAATCTAAAACTTAATCAGGGATTCAATTATTTTTTATGTAGAGGAACGCCAATGGTTTTAATTGAATTAGGTTTACAGTCTATTTCTCATAACTTTGTTAAAATATTTAACTGGTTAAAGCGAACAAAGAAAAGTATCTCTGATTGTATAACTATGTACGGAAAAGAGATTAAACCGGCTACAACACAATAAATTACAATAAATTAAGGGCTTAAATGTAATGAAAAGGGTTAAAATATGAATGAAAGAATTTTTTGAGGGTAAAAAATGACTATGAACAGACTTTTTTACTTTTTATTTTGTAAAATAGATAACGTTTTTAGACAGCCTCGCAGGCGGGAATCCACAAGATTATGGATGTCCAGGTCAAGCCCGAACATGACAAAACCGGAAGTTATTTTTTTACAACGCCTAAGAGATGGATTATGGGAGAGTTAAAATAGATAATTTAAACATTCTTTAACACAAGGTTTATATATTTTTTACTATAAAATTAATAGTAGAGAATGTTTAATTGTGTTTTTTATAAAAAGTAGAGAGGTAGAGAGATGGAAATAAATACCATTTCAAATTCAAAAAATAAAATCAATAATAATCATGCCCAAAGAGCTGTAAAAGCAGTAAAGTCTATAAGTAGAGCCCATACTTTATCAACCCCTGACAAGACTGTTCTTGATAAATTAGAAAAAAGTGCGGATCAAAAATCCTCTTTAGGCTGGCAGATTATTACAAAAAAAATGTGGGGAGAGCCAAAAAAAGACACAAAGGTACAAGAGCACAAGGGGGCAGGTAAAAATAAAACTTCTTCAATTAAAGGTTTTATTGTCAAAGCCGGTGATGGGTTTGCGCAAATCGGAAGAGCGTTTAAAGCTTTGCCTTCTTTTGTATATCCAGCTATACACGGAGCAAATGCCGCAGAAAAGCAAATAATAATAGAGAGCCTTGATAAATTACCGCTTAAAGATGCTACAAGCGTCCATTCCATTTACATGTCCGATAAATTATTAATGCCCAACGGAGTGAATGAAGCTGCAGGGTTGGCACGTAATATGGGTCCAATACATACAATTCAGTTAAGCAGACCCTGGCTTTATGATGGCGTTGTTATCCATGAAGTGGGACACACAAAAGATTATTCAACCGGTCTTGGCGGGCTTGTGGGAACAACCAGCAGCCATAGGCCATTCGGTATAGGGCCTCATGTAACGGAATATGCCAAAACAAATCACTGGGAAGATTTTGCAGAAAGCTACGAAGCGTTTCATACCAATCCAGGACATTTACAAAATACCAGTATGGCAAAATATAATGCGGTTGCTGCATCAGAAAAACAGTCTTTGCTTGAAAAGGCTTTTGATAATAAGCCTGTAAGAGAAGCAGGTAAAGTAATCGGAGATGCCATAGGCAAAGTACCCTTTTTAAGGGAAACATTGCAGGTAATTGGCTTTGTTTTAGGGCCTTTGCAAATTAATAAAGGCTATAATCAGTTACATGACGGGTATAATAATGATGACCCCGGAAAAAAACTGGACGGCAAGCTAAATATGGCAGCAGGTATAATGCACACGGTTAAACCCCTGGCACTATTCGGATTGGCAACAGATATCGGACATGCAGTTATTAACCGTTCCATAAAAAAGGGCAATATGACACCACAGGAAGCGGAAAAAAAAGTTAATAATGCGTTTAAACCGTTTACTCAGCCAATCGGTAATTTGGCTTATGCAATAAAGACCTTCAAACAAGCTGACTAAATTTTTTACTTTTTCTCAAACGGTAACATGTATTTCCAGAGAAGTTTGCCTGTTTCATCAATTTCTATGATTTGTCTGTTATTATTATGAACAATAAGCGTATGGTTTTCAGCAAGACGTTGTACATAAGTAGGACCTGCTATTTTTTGTAACCCTTCGCCAAAATATTCCCACGCAACTTCTCCTTCGGGTATGATTTCCAATATACGGTTATTTCGTGTATCACATATTAAAGTATTCCCATTAGGTAACCGGATGGCGGATTCGGGATACATTAACTGTCCGTGTTCTCTTCCTGCCTTTTTGGCTGTACCGTACTGCCAGACAACCTCATCAGAAGGAGTTACTTCAATAACAATATGGTTTCCCCAGTCTGTGATTAATGTATTTCCATTATCCAGACGTACGGCAAAATATGGTGCATTAAGAACTTCCCAGTTTCTATACGTCCATACGATTTCTTTATCAGGAGTTACTTCTATAATCCTGTTTACATCAGCTATTAAGGTATTACCGTTTTTAAGACGCGTAGCATGGCGTGCCTGTCCCAAAAAGTTTTTGTCAATGCCTTTCTGGTCATCCGTACCATATTGCCAGACAATCTGATTGTTGCTCAAATCGACTTCTATAACTCTGAATCTGTCTGAATCAGCAATTAAAATTTTATTATTGGCTAATGATTCAGCCTGATGAGGATGCTTCAAATTCCCACCCTCTTCTCCTTCTCCGTATTTTAATTTCATAAAACCTTTTCTGTCAGCTTTAATTACACGGTTACGGCTTCTGTCAGCCAGAGCTATTTCTATTTCACCAAGAACCGCACCGGGTGTCAGGGATACCATAGCCTTATCTCCTGATGCTGTTGGTCTTTGACCTAATTTTTCTTTTTGCTTTTCTATTAAAGCTTTTATTTTATCCTGTAAATTTTCTTCTTTCTTACCGTCATCAGCAACGGCAGCACCGGCTCTCATCCTCATATACGGATTTATCGTGCCATGTTTTACCTGTGCTTTTTTTATAGTATCTTCCTGAACGGAAAATAATCTGGTAACGCTCAAATCAGTAATTGCACATTGCCATACAACTTTATTGGAGCCTTTTTCAACCTCAATAAGATTCTGTTCTCCACTTATAAGGACATTAAAATTTCTTAGCCTTATTGCTTTAATCGGGTTGTTTATTTTATCTTTTTCTTCTTCTGCATCTATTGTTTTATATTCCCATGCAAGTATTTTTTCCCGGGTAACTTCAAGTACTCTTTTATTACCGGAATCTAAAATTAATATATTTCCCGTATCCGCAAATTCATAAGCTCCGGTTGGATTAGACAATAAATCCGGTGTATCACCTTCGCCTCCCTGAAATATATTTTCAGGATTACCATATTGCCATACGATTTTATTGTTTTCAACTTCGATAACCCGGTTATTACCGCTATCAACAATTAATGTATTTCCATTTGCAAGACGTTGGACATCGCCGGGTAAATATAAAAAACCTTCCTCTATTCCGGGTTCCTTCATTTTCCCATACTGCCATTTGATAAACTGGTCTCTGTCTATTTCAACTACACGGTGGTGTCCCTGGTCAACTACAATAATATTTCTGTTTTCCAGAGGTGCTGCACGAACAGGTTTTTCTAAAACATGTTCCGGAGTGTAATACTGGTCGAATTCCCAAAACACTCTCCCTTTTGGGGTTATTTCAACGACTCTGTTTGTTTTGCTATCCGCTACTACTGTATTCCTGTTCTTAAGTCTTGTCGCATGGCTTGGATTTTCCAGTTCAATGACACCTTCACCGAAAAGTGCTGTTTTTGAAAGTTCCCATGATATTGATTTTTTTGCATCGATTTCTAAAATCCTGGCTTTGGCAATATCCAGAATTAAAAAGTGGCCTCGGGGCAAATTTGCCAGAGGGTCTAATGATGCCAGTTTAGTTACACCGCCCTGCATAATGGTATCTTCCGGTTTTTCAAGTTCATATCCGCAGGCACGGCATACATAACTTCCAAGCAAAGGTCGATCGCAGTTCGGACAGTCCTTGGGAATAGTTTTTAAACCTTCTTTTACCAGGGTATCAAATTCCAATTGCCTTAACATTTCCAGAACCGCTTCTCTTGTGGTCACTGTTTTTAAATTTTTCTTTTCGTAAAGATTGCTTATTTTAATAATAGCCGCATCATAATATTCAAGATTGCGTCTTGCAGCTGAAGCAGCGGTTTTTATTCTTGCCATTGCATCAGGAACTTCTGTTAAATCCACATCCGTGTTTTGATAAAATAGTCCCACACATATATCCGAAATAAGGTCATCTGCCGCAGGGGATATATTCATAAAAGGCGCTTTTTGAGGTTTAAGGGTAATTTCATCATCATCGTCTTCTTCAGCATGCTGTTGCTGGAATTCCAGAGCAACATGTTCTATATTAATTTCTTCGCCCGCAGAAGGCGTCTCGGATTTTGATTTTTCCTCAAGAGTTAAAGAACGGTTTATTTCTCTTAACTGTTCCGGTGTTATTAATTCACGGGAAAGTAAAATCTCTGTAAATTCTTTTTTATTGGCATAAATCGGATTTTCAATTGCAAACCCAAGTGATACTGGTTTTGTCCCATCTTTAATGGAAAATCTCTGGGTGGTTTTTTGTTTTGGAATATCAATTACTGTAATAATCGGCAAAAATGGAGTCGGGTCATTTAAATAAGTCATTATAAGAAGATTTTTGTTGTCAGGGGAAAAAGTCATCAAATCAACAGGTGAATCAGTATTAGCAGAAAAAGGGTCACCTTTTAACTGAAAGTCTCTTTGCATTGAAA
>Ga0208863_1001937_pt1 | contig 11556 bp, 11 predicted proteins | sample RifOxyD3_FD_184040 | JGI IMG/M metagenome (GOLD analysis project Ga0208863, IMG submission 184040) | Soil microbial communities from Rifle, Colorado - Rifle Oxygen_injection D3 (SPAdes) | ecosystem: Environmental > Terrestrial > Deep subsurface > Rock core/Sediment | place: Rifle, Colorado...
CCGCCCTCCTATGAATCAGTGCGAGATGCCATGCCGGTTTTTTTCGACTTGATCTCGAAGGAGCCACAAGCGGCAGTCCGCGCAGTGCTAGGCCATTTTATCTTCGTCTATATTCACCCATATGGGGATGGCAATGGACGCATGGCGCGGTTTTTGATGAATGCTATGCTCGCATCTGGCGGATACCCGTGGACGGTCATCCATGTCGAAGATCGAGACGGTTACATGACCGCGCTTGAACAAGCCAGTGTGAATGGAAATATCAAGCCGTTTGCCGACTTCATTAGCACAGACGTGCAAAGACAAATGGATAATTCCAGCAAATTATAAGGATTTGACCGTATGAGCAAGGTCCGCGCAATTCAAGCTGATATCACCACGCTAGCAGTTGACGCCATTGTCAATGCTGCCAATTCGTCATTGCTTGGTGGTGGCGGTGTGGATGGCGCAATTCACCGTGCTGCCGGGACGGAGTTGCTAAACGAATGTCACCTGCTGGGCGGTTGCAAAACGGGTGATGCAAAAATCACCAAGGGGTATCGACTACCGGCCAAGTTTGTCATTCACACCGTTGGGCCTGTCTGGCGTGATGGAAATAGCGGGGAACCTGAGCTATTGGCAAGTTGCTATCAGCGTTCAATGGAAATTGCTGCGCACTATGGCATTCGTACGTTGGCATTTCCGAGCGTGAGCATCGGTGTTTATAGTTGTCCGATTGAATTGGCAGCAAGGGTAGCAATTAATACGGTGCGTGCGCAGTTGCAGAAATCCCCCAGTATTCAGGAGGTCGTATTTTGCTGTTTTAGTGGTTGTGATCTTGCTGTTTATGAGCAAGCTTTGAGTGAATAAAACCGATATGGCGCGCAGCAAACACCACAATGTTTACGTGATTGAACTGTCGAATGACGTGCTACACGAGGGGAAGTTTAAAAAATGCAATCCCCGTTACGTAACAGGAAAGCCTTGTGTGTACGTTGGTATGACGGGTTTAGATCCTGACGTTCGCTTCGATAAGCACAAAGCGGGTATTCAATCCAACAGGTATGTCCAATTATACGGTTTGCGCTTGTTGCCAGACCTGTATGAAGGGTTTAACCCGATGGGTTATGGCGAGGCGTGTGATACGGAAATCGAGATAGGGATTGATTTACGGAGTGCCGGGTTCGGAGTTTGGCAGGCGTAGGTCACTTTTTTACGAAAATCTTGAATCAGCATGATCAGAAACAGTCGGTGTAAAATACGAAATTCGCGGTAGCGGTTGAATAAACAGGAAAAAGCATGACATTGACTAAAGCAGAACTCGCGGATTTGTTATTTGAAAAAGTTGGCCTGAACAAGCGTGAAGCCAAGGATATGGTGGAAGCGTTTTTCGAGGAGATTCGCGTCAAGCTTGAACAGAGCGAAGAGGTTAAATTATCCGGCTTCGGTAACTTTCAGTTGCGCGACAAACAGCAACGCCCCGGTCGTAATCCCAAGACTGGCGAGGAAATCCCTATTTTGGCGCGTCGAGTGGTGACTTTTCATCCCAGTGCGAAACTAAAAAGTTTGGTTGATGAAAAATATCACGGTGTGCCAACCGCCTGATTTTGCTGAAGGTGGAAAACTTTGAACAGGCATCTGCTTCTGGTTCTCTCGCAAACGCACACGTAATTATTTGGATGAACGATGGATAAGTTGAACGATATTGAAATGGATGGGGCGGCTAATGAACTGGAATGCTTGCTGGATATGTCAGCGTTACACATCATTCGCACTCAGAACCCTGAATCGTTTATTCACTGGTTTCGTGACTCGGCGGCAGGCATCTCGCCTAACATGGTCGGACAGTTACCTGATGACCAGCTGGCGCGCCGTGCATTGCTGTACAACATGGCCCGGATGATCTGGAATAAAACCCCATTGCCCGACAATCATTTTCGTCCCAGTCCGCTCCATAAACCTGAACGTAATCTCCCTTGTCCCTGCGGCTCTGGCAAAAAATACAAACAATGTTGTTTACCAGCTGAAGCGTTAGACAGCCAAATGGAAAGCTTCAGTATGTTGCTGCACGTGCTGAATCAGGTGCCGGTTAAACAGTTTGCCGAATTGCCATTTACCTATATGGACCTTGATGAGCTGGCTTATGTCGCTCGTACATGGATGGACAAAGGCAAAACCAAGGATGTGGTCAAATTGCTGGAAGGCCTGTTTGCGCATATAGAGAAGCTGGATCAGAGGGCGGAATACGCCTTCGATCTCTTGCTGGATTGTTACGATAATCTGGGCAATCCAGTAAAGAAGAGTCGTATGCTGGAGAAGGGGCTTGAAGCCACGGATAAATACCTGCGTGCCGCCGCCATGCAACGAGTCTGCTGCATTCATTCTGATAAAGGCGATTATCCGCGCGCATGGCAAGTATTTCAGGATATTCAGCGTCTGATTCCCAATGATTCATCACTTGCGCACCTTGAAGTCGTGCTGCTTCACGGGCAAGGTGAACATAAGCGTGCCGCTGATCGCGCCCAGTTCTGGATCGCTCGGTTGTCACGGGATAATCGCGCAGAACATGCGGATCTGATTGAGTTCCTTAAACACGCTGCGACTAATTTGGGTAGTGCCATGCTGGACTTGGCCCAAGACAATATTCCTGGTCTGGGTAAATTAACGCAACTGGTCAATGCAATGCCGGCACCCAAGTGCATGTACCTGCTAGAGCCTTGCGATGGCAGTGCGGGATCATTGCAGCCAGACGCCAAACTACAACGATTGAATGACAAGTGGTTTGAGATATTTCAGCCATTTACGGATGATCATGTTGGAATTGATTGGCACCGTTCACTCCAATGGTTGGCCTGGCTGGAAAAAAATCCACTGGCATGGCAAAGCTTTGAGGTGATTGGCGAACTCTTTGTAGCCCTTGACGAAGGTATGCAATCGTTCCCTGGCTTTGCCGAAAATATTCTTTATCCGTTGATGAAACGCGGCTATGACCTGTTGCACCTGATTTTGAAGCAGCAACAGGCAGAAGGTCTCCGGCTTGAGTGGGGCTGGATGGAAAATCGCAATGCCTTACGCATGGTCGATGCACTGTCACAGTATTTCGAGGCGCATGAGAATCTCAATGATGCAATTCTGATTATGGAATGGCTGGTCATCACACTCAACCCCAATGATAACCAGGGGAAACGGGAAGAACTGCTGCACCACTATCTGCGTCAAGGACGATTTGATGATGCCATCAAATTGGCTGAGCATTACCCGCGTGACATGGCGCCTGTGCAATACGGGCATGCCCTTGCGCTGCTGATGGCAGGCCGAGAAAGTGAAGCCATGATCACGTTGATTCAAGCGCGAGAGGATTACCCGGAAGTTTGCAAAATGTTGATCAGTCCCAAGCCGCGTCGTCCAGCTATTCAGGAAGGGATGGTGACAGTGGGTGGCAAGGATGAAGCATGGTTTTACCGCGAGGATTATCTGGATATTTGGCAGCAAAGTGGTGGGCTGGCGTGGTTGAAAAAACAAGTGAAGGTTAAACCGGCATCCTGACATTGGCATCGATGAATATATCGAAAATCATGCCACAACAACGATGGGCTGAAAAATGAATATGCAAAAAATAACTTGTGATGATTGTGGTCAATCTGTGCCAGGCTACGATGTCATCCATTACGGATCACCGGACGAGGGATTCCAAAAGCTGTGCACTCAATGTTTCAATGCTGCAGTGGCGTTACGTAGCGGGGTGGACGGTTTTGAAAATATCAAACTCGAACCTATCGGGATAACAGACTGTGCAGGTGAGTTGCATCAGTTTTACTTTCAGACTCGCTTGTTGGGGAATATGGTCACTATTGACGGGTTTGAACTGCTGGATGGAAATCCAGATGGCTATAAATTCCAGATAATCGGTGAGCCAGAGGACGACCTGTTTGTTCTGCTGGGACAATTGGTTCAGAAAATCCGTCGTACGCTTTCCATCAAATACCTTGTTCGCGATGAACGGCATGGTCTTCAAATCAAGGATATGGCCGTGTGCGGGCGGATTGAGAGTAGCTATCCCGAGGTGGAACGTGTGCCGGTCATGATTATCGATGGTCGTGAAATATCATGGGATAAGTTTGGTCAGATGCTGATGAGCTACGAGGGGTGGCAGTTCCGGTTGGAGATTTGTGATCGTAGTGATGAGTTGTGAGGTTGGTAGATTGCGGGTAAAAATGATGGCTTGTTATCGTCCGGTGACGCGGGCTGAGCAACTCAAGCGTATAGTTCGTGCTGCCTGAAAATTGTACTGTAATATTGATCTTGATGGGCCGCTTTGGGGCGATGGATTTGTGAGTCTATGTCTCTCTTATGTGCCACTATGTATAGCTGTGCATAGTCCCACCTATGCACAGAAGTGAACTATGCACAGTTTTTTCTGCCGCCCCATACGCTACCAGACATTGCTGGTAGCGAACTATACATAGTTATAGCGATTGCAGGAACTGCATCAGTGCGTTGTCGACGGGATGGTAGAGGCGCATTTTTGTGTCGGGTTCCTGGAGTTTTTCCAGCGCCTGCACTTTCATCTCCAGGTTGGCCTCTACATATCGATGCGTAGTGGTCATACTTTCATGCCCAAGCCATAAAGCAATCACACTAAACGCGACACCTGATTGCAGTAAATGCATTGCCGTCGTATGCCGAATTGTGTGCGGCGAAATATTTCGTTTGGATAAACTGCTGAATTTCTCAGTCGCCTTGGCTACTGCAATATCAAGACGCTGCGTAACGTTGCCACGTGTCATTGCATGCCCATCACGATTTGGCAGCAGTGCGGCATCCGTCCCCAACGTTGGGTTGCATCGCAGCCAAGCCCTGATTTCCTGAGCAGTGCTTTTCCACAAAGGCGTTGAGCGTTGCTTGCGCCCCTTGCCGTGCAGATGTACGCAGGCAGCCCCATCCATAACAACATCGCCAACACGCACACCGATGATTTCTGAGACTCGTGCTCCGGTGTTGTATAACAACGCCAATAACAAATGATCGCGCTTGGATGTCCATGTGTCGCCAGGCTGGCTTAATACGGCCAACATCTCGTCGCGCGATAGAAATCCAAGCATCGGACGTTCGAAACGTTTCATCGGCACACCCAGCGCACTCTCGATGACGTAGAAAGAAGATACATCACGCCGTGCCGCGAATTTCAGGAACGAACGTAACGCGGTCAACCGGAGGTTTCGACTGCGAATCGAATTGTGCCGATCAATTTCGAGGTGATCCAGAAACGCCAGAATCAAATCCGGATCAAAGTCGGACAGGCTAAGTGCAGTGGGCGACTTACTCAGGCGTTCATGCGCGAAATCCAGAAACAACATCATGGCATCCCGGTATGAAGCAATGGTGCGTGGACTCACGGCTCGCTGTTTTACCAGATACTCGGTAAAGAACTGCTGAACCAAGGATGCAAATGATACAGGGCGCGGTGCTATTATTTCAGACATGGCTCACCTCCTGCATTTGCGTAAACGCTTCAAATTTATTTGCCGCCACCGCCATGAGTTGCGGTACTCCGCTGAGATACCAATAGGTATTGGTTACTTTTGCGTGTCCCACGTACGTCGATAAGGCCAGCATCTGTTGATCAACATTCACCCCTTGGGTATGCCAAAGCATCACGCGATTGACGATAAAGGTATGTCGCAGGTCGTGAATGCGAGGAGCATCGTTGGTGCCACGATTGACCCATCCCAATTGATCACGTAAGCCTTCAAAGACTTTGCGTACTTGGTGCAACCCCAGGAAATGGCCTTTGCATCGACCACGTGTCCCCACAAAGAACGGCATGTCTTCGGCAAATTCGACATGTAAATTGCGCAAGGATTGATAACGCCTGAGCACTTTAACCACACTCGGGTGCACAGGCACATAGCGCGATTTGGCAAACTTGGTCAGCCGGATAGTCAGCATTCCTGTCTTCAGATCAACATCCGTATCCAGTAAATTTACTGCCTCTGAAACACGTAACCCCGTGGAAGCCATTAGGCCAAACAGTGTTTCGTAGATTACGCCGCGCAATCCTGGTTGAGGACCGAGACGGCGTGCGGCTGCCAGTAACTCAATGACTTCACGCTCAATATAGATATGTGGTGCCGGCCTCTGCCCGATTTGGCCAAAGGTGAAGTCATCCGGTACTTCTGTTAACGGTTCAAACTGTTGCAGGTAACGGGTAAATGGGCGTAATTTACTCAGGCGCTTCGCCCATGTCTTGGGATCTCCGCTATTCCATTTGTCGCACCGCGCCCAATCGGCCATGACCTCGATAGTCAGTGACCCCTGTAAATTAAGGGTGTCCACATAGCTTGCAAAACTGTTGACCGAATAGCCTGTGTCGCGCAGGTCAAAGCCAAGACGACGACGTTCGCTGAGGTAATTGGTCGCGTGCATTTTCATCGTGATGTTGGCAATCATGATGCGCTCCCTGGCCAAGGTAGTGCGACCGCAGCGAGATTCCTGCTGTCCAGTTTGGCGTAAATCATTGTCGTGTTCAGCGAACGGTGTCGCAGCACATCCGCCACTTCCTTGAGTGAACTGCCACCATCCAGCAGGCGACTGGCCATGGTGTGCCGCAGAAGATGTGATCGTGTGTATGGCAGACCTGCTCGCGCATACGCTTGGCGTATCGCTTGTTGCACAAGATCAGGGCCAATGGGCTTGTCGTGCGGAGCAAGTCTGCGTACAAACACGGCTCGGTTGGTGGTTTTTGGTCGTTCAAATTGCAGATAATCGGCAATGGCGCGCCCGGTCGCTGCTGGCAAAGGCATCACATCTTCGCGACAACCCTTGGTTCTTCGCAGTGTGATGGTGGCAGCACGCCAGTCGATGTCATCTAGCCCAAGATAGGCAACTTCACAGCTTCGCAGCCCAAGATCCAAGGCGCAATGCACGATGGCCGCAGTTCTGCGTGCTGATGGGCCATCATGCTGAAGCGACCCAATCAATCGTTCGATTTCATCGCTGCTGAGTGCCTTTGGCAACGATGCAAGTTGCCAATTGGCCGGGTGACACATAACCCCAGTCAGGTGATTCACTGGATCCCCTCGGGTGGCGCGATAACGGAAATAACCCTGCAATGCCGAGATGGTTGCAGTAATACTGAGTGGAATGCGGCACAATTCGCTTTGTGTGGCGACGAACTTGCGCACATCGTCAGGCTTGATCGCGGAAATCACAATGAAGTTATCTGCGAACTGATCAAACAACAGGCGCCTAATAACACAGAGGTGTTGGCTGCGTGTTCTCGGTGCAAGCCCCCGAACATGGTTCATATACTCGTCGAAGTGGCGCAATTCCTCGTCTACAGGCGTCATGCCAATAGACGGTTCTGCGATGACAGAATTAGCGCGGAGCACGACGATGAGATGGCCGAGTGCCGCAACTAAATTCCCGCGAACACGATGAACCGGCTTTGCGCAGTCGCAATGCGGTAGGTGCTCATTGAGAAATTGATGGACTACTTTCTCATCAATGTCATGAATGTCGATTCCAGATTGAGTCGACCAGTGGGCGAAATGGGCAATACAACCGATGTGAGTAGCAATGGTTGCCGGTGCGTAACGTTCATCCGTGAAGTGATGCGTTAAAGCGTCAACGTATGCCGCGAGCTGGCTTTCAAGAAGCCAACTGGTTGAGTGACAGATGGGATTCATTACAGTCTCCTGATGTGGGTGGATTTCCACTTCAGAATACGGGTGAAACTATGTCAAGCTATTGAGCAAGCGACTTGCTTGTAGCCCAATGGAATAGGGATTCTTGGAATTTTAAAAACAGTTACTGTGCATAGTTTGATTCTGTGCATAGGTGCCAATACCCGATGCTCGTATGTCAAAAATGAACGACGGCTTACTAATGAACATCAGTCGTTGGATAATTTAAGACTGGGTGAACAACTGCGTCGCATGTCATGCGACCTACCGGTTTGTTGAAACGGCACAATAGCGGGTAATCCGGTGAATCAGATCCTCCGCAAGGCCGCTCATTGCTAAAACCAAGTGTGAATATCAATGCGAACAGTATGTTCAACGATCAGCCGGTGGCTCGAATAACATTCCACCAATGTCTCAACCAGCCAGCTTGTTCGACTGCTGCCAAGGCGACCAGCGGAACCTCAATGACCGGTTGGTTGTCGTTGCTCAAAATCAGCCGACCAACGGGTTGCCCGCGTTTTAATGGCAGCGATATTTTGACGGACACATCCAAGCGAGGCTTGAGTGAGGTATAGTTCCCGACAGGCACGGTTACCCAAACATCAGCGGCGACACCTACCGGTATTTTTGCGGGATTTGCCTGATTATTTTGCACCATACCAAGAACTTGGCCGGCTTTGTATGCCCGATGCGTTTCGAAAAAGCGATAGCCGTAATCCAGCAGGGCCTCGGCGGCCTGTGCGCTAGATTGACGTGTCGCAGAGCCAAGTACTACCGCGATTAATGGACGCCCATTTCGCACTGCGGTCGCATCCAGACAATAGCCTGCCTCATCAGTATGACCGGTCTTCATTCCAGTGACGGATGGATCACTGAACACCAAGGGATTCCAGTTCTGCTGAGTGACATTGTTGTAGGTAAAAGTGTGTTCGCCGAAATAATGAATATATTGAGGATACTGCCGCATGATGTCTTCAGTGAGTACGGCAATATCCCGTGCGCTCACAAGATGAGTTGGCGTTGGCAATCCGTTGACGTTATCAAAGTGGCTCCCGTTCATGCCAAGCTGGTGTGCTGTTGCGTTCATCATTTGCACAAAACTGTCGGTGTTACCTGCAACCGCTTCAGCTAACGCCACTGCCGCGTCGTTTCCAGACACCACGACCATGCCGCTGATCATCTGCTCCACGGTCGCCGGTAGATTAGGTTGGAGAAACATAGTCGAGCCGCCTGCCTTCCAGGCAGCCACGCTAACAGGTATCTGCTGGTCTAGCTTCAGGCTCCTTCGGGCCAGCGCCTGAAAAGTCAGATAGGCCGTCATCAGCTTGGTAATACTCGCTGGTGGCGTTGGCTCATCTGCCTTACGTGCCGCAAGAATCTGTCCGGAAACCGGATCTAACAATACATAGTGGCGGGCCTCAACGTTTGGTACGTCGGGCAAGACTGGTAAGGATTGAGCATGAACGTTCGTCACGGATAGCGCAGCAAACAACAGCGCGCCGAGGGCGCGTGGCGGAAAAAATAACAGCATTAAAATTCCTTATTATTGATTGTAAGTTTGGAAACGAACTCGCGGTACGGGATGGCTATGATGCATGCACGCGACCAAACAGATCAGGATGCAGCCAGCCAGTCGGCAGAAGTTCCACGATTAGGCACTGCAATTGACAAAGAGTGTAGCAAATACGCACCAAAGCCTGTATCAATTGCAGCAAAGGAATCACTACTCTCGAAGAGTACAACGAGAACGAGTAAGACGCAGTCATATTAGAGTAGCACGTGACCAACGAATACGTGAAAAGTAACTACCATTCTGTATGATAAACTTGCCCCCAGACATTCCTCTGCACATGCTCATGGTCTGATAACGAGCCTTTACAATACGCCTATGAATATCCTGCTAATTGAAGATAACTGTGATCTCGCCACTAATATGTTCGATTACTTTGAGGTGCGTGGGCACACCATGGATATGGCCAGTGATGGTATTTCTGGTCTGCATTTTTCTTCAATAAATCAATATGATGCAATTGTCTTGGATTTGACGTTGCCAGGCATTGACGGGTTGGTTTTATGTAAGCGCTTGCGTGATGCCGGCAGACACACCCCTGTGCTGATGCTCACCGCACGGGATTCAGTGAATGACAAGATTGCCGGGCTTGAAGCAGGAGCGGACGATTATGTGGTCAAGCCTTTTTCATTAAGAGAAGTGGAAGCTCGTTTGTTGGCCTTGGTCAGGCGCGCACAACTACGGGAAACCACGACCACGTTTCAGGTCGGCGACCTATCTTTTAATACGGGTACATTCAAGGTGCTGCGCAGCGAACGTAACATAGAGTTGCCACCCATTCCGCTCAAGCTGCTGGAAGTCCTCATGCGCCAATCCCCCAATGTGCTATCGCGCCAAGAGTTGGAACGCGCCATCTGGGGTGATTCTCCGCCGGATAGCGATGCGTTGCGTGCGCATCTGCATATTTTACGCAGTGCGGTGGACAAAAATACCGACAAGCCGCTGATAAAAACCTTGCGTGGCGTCGGATACCAAATCAGCGATGAGTTCCGTCTACCATAGTTTCCGGTTCAAGTTAGCACTGACGTTTGCGATTTTCGGTGCAATGATCAGCCTGTTACTTTCGCTGGGCCTCTCCTTTATTGCACACAGTCTTGGCGAACGCCTGATGGATGAAACACTGCATGCGGAGATTGACGGCTATGTTTCCAGACGTTTGCGCAACCCGAACGCACTTCTGCCAGCAACTATTAGCATTCAAGGCTATATACAAATACCGGGGATTGATAACACATACATTCCACCTGAGCTGTTGTCGCTTAGCGAGGGAATATTTCAGACAACATTAAATAACACGCCTTACCGTGTAGCCGTAGTGGATAAAAATGGCGGGCGATATTTCATGCTATTTAATGAGACTCGCCAGTGGCAGCGCGAAAAAACTTTTCTCATTTATCTGACAACAGGTGCGCTTGTCATGATTCTCATGTCTGCATGGGTGGGTTGGTGGCTGGCTGGGCGCGTGGTAGCTCCGGTTGCGGAGTTGGCGCGGCGTGTTAGTCGTGCCAACCCTGAGGACAACGCCGAGTCCGTTTCTCAAGGTTTTTCAAATGATGAAATTGGTCAGCTTGCACAAGTATTTTCCGCCTACCTGAAACGCATGCGCGCGTTTATAGACAGAGAACGGGACTTTACTGCCGATGTCAGCCACGAACTCAGGACACCGCTGTCCATTGTGCAGAGTGCCGTAGAGTTGCTGGAAGACGAAAAGTTATTGCATGTTAAACAACAGGAACGCATTACCATGATAGGTCGTGCCAACCGCGAGATGGTGAATCTGACCACGGCATTGCTGTTGATGGCGAGAGAAAATACCGACGAGACCATCATGCAAACCTGCGACGTGGGTGAGGTAATCGCTGCTGCAATTGAAATGAATCGCCATCTGCTGAGCGCAAAAACCACAGTGAATATTATTCGTCTCGATTCTATGCACATAGTAGCTGAACGGACACTGCTCAGTGTTGTGGTGGCAAATCTGATTCGCAACGCCTTTATACATACCCCATCCGGCAGCGTTTCCATCTCGGTAGCGAATAATGGTCTAACCATCAGCGATACTGGCATTGGGATTTCGGATGAAGAAATAGGCAAAATTTTTCAGCGCCATTTCAAGGGTGCTGGCAGTACTGGCTCAGGTATCGGGCTGTCCCTAGTTAACCGGAGTTTAACAGGAACCAAAAAACACTCTTTATAATCAATAATCTAGCGCGTACTAGTTTTTTGAAGCGCGTTTTGCTCGTTATTTGCTCGTTTTTTACTTTTAGCCGGGCTGTTTTTTTGTGCCTCCTGGTGCTGAATCGAGTTTCAGCGCTTTATAGA
>Ga0208863_1001938_pt1 | contig 11555 bp, 15 predicted proteins | sample RifOxyD3_FD_184040 | JGI IMG/M metagenome (GOLD analysis project Ga0208863, IMG submission 184040) | Soil microbial communities from Rifle, Colorado - Rifle Oxygen_injection D3 (SPAdes) | ecosystem: Environmental > Terrestrial > Deep subsurface > Rock core/Sediment | place: Rifle, Colorado...
CGCCATCGTCCTTGAAGGTGCAGCAGAAGAGGGGGCGCGGCAGGTAGCGGAACGGATCCGGGCTGACGTGGAGGCCCTGATTTTGTCGCATCACCAGAAGGAGGTTGGGGTGACTATCTCTATGGGACTTGCTGTCTACCGGCAGGATGGTGACAACAAGGATGATCTGATCAGCCGGGCGGATCAGGCCCTTTACGCCGCCAAACATCAGGGCCGCAACCGGTTGGTTTCCTGGTCTGAAATGGGGAAGGTAAAAAGTTAGGTATTGATTCTCGATGCAGGGAGCAAAGGCGATAGTATGGCAAAAGACCGAATTTTTGAAAACAACTTGAAACGGTACATGCTGATTGCTATTGCTGTCTGGAGTGCAGTGTTTGCCGGATCCCTGGCGTGGAATTGGGCGCAAACCAAAAAGAATACGCAAGAGATCGCTTATGTCCAGATTCGACTAGCTCTCGAAAAGGATGTGCTCTACCGTCATTGGAACGCCAACTGTGGCGGGCTGTATGTTGAGGTAAGTGATGTTGTGGAGCCCAACCCGTATCTTTCCCACATTCCTGAACGTGACGTGGTTACACCCTCAGGACGGAAACTCACTCTGGTGAATCCGGCGTATATGTCACGACAGGTTAACGAATTTGGTAAGATTAGAAAAAGCACCACCTTGACCAGAATTACCAGTTTACAGCCGGTAAATTCGTTGAATACTCCAGATCCTTGGGAGAGGCAAGCACTGCAGGCTGTCTCAAAGGGTGAAAAGGAGGTCGTCACGGTCGAAAAGCGTGATGACATGACAGTCCTGCGCTTGCTGCAGCCTTTTGTAACAGAGAAAAGCTGCCTGAAATGCCATGGCGCGCAGGGTTCGAAGGAAGGCGAGATCAGGGGGGGCATCAGCGTCTGGATGTCACTTGATCACCTGCTTGCTCTGGAGCAGCAGAAAATCAGAGAGATATTAATCGGCCATCTGGCTTTGTGGGGGGTGGGGATGGTCGGTATCCTCATTACCTTGATGCAACTAAAAAAAGCTCAGGAAAAACAGCAACAGACCAAGAATGAACTTATTCGATCGAGAAAGATTGAAGGGATCGGTCTACTCGCCGGCGGCATGGCACATGATTTTAACAACCTCTTGAGCATTGTTTGTGGTAATCTCGGTTTGATTAAGGCCTTCGGTCCTAAACCGGATGAACGGCTTGAGCGTTCATATCAAGGTGCGGAACAGGCCTGCGGCCAGGCCAAGGAGCTTGGTCTGCTGCTTCTTGATCTGTCCAGCAGTGGGGATCCAAAAAGAGAGGTGGTGGATCTTAAGCAGTTGCTGGCAGATATTCAAAGCCAAGTCCCGCAACCGGCCAATATTACATCTCAGATTGTTTTTTCTGAAACTAGTGCGTTTGTGCGCGGAAATTACCGGATGATACTCCGAATGCTGCGCAACCTGATCGTCAACGCCTTTGAGGCTATGCCTAATGGTGGCGTTCTTAAAGTAAACGCTAAAGATTATATAGTGAAAAAAGGTGATACCCTGCCTGTGGCAATGGGGGACTATGTAGAGTTGTCGATCCAGGATACCGGCAAAGGCATCCCTCCGGAGATCCTGCTAAAAATATTTGACCCCTATTTCACCACAAAAGATACCTATATACAACGTGGTTTAGGGCTTGGTCTTGCGGTCTGCGAAGTTATTGTCAAACGCCTTGGCGGGGTTATCACGGTAGCATCAACCATAGGAGAAGGAACGGTTTTCAAGATTTATCTGCCGTCTGCACGGCTTGCTGCACCAGGTGAAAAATCAGACAGGTCGGGAAATGCTGCTTAAAATTCGTTATTCCGAGTCATGAAGAAAAATAACAAAGAATCGCTATCTGGTCCCGTCAGAGAGCGGCGGGCTGTTTCCAAAGGAAGTTCTAATCAACAGAACCGCCACGGTCTGCCCGTGGTTAGCAGACAAGAAGATCTTGCGGCACTGTTTGGGGTTGCTGGAGAAGATCCGGCCGTACAGGAGAGTTTTGCCGAGGCCTTTAGCGGTGGTTATGCTGATGAAGGCCAGGCCTTTGAGCTGCTGCAGCGGCAAGATGACGGCGGGCGAGGGCAGCGATCGGTTCCGGCTGCCGCCAAGCGGAGTCTGCAGAAACTGACGCCGGAGGCGGAGCTTGATCTGCACGGCCTTAACGCCCGGCAGGCTGAGACCCGGACCGACGCCTTTGTGCGGGCCGCCCGGCATAAGGGCCTGCGTCTGGTGTTGATCATCACCGGTCGGGGCCTGCATTCGCCGGGTCGGATGGCCGTTTTGCCGGGTGCTGTTGAGAACAGACTGCGCGAGCTTAAGACCGAGGGCCTGGTCCGGTCCTTTGTCTGGGAAAAAAGAACCCGGGAAGAGAGCGGCGCTTTGCTGGTCACCCTGGCCTAGGAGTTGGGTGTGGGGTTGATTGAGTTGCAGGGGGAAGAAGGAGCGGAGATTGGGGTGTACGAATTTCCATGCAAATCCATGCATACATACAAGTATGGATCATGACCACAGTTATAAAAATCTGTTTTCGCATCCCGAGATGTTTGCCGACCTGCTGCGCGGTTTTGTCCATGAGGAATGGGTGAGGGCGGGTTACAAACCCGCCCCTACGATCCCCTAATGTCCAATAATGGTTTGAGTATGATTGCCGGCAGGTTTGTAATCCGTTCAATACGGTCTGGATTTTCATAACCAACGGTCATGAGAGGCACATGTTTCGTAGGGGCGGGTTTTAAACCCGCCCAATACGGCCTTGCCCCGAACCAACAACCGCCTGTCATGAATGACTGATTATGAGGGCGGGTTACAAACCCGCCCCTACGACCCCGGTACCCAAGACGGTCTGCGGTGCCCGGCGGCCTGGCCAGATATCGGCCTGATGTCCGCTATCTGCTGTTGGACGAAGGCGCCTACAGCAATACCGACCTGGAATCATTACGAAATTTGGTGGCGGCGCTGTTTCGTCTCGAAAACAGTCAGACGCCGGAAGATGTGAAAATGGTTTTAGAAAACTTGATTGCCTGGCTTGGCGCCAAGGAGCAGGTAAGTTTATGACGGGCGTTTACGGTGTGGATCAAAAAGGTTTTTTTACCGGCAATTACCAGTCAGAGGAGATTGGTGCTGATTGACAAATCCATCCTGATAGGTAATACTTTTTATTACCAAGTAATATCCTGATCAGGGAGGTTGTCATGCAAGCACCAACAAAACCCATTGCCATCAAACTGCCGGAGCACGATAAAGAGCGGCTGCAAAGGCTTGGCGAGGCCAAAAAACGGACTACGCACTGGCTTGCCAAAGAAGCGATCAGTCAGTATCTGGACCGGGAAGAGAAAGCCGAACAGTTCCGCCAGGAGACCATGGCCCGCTGGGAAGATTTCTGCCATACCGGGAAATCGGTGACCAATGACAAGGTCATGGAATGGCTTGACTCCTGGGGCAGCGATAACGAGCGCGAGGCCCCGAAATGAGGGTGGAATGGCTCCCCCCTGCCATTGATGATCTGCAAAGGCTCAGAGATTTCATTCTTCCCCACAACCGCCTTGCGGCGCGGCGGGCCGTTCAGGTCATCAAGGGCGCGGTCGGTTTGCTCTTCGCCAATCCCGGACTCGGCAAACCGGTTGAAGACCTTCCTGATTATCACGATCTAGTCATACCCTTCGGGAGCGCCGGCTATGTTCTCCGCTACCGCATTCAGGAGAATATCATCTACATTCTTGCCGTGCGCCACGGCAAGGAATCGGGCTTTGCGGAGGGCGGCGAATGAGCGGGATAATGGATGGGTTACCATCCGATTGGGCGGCAACTGCAAGCCGCCGGCGAGACTCTCGGCATCCGGGTGCTGGATCATATCATTTTCAACCACAAGGGACATTTTAGTTTTCTGGAACAAGGGGAGTTATAGCGGGGCTGCCTGCTACTTGATCTTCTCTTGCCATGCCGCAAACTCCAGGGGGCGAACGCCAAATCGTATTGCATTCCCCTCGTGCAGGTTTTCAAACTCTTCGAGGACAAGCTTGATAAACTTGTCCTGATCCTCTTCGGGAACTGCCGAAGAAATTGCCGCCGTCACCGCCTTTCTGGTTGGAGCTTGCTGCTGAAGGATAATTGCCTTTACTGTCTCGCCAAGCGTCTGTCGATAGCGTAAACGGAAGGTGTCCGGCGGCATCAGTTCCCGGCGTACCGCCAGATAGTGCTGACAGGAGCGTTCATAGGCCCAGACGAAGACGTCGCGCAGTAACTCGATCCGGTTCTGCTCGTATACCCCCAGCATGGCATCGATATAGGCACGTTCCGGCACGTCGATAAAAGAGAGCGGACAGAGGTTATGCCGACGAATCAAAGGGATGTTGGCGGCGAGCCGGGAGACCCGTTTGTTGACATCCTCGAACGGTTGCAGGTAGGGAAGATGGACCATCACGAAAAAAGGTTGTTCAAAGGGATCGCGAATCTCCTGGGCCATTGAGAGGATAATCCTGAAAAGTTCATCAAGCCGTTGCGGCATGGCGATCGGCATGTAGACGCTCCCGCCGATTTCCACCGGCCGGTGGCGGATTCGGCCACCGGCACTCCGATCAGCCAGAAGCCCATCGGAGAGCAACGCATGCAGACTGAAAATGGTGTAGGGGGTGAAGTCAACAAGATCCACTTCATTCACCAGCAGCGCTATGGCTGCCTTGTGGTTGAGGATCATCTGGGTTTCCAGGGCGTCTTTCCCTTCGGCGGCCTGACCTAACTCGATCAGGCGTTTAGTATCGAGTCGGCTGTAGGTGTTTCCTTCCAGTCGTGAAGAGGCCCATGATAAATCGATCAACAGCCGGTTCATGATGTTGCGGGCAAAGGTGCCGGCAGGACGTGCGCCATCGGGAGGTGTGCCAAGGGTGTGGAGCTGGCTTCGTAGTTCAGCCGGCAGATATGATGTTTCGTTGGGATAGTATGCTTCCAGAAAACTTTGGTTATAGCCGACTGGCATCCGCAGTTGGCGCGGCTGGCGGACATGATTCCTGATCTCTTTTCCTTCGGGTGAGATGGGGATATACGCTTCAAAAGCAGCTTCTCCCGAGAGAACAGGCAAAACTCCGCTGAGCTCTCCGTTGATTGGCGCAGGTCGGTAACGCACTCCTCGCTGCTTTCCTTCCCGGATGAGTCTCCCCTCAGCTACAAATAGGGCAAGTCTGCGCTGCAAGCTTCGCCGACTGATGGAATCCTTAACGTATGCGTGAAGGGAGTCCATGCCAATCCCTTCTGCTTGGCGGCCTATCTCCTCAAAAATGCGAACGTCTGTCTCCGTGGTTATTCTCTTCGGCATTACCTTTATCTCTCAAGAGAGTTACATGAATTGCTCCTGTTGATGCGCACAAAGATACCTTTATTGGCGCAATATGTCAATAATTGCGCCAATAGAATGGCGCAATTTGTCTTGAGAGGTTAGCAGATCGGGTAGAGCGCAGCGGAACCCGATCCAATACTTTAATCAAACCGTACCGCAGAGCACTGCCGAATCGTTCGGACCCTGGAACGGCAGGCGATGGATTTTTTCCACCCCGGCTTCTTCAAGCATGGCCGTTAGTTCCCCTTCCATCTCAATGTTGTTGTGCAATTGTTTGCTGGTGGCAGGGCGCTGGTCAGAAGCGCATTTTTTCTTGTGGCCGGCGCTCCGGGACATAGACGCGGGGGGTCTTGCCGGCGTTCCAATCCCGGGTGACATAGAGGCTGCAGTAGCAACTGCCGAACTCACGGATATCCGGTTCCCGGTAGACGCAAGGGCAGATGATGTCCTTGTCCCATTCCGGGTTGCCGGAAGCCAGCCGGCACGGGCAGGTCATGCTGCCGTAACGGTTTTTATTGATGAGCAGCGCGGCCAGGAGTTCGCGGGTTTGTTCCTGATCATTGTTGAAAAAAAAGCCCTTGGGTTCCTGGATCTTCCGGAGCAGCTCCATGAGGTTATCTGCATCAATCATCCGATTCCCAACGCCTCCTTGATTTCCACCTCCCGATAGCCGATGATGACCCTGTCGCCGATGACGAGAGTGGGAAAGGTGCAGTAGGGATTTATTTTTTTTATTTCGTCCAGCACGGCGTTTCGTTCGTTGCTGTCGAGTTGGTCGACATCGGTGCAGGAATACGGCACGGCATGTTGATTTAACAGTTTTTTGGTAGCCTTGCAGTGGCTGCAAGTGCTTAGAGCATAAAGCACTGTTTTTTGTTGCACGGGTTACTCCTTATGTTTACGGCATCCGGCGGATGCGGACCTCGATTTTTGGGTTGTTTGCTAGCAGGGTGATGAGTTGTTTGGCATCGGTATCCCCGAAGTGGTAAGGATAGAGGATAGCAGGTTTAATGGTTTCTGCTGCTGCCGCCGCCATTTCCGGGGACATGGTATAGGGTAGATTCATCGGTAAAAAGGCGATATCGATCGGGCCGAGATTCTTCATCTCCGGGATATCTTCGGTGTCACCGGCCACATATACCTTCTTGTCAGCGAAGGTGAGGATGTAGCCATTGCCGTTGCCTTTGGGGTGAAAAGGCTCACCATTACCGAGTTTGTTGACGATGTTGTAGGCCGGCACAGCCTTGATCGTCACGCCGGCGAGCGTGATTGACTTACCGTTCTTGATAGCGATGCCATTGCGGATATTGGCGGCGCCAGCCGGATTTGCCACGATTTTGGTTTTTTTGGTTCGTGCGAGCTCCATAGCCATGGGGTCAAGGTGGTCGGGGTGTTCGTGGGTGATAAGGATAAGATCGGCCTTGGGCAGGGATCGGTAGTCCGCTAGTCGGCTGTCCGGGTCGATATGGATTACCTTGCCTTTGTAGCTGAAGATCAGGGAAGCGTGACCAACGAAGGTGATCGAAAGATCGCCGCCCTTAGTTTTGATGGTATCGGTCTCATACGGCGTGGCATTCGCGGTTTGAGAGCATAGCATGAGGAGCGTTGCAAGCAAGGCACAGCATAATATTGATTTCATTACTTCCTCCAAAATGCAAAGTCAACAAGTGTAACGGAGTAATGTTTGTTCTATACCACGAAACATTAATGATGGCTAATCGCATTTAATTGCTTCTTGCAGCCTGGTAATGCAATCCTTGTCCATCAGTTGAATTTGGTTGGTGGAACCGCTTTGGTTGGAGTGCATGCCGATGGTGACTACAAAGCTGTCCTCGGGCGTAAGCAGATTGGAGGCCAGGGCGTTGCGGTAGAACAGGGAGATTGCTTTGTCGCTGCTGGTATGCGAGTATTCCATAAAGAATGGCTCAATCCCCCAGCTTAAGGCCAGTTGCCTGAAGGTTTGCGGGTTGCTGGTCACGCCGATAATTCTGGTCTGTGGTCTGAGACGGGCCACCATCTGGGCGGATAAGCCGGATTGGGTGAAGGCGATGATGGCTGTGGCCTGGCAGGAGCCGGCCAGAGTAGCCGCCGCTTTTGCCACTGCCTGATGGGATTCGACCTGTTCATCATAGTGCTGGTTCCAGGGGTAAATGAGTTCTGTGGCGGCGATGGTATCATTGAGCACCTGTACTGCCGCCTCAGGGTACCGGCCCACAGCGGTTTCGTCCGAGAGCATGACAGCATCGGTGCCGTCCAGAACGGCATTGGCGATGTCGGATACCTCGGCCCGAGTCGGATAGGGAGAGGAGAGCATGGAGGTGAGCATCTGAGTGGCGGTGATGACCGGGATGCCTTTTTGGGAAGCCTTGCGGATAATGAGCTTCTGGGCCGGCGGCACATGTGAGACCCCGAGTTCGACACCCAGATCCCCCCTGGCCACCATGATGCCGTTTGCCGCAGCAATTATCTCATCAAGATGTTCCAGGGCCGCAGCATTTTCGATTTTGGCGATTAATGGCGCAATGCCGCCACAGGCCTGGACCACTTTCCTGGCTTCGCTGACATCTGCGGCCGAGCGGATGAAGGAGAGGGCCATACAGTCGACCCCCTGGGCTACCCCAAAAGCGATATCCTGTCGGTCTTTTTCTGTAATCGCAGAGATGGGCAGATGGGCGCCCGGCAGGTTCAGGCCTTTTCCGGTGCTGAGTTTGCCGCCGACCAGAATGCGGGTCACGACTTTTTTCTTGTTGACGGTAAAGACCCTGGTGCGGATCGTGCCATCGGCAAAATGAATATGGTCGCCCGGCTTGATTGCCTCAACGATTTCGGGATGGGTAATCGAGATCTCATTATCTTTGAGCGCGCCCGGTTCGATACGAATGATAAGGCGGTCGCCTTCCTGCAGGCGCATGACGCCATTGATCGGGCCGACCCTGATCTTGGGTCCGGAAATGTCTTGCAGGATTGCGACAGGGAGATCGAGGCGGGCGGCAATCGAACGAATGGCGGCAATCAGCCCGGCATGGAACTCATGGTCACCATGGGAAAAATTGAGTCTGAAGACGTTGACGCCCTGGTTGATGAACCGTTCGATCATCTCCCGACGCATTGTGGCCGGTCCGATGGTAATGACAATTTTGGTCTTGCGCATGGTTAGTTACCTGATGCTCCCTATTGATTACAGAGGTTGTGTAAGGCATGCTCTATATTTGCAGCTTTTTTTTCGGCATGCAAGGCGTTTGCTGATCATTACTTGAATTTCCTGAAAAAATGCGTAAGACTTGATGTAATGGCATAAATTCGTTGTAGGAGGTGAAAGTGACGCAAAAAGCAAGTGTTATGGTGCAAATAGTTCTGCTGGTTATTCTGCTCATCCTTTCAGGGTGCGCCACGGTTCCATACAACTACGGCAAAGGACTTGAAAAATCTGACACCCTTGCCTTGCGACCTGGTGAAAACCAGTTCGATCGGGGTCGGCCGGTGGCATTTGTTGATGGGCTGGGGCATTATGTTTTGTCATTGCCGTCAAAACTGATCCTGTGGAACTGGCAGGTAGACAATCATGACATCTCCGGGGAGACCGAGGCCGCCCTGCAGAAATATCTGGCTGATAACGGGCTGGCCAATGTCAAGGTCCGGGTCAATCAGTATGCGCCAAAGGATGAATGGCGCCGGCTCATAAAGAACAAGGGTATGCCTGGATTTTTTCGTTATACAGCCGGCGTGGTTCTTACCACATTGTATATGATTCTGCCGGACCGGGTTTTCGCCGGGCTTTTTGGCGGTGACCATTATAACCCCTTTACTAATACGATCAACCTCTACTCCGATAACCCGGCCATTGCCATTCATGAGGGTGGCCATGCCAAGGATTTTGCCAGATTCGGCCGGTGGGGGAAGGGCTGGTATGCTTTCCTGTATATGGCGCCATTTTCAACGCTCTATGTGGAAGGGGTGGCTACAGGAGACACCATCGGTTATCTCCGGCAGGAACAGAAACAGCAGAAGGAGAAAGATGCTTATAAGATCCTTTATCCGGCCTATGCGACCTATATAGGCGGGGAGGGATTACGCTGGTTTCCGGTGGATATAGGGCTCTCCTATCTTGCCCAGATAGCAGTCGCGGTTCCCGGGCATATTGTCGGACGGATCAAGGCGGCCAATGTTGATGAGCCGCCTGAAAAAACCGGAGAGGGTCTGGCTGTGCCGGTGCTTGCCAAATAGGGGATGGTTTATAAGAGATCTTTTCTGTATTTTGTTTTATTTATAGAAAAATATAGTAAGTAGAGGAGTGCATTGCAGAAGTCGGACCGTGGTGCAATAGAGACACAAAAGGTTATGGTTAGAGATGGCAAGGCCGCAGTTCTGCAGTGTCCGAACTGTCTTGAATCGAAAACCATATCCGTTGCCGGATTGGTCAAGTATCGCTTTAATGTACGGTGCAAATGTAAACATGTTTTTGCCGTGCAACTCGAGTTCAGGAAGAAATTTCGCAAACAGACCAATCTCAAAGGGTATTTTAAACGGAAAACATCCCAGGCTGAATGGTCTGAAATTCATTGGGAGGCAGAGCGTTGGAATGCCTTTAAGGTAAATTGTCATGTGGTGAATCTCTCAGCCGGCGGCATCGGTTTTATTCCAATTAATTCTTATGAGTTTAATCCAGGTGATTTCTTTGCCATCAAGTTCGCACTTGATGATTCCGCCCACACAGTCATCAGCAAACGGGCAATTGCCCGGGTCGTTTTGGAGAACTATGTCGGTTGTGAATTTGTTGAGGAAGATAAAAACGATAAGAAAATCGGTTACTATCTTTTGCAGTAAGGGCAGGCAGGCTCCTGTGGGATCGGATGTACTGGAGCAGGGCGAATTTTAATTTCAGTTTTGGCTTTTGATCGATTAGGTTATGCAGATACGCGATTGCGCAGGTCCGAAGGCCGTCGTTCTTTTGAGTGGTGGTCTTGATTCTACTACTACACTGGCTATTTGTCGGAGTCAGGGGTTTCAGTGTTATTGCTTGAGTTTTGCCTATGGCCAACGTCAAGTCGTTGAGCTTGAGCGCGCTAAAGAGAATGCCCGATCTTATGGGTGTGCGGAGCATCTGGTATTAAGGTTGGATCTTGACCGGATAGGTGGTTCAGCCTTGACCGGCAGTGATAAGGTGCCAAAAAATCGTTCCTGTTCCGAGATGGAGAGTTCTGTGCCTCTGACGTACGTGCCGGGCCGCAATACTATTTTTCTGGCCCACGCCGCGGCCTGGGCTGAGGTGCTCGGCGCTCTCGATATATTTATTGGAGTGAATGTCCTTGATTACAGCGGCTACCCGGATTGTCGGCCTGAGTATCTGCGATCCTTTGAAAAGACCGCAAATCTCGGCTCCAGGATCGGTAGTGAAGGGGGGCATTTTACCATTCATGCGCCGCTGCTCTCCTGGTCGAAACGGGAGATTATCCAGGCCGGCGTTATGCTGGGAGTAGATTATGCAAAGACGCATAGCTGTTATGATCCTGATCCCCTGGGGCGAGCCTGCGGGGCCTGCGATGCCTGTCTGTTGCGACTTAAAGGTTTTGCCGAAGCCGGTCTGCCCGATCCTGTTATCTATATCCCTGCCAAGGAAGGCCGGACCGCATGACCCTCTCCGGAAAAGAGATTCGTCAACTTGGCCGGCTTTTCATGATCGGCCTGCCCGGCTATACTCTTGATGCCTCAACGCAAAAGCTTATCGAACAGGTCGGAATTAATAATTTTATTATTTTTAAGCGGAATGTTTCGAGTCGGGAGCAGCTTGCTGAGTTGTGCGCCGCGCTTGTCTCTGCCTGCCGTGCTCAAGGTTTGGCACTGCCGTTGATTGCCATTGATCAGGAAGGTGGTACCGTGGCCCGTCTGCCTCCGCCATTTACCCAGTTTGCCGGTGCTCGGGTAATGGCCGACTCTGCTCAACCTGAACAGCGGCTCGCGGAGTATGCCCGCTGCTGTGCCGGAGAACTGCGGGATGTCGGTATTTCAATGAATCTGGCGCCGGTTCTGGACGTAAGTCCGGCAGGACAGGGGCTTTTTATGGAGAAACGGGCCCTGGGCGGCGAGGCCGGGGTGGTGGCCAGGCTTGGATCCTTGGTTATCAAGGTGCTCCAGGAAGAAGGGGTTGCCGCCTGTGCCAAGCATTTTCCCGGTCTGGGGGCAGCTGTCCTTGATCCCCATTTGAAACTGCCGGTGGTCGAG
>Ga0208863_1001940_pt1 | contig 11546 bp, 4 predicted proteins | sample RifOxyD3_FD_184040 | JGI IMG/M metagenome (GOLD analysis project Ga0208863, IMG submission 184040) | Soil microbial communities from Rifle, Colorado - Rifle Oxygen_injection D3 (SPAdes) | ecosystem: Environmental > Terrestrial > Deep subsurface > Rock core/Sediment | place: Rifle, Colorado...
CTTTCCGTAAGACTCTGGCTTTGGATAAGGTCAATACCCCGGAAGAGGCTCTGCTTGAAATATATCGCAGACTGAGACCTAGCAGCCCGCCAACCCATGAGATTGCCAAGAACTTTTTTGATAATCTGTTTTTCAGCGCGGACACTTATGATCTTTCCGAAGTAGGTCGTTTTAAGATCAATGCCAGGCTGGGATTGAGTACTGATATCGAACATCGCACTTTGACCAAGGACGATATCATGTTGGCAGTCAGGTATCTGGCTCGGCTTAAGGACAGTCAGGGTCCTATTGATGATATCGATCATCTTGGAAATCGGCGAGTACGTACGGTCGGCGAGTTGGTGGAAAACCAGTATCGCATGGGGCTTGTCCGCATGGAGCGTGCTATTCGTGAGCGCATGAGTATTCAGGAGGTGGAGGCTCTTATGCCTCATGACCTGATTAATCCCAAGCCCATCACTGCCGCGATCAAGGAATTTTTTGGCACCAGCCAGCTTTCTCAGTTTATGGACCAGACCAACCCTTTGTCTGAAGTAACGCATAAGCGCAGGTTGAGTGCGCTTGGACCAGGTGGTCTTTCTCGTGAACGGGCGGGGTTTGAGGTGCGCGATGTTCATCCGACTCATTACGGTCGGATCTGTCCTGTTGAGACGCCTGAGGGCCCTAATATTGGCCTTATTGTCTCGCTCGCCACCTATGCACGGGTCAATGAATTCGGTTTTATAGAGACTCCATACCGGAATGTTAAGGGTCGGAAGGCGACAAAAGAAATTTCCTATATGACTGCGCTGGATGAACAGGAGCATGTTATTGCCCAGGCAAAAACTGAGTTGGACGGGAAAGGAAAAATCCTGCCGGATACCCTTATTGCCCGACAGGACGGTGAAGTGCTTTCCACCGAAGCTGATGCCGTAACGCAGATGGATGTTTCCCCAAATCAGCTGGTGAGTGTCGCCGCTTCTCTTATTCCCTTTTTGGAGAATGATGATGCCAACCGGGCGTTGATGGGCTCCAACATGCAGAGACAGGGAGTTCCCTTGTTGCGGCCTGAAGCTCCCTTGATCGGCACAGGTCTTGAACTAACTGTTGCCAAGGATTCCGGCGTTTGTTTGCTGGCCGGTGGCGATGGAATCGTGGAAGAGGTTGATGCCAACCGGGTTGTTGTTCGTTACGACAAGCCTGGGACAGACGGTTTTACCACCGGCATAGGTATCTATCGCCTTGAAAAATATAAGAAATCGAACCAGAATACCTGCTTTACTCAGCGTCCCTTGGTAAATCCAGGCCTTCGGGTGAAAAAGGGAGATATCCTTGCCGACGGTCCGGCTTGTGATCAGGGTGAGTTGGCCTTGGGCAAGAACGTGACCATCGCTTTCATGCCTTGGCGCGGATACAATTTCGAGGACTCTATTCTGATCAGTGAGAAAATGCTGAAAAAGGATACTTATACCTCTCTTCATATTGAGGTGTTCGAGACCGTTGCCAGGGATACAAAACTGGGCAAGGAAGAAATCACCCGCGATATCCCTAATGTGAGCGAGGAGGCGTTAAGGAATCTGGACGACTCCGGGGTTATTCGTATCGGCGCTGAGATCAGATCCGGAGATATTCTGGTAGGTAAGGTAACTCCAAAAGGGGAAACGCAGCTTTCTCCTGAGGAAAAGCTGTTGCGCGCTATATTTGGGGAAAAAGCCGGAGATGTGAAAGACACCTCTCTGCGCGTCCCGCCGGGGGCAGAAGGAGTGGTTATCGACGCCAAGGTCTTTTCCCGCAAGGGGGTGGAGAAGGATGAGCGCACTCTGAGTATCGATGAATTTGAGATAAAGACCCTTGAACGTGATATGGAAGACGAAGTCAATTGTCTGAAAAAGGGTGTTCGAAATAGTCTGGCCGACCTTCTTGATGGGAAGACTTTGAAAAATGCGCTTAAAAACAAAAAAGGTGAGGCTCTGCTTGCCAAGGGTAAGAAGATTTCCCGGATGGTGATTGAGGGTTTGTCCCTTTCTGCCATCAAGTTGATTGACTATGCAGAAAAGGACAAGTTAGAAGGCGAGGTGGCACTGCTTTTCGAGCGGTATGACAGTCAGGTGAAAATGGTGAGAGACCGTTATGAGGCAAGGATTTCCCGGTTAAAGAAAGGGGATGATCTGCCGCCTGGAGTTATCCGGATGGTGAAAGTCTATGTCGCCACCAAGCGTAAGCTGTCCGTGGGTGACAAAATGGCAGGCCGTCACGGAAATAAGGGGGTTGTTTCCCGGATTATGCCCGAAGAGGATATGCCATATTTTGCCGACGGTACACCCGTGGATATTGTGTTGAACCCGCTGGGTGTTCCTTCTCGTATGAACGTAGGTCAGTTGTTGGAAGTGCATCTTGGTTTGGCAGCTAAACGCCTTGGACAGCAGATTCAGCATCTTGCTGATCAGCATCAGGTTGCGGCGGTAAAAGAAAAATTGAAGAAGGTTTATTCCCCTGAAGAATATGGGCAATTGACAGCCGGACTGACGGAGGAGGAATTATTAATCCTTGCCAGGCGCATGGGTTCGGGGCTGCATATTGCTACGCCAGTATTTGACGGGGCTCATGAAAGCGAGATCAGAAGTCTTTTGGTCGAGGCAGGGATGGATGAGGTTGGCCAGGCTACCCTTTATGACGGCCTGACCGGAGAAAAGTTTGATAACCCGGTAACCGTTGGCACCATGTATATCTTGAAGCTTCATCATCTGGTTGATGACAAGATTCATGCCCGCTCAACTGGGCCATATTCGCTGGTTACTCAGCAGCCTCTTGGCGGCAAAGCGCAGTTTGGTGGTCAGCGCCTTGGTGAAATGGAGGTCTGGGCCTTGGAAGCATATGGCGCAGCATATACTTTACAGGAATTCTTAACAGTCAAATCTGATGATGTTGGTGGTAGAACAAGAACATACGAAAGAATCGTTAAGGGTAATAATTTTCTGGAGGCAGGCCTGCCGGAATCTTTCCATGTTTTAGTGAAAGAGCTTCAGGGTCTTTGTCTTGATATGGAGTTACTTGACGAGAAAACAGCAGATAAAGAGCCGTTACAAAATTAGTCAAGCTTGTTTTGTAATAAAGGCATAGATTTAGAGTATATTTTTGTTCTAAGCCGTCGTTAAAAAACAACTTGAATATTTATGATTTTGTGAACGGCATAAGGAGCCGTAACGAAATAGTCAAGAAAGTACAGGTTATTTTGTAACGGCTCCTAAATGATTTGATTATCCAACATAGATAAGGGTGCTGCCGTGGAAGAACTTTTTAGCTTTTTCTCCAATCCGAAAGGACCGTTAAAATTTAATGCCGTGCGAATCTCTCTGGCCTCGCCAGAAAAAATTCGTGATTGGTCTCACGGTGAGGTGAAAAAACCGGAGACCATTAATTATCGTACCTTTAAGCCGGAACGCGAAGGCCTGTTTTGCGCCAAGATTTTTGGCCCGGTTAAGGATTACGAATGCAATTGCGGCAAATATAAGCGCATGAAGCACCGCGGGGTTGTCTGTGAAAAGTGTGGGGTTGAGGTTATTCAGTCCAAAGTTCGGAGGGAAAGGCTGGGGCATATCGAATTGGCCGCACCCGTAGCTCATATCTGGTTTCTTAAGAGCTTGCCCAGTAAGATCGGCAATATCCTTGATATGACCCTTAAGGAACTGGAAAAAGTTCTATATTTTGATTCCTATGTGATCACAGCTTCCGATGAGCCCTCATTAACGGTTAGTTCATTGCTGACTGAAGAAGGTTACCGGCAGGCTAAAGAAGATTTCCCTGGCAAGTTCAGCGTTGGCATAGGTGCGGCAGCTATTCAGGCGATGATGCAAAAGCTTGATCTTGAGTCTTTGTCTAAGGTGCTTCGCCAGGATATGCGGGAGACTGGTTCTGAGGCTAAACGGAAAAAACTCGCCAAGCGTTTAAATGTGGTCGAGGCCTTTCATGAGTCTGGCAATAAGCCCGACTGGATGATTCTGGATGTTATTCCGGTTCTGCCCCCTGATTTGCGACCCTTAGTGCCTCTGGAAGGCGGGCGGTTTGCTACTTCCGATCTTAATGATCTGTACCGCAGGGTAATTAACCGGAATAACCGGTTGAAGCGTCTGTTGGAACTGGATGCTCCGGAAATCATTATCCGGAACGAGAAGCGGATGCTACAGGAGGCGGTTGATGTTCTTTTCGATAATGGTCGGCGCGGCAAGGTTATTACGGGGCCAAACAAAAGGCCGTTGAAATCGCTTTCTGACATGCTTAAGGGCAAACAGGGACGTTTCCGCCAGAACCTCTTGGGTAAGCGCGTGGATTATTCGGGTCGTACCGTAATCGTGGTTGGTCCGCATCTCCGGCTTCATCAGTGTGGTCTCCCGAAAAAAATGGCCTTGGAACTCTTCAAACCCTTTATCTATAATAAGCTGGAGATGCTTGGCTATGTAACAACCATCAAGAGCGCCCGGAAGATGGTGGAAAAAGGAACCAAGGAGGTCTGGGACGTTCTTGACGATGTAGTCAAGGAATATCCCATTATGCTTAACCGTGCGCCTACCTTGCATCGCCTTGGCATGCAGGCTTTTGAACCGATCCTTATCGAAGGCAAGGCTATTCAGCTGCATCCGTTGGTCTGTGCCGCATTCAACGCAGATTTTGACGGTGATCAGATGGCTGTGCATGTGCCGCTTACGGTTGAGGCGCAGATGGAAGCCCGAGTACTGATGATGTCCACTAATAATATCCTTTCTCCGGCGCATGGTGAGCCGGTTATTATCCCATCTCAGGACATTGTTCTTGGTCTTTACTATATGACCAGGGATCGTCATTTTGCCGAAGGCGAGGGAAAGGCATTCAGTTCTCCCATAGAGGTGCGGATGGCTTATGATCACGGTGCTGTGCATCTTCAGGCCAAGATCAAGGTCCGACGTCAGGGCGAGTTTGTGGAAACCACGGTGGGACGTGTTCTACTTGGTGAACTTCTTCCAGATAATGTGCCTTTCAGCCATGTCAATCAGGTGATGGGTAAAAAGCAGCTTGCTAAGCTTATTGATCATACCTATCGGCATGCCGGCACCAAGGCGACGGTTATTCTTGCGGATCGCCTGAAGGACATGGGTTATGAATTTTCTACCACGGCGTCTATATCTATTTGTATTAACGATATGATGATTCCGGTGACCAAGGATGATCGGTTGGCACAAGCCGAGAGTGCGGTAACCGAGGTTGAGCAGCAGTATCGGGACGGGTTGATCACCGATGGTGAAAAGTATAACAAGATTGTTGATATCTGGTCGCGCTCCACGGATGATGTGGCAAATGAGATGATGCAGGAGATGAGTGTCCAATACCTGCGCGACAAAGATAATAAATTGTTTGAGTCTCCCAGCTTTAATTCCATCTATATCATGGCTGACTCTGGAGCCCGCGGCAGTCGTGACCAGATTCGTCAGCTCGCCGGGATGCGCGGCTTGATGGCCAAGCCCTCGGGCGCGATCATCGAGACCCCGATCAAGGCAAACTTTCGCGAGGGGCTGAACGTTCTTGAATACTTTATTTCCACGCATGGTGCGCGGAAAGGGTTGGCGGATACGGCGCTTAAAACTGCCAACTCCGGATATTTGACCAGACGGCTTGTTGATGTGGCTCAGGACGCAACAATCATCGAGAAAGATTGTGAAACTCTGGACGGGATTGAGATGGAATCCTTGCTCGAAGGTGGGGAGGTAATCCAGCGGGTTGGTGACCGGATTCTTGGGCGTGTGGCCCTGGAAGATGTGATTGATCCCTTTAATGGGGAGATTCTTGTTGAAGCTAACGAAGAGATCACCGAAGAGAAGGTCAGGCTTATCGAGCAGGCCGGGATTGATCGGGTCATTATCCGTTCTGTGCTCACCTGTCAGGCTCGGCGCGGGGTTTGCAGTTCCTGTTATGGCCGGGATCTTGGCCGTGGGCACATGGTCAATATGGGCGAAGCCGTTGGCATCATCGCCGCCCAATCCATTGGCGAGCCCGGTACCCAGCTTACTATGCGGACTTTTCATATCGGTGGTACGGCAAGCAGGAGCGTGGAACAGGCAGAGGTGCGTTGCCAGCATGGAGGGACTGTGCAATTCCAGAACATGCACTATGTTCAGAATATCGCCGGAACCATGATTGTAATGAACCGGAATGCGGCTGTGTCGATCATAGGTGCCCAGGGCCGCGAAAGAGAGCGCTATCAGATAAACTATGGCGCGCAAATCTTTGTTAAGGAAGGGTCGGAAATTGAGCCCGATACCCTGCTTGCCAATTGGGACCCGTACACTATTCCTATCGTCAGCGAAATCGGCGGTGTGGTTAAATTCGGAGACATTCTTGAGGGTATGACCATGCAGGAGCGTGTTGATCCTGTTACAGGCAAATCAAGCCATGTAATCGTGCCTTCCCGGTCAGGACAGCATAATCCGCGGATCACCTTGAAGGATGAGACCGGGAAGACGGCAAAATTACCCAAAACAGGCTCTCCTGCCCGATATTCTTTGCCGGTAGGCGCACTTATTTCGGTTACGGAGGGTTCTGTTATTGAGCCTGGGACCGTGCTTGGCAAAATCCCGCGGGAAACCACAAAAACAAAGGATATTACCGGCGGTCTTCCCAGAATTGCCGAACTTTTTGAGGTTCGTAAGCCAAAGGAGTATGCGGTCATTACCGAGATTGATGGTCAAGTAAGCCTGGGTAAGGATCTCAAGGGCAAAAAACGGGTGGTGATTACCCCTGAGGTGGGGGAAGCCAAGGAATATCTTATCCCTAAAGGCAAGCACGTCGGCGTCCATGAGGGGGACTACGTCAAGGCAGGGGAGGCATTGATGGATGGCTCTCGTGATCCAAATGATATCCTCCGGGTTATGGGGGTAAAGGAGCTGGCCAAGTTCCTGGTGAATGAAATCCAGGAGGTCTATCGACTGCAAGGGGTAAAGATCAACGACAAGCATATTGAAGTAATAGTACGGCAGATGTTGCGTCGGGTCCAGATTACCGGGGTAGGTGATTCCACCTTTATGTTGGGTGAGCATGTCGAGTGGTGGCGCTTTAAAGAGGAGAACGAAAAGATTATCCAAGAAAATGGTCGCCCGGCAACAGCGGAACCGTTGCTTCTTGGTGTGACTAAGGCCTCTCTCAGCACGGACAGCTTCATTTCTGCGGCCTCTTTCCAGGAAACCACTAAAGTTTTGACTAATGCGGCCATGGCCGGCAAGGTTGACACCTTGAGTGGCCTGAAAGAGAACGTGATTGTGGGTCGTTTGGTTCCTGCAGGTACTGGCTTTAATGAGTATGCGATTGGCGAGGATAATTAATCCATATTTGCCTTGACAAGTATTAGTACGTCGAGTAAATATGCCGTTTTCCTGCGCCGTGCAGTGAGTTTCGGACAGAGAAAAATGATGCTATTAACTAATATCAGTAATATGGGAGTCGATTTCAATGCCAACCATTAACCAGCTGGTAAGGCACGGACGGACAAGCAAGGTGAGCAAGACCAATACTCCTGCGTTGAAAGGTTCTCCGCAGAAACGTGGTGTTTGCGTCCGTGTGTATACCACTACCCCCAAGAAACCAAATTCGGCCTTGAGAAAAGTTGCCAGGGTGCGGTTGACCAACGGGATAGAAGTAACCTCGTACATCCCGGGTATTGGCCATAATCTTCAGGAGCATTCAGTTGTCCTGATTCGCGGTGGTCGGGTGAAGGATCTTCCCGGTGTCCGCTACCATATTATTCGTGGCACCCTGGATACGCTCGGTGTTGCTAAACGTAAGCAGGGACGTTCCAAGTACGGAGCAAAGCGGCCAAAATAAGCTTTTTGCCTACTGTCTGAGAAGGAGTTTAGAGATGCCCAGGAAAAGACTTGTTGCAAGGCGCGGGGTTGAGCCGGATCCGCGTTTTAATAGTGTGTTGGTCGCAAAATTTGTCAATGGCCTTATGGAATGCGGCAAAAAGAGTATTGCCCGTGGTATCTTTTACGGGGCTATGGATATGATCGAGGGCCGAATCACGGAGGCTGATCCCATTGTGGTCTTTGAGAAGGCCATGGAGAAAGTGCGTCCCCGAGTCGAGGTTAAATCTCGACGGGTGGGTGGCGCTACCTATCAGGTACCGGTCGAAGTTCGTCCCGAGAGAAGAAATGCCCTGGCTATCCGCTGGTTGGTTACCTTTGCCCAGAAAAGACCTGGAAAAACCATGGCTGACAAACTTGCAGGGGAACTTGCTGATGCCTACAATAATCGCGGCGCCGCAGTGAAGAAACGCGAGGATACGCACCGCATGGCCGATGCCAATAAGGCATTTGCGCATTACCGCTGGTAATTATTGATTTTCCTTGGTTGACAAAATGGCGGGGAGAGGGTAATAACACCAATCCTTGTCGGGCTGGTTGGATTGTACAGCCTGTGTAAAGTATGTGACCAGGGGAAAAAGAGTGGCTGTGAAAGATTCTTTGTCGTATCTGCGCAATATAGGCATCATGGCCCATATAGACGCAGGAAAGACAACAACAACAGAACGCATTCTCTATTATACTGGGCGTTCTCACAGAATGGGCGAGGTTCATGATGGCAATGCCGTTATGGACTGGATGGAGCAGGAGCAGGAGCGTGGCATTACTATTACGTCGGCAGCCACGACCTGTCAGTGGAAAGACCACACCATCAATATAATAGATACACCAGGGCATGTAGATTTCACTGTTGAAGTTGAGAGATGTCTTAGGGTTTTGGATGGTGCCATTGCGATTTTTTGTGCGGTGGGAGGGGTTGAACCCCAATCTGAAACCGTATGGCGGCAAGCGGATCATTATAAGATTCCCAGAATTGCCTATATTAATAAGATGGACCGGCTCGGGGCAAATTTTCAGCGTTGCCTTGAGATGATCGAAGAGAGGTTGGGAGCAAATCCATTGTCTCTTCAACTTCCGGTTGGGGAAGAAGATACATTTAGAGGCATCATTGATCTCGTCGAAGAGAAAATGATGCGTTTTGATGAAGATACAAAGGGATCCAAGGTTGAGTGCGAGCCTGTCCCCGATGAATTCAAGAAAGAGTCTGCGGCCGCACGAATGGCCCTTATCGAGAAGTTGGCCGACTTCGATGATTTGGTCATGGAAAAATTTCTGAATGAGCAACCTGTGACGGTTGATGAGATCAACCGGGCAATCAGGACTGCAACGCTGAATCTTGATGTAGTGCCGGTTCTGTGTGGTAGCTCCTTTAAAAACAAAGGGGTGCAGCCATTATTGGATGCAGTAGTCGCTTATCTGCCTTCGCCTGTTGATGCGCCTTCGGTTCAGGGAGTTAACGCGGATGGTTTGACTGAAACGAGAAGGGCAAGTGACGAGGAAAATTTGTCCGCCCTTGTTTTTAAGCTGACATCCGATCCTTTTGTGGACATTCTGGCTTATGTGCGCGTTTATTCTGGCGTAATAAAAGTTGGGGATAGGGTTTATAACCCTGGTAAGCAAAAGAAGGAAAAGATTGGCCGAATTGTCAAGATGCACGCTAATAAAAGGGAAGAAGTTGGCGAATTGAGGGCTGGGGATATTGGGGCAGTGGTGGGGTTGCGGTTTTCCATCACTGGTAATTCTCTCTGTGAGTTGGGAGGCACATTTACCCTCGATACCATGGATTTCCCAGAACCGGTGATCAGTGTTGCTATTGAGCCTAAAGGAAAGGTAGACGAAGAAAAGTTGAGGGACAGTCTGGCAAAGATTGCCTTGGAAGATCCCTCCTTTACAGTGTCTATCGATCTTGATTCTGGCCAGACCTTGATTTCTGGGATGGGCGAGCTTCATCTTGAAATTATTATTGATCGGCTGGTTCGGGAATTCAAGGTCGGAGCAAATATCGGTAAGCCACAGGTTGCCTATAAGGAAACGGTAACCAACCTGGGCAAAGCAGAAGGCACGTTTGAACATCCGACTACTGCTGGTAAAAGTCAGTATGGGCATGTCTGGTTGCAGATTGAGCCCCTTGAACGTGGTAAAGGTTTTCAGTTTGTAAGTTGTATTGCCGAGGCTCTCATTCCATCGGCGATTATTCCGGCCATTGAAAAAGCAGTATACAATAGCTTGGATGCCGGAATCTTGATTGGTTTTCCAATTGTTGACCTGAAAGTTACTTTGGTTGACGGGTCATATCGGGAAGATGAATCGAGCGAACAGGCCTTTGGGGTCGCTACTGCTATGGCTTTCCGGAAGGCTGTTTTGGAGGCGGGGCCGGTTTTATTGGAACCTGTTATGGACGTAGAAATAATCCTTCCCGAAGTATATCTCGGTGAGGTGATTTCAGATTTGACTGCCAAACGGGCAAAAATACAGGGGATGGATCGCCGGGATGGCGGTAGGCAAGCGGTGAAAGCGCAAGTGCCTTTAGCCGAGATGTTTGGATATTCAACGGATTTACGTTCTGCCACTCAGGGTCGAGCAAATTTCACCATGCAATTTGCCGCCTATGACAGGGTGCCGGATTATATAAGTGGAAAGATAATCAAGCGGATTCGAGGCCTTTAAGTCGAGAGAGACGCAAGCAAATCAAGAGGAAAAGACATGGCAAAAGAGAAATTTTTACGCAAGAAACCGCATGTAAATATCGGGACGATCGGCCATATTGATCATGGCAAGACCACCCTGACCGCAGCCATTACCCGGGTATTGTCTACCAAGGGTCTGGCCAAGGCGACAGCGTTTGACCAGATCGATAAGGCTCCTGAAGAAAAAGAGCGCGGTATTACGATTGCAACCGCTCATGTGGAATATGAGTCCAATAAGCGTCATTACGCTCATGTGGATTGCCCAGGGCATGCGGATTATATCAAAAACATGATCACCGGCGCGGCACAGATGGACGGCGCTATTCTGGTTGTTGCCGCCACGGATGGCCCCATGCCGCAGACCAGAGAGCATATCCTGCTTGCTCGTCAGGTAGGTGTGCCCTCGATGGTGATCTTCATGAACAAATGCGACATGGTGGATGATCCCGAGCTTATCGAGCTGGTGGACATGGAGTTGCGCGAGCTTCTTACCAAATATGGTTTTCCTGGCGACGATACTCCGATTATCCAGGGCAGTGCATTGAAAGCACTGGAGAATCCTGAGGATGAAGCTGCGGCCAAATGCATTTGGGATCTGATGGATGCTTGCGACAGTTTTATTCCTGAGCCGGTTCGCGATATCGACAAGCCTTTTCTGATGCCGGTTGAAGATGTATTTTCTATCTCTGGCCGCGGTACGGTAGCGACCGGTCGTATTGAACGCGGCAAGGTGAAGGTTGGAGAAGAGATCGAGGTCGTAGGTATTCGTAAGACAGCCAAGACTACGGTCACCGGGGTTGAGATGTTCCGCAAGCTTCTTGATGAGGGTTTGGCGGGTGATAACGTGGGCGTGCTGTTGCGTGGCTTGAAGCGTGAGGATATCGAACGCGGTCAGGTATTGGCCAAGCCTGGTTCTATTACACCCCATACAAAATTCATGGCTGAGGCTTATATCCTGTCCAAAGATGAGGGTGGTCGCCACACTCCGTTTTTCAAT
>Ga0208863_1001941_pt1 | contig 11543 bp, 11 predicted proteins | sample RifOxyD3_FD_184040 | JGI IMG/M metagenome (GOLD analysis project Ga0208863, IMG submission 184040) | Soil microbial communities from Rifle, Colorado - Rifle Oxygen_injection D3 (SPAdes) | ecosystem: Environmental > Terrestrial > Deep subsurface > Rock core/Sediment | place: Rifle, Colorado...
GGACACCTTCACTTCCCCACGCTCATACGAGGCTGCATGTCTGGCTGCCGGGGCAGTTGTCGAGGGCATGCGCCTGCTGGCAGCCGGTGAGATTGAGAACGGTTTTGCCCTGGTGCGGCCGCCTGGACATCATGCTGAGTACAATGCCGCCAAGGGATTCTGTCTCTTTAATAATGTGGCCGTGGCAGCCAGGTATGCCCTGGCCGATCTTGGCATGGAGAGAATCCTGATCGTCGACTGGGATCTCCACCATGGCAATGGTACGCAGCACTCTTTTTATGATACGGATCAAGTTCTCTATTTTTCCACCCATCAATATCCCTACTATCCGGGCAGCGGCGCTTTGGATCAGACCGGCATCGGTCGTGGGGTCGGTTATACTATTAATGTCCCCCTGCCTGGCGGCCAGGGCGATGGAGATTTTGTCAGGATATTTGATGAAATTCTCTGTCCTGTCGCCCGGCAATATCGGCCGGATTGTATTATTGTCTCAGCCGGTTTTGATATCTATCATGACGACCCCCTCGGAGGTATGGGCGTGACAGTCGAGGGCTTTGCGGCGCTAGCCGCTATCCTTAAGGACCTGGCTGCAGAGGTGTGCGGCGGTCGGATCTTGTTTGCTCTGGAGGGCGGCTATAATCTCCAGGGTTTGCGGAATGGTGTTTTGGCGGTTTTGGGGGTGTTGTCCGGCAGCTCGCCTTTGGCCCCCGAAATTCTGCCGCGGCTCCGTTCCGGAGAAATGCCCTTCCCGAGTCTTGAGGCAGTAAGAAACATTGCAAAACACTACTGGATCCTATAATATTTATAAGAAGTTTCGAGATTATCTCTGTTTTTTCTGGGTAGCCGGGTATTCATCATGATTATACCTCGTATGAATCCAGTACCACTGAGTGAACATGGCCTTTGCGCCTGCAATTTGCAGCTATTGAGGAAAAGATGGCAATACAAACAAAGATTCTGATTGCTGACGACGATAACCTCGTCCGGGAAGCGGTTGGTAAGGTGCTTGAGATGTTCGGCCATGAGGTGATCTCCGTACCTACCGGTTCGGAGGCCTTAAATGCCCTGGGCAATGATATTGATGTGATCCTTCTGGATATCAATATGCCCGGCATGGACGGTTTTGAAACCATGGACGCTATCAAGCAGAGGGATCTTGGTATTCCGGTCCTCTTCATTACCGGTGCCGGCAGTATGGATTACGCCATCCGGGCAATCAATCTCGGCGCCTATGATTTTATCTCCAAACCCATCGAGGATCTTGACCTTTTCAATGCCAAGATCAACCGGGCGGTTGAAAAACGCATGTTTGTTCTCCGGGAGAAGGCCTATAAAACCAATCTTGAGATAGAGATCGAGCGCAAAACCAAGGAGCTGGCTGAAAAAAATTTCCTGCTCCAGGAGTATAGCGGCCAACTCGAGGCCTCTTCCTTCAATATCATCAGTACCCTGCAGGTAGCTCTTGAAGAGAAGGATCTATACACAGCCGGCCATACTGTACGGGTAACAGAGTATTCGCTCTTGATAGCCAAGAAATTTTGTCTGCCCCTGGAAGATCAGCAGGTACTGGAGCGGGCCTGCCGGTTGCACGACATCGGCAAGTTGGTAATTGACGTGAGTTGTATCCATAAACCCGGCCCTTTGACTCCCGAAGAGTGGGAAAAGGTTAAGAAACATCCGGAGGTCGGCGAAAATATTATGAAACCGTTGCAGTATTTGAACCGTGAAGCTAAGATCGTCCGTCACCATCATGAAAGGATGGACGGGCAGGGGTATCCTGACGGTCTTTTTGGTGACGATCTTGATCTGTTGACCAAGATAATCACTGTGGCTGACAGCTATGATGCAATGACTTCCAAGCGGAGCTATAAGCTGGACTTTAATCCCAAAGAGGCTATTGGCGAGATGAAGCGGTGTTCCGGATCGCAGTTTGCGCCGGATATTGTTGATGCCTTTGTTGATATCCTGCATAGTAAGATTAAAAAACATTAAAAGGTGTTTTGTGACAATATCGGTTACCGAAGTCGAATATGTTGCCCGTCTTGCCCGCCTCGATCTCAGTGCGGAAGAGGTGGTGACAATGAGCGGGCAGTTGGATAGAATCATGAGTTATATTGATAAGTTGAATGAACTTGATACTTCAGGGGTAATACCGACTACCCATGCTATTCCAACCAGCAATGCTTTTCGAACCGACACAGTCCGTGCTTCGTTGTCTCTGGATCAGGCCCTGGCCAATGGTCCGGTCTGCAGTGCCGAGGCCTTCAAGGTGCCTCGGGTTATCTGAGCAGTCTGTAGAATAATTTAGTTCATGAACGGCTCGGGTTCCGGGCCGGAGCTTTTTGGCGGACCTCACAAAGAGGTCCGTTTCTGTTAGCAGCCTGGCAGTTACATCGTGAAGAGCAGCATTTTGGCGTGACCTGCCTCCTGACTTGCAGCCGATATCAGAATAGGTGTATGATCTTTTGAACTGAGGTCTTTATGGAACTTTATGAATTGTCGATAGGAACACTGCAGGGGCTCCTTGCCAGTCAGGATGTGAGTGCGGTGGAACTCACCTCTGCCGTGCTCAATAGGATTGCTGCGGTTGAGGAGCGGGTGGGAGCCTTTATTACGCGGGCGGATGAGCAGGTGATGATCGCCCAGGCTGAAGCGGCTGATATTCGCTGGCGGGAGGGCCGAGGTGGACTTCTGTGCGGCATTCCGGTCTCCCTCAAGGATGTTTTGTGCACTAAAGGGCTGAGAACTACCTGCGGCTCAAGAATTCTCGACTCTTTTGTCCCCCCCTATGATGCGACGGTCAGCGAGAAACTGAAGACGGCCGGGGCGGTGGTGGTCGGCAAGGTGAGTATGGATGAGTTTGCCATGGGCAGTTCGAATGAGAACTGCGCCTTTGGCGTTCCCCACAATCCTTGGAATCTTGATCATGTCTGCGGCGGTTCGAGCGGCGGTTCAGCCGCCTCGGTAGCCGCGGCTGAGGCTATCGCCTCCGTGGGTTCCGACACCGGCGGCTCAATTCGGCAACCGGCGTCCTACTGCGGAGTGGTGGGCCTGAAACCCACCTATGGCAGGGTTTCGCGATTCGGATTGGTGGCCTATGCCTCCTCCCTCGATCAACTGGGGCCTTTGACCAGGGATGTCACAGACTGTGCCATAATGCTTAATGTCATGGCCGGATACGATCCACGTGATTCAACCTCGGTGGAACGGCCGGTCCCGGATTATCGGACATCTCTTGTTGCCGGTCTTAAGGGCATGAGGATCGGGGTGCCCAGGGAGTACTTTGCGGAAGGGCTTGATGCGGATGTCGAACAAGCGGTGCGCCAGGGGATCAGAGCACTGGAGGGGGCAGGAGCAACCGTAGTCGATGTCTCGCTGCCCCGTACTCCGTATGGGGTGGCCGCTTACTACATTATCGCCTCGGCTGAGGCCAGTTCGAATCTCGCCCGTTACGATGGCGTGCGGTACGGTTTCCGGGATAAGGAGGCCTCGGCGCTATTGGAGATGTATCGTCAGACCAGGTCACAGGGATTTGGTCCGGAGGTTAAAAGGCGGATTATTATCGGGACATATGCCTTGTCATCCGGATATTACGACGCTTATTACAAGAAGGCCTCACAGGTGCGCACCTTGATAGCGGATGACTTCCGGCTGGCCTTTGCCGACTGTGATGTTTTGGTCTCGCCGGTTACGCCGACGCCGGCCTGGCGGCTCGGTGAGAAGCTTGCCGACCCGTTAAGCATGTATCTCTCCGACATCCTGACTATTCCCACTAACCTGGCAGGATTGCCCGGCATGTCGGTCCCCTGTGGCTTCAGTAAATCCGGCATGCCTATCGGTCTGCAATTGCAGGCCGACCATTTTGCCGAAGAAAAACTGCTGTGTGTCGCCTATAATCTCGAAAAAGAGCTGGCCCTGCCGGCCAGGAAGCCGGCCGGCTTAGAGGATAACTAATCATGAAACTTAATGTCCCCGCCCACATTGCCAGCCTCATCCCATATCCGCCGGGCAAACCGCTTGAGGAGCTGGAGCGCGAGTACGGCATCACTGGTTCAATCAAACTTGCCTCGAACGAAAACGCCCTGGGGCCCTCGCCCAAGGCAGTAGCCGCTATTGCGGCCAATCTTGCCAAGTTGCACCGCTATCCTGATGGCAGCTGCTTTTATCTGGCCAACCGCCTGGCCAGCCATCTTGGGGTCGACCCGGCGGCGCTCGTCTTCGGCAACGGCTCAAATGAGATTATCGGTCTGTTGATCGACGCCTTTCTGACCCCGGGTGAGGAGGTCATTACCAGTCACCCGACCTTTCTGGTCTATCAGAAGGTGGTGCAGGCCCGCGGCGGAGTTAATCGGGTGGTGGCGCTACGTGACATGCGGCACGACCTTGAGGCGATTCTTGCTGAGGTCACTGCCAAGACCAGGCTTATTTTCCTGGATAACCCCAACAATCCGACCGGAACTGTCTTCGGAAAAGAGGAGTTCGCTGCCTTTCTGGGCCGCGTCCCTGAGGGGGTTATTGTCGTGCTGGATGAGGCGTATGTCGATTTTGTGGCTCCGGCTATCCGGCTTGATGCGCTGGATTATATCAACGGCAAGACCCTGGTGGTGGCGCTGCGTACCTTTTCCAAGGCCTATGGCCTTGCCGGCCTGCGGGTCGGCTACGGGTTGATGCGGCCTGAGATGGCCGATTATCTGCATCGGGTGCGGCAACCGTTCAACGTCAATCAGTTGGCCCAGATCGGGGCGTTGGCCGCCCTTGATGATGAGGAGCACTACAGCAACACCCTGGACATGACCAGGAACGGCATGGCCTGGTTACGGGCCGAGATTGAGGGCCTGGGGTGCCGGACCTACCCTTCCGAGGCCAATTTCTTTCTGGTTGATGTCGGCCGCGGCCGGGAGGTGTTTGAAGCAATGCTGGCCAGGGGGGTGATTGTCCGCCCCATGTCCGCTTACGGCTATCCGGCATATATCCGGATTACGGTGGGATTGCCCGCAGAGAACCAGCGCCTGGTTACGACCTTGGCTGCGACCCTGCAAGAGATACCGCGATGAACAGGGCAGGACGGATGAGAGCAATCATTACAATCGATGGGCCTTCCGGGGCCGGCAAGAGTACGATCAGCCGTCAGCTTGCTGAACGGCTCAATTATACCTATCTCGATACCGGCGCCATGTATCGGGCGGTAGGCCTGAAGGCCAAACAGGAGGGGGTTGATCCTGCTGATGGCGTCGCAATGGCCGGGCTTCTGGATAACCTTGACCTTAAGCTCTCGGCGAATATGGGTGAAACCAGGGTATTTATCGGCAAGGCAGATGTCTCTGAGGCGATTAGAACGCCGGAGATGGGACTGGTCGCTTCCCGGGTTTCCGCCCAGGGGGTGGTGCGCCAACGCTTAACCGAACTGCAGCGCCGGCTGGGTGGGCAGGGTGGGGTGGTCGTTGAGGGTCGGGACATGGGAACCGTGGTTTTTCCAGAAGCTGACTGCAAGTTCTATCTGGTCGCCACCCCGGAAGAGCGGGCGAAACGCCGGCAGTTGCAGCTGCGCGAAAAAGGACAGGAGATCGATTTTTTAGAGATTCTGGCCCAGATAAACAAGCGCGATGCCGATGACAGCGCCAGGGCATTGGCCCCCTTGCGACCGGCTGCCGATGCCGTTATGATTGACTCATCGTTGATGAGTATAGAGGAAGTCGTCGCATATATGCTGACGTTTTGTAATTCTAAAGGGATATTACAGGATTCTAGTGAAATCGGTTGACACCAAAGGAGGTTGCAATGGGTGAGGAAAATCGGGTTCTAAAACGTCGGCATCTGATCTTTTATCTGGAGGTATATGATGATCAGAGTGGCGAACTTGTTGGTCATGTGGTGGACGTAACCACGAAGGGAATAAAACTGGTGAGCAAGAATCCCATTCCGGACGGCAAGCTCTTCAGGCTGCGGATGGCACTGCCGGAAGGCTATTTTGCTGAGAGGGAGCTGCGTTTTGCAGCGCAAAGCCTGTGGAGTGACAATGACATAAACCCGGATTTTTATGATACCGGGTTTGCCTTGCAAGATGCCATGGATCCGAAGACTGCGGAGGTTTTGGCTACACTCATCAATCAGCTGGGCTTTAACGACTCCCCATGAGCCCAGATGTTTTACCGGAATTCATCAGGCAACTCCTTGATCCACTGGCCTATCCCCATCCGGCCGGCGAAGTCGGTCTGGTGCAGACCCATATCTCCTATGTGCTGCTTGCCGGTGATTATGTTTATAAATTTAAAAAACCGGTTGATTTCGGATTCCTGAATTTTACCACCATGGCGAAACGCCGGTATTTCTGCGAACAGGAGCTGTTGTTGAACCGGCGCCTCTGCCCGACGATCTATCTTGATCTGGTCACCATGAACGGTAACGGTGTCCCGGTGTTAAACGGCCCTGGTCCGGTAATCGAATACGGGATCAAGATGAAACGTATGCCCGCCGACCGGATGATGGACAAAATTATCAGGGCCGGTCTGCTTACTGCCGATATGCTTGAAGCTGTTGTCGACACTCTGGTGCCTTTTTATATAAAGGCGGATAGCACCGAACGCCACTTCGGCACTGCCCAGGCGGTGGGGATTAACGTGTTGGAGAATTTTGCGCAGATACAAGAGTTTGTGGGTGGAGAGGCCATCCGCGCCGAACAGTTCGAACTGCTCAGCAACTTTTCCCACCGCTTTCTCGAACATGAGGAGATCTTCGAGCAACGGATTGCCGCCGGCCGGATCCACGACTGCCATGGCGATCTGCATTCGGGGAACATCTGTCTGGCGGATCAGGTCTACATCTATGACTGCATAGAGTTTAATCAGCGGTTCCGTTATTGCGACGTGGCCAGCGATGTTGCCTTTCTGGCTATGGACCTTGATTATCATGGCTGCTCGCAGCTTTCGACCTACTTCATCGATTATTTTCAGAGGGCGGCTTACGATGACAGCCTTCTGGAGGTTTTGAACTTTTATAAGTGTTATAGAGCTGCTGTGCGTGGCAAAATCAATCTGTTTACCGCTGCGGCGCCGGAGGTCGATGCTGTGACCAGGGACCGTTGTCTGGAAAAGGCCGGCAGGTATTTCCGGCTGGCCGAGAATTATGCTAAAATCGCCTAGGATCTTCGTGTTTTTTGGCCTGATCGCCGCAGGCAAGAGTTCGCTGGCGGCAGCCTGGGCGCAACAATCTGGTTTTGTCTGGCTTAATTCCGACCGGGTCAGGAAGGATCTCGCCGGCCTTCCGCCCCGGGCATCTCGGTTGGAGAGTGTTGATCAAGGTATTTATTCGCAGGAGTTTACCCGGCGGACTTACGATGCCCTGCTGGAGCAGGGGGCCGGCGAGATCAGGGCCAGCCGTTCCGTAGTGCTTGATGCCTCATATCAGAGTATGGCGGAACGGCAGCGGGTCCGTGATCTGGCAGGTCGACTGGGGGTGAGGGTCTGTTTCATCCTCTGTGTTTGTCCGGAGTCCGAGATGGAGCGGCGGATGGCGGAGCGGGCTCGTGATCCTCTGGCCGTCTCGGACGGCCGTTGGGAGATTTATCTGAGACAGAAGGAGCGGTTTGAGGCGCCGACGGAATTGTCGACGGCTGAACTGATTACAATCAACACGGAGCAACCGGTCACCGAGTTGCTCCCGTTATTAAAGAAAAGAATTGAGGTGCTAACGTGTACACTAGAATGTATGTCTTGAGATTCCCCAAGGATATTACTGATCAGCCGATCATTTGCAAGCTGGTCAAAAATTACGATGTGGAGTTCAACATCCTGCAGGCCACCATCCTGGTGCAGCAGGAAGGGGTAATGGTGCTCGAACTCCGCGGGGTTAAGGCCAATGTCGACAAGGGCGTCGCCTATCTCAAGAGCCTGGGGGTCGGGGTGGAAAGAGTTGCCACCAGCATAAGGCGCGACAGCGACAAATGCTTCCAGTGCGGAGCCTGTAGCGGAATCTGCCCAACCGGCGCCCTCTATATCGATCGACGAGATATGTCGGTACTTTTTGATCTGGAAAAATGCACGGGCTGCGCTCTCTGCGTGCCGGTCTGTCCGGTGCGGGCCATGGAGGTTTCGTTGAACCGTTCATCGATCAGCGCACCTTTTCCGGCATCGTTGGCAGTTCCTGCCTCGATCTCTTGAAAATTTTTTAACTCCTCCCGACCTCCCCTTACCTTAAGGGGAGGAGAAGTATTTTTCCTCTTAAAGTCAGAGGGGGCTAGTGGGAGTTATCGAGTCCTTCTTCGCCGCCACTTGTAGAACTCGTGGCTGATAATCAGCAGGATCGGGAAGGGCAGGAGAACCCAGAGGTCGTTCAAGGGGACGCTCGCGGTATTGAAGATCTTCTGGACCGCCGTCAGGTTGAGCAGCATCCAGATCCAGAGCAGTTCGGAGGCCATGGCGACGAGCAGCAGTCGGTTTGAGAAAAATCCGAGGCTGAAGGCCGAGAATTCCCAGCTCCGCATGGTCCAGGCGTTCAGCAACTGGCAGGTCAACGCGCCAAGCAGGGTCATGGTCATGGCCTGCCGGTGCAGGAGCGGGTCAATTGTGATGCTTTCGCCGTAGTGCCAGCCGTGCAGGTGCAGGAAAGTTAAGAAGGCAGTCATGGCGGCAGCGGCTTCGATGACGCCGAGAAAGAGGTAGCCGCGTTTGAAGACCTCCCAGTCGAGGATTTTTTCGTGGCGGCCCACCGGCGGTCTCAGCATGATATTTTTCTCCGGTTTTTCACAGCCCAGAGCGACCCCCGGCAGCATGTCCGAGCCTAAATCGATTGAGAGAATCTGGATGACTGTGAGCGGCAGGGGGATTCTCAGGAAAAACTGCAGGACATAGGGCACAACTTCAGGGACGTTTGAGGCCAGAACATAGGTCACGAATTTCTTGATGTTGAAGTAGACGGTTCGGCCCTCTTCAATGGCAGTGACAATCGATGAGAAATTGTCGTCGAGCAGTACCAGGTCGGCCGCTTCCTTGGCCACCTCGGTGCCGGAAAGTCCCATGGCTATACCGATGTCGGCTTTTTTCAGGGCCGGCGCGTCATTCACCCCGTCGCCGGTCATGGCGACCACCTCACCGTTGTTCTGCAAGGCAGTGGCGATCCGAAGTTTCTGGCTGCTTGCCATACGGGCGAACAGCACATCCTTATCCCCTAGAATTTGTTCCAACTCCCCGTCGCTCATCTGCTCAAGTTCAGGCCCGGTCAGCAAGCGATCATAGGTCAGGCCGATCGTCTTGGCAATGGCCGCCGCAGTACGGGGGTTGTCGCCGGTGATCATCATGATGCGGATGCCGGCCTGTTTGCAGGTGGTTACTGCTGCCGCCACTTCGGTACGGGGCAGATCCATGATTGCCACCAGACCAAGGAACAGTAACTCTTCCTCTTGGTCCTTCTCTCCCCGGGCTACGGCCAGGACGCGATATGCCTGGTTTTCCAGGAGAAGTGCTTGATTATTGGTCAGCTCTCGGACGGCATCTGTAAGCGGTTGCCTGCTGTTGTCAGAGGCCAGATATGCGGTACACTTGGGCAACAGCACCTCAAGCGCCCCTTTGGCGAAAAGATGCAGTAATTCGCCATCCTGGTAGACCGTTGACATCATCTTCCGGTCGCTGGTGAAGATATGTTCATTGATTTTCCGCAAGGCGGCCGGTGGTGTGACATTTCTTTTATTGGCAACCGCCAGCAGGGCGAGTTCGGTCGGGTCGCCCCGCAGAGTGTCTTTAGCGATGCTGGCCCGGCAGTTCAGGAGTCCGGCCAACAGCAGCCTCTCCAGTCGCTCCGACGAGCTGGCGTTGCCGGAGGTGATGGTGAACTCGCCTGGTTCCCGGTACCCTTCGCCGGATACGGCAACCTCTTCGCCGCCGGCCAGCCAGAGGTGTTTGACCGTCATCTCGTTTCTAGTGATTGTCCCGGTTTTATCAGTACAGATTATTGTTGTGCTGCCCAGGGTTTCGACAGAATCGAGATTCTTGATGAGGGCATGGCTGCGGGCCATGCGCTGGCTTGCCAGCGACAGGGCCAGGGTTATGGTGGGCAGCAACCCCTCCGGCACGTTGGCGACGATCAGCGACAAAGCAAAAATCGATGAGATCAGCAACCCCTTGCCGAAAAAAAGTCCAAGCCCGAAAAAGATAGCGCCGATCAGCAGGGCAATAATCGTCATGGTGCGAGTGATATGAATAATTTCCCGCTGCATTGGCGTCAATGCCTTGCGGACGTTTTTAGTGAGACTGGCGATCTTGCCGAACTCGGTGGCGCTTGCCGTGCCCGTGACCAGGGCGCGGCCGCTGCCGGTCACTACGGTGGTGCCGGCAAAGACCATGTTGCTGGCCTCAAGTTGCCTTTTGGCCTCTCCGCCCGTCAATCCCCGGCCGGCCGGGGCTGATTCGCCATTCAGGGAAGAGAGGTTCAGGTAGAGTGAATTGACTTCAATCAACACCCCGTCAGCCGCGATCTTATCGCCCTCCTCGAGCAGCATGACGTCTCCCGGCACCAGTTCCCGGGAATCGATGCTGACTATTTCTCCTTGCCGACGCACGGTGACCAGGGTTGGGATCAGCCTGAGCAGAGCCTCCATGGTCTTGTCGGCCCTGTATTCCTGCCAGAAGGTGAAGGTGGCCGTGACAATGACTGCAGCCAGAATAGCGCAGGCGAGGATGTCGTTGCCCTCGCCGGGCGCAAAGTGGTCGGCGATAAAGGCCAGCCCGGCAGCCGCCTCGAGGAGAAGAGAGAAGAACTGGCCGTACTGGCTTAAGTAGGCAAGCAGATAGTTCCTCTTTGTGGCCTTTTCAAGGACGTTGGGCCCGAACTCCTGGAGCCGCCTGCGCACCTGATCAGTTGTGAGCCCATCTTCTGTTGTCTGGAGTTGGCGCAGCAGATCTTCTTTGTTCAGTGAGAATATCTGCATGGGCTATCCATTATCCCGGCCATAGAAGGCAAGCATATTTATCGGTGTGTCATGGAACAGACGTTCGATCGGCCTTTTTTTGAACAGGCGGGAGAGCATAGATAATCGCCGGCCGCCGATGACCATCAGTTGGAAATCGTGGTGGGCAAGATGATGGAGGACCTGGTCGACCTCGTTGCGGGTAACCGCATGCTTTATGTGTAAAGAAAGACCCATGAACCTGGCAAGCTTGGTGTAATGGGCTAACTGGTCATTGAGCTTCCGGAGCAGGGCTCGGGTGTTCGGCATATCCAGAGCAGCCAGTTTTTTCGAATTAACCAGGTTGATGCTGTAAATCTCGGCTTCGGCGCCATAGGCCTTGGCAAGACCGGCAAACAGGGTGAATTTTTTCACCGATAAGCCGTCCTCCCGAATAGGCAGCACCATGTTCCGGACCACATGGGAACCATCCAAGCGGACGACCTGGACCACGACCAGATCAGCAGGCAGAGCAAGGCTTTTTTGCACACCATCGGATATCCGGAATGGGTCGCATCAACTGCAGATGAATATATTGAAATAATTCAACGTTTGACTTGTGATTTGGAGGCACTTCAGTTGATTCGTGCTGGTTTGCGGCAAAGAA
>Ga0208863_1001943_pt1 | contig 11535 bp, 12 predicted proteins | sample RifOxyD3_FD_184040 | JGI IMG/M metagenome (GOLD analysis project Ga0208863, IMG submission 184040) | Soil microbial communities from Rifle, Colorado - Rifle Oxygen_injection D3 (SPAdes) | ecosystem: Environmental > Terrestrial > Deep subsurface > Rock core/Sediment | place: Rifle, Colorado...
CCTCTCTGTCATGGTTCTGTCGGGAAACAAAACCTTAACAAAGTCGGTTAAATCCGGTGCATTTTTTTCATGCAGCTACTGGCACTTACTGGCACTTGTTGATTTTCAACTTTTTTACGAATGAACCAAAAATTTCAGGCGAGAAGGAGCGGGATATGGCCGGGAGACACTGAGTCCGCCTCGGATATCGCCTCCCTTGTAACCTTGTTGTATATGACACTTCAGACACGCTGGCTCGTCAACAAGAGGAGCCATATAGCGAAACCAGGTGGTGGCACCATCATCAAAAGATTCGCCCTGCTCCTTAACTCCCTTCTCAAAAGACTTGAGCCACCTCTCCTCCCACTCCGTTGCCTTGTTTTCGGGTCTGATCGGTTTAAGACTCGTGATGTGAAATTGGATACCCCCCACAATTTTTCCTATCATTTCCGCCATCTGCCTGGTCATGCAAACGTGGCTAATCCTTGTCAGTGTAATGCCTTTGTCTGTCGTCAACCCCCGAAGATGTTCCGGCAAATAAGGGTTCGGCGGAGTCTCGATTGTGACCGGCACATAGACCCAACCATGGAGGGCAATCCATTGATGGCTGACCAAGTTCTGCTGAAAGAGGGTTTTGGCGGTACTCATCGCCAGAGACCTTTCCTCTTGCCTGGTATTCATCTCATACCAAAAAGCAAAGCTGCCCAAGATAACAAGCCAGACGGCCATCATAAGCAGTATCAGGTTGTTTTTTTTGCCACTACCCATCAAGAATACTCCTGCTGGTGGATATATTACCGATTGGTGATTACAGCCACGGATTCAGCCTGAAAAAAAGTGTTGCCCTCAAACTGTGCGGAAACCATTCATATTATAATGCAGATTCAAAATCAAGGCACAACATTTATCGTCATAACAAGAAAAAATTGCGGCAAAATAGTAAGTTAGCACTACCAATGAGCTTGACTCTGAATAAGGAGGCGCTCTGGCAATACAGCCCACACAATAAAAAAAGGGAACCAACTAATTAGTTGATTACCTTTAGGATTTCTGGCGTCCCCAACAAGATTTGAACTCGTGTCGCCGGCGTGAAATTGCGAACCAGTGCGGATCCCACCATGTTTTACAGTAATTTGCGAACCGTCAGAGCCGTCAATAGGAGTTGAAAGCCGTCAAAAAAGCTGATTTTCCAGACCTGGCCCCACTTATTTTTTTAAAAAAAGACTCAAGACGAGTTGCCTTTTCCTGTATATTGTGGTATTTTGGTACTCAAATAAGTACCAGAAGGAGTCTTAACCATGAACACCATCCCTGCCCAGGAAATCAAGCGGCGCGGTATTGCTGCAGTGGATGACTGCATTGCCAAAGGCGATCTCCATGTGATCCGCAACAATCAGCCGCAATACGTGGTGCTTTCCGAGGCGCGCTACCAGGCGTTGCTGGAGGCAGAGGACGAGGCGTACACGGCGCGGGTGCTGACCTCGCTGGAAGACCTGCGCGCCGGCCAGGTGCAACGTGGCACCGCGGCGGAACTATTGAAAGAGCTGGGCATGGAAGGCTGAGGTATGTACACCCTCATCTGGACCTCCAGCTTCACCCGAACAGCCGAAAAATTTTTCAAGCAACACCCGGAATTGCGGGAAAAGTTCGCGGCGATTCTCGGCGATCTGGAGCGCGATCCCTTTCAGCCGCACCTTCGGTACCACCACCTTAGCGGCAAACTAAAAGGCGTGCAGGCAATCAGCATCACCTCCAGCTACCACCTTACCCTGACCCTCCTAATTTCGGACAAAGAAATTATCCTGCTTGATGTCGGTAGCCATGACGAAGTGTATCGGTAAGAGGTGTACGCGACGGTATCTGATTGCAAACGGCTATGCAAACGCAGAGGATTAAAAACAGGGGAGGCCTCTGGTTTCTTCATTAGGTATTACGGGGGCGAAGCGGCAGGGGCGAAGAAGGCTGGGAAGCAAATCAGGCGTAAACGGGTTCTTAATGATGCTCAGGTTGAAGAGATAAAGTGTCGTATTGCGACTGGTGAAGTCAAGAAGAAGGGGGCGATGGAGTTTGGGATCAGCAGGCAGACGTTATATACGGCTATAGCGGCAATGCTACGGCAAATTGCCAAAGAACTCAACACAAGAGGGTTTAACAACGAGAAGGAATAAGGAATGGACCGCCAACAGTGTACGATTAACCCTGAGACGTTTGAAGCAAAAAAACCGATCATTAAACATTAGACTTGGAAAAATAAAAATTATAATGGTTCGTTGTGCAAAATAAGAGCATTACCAATTTTAAGTGCCAACCCTCTTGTGATTTTTTGAGGTATCTCAGCATGTGCAGGATTAGAAGGTAACGGATCCTCTTCCACAGTTAGAACCTTTGGCTGATCCTGTGACTTGCCAATTTCCTGCATAGTTCCAATGTTAATTTCACCAGCGGCAATAACTTTTGCTGCTGGTGGCCTATCAAGCTCATTGTGAAATATCTTCAATAAATCAGTGATAGGAAGAACCGTGAGACGACTCACAGATATATTTTCGCCCTTAAACAAACTAGAAGAGCACCGATTTTGTTCTGGATCCCATTGGGAATCGGATATTGCACGAGCAATATTTTCACAAGGCGGGCATTCAGGTCGAGACATTAAAATTTCGACTAGACAAGAGAATACAATCGATTAGAAAATTTGCACATTTCGCTATAAGTTAACGGAATTGCCTGTTCCTCATCGAAAGATTCAATGTAGTACTCGATCCTATCAGGGAAAAATTCTATTTCAACAGAATTATTATCTTTATCTTCCCAGCCAAGTTGCAAGTTCCCTTCTGGCGTTAAAAACAAGCTTGGTTCTTGCCTGAAATCATTAAAAAAACTAATGAATGCTTCCATAACAGCAACAGAGTGCAATGATAACGGAAGCCCACGACCAACATCCCATCCACTCTTATATTGTTTGAAAAGATCAAACCTTTTTACGGCATTCAAGCCGAGCACTTGCTTTGCTTGAAAACCTAACGTTTCAGCTTCAACAAAATACAATTCATATCCTGTTGCCGAGAAGGATTTAGTTGGTGACAGCCATGTTTCCCGACCAACAACATGCAAAATGTTAGTTGAATTTTCCCAAGCATACCCACTAGGGATTTCTGCCGATGGGACTTTCCGCACATTCTCCCATACAGGGCTATCTAACTGAACTAATGCACTGTTAAAAGAACATGTCGATCCAGTACTTATCATTTGAAAGTCTCAGCAAAGTCTGATTTAACTAATGTTTTGAACGCATGCTTTTGCATCAAATGAGCCTTCTCAAGCCAACCAACCAAATCTTCAGAAGAAGACTTGGGGGCCTTTTCATCAGCAGATCTAATTAGGATATCCATGATAAAACCGGGCTTGCCATTAATAATTGCTTCCTTGACATCAACAACGACAATCCCCACAGGGGCCGTCGAGTTAATCGCAAACGAAAAATTATTATTAAGAATTTCTTTTTCCAAAGAATCTGACGCTAGAAATTTTTGTGGAATCACAAAAGCAAAATTGAATTTATTATGAAGAAAATTAGCTGATGATTCACCTTCATTCAAAAAGAAAGCATCTCGATAGCGCAACTCTATGCCGATAAGAGGCAACTTTTCAAGAGTATCAGGATGACTTTTATCAAGAACAGCTAACCCCTCAGAAAAAGCATCCTTATACGTATTCCAAGCATAACCATCATTTGTTTGATTGACAGTGAATATCCCATCTCCAATCTGGAAACACGGCCAAGTATTTGCTTCCCGACGGAATCGATGTTTCACCAAATGAGGCAAGGGAATATTTGGGTTAACAGCCTCATGAAAGTTAAATCCACGTTGCTTCGCTTCTGACTTGAATTGTCCGGGGAAGAAATTCCTTTCATCTTCTGAAAATTGAAAGGCAATTGACCCTTCACCTTCCGGGTGAAAAATCTTCCCCCATCGTAGTTCAGTAATCACCTCAATTAATGGAGCATTAGCAAGTGTTGTCATTATTCACAGCCAACCGTTATTATTAATGATTAATAACACCTTATGTCACGTCCACATTGAAGTCAAGAGTTATAGCTCCATCAAAGACCATCGCGGCCATTATCTGCGGGGGCGAATCTGTAAGAAGGGACGCAGGTGCAAAACAACCTATTCTCCTTCCCCAACTGCCCGTAAAAACTGGGGTAGCTCACAATGTCTATTTATTGCTCTCTTCATCCAATTTTTATCCTGCCAGTATCCGGCTCCATCACTTTGCCAGAACCAGTTTTATTGGGATAAGTAATGGGACGCCCATAAAATCCAGTTTATTAACATACACCGAGAAGCTTATTATCTTACCTGATTAGCACTAATCAGATTATCTTATGGATGTCCTGTCTCTAATTCTCATTAATCCTCATCCCCCACCAGTTCGGTGTCACCATGTCGGTACGGCGGAGCGCAGCAGCAGAGAACCACCAAATCGACGGTCCCGCTGTTCCGCAGCCGGTGCTCGGTTCCGGCCGAAATCACCAGGGTGTCGCCTTTTTCCACCTGGAACTTTCCCTGGCCAAGGCTTAGAATACCCTCTCCCGCAAGGATGTGGTAGATCTCGTCGCTTTCCAGGTGGCGGTGGAGCATGGTCTCCCGCCCCACCGCCACTGTTGCCTCCGCCAGGCTGAGCTTTCCTGGCCAGCCATGGCGATGGGGATGGGCCAGTTCCCTGATCAGGGAACCATCCTTGGTAGTGTACGGAATCACGGTGCTGCGGGAAATCTTCATCGCTGGCCTCCGACCGGACCGACCCAGGAACGGTGTTTACTTCCTGATTAGCGCCAATCAGGTGACATTTTGACCCTTGCTTTTGTCGGCCACCTCGGCTGAGCTTTTTTCCAGCCTGCCGCAGAGGACTTCGATATCATTCAGCCCCAGGGGAGTGTCGAAGGGGACGCTGGTGCAAAACAACCTGCCCGTCACCCGTATAAGAGTGTAATGACGAACCTCCCCACCCAATTCAAGGGTAGATGTCAAAAGAAGAATCTGAACCCCTGGGTAAGAGAATTGCCAGGCATGCAGGTTTCCGGTATGAGCAATGAAACCGTGTAGAAATTATGGCAAGCGGAACAACCATGCCGAGATGCTAACAAAAAGCAGCTTCGTAAACAAGAAAAACATCAGGAAAACGTCAGGATCAGGTGACAGGCGCTATTTTACGGCGGGGCGAGGCTGGCACTTCCGGGTATCCAATGTTCACCTGGATTGAAATAATATAGTTAATAAATTAACTAACCGCCACCTATGTCCTTCTTGATCCGATGCTGCCGACAGAGGGCAAATTTATCGCCCGCTGGCGGCTAAGGCTCAACGTAAGCCCTGAAGAGATAGAGGCGATAATAAGGACCTGAGCGATGATCCCGCATTTCGAGGAAGTGTATCGCGCCGTGCAGCGTTCCTTTCGTAGTGCCAGGCTGATGGGAGCATAGTCTTGATGCTTACTGCAAGGAAAAAGTAGAGCAGGCAGCACCATAGAAAAAAAGCCGTCAGGGGAGCCGTCAAACGAAAAAAAGGGTTACGTCAAATGACGTAACCCCTTGTAATAACTGGCGTCCCCAACGAGATTTGAACTCGTGTCGCCGGCGTGAAAGGCCGGTGTCCTGGACCGGGCTAGACGATGGGGACAAATATCCATACAGTAAATGGTGGGTCGTGCGCGACTTGAACGCGCGACTCTCTGCTTAAAAGGCAGATACTCTACCGACTGAGTTAACGACCCAACCTGTAGGAAAAAGCACTTTTACAACAGTCGGTTTTCCGTGTCAAGTATTTGCTGTTTTCTTTTTTAGGAGCCGTTACGAAATAACCTGATCATTATGACCATTTCGTTACGTCTTTATATACCATTTATTGATCTCGGCGTCCTTTTTTTACCTCATCTTTTCCTCTGCCTTGCAGATAGATAACACCCTGGGCTCATGCAATTATTGGAATTTTTCGGCAGGTGCTTTGCCGCTTAAATAGCTTGTGACGCTGGCACTGGTCTGCTATATCTTCTGCTTTGTGGTGGAATAAGATGGGGCTTCGACTTAAGGTGAAGTTTTTTTTGAGACTATTTATAATGGGTGCGCCATGGGGTTGTTAGCCAGATCGGCAAGTTTTGTCCGTTATGCGGTTGAGGGGGATCTACCCACTAATTTCTGGGAGTTCGCCGCCGAACGGATCGCCCGGCATTCTTTCCGGGATATTGATGAGAGCTATGAAGAACGCTCTGTGGGCTGGGTGTCGGTGCTCAACATGTTTGACAGCGAGTTTGCCTATGCCTCGTATGCGGCGGCGGATCATGTTGTGCTTTCCCTGCGCCTGGATGAGCGAAGGGTATCACCAAAGGTACTCAACAAGTTCTGCCTGAAAGAAGAGGAGCGGCTTAAAAAAGAACGGCAGATTCCCAAGCTGGCCCGAGCCCACCGGGTGGAGATCAAGGAAAGCGTTAAGCTGATGCTGATGAAAAGGGCGGCGCCTACCCCTGCGGTTTATGATCTATGCTGGAATCTGGCCGAGGCTACAGTCTTATTTTTTTCCACCAGCCAAAAGGCTCAGGAGCTGCTGGAAGAATTTTTCAAGGAAACCTTTGATCTCAGCTTGATGTTGCAGGTGCCGTATCTGACCGCCGAACACCTGCTCGACGCCCCTGGCCGCGAAGCCTTAGCCGATATTTCTCCCGCCATCTTCATTTGAATCTTCGAGGCATTAACTCATGGATTTAGTTGATATAATTGACGAAAAACGATTTTTGGGCCAGGAGTTTCTCACCTGGCTCTGGTTCAAAAGCGAGGAGAGAGGAGGCACCATTTTTCTCCCCGAGGCTGGCGAGGATATCCAGCTGATCTTTGAAAAGCACATGCTGCTTGAATATGGCGAGGGGGAAAATCGCGAAAAGCTGATCTGCCGTGGGCTGATGACCGAGCTGCAGGAGGCGCGCACCGGCCTGGCCATGGGCAAGAAGCTGGAACAAGCCCGGATGTTGCTGACCCGGGGGGAATATGAATGGAATCTTTCCTTCAAAGCCACCCTCATGGAGTTTCGCAATGTAAAACCGCCAAAAACCATGGGCTCTGCCGAAGAAGGCAACGATCCCGAGGCGGTTGAAGGCCGACTGCTTGAACATCTCAGTCTGCACGAGATGGTCGTCCGCACCGTGGATCAACTGTTTGGGATGTTTCTTGAGCTGCGGATCGGCTCCGGATGGGAGCAGGAACTAACCCGAATCCGCAGCTGGGTAAAAAAAGCAAAAGAAACGCACTGACCCGGCACTGCTATACTGGCGCCGGTTTTTAAGAAGGGAGCGAACACGATGGAATTTGAAACTGTCATTGGCCTTGAGATCCATGCTCAGCTCAAAACCAAGAGCAAGATTTTCTGCGGCTGTACCACCGCCTTCGGCAACCCGCCCAATACCAATACCTGCCCGGTCTGCCTCGGCATGCCCGGCGTGCTGCCGGTACTGAACAAAAAGGTGGTGGAGTTTGCCATGAAGATGGCCCTGGCCACCAACTGTATTATTGGCCCTCGGAACCAGTTTGCCCGCAAAAACTATTTCTACCCCGACCTGCCCAAGGGCTATCAAATCTCCCAGTTCGACCTGCCCATTGCCGAGCATGGCTGGGTGGAAATCGAGGTGGGCGGCAAGACCAGAAGGATCGGCCTCACCCGCATCCACATGGAGGAAGATGCAGGCAAGCTAATCCACGACGAACGCGAACCGGTAAGCTATGTGGATCTCAACCGCACCGGGGTGCCGCTTATCGAGATTGTCAGTGAGCCAGACATCCGCTCCCCAGAAGAAGCCGCGGCTTACCTGAAAAAACTGCATGCCATCCTGCGCTATCTCGACATCTGTGACGGCAACATGCAGGAGGGCAGCTTTCGCTGTGACGCCAATATCTCGCTCAGACCAATGGGTCGGCAGAAATTGGGCACCCGCACCGAACTCAAAAACATGAATTCCTTCAAAAACGTGCAGAAGGCCCTGGAATTCGAGGTGCGCCGCCAGCGCGACCTGTTGCTGGACGGCGGCAAAGTTATCCAGGAAACCCTGCTCTGGGACGCGGAGCGCAACATGACCAACTCCATGCGTTCCAAAGAGGAAGCCCACGATTATCGCTACTTCCCCGATCCAGACCTGGTGCCGGTGGTAATCAGCGAGACCTGGATCGAAGAGATCCGCGCGACTCTGCCCGAGCTGCCTGACCAGCGTAAAAACCGCTTCTGCGAACAACTTGGTCTGACGGACTATGATGCCTCGGTGCTCACCTCCTCAAAGGAGCTGGCCGACTATTTTGAAGCGGCTTATGCTGGGTATCCAAACGGCAAAAAGCTCGGCAACTGGTTGATGACCGAGTTGATGCGGCTGATGAAGGGCGAAGAGGCAATGGACATCAGCCAGTGCCCGGTCGCTCCAGAAAATCTGGCCAAGTTGTTGACCATGATCGACACCGGCACCATCAGCGGCAAGATCGCCAAGGCCGTATTCGAGGAGATGATGCTTTCCGGCAAAGACCCGGAAACCGTGGTTAAAGAAAAAGGCCTGGTGCAGATGAGCGACCAGGATGAAATTATGGCTATTGTCCAGAAGATCATTGCCGCCAACCCCGAGCAGGCCCAGCAGTTTAAGGAAGGCAAGACCAAGGTCATGGGATTTTTCGTAGGCCAACTCATGAAGCAGACCGGGGGCAAAGCCAATCCCCAAATGGCCAACGAGCTGTTTGTTAAAGCACTGACGGAGTAGGGAAATTATTAAACCTATGAATGTGGGAGTTATAGGAATTATAAGTCCCATAACTCCTATAACTCCCCTTAGCCTTTACCAAAAACATGGATAAAATCGACTGGCAGAAAAAAGGTAAAGATCACCGGCAGCGGCTGCGGGACAGGTTTCTGACCCAGGGTCTTGACAACTTCACCGACACCGAGGTGCTGGAGTTGCTTATCACCATGGGCACCCCGCGCAAGGACTGCAAGGAGCCTGCCCGTTTCCTGCTCAAGCAGTTCGGCAATCTGGCCCGGGCTCTGGATGCAAGCCAGGCCGAGCTTGAACTGGTTGACGGCATCGGACCAAAAAACGCCTTTGCCCTGCGCTTTATCCAAGGGGTGGCCCGACGCTACCTACAGCAAAGGCTGGTGACTAAGGAATATCTCCGCTCCTCCCGCGAGGTAGGTGAATTTCTGGTACACAGCATGCGCGGCCTCAAGCGCGAGGTGCTGACCGCGGTTTTCCTCGATGCCTCCCTGGCTATTATCACTACCCAGGTGGTGGCTGAAGGAACCCTGGCCAGCAACACCGTACATCCCCGTGAATTGATCAAGATGGCCCTGGAGTATCATGCCGCCTCGCTGGTCATCGCCCACAACCACCCCTCCGGCAGCCTGACTCCCTCACCGGAGGACACCAGACTCACCCGCCATCTTTTTATCGCCCTGGCCTTTGCCGAGATTCAGCTGCTCGATCATCTCATCATTGGAGATGCTGAGCAGCCTTTCAGCTTCGCCGACCATGGCCTGCTGGAGGATATCCGTCGCCAGAGCCGGGCGCTTATTGCCGGAGATTGATGGTGCCAGACTCCGCCCTGACCCCCAACAGCGGCGAAGAGCCGCCCGGTCTCTATCTCCACATCCCCTTCTGCAAAAGCCGGTGCGCTTACTGTTCCTTCAACTCCTTTGCCTGTCAGTCTCCGCCGGCTGCATATCTGGCCGCCCTGTCCAGCCAGATCCGTTATTGGGCCGGGCAGCCATGGTGCCAGAAACGAACCTTCACTACCCTCTTTATTGGCGGCGGCACTCCGACCATCTATGCCGGCAGTGAGTTGGCCGCTTTGGTTCGTCTGTGCTTAGAATCGTTTAACTTTGTCGTAGAACCGGAAATCACGGTGGAGGCCAACCCCAACACCGTCACGGTTCAGGCTTTGACCTCCTTACGCCGAGCCGGGGTCAACCGCTTAAGTCTGGGGGTGCAGGCTTTTTCTGACCGACTGCTGGCTGGGCTTGGCCGAAGCCATACGCTGGCCGAGGCAGAGGCCGCTATCAGAGCTGCCAGGCAGGCCGGCTTTACCAATCTCAATCTGGATCTGATGTTTGGCCTGCCAGGCCAGAGCGCGGCTGACTGGCAGGAGAGTCTGACCCAAGCACTTACCCAGGCGCCGGAACATCTGGCCTGCTATGAGCTGACCATCGAAGAGGGCACTCCCTTTGCCAGAATGGTGGACAAAGGTGAAATCACCCTGCCAGGCGAGGAAGAATCTCTGAGCATGGCCGAAACGACTCATGATCTTCTGGCCCAGGCCGGATTGAAGCGTTATGAGATCTCCAATTACGCCGTTCCTGGCCGTCAATGTCAGCACAACCTCAACTACTGGCGAAACGGCGCCTATCTTGGCCTGGGGGCCGGGGCGGTCTCCTGCCTGTCCGGATGCAGGTTCAGCTCGGTGTCAAAACCAGAGGTCTTCACCGAACTGGCCCAAAAGGGGAAATCCCCGCTGATCGAGGCCGAATGTCTGCCACTGGCAGCCAGATTCCGGGAGAGCGTGGTCATGGGGCTAAGACTGCTTGACGGGGTTTCTTTTATCCGGCTCCAGCAACAGTTTGCTTTGACGCCGCCTGAGTATTATGGGAAGATACTGGAGGATTTGTTGCAGCAAGGGCTGGTTGAGGTTAGTAAAAACAGACTGCGCCTAACCAAGACAGGCCTGCCTGTGGCCAATCAGGTGCTATCTCAACTTGTTTGAACGAAGGTTTATTAGAGTGGTAAAAAGCGGTGGGTGAGAATGGCAAAAGAGAAGACATCATATGTATGCAGCGCCTGTAGCGGAGTGTTCAGTAAATGGGCCGGACAGTGCGAGGGCTGCGGCACCTGGGATACCCTGAATGAGCACCAGCCAGCCTCAGGGCCAGCGAGCCGTTTCCAGGGTTATGCCGGAAGTCTGGCTCAGGTACAGACCATGGCTGAGGTGGGCAAAGATGAGCTGGTTCGTTTTTCCACCGGCATGGGTGAGCTGGACCGGGTTCTCGGTGGCGGCCTGGTGCCGGGCTCAGTGGTGCTGATCGGCGGCGATCCTGGAGTGGGCAAGAGCACCGGTCTGCTTCAGGTCTGTTGCAACTTAAGCCTTACCCGCAAATGCCTCTATGTGACTGGTGAAGAGTCGCTCCAACAGATAGCCATGCGGGCCAGGCGACTTGACCTGCCGGATCAGACCCTGCTCCTGCTGGCGGAAACCAGGGTCGAGGAGATCTGCGCCACGGCGCTTAAGGAACGGCCAGAGGTCATGGTGATCGATTCCATCCAGACCATGCAGGTGGCGGATAGTCAGTCCGCGCCGGGCAGCGTCAGTCAGGTACGGGAATCCGCCGCTCTGCTCACCCAGTTTGCCAAGCAGACCGGGGTTGCCATCTTCCTGGTGGGCCATGTCACCAAGAGCGGCGATCTGGCCGGGCCCAGGGTGCTGGAGCATATTATCGATGTGGTTTGCTATATCGAAGGCAGCGGAGACAGTCGTTTCCGGGTGAT
>Ga0208863_1001946_pt1 | contig 11526 bp, 16 predicted proteins | sample RifOxyD3_FD_184040 | JGI IMG/M metagenome (GOLD analysis project Ga0208863, IMG submission 184040) | Soil microbial communities from Rifle, Colorado - Rifle Oxygen_injection D3 (SPAdes) | ecosystem: Environmental > Terrestrial > Deep subsurface > Rock core/Sediment | place: Rifle, Colorado...
TCTTAATTGTGTTACTACTTTTACATTTTGGACACTTTTTTTATATAGCATAGTAAATGTTACTTAATACTTTGCTATATTACGCCTTTTCTTTGAGTTTTTAAACCCCCAAAATGTCCATTAACCCTAAATTTTCAAAAATAAAATTGTATTCATCTTGTATTATCAATTTCCTTTTCATTGATTTCTGATTCCAATCTAGACACTCATATAAAGATCCAATAGAGTATCTATAAAATTTAATTTTATCTTTTTTGTTATATCTATCAAAGCCTTCTGCTATGTTGGCTGAAATTGAATCCATGGCTCTTGCAAATTGTGAACCAATGCTATTTTTTGTAAAATAGTCCCATTTTGTTACAATTTCCCAAATATAATTGCTAAGTCTATAAGACAATACATAGCAATCAATATCTTTTAAATTTAAAAACTTTTTTTCCATAAAAAACACTGTTAAAAATGTCAATGGAACAATGGGGCAGTGGGGCAATATTGTAACTGTGTAATAACAAAAACCAACTATTTCTAGTTGATTTCTTTATAATTTATTTTTTTCTGTTCTTACTATTCAACCCCTCTACGAGTTCTTCTAAATAGTCATTTTGTACTTGTTGAATTTCCATCATTCTTTTGTTTTGATTGACTATTAGATGGTCTATTTTTTCATTTAATATTTTTATTTCCAATTCAGCTTTTAGATTTACTTTGTAATCGTGTTCACTTCTTTGTCTGTCTTTTTGTTCTTGTCTATTTTGACTCATCATGATTATGGGTGCTTGTATGGCTGCTAGACAGGACAAGACAAGGTTTAGAAGTATAAAAGGGTATGGATCATAACCACTGTTTTTTAAAAAAATAATGTTTAGAATCATCCAAAGAGCCATGAAGGAAAAAAAAGTAATAATGAATCCCCAACTCCCACCAAAAGAAGCAACATGATCAGCGACTTTTTGTCCAATAGTTAATTTGTCATCAATTTCATCTTCAATATTTTCTGAAAGTATTTTGTTGTGAGAAATAGCATCTACCACATCTTTTTCTATTTTGTCATATTCACCAGCTTCTTCATTTACTAGAAATAAAAAGTATAAACGACGATATTTGTTTAATTCCGTAAGTGAAATATGGTGTGAGCTTTTTATTTTTGGAAAATATTTTTTTATGATTTTAACAATACCTGGTTGTATATCTTTTATTAATATACTTTCATCTTCCTTAAGTTTTTCTTGTGAAATAAAACTAATTATTTTTTTCATACTTTGACAGGCGGTTTATAAATATTTACTTTTATAGTATAGAATAATTTTGATTAAAAGTCTATAGAAATTTTGTGACCACTGTCTTATTGTCCTACTGTTTTATTGTGGTTTTTACTATGACAATATGGCAATGGGACAGTGGGACGATAAAACAATCAAAGATTAATTTTTTCGTTGTTTATATCTCAACTGTTTTAATTATTTAATCAAGTAATGAAACATCAACCAAAAATGACAAAAACTACCAAGCATTACAAAGAGATGAAATATTTCGTGCATGCCCCACCAACGATTTCTTTTTACATAATTTTCTAAAGCAAAAAAGATAGTTCCTAGACTATAAGCTAAGCCACCGGCAATGAGCCATAATACGGCGGTTAAACCAAGCCAGTTGATGAGAGGCACAATGGCAATTGTGATGAACCAACCTATGGCAAGATAAATTATTGTGGAAAGCCAGCCAGGTATTTTTATTTCAACTATTTTGATTATAATTCCTAAAATTGCTAATCCCCAAATAATTCCAAATATACTCCAGCCCAGAGCTTTATTTGGCATACTAATACATACTGGAGTATATGTACCAGCAATTAGTACAAAGATCATAGCATGATCTATTTTTTGCAAAGTTTTTTTTACTTTATGTTCTTTGGCAAAGATGTGATAAATGAAGCTGGCAGAGTAGGCGAGAATAAGACTGCTACCAAAAATGCTTAAACCTATTACTTCCACGTTTTTATCTTTCAAAGCTGCAAAAACCACCATTAATACCAAACCTACAATGGAAAGTAAAAGCCCTAAAAAATGAGTTAGGGCGCTGAGTGGTTCGTTGTCTTTGGAGAATAACATATTTATTTTTTCATAACTATATTTATTCTAGCATCTTCACATTTTTTTGTCCCAACTTTCACAAATCCCAAAGATTTGTAAAAATTTTGAACGAATTTGTTGCTATCAATTGAATTGGTTGAAATGGAATACTTTAATTTGCCTTTCAGATAGAAAAACTTTTTGTTATATTCAAAAAAAATTTTCATAAGTTCACGTGCTATGCCTTTTTTACGATAATTGTTATGCACGGACAATAAAGTTATATTTAATAGATTTTCATTATAAATTTTGTTTGCTATTTCAGGTTCTCTTTCGTAAGCTACTAAAACAGCAATTGGTTTCTCTTTGTCAAAAACGAGCAAACTGTGTTTGAACTTTTTGTGTAATATTTTACCATCTTTTTCTTCGTCCATTATATTGAAGTGACCTTTTTTAGAAAAAGGTACTTCGTTGGCTAGAGCAGATATTTCTTTAGAATATTTTAGAGCTATTTTTTTGTCTAAAGTATAAACTGGAAAATTATTTATTTTGGCAATTTCTTGCATATTATCTTACGATTTGTCCAAGACTATCCGTAATATCTCCAGTTTCCAAATTTACATCATACCAATTGAAAGTAACATTTCTTTCTGTTAGGCTTTCAAAAGCGTGAATAGAGTAAAAATCGCCAGTTATACTATCAACAGCGATTATCGCTTGTCCACCTGTAATTGGGGAAGTACCATCAGCATTGGAAAATTGTTTTAGCCAATTTTTTACTTCTGATAAATTTTTTACTAGATCAATAGCCTTTTGTGATTCATTAGTATTTGTCTGTGTGTTGTCTGCAATAGCTTCTTGGCAGCCAGATAAGAACTCTAAAGAATAAGCTAAGCAAGCATCTTCTGAGGTTATATTATTTTCTTTTGCCCATTCATAACCTTCTTGTTGGGCTAGACAATTTTCAGTATCACTACATTCATGTCCATAAAAATCTCCTGTATAAGAAGCATCTTTTAAAACAAAATCTTTACAGCCTTGTTTGGAATCTTCATCTATAAATTGTTTTTCGCATTCATAAAGTAAGTCAGTATCTTTTTCCTGGCTCATTTCATAGGCTGTTTCATAAGCGCTTTTTTGTTCTTGGCTTATTTTGTTATTTGGCAAAGAACATCCTGCTAGAGTAGTTGTAAATAAGATAGCTAAGATAACTTTGAAAGTATTTTTGCTCATATTTTTTGGTGATAGAAATTCTTTATAAAATATTTTTTGATAATGCTTCAACTATTTTGTCCAAATTGTCAGTTTTAATACTAGAAATATTAATTCTACCGTTTTTTGGTATATAGATAGCGTGGTTTTTTTTGAGATTTTCAGTATTCAATTGTGGTAGCAGTGAAAATAGACCTTTTTGATTAGCTATTTCATTGAAACTAGTAATATTGTGTAAGTTTAGTTTGTAAACTAGTTGTTGACGCATTTCAACTAGTTTGTTTCTGATTATTTTTAATTCTTGTTGCCACTTTTCTAATAATATCTTATCACTTAAAACTAATGTTGCCAAGTCACTAGCGTAACGTGAAGTATTAGAGATTGTAACGCGAATTATTTTTTCTAAGTTACTATCAATTTTGTCTTTATCATTTTTTATATTTAATAAAGTCAAAACGCCTAGTCTTTGTCCATAAAGACTCATATTTTTTGAAAAAGAAAAAGCTAAAGCGAAAATTATACCTGATTCATATATTCTTTTTACTAGTTCCAAATCTTGTTCGATAGTTTCATTTACCAGACCAACATAAGCAGCGTCAATAAAAAATATTAAATTTTTCTTTTTGGCAATTTCTAGTAATTTATTTATTTCAGAAGAATTCAAATCAACACCTGTTGGATTATGTCCACAAGCATCAAGAGATAACAAAGAGTTATCTTCTATATTCTCTATTGATTTTAAGAAATTTTTATTTAATTTTTTACTTTCAAAATCATAATAATCAAGAGTTGCGACTTCTAGTCCGGCTTCTTCAAATATACCTGTATGATTTGACCAAGTAGGGTTTGGAAAGTATATTTTTTTTATTCCCATTTTTTGGAATAATTTGCCTGCTAAAAAATTGGCGTGTGTACCACCAACTGTTTGTACGGAAGTTATATTTTCTTTTTCAGCAAATTTTAAGAAAAAATCTTCAAAATTTTTTTTGAAAACAAGATCACCTTCTATAGGTAGATAATTGTCATTTTTAGCTATTATTATATTTTGTAGACTCTTGAAAGAATAGGTTTTTCTGGCATTATCTGTGATAACTCCAATACCTAGATCTATCTTGTTTGGATTAGAATCTCTTTCAAATTCACTCTTTAGAGCAAAAATAGGGTCTTTTTCTATATAAGACAAATTAGCAAATATCATAAAATTTAGTGTAATATTGTTTGCTAATATTAGCATATCTTTAGTACAAAAACAACCTGACTTTTTCCACTTGACTTAAGTGGCTAAACTGGCTAAAATAGAGATATAATAAATTTATAAATAAAACCATTATGTCAGCTAATCTAGATAGACTAATAAAATTAGCCAAAAGAAGTGGCAGTACTCTCATTATTCATGATGAGAAAAAAGGTGATATGGTGATGATGGATTTGGATTCTTATGAAATGATGCTTGATATGCAACATGATTTCGAAGATTGTAGTTTTGGAAATGAAGATTTGTATGAAATGTCAGAAAAAGAAATGTTAGATAAAATAAACAGAGATATCGGTATTTGGCGTTCATATCGTGAAGAAGAGAATCGCGATTGGAATGGTGAATTACTAGAAGAAGATTTGGTTAATAATCCTCCTCTAGATCCTTTTGAAGAAGATTATATGCATGATCCTGAGTGGCACAAGGCTGGTGACATTTTGACCAACAGACATAGTAGTTTGGCCCCAAATTTTGTTGATAAACAAATACCTGATTATTTTGTACCAGATTTACCAAATTTTGATGAGGAGTTAGATGAAGAAGAAGATAAGATGCTTGGTGTAGATGATAGTGATGATAACTTGGTTTATAATACTTTAGGTCAGGAAGCTTTTGAAAGAAAAAACAAAGTCCCTTTTATGAAGCATGAGGAAGGTGAAGTAAATAAAGAAGATTTGGATAGTGAGCCTGTATTTTTTGAAGAACCAGTGTAATCATAAAAGCACTTCAACACTTGAACATTTAAACATAAAAACAGTCTCGATTTTGTCGGGACTGTTTTTTTGTAGCTTAAATATTTTGTAAAATTTGTTATAAAGTTTTTATCATAAACTTTGTAAACAGTTCATCACTCTGAGCTTTTTGATCTTCTTTGGCTACCTTTACCCAGATATCTATTTTTGTGTCGCCTACGAAAGTTGTGTATTCATAGACCGAACCATTTGGATCAAACGTGAAACTTACTAAGAAACTTTGACCATTGAATTGTTGTAGTTTGAATTCTTTGGTCTTACCGTCAGGATAAGTTTGTGTGTAATCTTTTTTAGCTAGTAGTGCTTGTTTTTCTCCTGTGTATCTCTCTACGGTTGGATAATCACCCATGAAACATGGTATATTTGACAGACAACTTTCATTGAATTTTTTTATTGAATCTTCGGAAAAGAATTGTACTTCAGTCAATGCTAGTGTTGAGGTACTGTTAGTATTTGAGAAGTCATATGAGCTGTAGCTTCCTCTTCTATTTTTTTCAGTACTTTTGGTTATATTATAACTGTCTGGGAAGGATAAGGTTACCTTTGGAATGTCTAGAGTGATTGACTTGTGAGGTGTTGTTATTGCTGTATTTTTTTGAGCAGTTTCTTGTGTTTGTTGTAAGCTGGCAGTTAATTCAACTTTCTCTTGTTGTAGTTTGGCAACATCATTTTTGAGAGAGGCAATTTGAGTTTGCATACTTTTAGTTATCTCTTTGGTTGACATGCTTTGTAAGAAATAAAGTGTTCCTGATCCTGCTACACTAAACAAAAGTATAACTAAAATTATCCAAATATAAATTGGTGTGTGTGGTTTATTTCCTACTGTAGTAAAATTTGTTTGTTCGTTCATATTTTTTTAGTTATTAAATAGCTTGTTTAGATTATACCATAAAATTAATAAACAAAAAAGCAACTTTTTAGTTGCTTTTATTTTTTTTATTAAATATCGCCATGGACAAAAAATTATGGAATTTTCCAGCGAAGTATACTTCTTCTTTCATAAAACCTTCAATTTCAAATCCAAAAGATTTATATAGATTAATAGCGGTTTTGTTTTCTTCAAAAACACCAAGATTGATTTTGTTTAGTTTTAATTTTTCAAAAGCAAAATCTACAATCCAATTTAGAGCTTTCTTGCCAAATCCTTGTCCTCGATATGAATCTTCTCCAATGGCAATAAATAAATCTGCATTTCTATTATTTTTACTAATGTTAGATAGACCTACAATTCCAATAGGTGTTTCATCGTCACATATTGTAAAGAATTTTTTCGTTTTATCTTTTTCATAATTTTTGAACCATTCTTTTTGTTTTTGAAGGTTGGTTCTTTTACCTGGTTCATCTCCAATTAATTTGTTTACTTTTGGATTGTTTAGCCATTTTACACGAAGAGGCATATCTTTTTTGGTGTGTTCTCTGATTTTTAGCATAAGTAAATCAAAATAAATTAAGTAAATTATCTAATAATCTCTGATTTGAAAAATCTTTCTTGAAATTCAGTTAAAGCTTTTATTTGGTCATCGTTATAATTTAGACCTGTGGGAACGATTATAAGTTTGTCATCATGGTCATTTGTTCTGTGAATTATTGCAATACAATCACCTTCAAACTCATTAATTGGATCAAATACACCAAGTATATAAGCATCGATTTCTTCTCCATCAGGAGACATAGTGTTTGGAATAAATCCATAATTTAAACAATAAACAAAATCGTGTTTTGGATGTTTTGTACCCAATGGTCTGTCTATTTTAACTTTTATTGTTTTCCCTAAATATTTTGTTGCGTAATTCATATTGGTTGTTTTTCAAATATTTATTCGTTATTTGATTTTTTTTAATTAAAAAGTAAGATACTGCCAATAAAACAATTATTGATGTTAGAATAATAAAAATAGGATCTTTTAGGGAAACTCCACTACCAATGTATGCAAGTGTTAATGTTGGAATGATATGAGCTGTAAGTATCAAGAAAAAAAATGTTTTTGTTTTCATTGTGGAAATTCCAGCCAAGTAGGAGAGAGTATCATTAATAGTAAACCCAATAAAAATAAGAAACGCATGTTGATTGAATATTTTGTTGTACTGGATCATGTCCTCTGACTTTGTAAATTTAGAAATGGCTTTTTTGCCTAAGAATCTACCGATTGAAAAGGTTATTATTGTTCCAATACTTTTAGAAATCCAGTTTAAAATAAAACCAACCCACGGACCAAAAACAAAGCCTCCAACAATACCAAATATTCCATGATTGAGTGGTGTAAATATGACTGGTATAATTGATAATCCTACGAAAATAATAGGTGACCACCATCCGAAATTTTTGATAAACTGGCTAACTTGCTGTTGATTTGAAAAAAATGTATTTGGAAACAAAAAACCTAAGGCTGGAATCAGAAAGCCTATTGCAAATGTTAGAATTGTAAACCAATTTAATTTGGATATTTTTTTCATAAGAAAATCAAAATAAATTAAGTTTAAAAAAACTTTGTTAAAATCAAACCTTTTCTTCCTAAATAGTGTTTTTCGTGTACTCCACAAATTTCATATCCCATTTTTTTATAAAACTTTGCTGCTTCCCAGTCTTCATCAGTTTCAGTCCATATTTTTGTACATTTGTTTTCTTTCGCGAAATTTTCTGCAAATAATAAAAGATTTTTTCCTATACCTTTGGCTCTATGATTATGATTGACAACTAATCCTTCAAGAAAGGCGACATTAGCTTCGATGACTAAATCTAATACCCCTAAAATTTCATTTTTATCTTTCGCCATAAACTTATAACTCTTTTTTTCAAAATTACGAGCTTTACCATAATGTTCAATATCAGAAATCAACCATTCTTCATCTTGGAATTTTTTGAGTTTAGGAGACACCTTTTTTACTTTTTGGATGTTCATAGCTTTAGGTTTGTTGGTGTATAAAAAGTTTTATTTTAGCTAATGTTTCTATATTGGTGAATGAAGTGTAGTGTTGTGAAGAACTGATGAAAGAATTTAAAAAATGATTTACCAAAGTTGAATTTTGTTAATTACAATTTTCTCCATTCTGGGGCTATATGTTTTTTGGTTTTTAAAGGTATTGCTACAATTTCCATTTTATCTGTATCAAGACATAAAACGCCGTTTGCAAAACTGCCATTTACGACACTTGGACCATGAAGCCACGTTGGTTCATTAGTGATCTTGACTTTTTTATTGAAAGGAATTGCACGGACTTCTTTTTCTGTAAAAATCATCATACCTTCTTTATGATCGTGTCCAGAAATGCTCAATGAACAACTATTTTTTTTCATAAATGCAAAATGCTTTTTTACATCTTTTGTTGTTTTTGGTTCGAATGTTGTTGTTCCTGTTAAATCTGGAAAAGCATAATGAGAAAAAATAATTTTTTTATCACCATATTTTTTTACAACGTACTCAGGAAGCTTTATAATAAATTTTTTATCTTCTTTAGTAAGCAAAGCTGGTAACTCGTTGTATTCATAAAGGTATACTTTACCTTTTGCAAGTTTTTGTCTTGTTTGATAGTCAAGTGAATACCAGTTTGCAGGGTATATAAAACCTGTTTTATATTTAGGTAGCTTTTTGATTGAAAATAAGTCGTGATTGCCTACGACAGTAAGTTCACATTTTTCTTTTAGCAACTCAATAACTTCATGGGCATTTCTGGACCATAGAAAACCATAGTAGGGAACACTATAGCCAGTGAAGTCCCCGAGACAAACAATTTTATTACATTTTTCTTTTTCTAAAATTGTGAATGCTTCTTTAAGACGTTTTATGTCTTCGTGAATGTCTGATATAAAACCTATTTTCATATTATTGATAAATTATTTTATATTAAATACTTTTTGGATGTTCATAGTTGCACTCATATTTTTTTATATTATTTGTTTTTTTTTGGTTATTCTTGCATTAGTCGAAATAACCTTTTTACAAATTCAAGATCAATAGGCTTTCCTTCATCAAAGTATTCGCCGGCTAATTCAGTATTTATCCATGATCCCATAATATAAACATCACGTGAATGTGTTGATTCTAGTTGTTGCTCCCTATGGAATTGGGCTTGTCGAATATACGCGTCAATATAATTTGTTATAGCTTCTTTTGTAAAATTATAAAACGGTTCTTGTTCTTCGCAATACATATTGAACACGTTTTTATATTCATCGGTTTGCTTTGCAGACTCAATTAATTCAGAAAAATATTTTGTTTGTAGTTGTTGATGACTCAATTCGTGAAATGAATCTATTATCAAATTTTCAGCGGCTGCTTGTATTACATCGGGATTTATAGTATCAATACTCGGCACATAAAGAGTGACTTCGCCAAGCTGTTTTTCTGAGGGTATAGCAAGATTTTCTTTTTCTTGAGGGTGAGGTGCTAATTTCAAAGCGAAGCGTTTAGTTTGGAATTCTGTGCCATAGAATTTTTCAAGGCTTTTACGGATTTGACTAATAGTTGCATGATTTTGTTCGATGAATTCTTTTAATAAATCTGACCATTGTTCTAGATCATCTTTTCTGTCTTCTCGTATTTGTTCGATTAATTTTTGTAATTGTTCTTTTGCGATTCTTTCAATTTCTACGGTTTCTTTGCCTTGTTCAAGAGCTTTATGAACTTGTGTAGTGAGTGAATCATAGTCAAATCCATATATCTTTGAGATTTCTTTTCTCATTTGTGTGTATTGTCCTTGTTCTCTATTAGTACGCAAATCATCAAGCATAACTTCTTGGATAGCTTCTTCAACTATTGGCCGCGTTTCAAAAAGTTCAAGAAACATTCGTCTTTCTTGGGTTTTTTTTTGATCAGCTTGTTCTGGTTTAATAGCTTCTTGTGTAGGCTCTAAAACACATTCTAATTTTTTTGGAGTTGATCCATCTTCTCTCATATAGTTGTGTTGGTTAATAATTTTATAAAAAGTATTTTGTAGCAAAATGGGACTAATAAAATAATTACTAAATATATAGCAATAAAACTCTAAAAAACTAATTACATTATACCTAATGATATTTTTTTCAGCAAACTAATTTTCTTAAAATATATTTTCGTTGGAAACAAGAATGTGTGAAATAATCTAAATAAGCTCAAAAATCTTGAAAGCGATAAATATCTGAGCAATATCTGCAAAAATGTGCACATACCAACAAGAAAACAGGTCTTGATATTTTTTGAAGATATAATTCATGATAAGAGCGTAGAAGGTAAGTCCAAATGTGACTAGTAAAAAGAATCCCAAATTGAACCAATTGTAATAAAACATGACATGATGAAAGGAAAATGCAATGCCAGTAATAAAATAGGCTTGCCAAGGTTTGAGGATCTTGTCTAGTTTGGCAAAGAGAAATCCTCGCCAAAAGTATTCTTCGAGAAGCGAATTGAAAATGATGATGTATAGACCAATAAAAATAAGATTTGTTAGGTTGATATTTATTAGACTGTTTAGTTTACTGGTAATAGTACTGATATCTAGAAAATTTTTGAAAACAAAAAAACTAGTCAGATAAATTCCTGACAAAAAAATACCTAATAGAGTCAGTCTCCAAATATTTTTTTTGAAAGTAGCAAAAGAAAAATTTTGGAATAGTGCTTGTTTCAAAGATTTCTTTTCACTCCACATCGCAAAGATAATAGGGGAGAGGAAGACCAATTTGTAGAGAGAAGAGAAAAAATAATTGTTTGGTAGTATTTGTCTACTTAAGATAATTAGTAGAGGTGGAAAAATAATTAGGCTTAGTAAGATTATTATTTTATTTTTTTGGTTCATACATTTTTTATCTGTTCAAATATTTTTTTATAATCTATTTTTTCAAAGTTAGTAGAATCAAAGTCAATTAATTTACCTCCAATATTCAAGGGATCAATTTTACCTTTGAGTAGTATCTCTTCATATTCTTCATAATTTAAGTGATCTACATGTCCAGGATGTCTTTTACCATATTCTGAGCGTTGTTTGAATCTCTCAAATAAAATTTTACCATCGCATTTACAATTTATTTGAATAGGATAAAAGTCAAACTGTTTTTTTAATTTCGAAAATTTTGGTGTATCAAGTTTATCACTTAGAGGGGATTCTATTATAAAGGGTTTGTTTGTTTTCAATATTTTACTGTAAGAAAGTAAAGGGTTGTTTACAATTCATTAGGATAAAAGTAGTTAATAAGTTGTTCCATAGGAGTAAGATTATTAAGAGATTTGTGAGGTTTGACAGTATTATACCAATTAACAAATCTAATA
>Ga0208863_1001947_pt1 | contig 11525 bp, 11 predicted proteins | sample RifOxyD3_FD_184040 | JGI IMG/M metagenome (GOLD analysis project Ga0208863, IMG submission 184040) | Soil microbial communities from Rifle, Colorado - Rifle Oxygen_injection D3 (SPAdes) | ecosystem: Environmental > Terrestrial > Deep subsurface > Rock core/Sediment | place: Rifle, Colorado...
CGATGCGCGGCGCGGGGCTCATCATGACAAGCCTCCGTCGTCCATGCGGGTGCGCGTGAGGGCCAGAACCATGCCCATGCCTAGCCCCAGCCCCAACATGGAGGAGCCACCGTAGGAAATGAACGGCAGGGTCATGCCCTTGGTCGGCATGAGGTGAAGGGTGGATGCCATGTTGATGATGGCTTGCAGAGCGAACTGCACCAGGAGCCCGCACGCCGCCAGCATCACGAACATGTTGCTTTCGTGGAACAGCCGGGCAAAGCCGCGCAGCATGATGAAGGCGAACAAGGCCACGAGGCCCAAGCAGAGGAACACCCCGAACTCCTCCCCCGCCACAGCGAAGACGAAATCGGTATGAGCATCGGGTAAGTCCAGCTTGACACTGCCTTCGCCGGGACCGGTGCCGGTCAGCCCGCCATTGTGAAAGGCTTCCATGGCTTTGCGCACTTGGTAGCTGTCGCCGGAAGAGGGGTCGAGGAAGCGGTCAACGCGAGAAGCGACATGATCGAAGGTGAAATAGGCCACGACCAGCAGCGCCAATCCCGCAACGCCCAAGATAAAGACGAACGCCATGGGCAGCCCGGCCAAGAAGAACTGCACCCCCCACACCACCGTGACGACAAAGGTCATGCCCACGTCCGGCTGGAGCAGCAGCAAGGCCACCACCAGGAGGAAAAGGCCGATGGCGATGTGGTTGCCAGGAAAGCCCTGTTGGCGGCGATGCTCGGCAAACATCCAGGCGGCGACTACGGCGAAGGTTGGCTTGATGAACTCAGAGGGCTGGAGAGAGAAGCCCCCAACCATGAGCCAGCGGGTCGCCCCCTTGACCTCCGGGCCGAAGAACAGGGTCAACACCATCAAAACAGCCGAGGCGATGAAACCGACCACGGCCAGACGGCGCACGCTCACGGGCTTGATAAGCGAGACGGCGAGGATGATCAGCAAGGTCAGCGGTGCGAAGGCCATCTGGCGATGAACGAAGTGCAGACTGCCCGCCCCGATGCGCTCGGCCACCGAGGGACTGGCCGATAGGGTCAGCCAGATGCCAATACCCATCAGCAGCATGACCGCGCCCAGGGTCAACCGGTCCACGGTCCACCACCAGCGGCCCAGGATTGAGGTGTCGGTGCGGGCGAAGGAAATCCCGGTCACTTCAACTCACCTTTCATCAAATCACGCACCAGATCGCGGAACACATCGCCCCGGTGCTCGAAGCTCTTGAACTGGTCCCAGGACGCGCACGCCGGGGACAACAACACCACCGCACCACGATCCCCAGCGGCCATCTTGGCGGCTTGCGCAACGGCGGTCGCTAAATCGCCGCTCATGGTGAAGCTGGCCTTGCCGGTCAGGGTTTGGGCAAAGGCAGGTGCCGCCTCGCCGATCAAAAAGGCATGGGCGATGCGCGGGAAATAGGGTTCCAGCGGCACAATTCCGCCTTCCTTGGCCTGTCCCCCGGCGATCCAGTAAATGCGCTCGTAGCAGGTCAGGGCCTTTTCGGCGGCGTCGGCGTTGGTGGCCTTGCTGTCGTTGACGAAGGAAACCCCGCGAATGCTGGCGACGAACTCCTGGCGGTGCGGCAAACCGGGGAAGCTTTCAATGGCCGAGGTGATGGCCTTGCTATCCACTCCGCACGCCTTGGCAGCGGCGTAGGCGGCGGCGGCGTTTTGCCAGTTGTGTCGGCCAGGAAGAGCGCGGACGCGGGTTAGGTCGAGCACCCGAAATCCATCGTCATAGAGAATGCCGTCCAGAGCGTAGACCCCTTGCGCGGCCACCCCCTCGGCAGAGATGGGAACCACCTTCACGTCTTTGCGGGCGGACAGCATGCCGTAGACCGAACGGCTGTATTCATCGTCCATGCCAACAATGGCGACGGAGGAGCCACGGAAGATGCGGGTTTTCGCGTCGATGTAGCCCTGCATCCCGCCATGACGACCCAGGTGATCCGGGCTGACGTTGAGCAAAAGGGCAATATCGAACTCAGCTTCCTCCAGCAATTCCAACTGGTAGGAGGACATTTCCAGGACATAGGTGCCTTCCGCTCCCATAGGTTCTAAGTCCAGGGCTGGAATCCCTAAGTTTCCGCCCACATCCACCGGCAGACCGGCCTTCTTGAGGATATGGCCGATCAAGGCGGTCGTAGTGGACTTGCCGTTGGTGCCGGTGATGCCGACGAAGCGGGCCTGGGGTTGCGCCTCAGCCAGCATTTCCACATCGCAAACCACACGAGTTCCCGCCGCACGCGCTCGCTCTGCGACCGGGTGAGAGGTGGGCAAGGTGTGGGGAATGCCGGGGCTCCACATCAAAGTGTCGATTTCGGCAAAATCACAGTCGTTGAGATTGACCGTCTCCAGCTTGGCGCGGGCGGCTTCCATGTCGTCCCAGGGCAAGACGCGGGCTCCGGCGGAACGCAAGGCGCGCACCGCCGATTGGCCAGAGCGACCCAGCCCCATCACCGCCACCGTGCGTCCTGCGTATAGGCTCGGAGTGATCATCCCTTTGTCTCCTAGCGCAGTTTCAAGGTCGCCAGCCCGGCGATAGCCAGGATGACGGCGATGATCCAGAACCGGATGACGATGGTCGGCTCGGCCCAGCCCTTCTTTTCGAAGTGATGGTGCAAAGGGGCCATACGGAACACCCGCTTGCCGGTGAGCTTGAAGGAGGCCACCTGAACGATGACCGAGACGGTTTCCAGCACGAACAGACCGCCGACGATGGCCAGCACGATCTCGTGCTTAGTGATGACGCTGACCGTACCCAGAGCGCCGCCCAGAGCTAGGGAGCCGGTGTCGCCCATGAACACCATGGCGGGCGGGGCGTTGAACCACAGGAACCCGATACAGGCCCCCACCAGCGCCGCGCAGAACACCGCCAACTCGCCGGAGCCTTTGATGTGGGGCAGTTGCAGATACTCGGAGAACACCAAGTGTCCCGTCAGGTAGGCGATCAGCAGATAGACCCCGGCGGCAATAATCACCGGCACGGTGGCCAGACCGTCCAGGCCGTCGGTTAGGTTGACAGCGTTGGACGCCCCCACCATGACAAACACGGCGAACACCACATAGAACCAGCCAAGATCAAGCAGCAGGTTCTTGAAAAAGGGAAAGGCCAGTTGCGTCGCCAAAGGCGCATCGGTGGAAACCGTGATCCACACCGCCGCCGTGCCGCCGATCACCACTTGGGCCAGGAGTTTAAGCTTGCCGGACAGGCCTTTGGTGTTGCGCTTCGTGACTTTCAAGAAATCATCAGCGAACCCGATGGCTCCGTAACCCAGCGTCACCAAAAGGGTCGCCCAGATGAAGCTGTTGGCAAGGTCCGCCCACAACAGGGTGGACACGCCCAAGCTGATTAAGATCAACGTGCCGCCCATGGTCGGGGTGCCAACTTTTTCGATCAAGTGGCGTTCCGGGCCATCGTCGCGAATGGGCTGGCCCTTGCCCTGCTTGCTCTTCAACCAAGCGATCAAGTTGGGACCGATGATGAAAGCAATAAACAGAGCGGTCAGCACCGCGCCGCCGCTGCGGAAGGTCAGGTAGCGGAAAAGGTTGAAGACATTGAACTGATCGGACAGGGGAAACAGCAGGTTGTACAGCATGTGGTCTCAATCCCCCCTAGTGACCGTTGGCGCACAGACGCGCCGAGGTGTCGTTCATGTTCAGCAGCGCTTCAACCACCGCGCCCATACGGCTTCCCGCCGATCCTTTGACCAGCACCGCGTCCCCGGCCCGCACGCAGGCTCTTACCAACGGGATGATGGCATTCGCGTCCTTGGCGTGACCGCCGCGCAAAGCTTCGGGCAGAGCCGCGTGCAAGCGCTCCATCAAGGGACCAGCCGTGAACACCAGATCGACCCCGCTGGCCTTGGCCGCCTCGGCCAGACTGGCGTGCAAATCAGGGGACTTGACCCCCAATTCAAGCATGTCGCCCAGCACGGCGATCTTGCGGCCCACCGGCGCACTCTGGGCTAAAACGGCGAAGGCGGCGCGGATGGAGGCCGGGCTGGCGTTGTAACTGTCATCAATGACCAGCACCTCGCCATCGCCCAGAGCCACCGTATGGCGCTGTCCCCGTCCCTTGGGAGCACGCATATCGGCCAAGTCCACGGCGGCCTTGTCCACGTCTCCGCCTAAGGCTTGGACCGCCGCCAGCACAGCGAGCGAATTCAAGGCCCAGTGCTGACCGGGCACGCCCAAGGTGTAGCTCAAAGTCTGATCGTCCAGCACGGCGTGGACGATGCACAGATCGGGCTGGAGCGAGCGGGCCACAAGGCGCAAATCCGCGTCAATGTGTCGCCCAAAGCCGACCACCCGCGCCCCGCGCTTGCGGGCGCACGCGGCCATGAGATCGAAATGGGGCGTATCCCGGTTGAGGATCGCCACCCCGTCCTCTTCCAGACCTTCGAAGATTTCCGCCTTAGCGCGGGCAATATCCTCGACGGAGGGGAAGAACTCGGTGTGAGCGGCTTCAACGGCGGTGACAATCGCCACGTTGGGGCGGGCCAGCCGGGTGATGGCGGAAATCTCGCCCGTATGATTCATGCCCATTTCCAGCACCGCGAACTCGGTATCACGCGGCATGCGGGCTAAGGTCAGGGGCAGGCCCCACTGGTTGTTGAGATTGCCCTCGGTGGCATGGGTGCGGCCCTGGCGGCTTAAGGTCAGCTTGAGCATCTCCTTGACCCCGGTCTTGCCGACGCTTCCCGTGACGCCGCACACCACGGCTTCGGAGCGGGCGCGAGCGGCGCGGGCCAAACCGTTTAAGCCTGCCATGGTGTCGGCAACCTCTAGCAGCTTTTCCACCTGAGCGCCGGGAACCGGAGCGTGCACCATGGCGGCAACGGCTCCAGCCTCAAAGGCCTTGAGCACAAAGTCATGCCCATCGCAGTTAGGGCCGGACAAGGCAATAAACAGATCGCCCGGCTTGACGGTGCGGCTGTCGATGGAAACCCCGGAGGCCTTCCAATCGCCCAAGACGATCCCCTTGGTGGCCAGGGCGGCTTCGGTGGCAGTCCACAACACACTCATCGCCCCACCTCCCGCACCGCTTTGAGGATTTCCTCGTAATCGGAGAAAGGCAGGACTTGATCGCCCATGATCTGTCCACGATCCGGTCCCTTGCCAGTGACCACCAGCAGATCGCCCGACTCCAGGTCCGCCACGGCGGCGCGGATGGCCTCGCCACGGTCGGCGATTTCCCGCGCCTTTGGGCAGTTGACCAGGATGGCCTTGCGGATGGTGGCCGGGTCTTCGGAGCGCGGGTTGTCATCGGTGACGTAAACCCGATCCGCCATACTTTGGGCGATGATTCCCATTTCCGGGCGCTTGCCAGGATCGCGGTCCCCGCCACAGCCGAACACCAGGGCCAGCTTGCCCGTCGTATGGCGTCGCAAGACCGGCAACAGACGAACGTGGGCGTCGGGGGTATGAGCATAGTCGATGTAGACCAACCCACCGGAGGGCGTGGTGGCAACCAACTCGACCCGCCCCTTGGCCCCCTTGATGGTTTCCAGGGCCTTCAAGCCATCTTCGACATCGCCCCCCGTCGCCACGAACAGGCCTAGAGCGCACAAAGCGTTTTCCGCCTGAAACTCCCCGACAAGGGGCAGGCGAAGCCGGACGGAACGGCCCAGGATATTGAGGGAAAGAATTTGCCCATCGCGCAGAGGTTCGATGTCGAGAATACGCAGGTCTTCACCTTTGCGGCCGTAGGTCATCACCTTCAGCCCGCGTGCCCGGCAGGAGTCGATGAACGCTGCGGCATAGTCCGCATCGGCGTTGAGCACGGCGCACCCATCGGCGTCGAGCAACTCGGTGAACAGCCGCACCTTGGCCTGAACGTAGCTGTCCATATCCTTGTGGTAGTCCAGGTGGTCGCGGCTGACATTGGTGAACCCTGCGGCCCGGAGCTTCACCCCATCCAGGCGGTTCTGAATGATGCCATGGCTGGAGGCCTCCATGGCGGCGAACTCCACCCCGGCGTCGGCCAACTGCTTCAAGGTCGTGTGCAACGCGACCGGCTCGGGCGTCGTCAGGCGGTAGGGTTGAGTCACCGCATCGCTGTCCACGCCTAGGGAGCCGATGGCGGCGCTGGAGCGGCCTTGGGACTGCCACATCTGGCGATAAAAGGCGCAGATGGAAGTTTTGCCGTTGGTGCCGGTCACCGCCACCATCACGGGCGGCTGAGCGCTGAAGAACCTCGCGGCCATCAAGGAAAAGCAGCGACGCGGCGCGGAGGACAAGACAAAGCGGACGTGGGGCTTGCGATCATCGTGCAGGCTGGCCGGGTCCGCCGCCCCTGTGTCGGGCAGCAGCACCGCCACCGCACCGTTGGCCAAAGCGCCGGGAATGAAGGCACGTCCATCGGTCTTCGCGCCGGGTAACGCGGCGAACAGGCAACCGGGTTTGACGGCGCGGGAATCGGCGGTCAAACCTTCGATCTCCGGGTCCACGCCATACGGATTGGGGGCCAGGGTTGCAGTCTGCTCACAGGCCGTTATCAGTTCACTGAGCCGCAAGATCGCCCCCCTGAACCACAGCCTTGGTCAGGCCAGCGTTGCGTCCATCTAGGCTCTCGCCCGGCGTGCCGGTGTAACGCGGAGCCAGACCGCTCATCATGGCCAACTGCTCGATAATCCGTCCGGCCACTGGCGCTGCGTTCCACCCGGCGGTGGTGAAGCCGTAGGTTTGCTTGTTGCCCTTGGGCTCATCGAGCACGGTCAGGACGATGTAGCGCGGCTCGTTCATGGGAAACGCCGCGACGAAGGAGGCGATGATCCCGTTCTGCACATAATGGCCGGAAGCGTCGATCTTCTCCGCCGAGCCGGTCTTTCCGCCCACCATGTAGCCCGACACTTCCGCCTTGCGGCCCGAGCCTTCTTCCACCACCAGACGCATCAAGTGGCGCATCTTGCGCGAGGTATCAAAGGACAGCACCCGACGGCCTTCCACAAACTTGCCGTCGGTTGACTTAAGCAACGTGGCCGGGCGCAGGAAGCCCCCGTTGACCAAGGCCGCCACGCCACTGACGACATGCAGGGGCGTCACCGAAATGCCGTGGCCGTAGGAAATGGTCATGGTGTTGATCGGACGCCAGGGCGAAGGGGTGCGCGGCGTGCTGATTTCCGGCACCTCAATGGAAGCCCGATCAAGAATGCCCAGCTTAGACAGGAACTCCCGCTGAGCATCGCCGCCCAATTCTAGCCCCATCTTTGCCGCGCCGATGTTGGAGGAATGAGTGATGATCTCGGCCACCGTCAGGGGACGCGCCAAGGGGTGAAAGTCTTTGATGGTGAAGCTGGCCACCTGAATCGGATCGGTGGCGTCATAGCGTGTCGTCAGGTCCGCCGTGCCCGTTTCCAGGGCCGCCGCAGCGGTAAAAAGCTTGAACACCGAGCCCATTTCGTAAAGGCCCTTGGTGACCCGATTGAACAACACCGGATCGTCGGCAGCGGGGGGGCTGTGGGGGTCGAAGTCGGGCAGGGAGGATAAGGCCAGAACTTCGCCGGTGCGGGCGTCGAGCACGACCCCTGCCGCTCCTACCGCATCGAACTCCTCAATGGCGGTTGCCAACTCCCGCGTGACTAGATGCTGAAGGCGCAGATCAATCGACAGGGCCATAGGCTCGCCGTTGTCGCGCAGGCGCTGATCGAAGGCCAACTCAATCCCCGAAAGCCCCTGATTGTCCACATTGGTCATGCCCACGGTGTGGGACAGGATGTGACCTTGCGGATAGACCCGGGCTTCGCCTTTCTGGAACTGAACGCCGGGCAGCCCTAAGGTGTTGACGTCGAACTGCTGTTTGGGCGTCAAATTGCGCTTGAGATAGACGAAGGCTTGGCCGGACGACAAACGTTGGAGAGTCTCCGCGTAATCTAGGCCAGGCAGAACGCGGGCCAGGGCGCGAGCCGATTCCTCAGGGTCGCGCACATCACGCCCGTCAGCGAACAGATTGACTGTGGGCAGATTGGTGGCCAGCAGCACCCCGTTGCGGTCGGTGATGTCGGCCCGCCCGAGGCGCAATTCCTCGGTCTGGGCGGTGCGGCCACGGGTGGGCTCTTCCACCCCATTGACCACCGCCACATCCACTAAACGGTAGGAAATGGTCGCGAAGATCGCCATGAAAAAGCTACCCGCTAGGATCAAGCGGCTGCGACTGTGTTCCAGATTTTCCTTAGTTTCCCCGTCCAGAAGCATCTTGGCCGGAGCGCGCAGACGCACTTCCCGGCCCGGACTGAGGAAGGGACGTGAATCGCGCTTGCCAAACAGACGAGCGATCATTGTCCGCGCTCCAGCGCTGTAACCAGCTTGTCCATGAATGTGTTGAGGCCGCCTTGCGGCGGCTGGACCAAAACGGCGGGCGTCGCGGGAAGAACGGGGAACGTTTGCCTGGGGACGACTGTACCGTCGGCTTGGGGTTCATTTGGGGGCGCCGCAGCCGTATCCCCAGGCAAGGTGGGTGCGGACGCCTGCCCTGACTGGGGCTTTGGCAAATCCGCAAACGTAGTGACCTGATCCGGGCGCAGAAGCGACAGCCCAAGCTGGCTTTCGGCCAGGGAGCGCAGGCGGCTCGGATCGTTGAGGTAGCTCCATTCAGCCTTCAAGACATGCATGGCTTCCTGGTCGGCTTTGATGGCGTCGTTGTAGGCCTGAAGCTGAATCTCCAGCGCCTCCACGTTGTGCTTGAGCATCAAGACGCCGATCCCCGCCGCCGCGATAAGGAAAATCCACAAGAAGGTGGTGGGGCGCGTCATGATCTTGCCCCTTCCCCGCCCACGGGAAGGCTCCAGGCGGGCGCATCGGTGCGCACGGCCCAGCGCAGCTTGGCGGAGCGGGCGCGGGAGTTAGCCCGGCACTCGACTTCGCCCGGGCGCACGCCGCGCCGCTGGGGCATCTGGAAGCTGGGAATGCGCCGGGCCTTAACCTCGGGCAGGTGACGGGAGCCGCCCGCCTCTTCGCCGCTACGCTGACGCAGGAAATTCTTGACGATACGGTCTTCTAGGGAATGGAAGGTCACCACCGCCAGACGACCGCCGGGGACCAGCAGACGCTCGGCCCCCTCTAGGCCACGCTCCAACTCACCCAACTCATCGTTGACGTGAATGCGCAAGGCCTGAAAGGTGCGGGTAGCCGGGTCAATGCCGTCCTTGCTGGGACGCACGGCACTACGCACCACCTCGGCCAGATCGCTGGTGCGGGTGAAGGGCCGCTCCGCCCGCCGGGCGACAATGGCACGGGCTACGCGACGGGAGGCGCGCTCCTCACCGTATGCATAAATAACATCGGCCAGCGCCGCCTCTTCCAGGGAATTGACAGCATCGGCGGCAGAGTATCCCTCCCCCTCCATGCGCATATCCAAGGGACCGTCGGTGCGGAAGGAAAAGCCCCGCTCCGGCGCATCGATCTGCATGGAGGACACCCCGATGTCCAGAGCAACGCCGTTGACCTTAGAAACCCCTAGAGCTTCCAGCAGGCCATCCATCTCGCCGAAGCGCCCAGCAACCATGGTCAAACGGCCGGAGAATTCCCCCGCCATCTGCCGCCCCCGCGCTTGAGCTAAAGGGTCGCGATCCACAGCGAAGACTTGGCAGTTCGCTGCCGAGAGGATGGCGCGGGTGTAACCGCCCGCCCCGAAGGTGCCGTCCACATACACGCCACCATCCACCGGAGCCAGAGCCTCCACGACCTCGGCCAAAAGGACGGGGACATGGGGGGCGGCACCGGAGGAAGGGGACATGATCATCGCCCTTCCCCCTCGGGACTGAGCTTGAGAGTGGGCCGTTGAGCCATGGCCCGCTTACGGGCCTCATCCTGGGCGACCTTAAAGGCCTCCGGGTTCCACAATTGGAAGGTTCGACCCTTGCCAACGAAGGCCGCCGATTCGCCGAGTCGCGCGTGGGAAATCAAGGCTTCCGGCAACATTACGCGACCCTCCGAATCGAAGGCCAATTGGTGCGCGTCGGCGAAGATCAGCGCGGACAGATCGTCTTGCTGCGCCGAGAAGGCGTCCAGGTTGTCCGCCCCGGCGGAAAGCTGCTCCATGCGATCGACGCCGCACCCTTCAACGCACGGCAGCACGAATGATGGGAAAGCGATAATGCCTTGAAAAGATTGGGAAGAAAGCGCGGCACGGAAGGTCGCAGGAACGGAAATCCGCCCCTTCTTGTCCACCTTATTGACGAATGTGGAAAGGAACAAAGCCACCCCACACATCTCCACCGCTTGTTGTTTCGCCCCTGACCCTGGGCCTTCCGAAAGCCATTTCCCCACGCAGAACTCATCGACTTGGGTTCGCATGGGATAGCATGGGAATTGATGGGAGTCAATGGATTTTGGCCCAAACGGCATGGGTTTGACCGCCCCATAAGCGGCTGAAAATGGGGGGTTTTTGGGTGTTTTTCGGGGCGGGCTGGAAATCAAGATGTAGTGGTTTACGCCCATAAAAATGGGCAAACAAACCTATCCCTAGTGGCGCGCTTGCGCCGGGGATTGAGGGACGATTAACCGATGAGTGGGGATAGGGGGAAGTCGCGCCAACGTGGCGAAAATAAACTTATTATTTATATCTAATCTTGAAGATCAGGATGGTTCCGGCCAGCACCAAGGTCACCGCGTTGGCCCCGATTAAGGGCCAGTCCTGACGCATCAGGCCATAGACCAGCCACAAGACGATCCCCAGGCAGAACGACAGAAACATGGCCAGCGAGATGTCGGCGGTAGAGCGGGTCTTCCAGACCTTGAACACCTGGGGCAGGAAGGCCACTGTGGTGAGGATCGCCGCCGTGAAACCGATGGTTTCGATCATGGCTTAGGGTCTGCCGTCAACTCACTGGTGCAGTGGGGGCAGCGGGTGGCTTTAATGGGGATTTTCGAGACGCAGTAGGGACACTCCTTCTCGGTCGGCTCAGCGGTCGCCCCGGTTTCTTCCTGGCGCTTGAGGGTGTTGACCCCTTTGACCAGAAGGAACACGGCGAAGGCGACGATGAGGAAGCTAATCACCGCGTTGCCGAACAGTCCCACATTGAGAGAAACCGCCCCGGCCTTTTGCGCGGCGTCCAAGGTCAAATAAGGCCCAGGCGTTTCGCCATCCCTAAGCACGAGGAACAGGTTGGAGAAATCCACATTGCCCAGAACGATGCCGATCGGCGGCATGATGATGTCGGACACCAAGCTCTTGACGATAGTGCCGAACGCGCCCCCGATGATGATGCCCACGGCCATGTCCACGACATTGCCGCGCATGGCGAATTTCTTGAATTCTTGCAACATAGTTCATTCCTTTCCGTATCCCCGCTTACGCAGGAATAACAAACGAAGGGCATATACTTAATGGGCAATCATTCCCTTATTGTCATTCTGATGGCGCCAACGGTGCCAGAAGAATCTCATTCCCAGCACAAATAGAGACCCTTCGCGGAGTTTACCCTGAGCTAGATTCTTCACTACGCTTCGCTCCGTTCAGAATGACAAGCGAACGGGCTCAGGGTGACATTTTGGGTTTAAGTATGTACCATTCAAACCATCATACTT
>Ga0208863_1001951_pt1 | contig 11509 bp, 8 predicted proteins | sample RifOxyD3_FD_184040 | JGI IMG/M metagenome (GOLD analysis project Ga0208863, IMG submission 184040) | Soil microbial communities from Rifle, Colorado - Rifle Oxygen_injection D3 (SPAdes) | ecosystem: Environmental > Terrestrial > Deep subsurface > Rock core/Sediment | place: Rifle, Colorado...
CAATAAAAACTACAATAGAAGAAGAAACTATCAATATGATGTAATTATTATTGATGAAGCACAAGATATGACAACAACATATTTCGCCTTCATTAATAAAATTATAATAGATAATGGGAAAATACCACAATTATTTATCATCGGAGATAAATATCAAAGTATCTTCACGTTTAATAATGCAGATTCAAGATTTATTACTTATGCTAAACAAATCTTTCCCTCTAATACAGATACAAAATGGGTTAATAACGACCTCAAAACATCATTTCGTGTAACTATACCAATGGCAAATTTCTATAATAATTGTATATTCGGATATGAAAAAATAATTAGTATAAAAGAATCATCAGTAAAACCCACATATTTTATATGTAATACATTCGGTAAATTTAATCTTATAATTAAAGAAATTATGGACTTATTGAAAATTTATTCACCATCAGATATATTTGTATTAGCACCAACTATTAGATCAGTGAAAACTCCAGTTAGAAGATTAGCAAACGAATTAAGTACAAAAGGATATGAAATATATGTATCTAACGGAGATGAAGATAGATTAGATTCAGATGTTATTGCTCATAAATTAGTGTTTACAACATTTCATTCTGTTAAAGGATTAGAAAGAAAAGTAGTATTTGTTTATGGAATGGATAATTCATATTTTACATATTTCGCTAAAACATTAGACGTAAAAATATGTCCAAATACTATTTATGTAGCGATAACAAGAGCTACTGAAAGACTATATATGATTCATCATTTCACGAAAGATTATCTTCCGTTTATTAATGTTGAAAAATTATCAACTTATTGTAATATTATAGGTCCACAACAACAGATAGTAAAGACTATCTATGACAAGATAGCCGAAATATTATGTCTTATTAAACACATGGATACTATTTTAGACAAGATAGTTAGAGTGTTGGATCTTATTAAACATATGGGGGCTGGTTCGTGCGAAACACTTAGAGTACTAAATCCTACGAATATAATTAGGGTATTAGATATTATTGAACATATGAATAGGAATTCGAATCATATAGTTATAGTATTAAATCTTATTGAACATATGAATATGAGTTCAGACAAAATATTTAGAGTATTAAAGCTTATTAAACGGATTAAACGGATAGATATGAAGTCGTCCGATAGAGTTACAGTATTACATATCCTTAAATATATGTATAGTAATTCAGACCCTATAGTTAGAGTATTAGATCTTATTAAACATATGAATGCGAATTCGAATTATATATTTATAGTATTATATATTATTGAATATATGAATATGAATCCAGACGATATAGTTATAGTATTAGATCTTATTAAACATATTAATACTATTTCGACCGAAAAAATCGGAGTTGTGGAGCTTATTAAACATCTAGATTCAAATATATTAAAAACGGCCATATCTGGTACAAAATATATTAAGCACCCCAAATATAAATACAATAGTATGATCAATTTAACACATAAAATAACCGCATATAAAAATAACAATGTTATGACCGAATCAGTCGCTGATCTTAATGGTATAGCTTTACCTATGTATTTAGAACAACGTATTAAAAGCTCAGTTACTATTTGTGAGCTATTATTTCTCCACGAAAAATTCAAAAAATATCTAATTAAATATGAAATCTATCCCACAGGAACATATGATTCTTGTAAATTTCTGCGTTTAGCAAACTCATACAATTATCATAAAACTGGTTATAATTATAAGATGAATCAAATAAAAAAGTACAATTGGTTAACAACGAATACATTCGATGAAGTGATAAATAAATCAGAGAAAATATTATGGAATGAAGATAGACCCCTAAATAAAGAATCAATATTCTTTGAGAAGGGAGTTTCTGGCGAAATTGAGAATAGACGTATAAATGGAAGTATAGATTTAATAGATGAACACAATAAAATTGTGTGGGAATTAAAATGTGTTTCGGAATTAACAGAAGATCATTTACTACAATTACTAATATATGCTTATCTATTAAATAAAGATGGATATAAATATTACTTATTTAATATGATAAGCGGAGAAGTTATAGAATTAATATTTGATAGACATAATGCTGGTAAATCCATCTCATATTTAATAAGAGAAAAATATTCCACCACTAAAATTACTGATGAAATATTTATTTCTAATATTCTTCATATTAGAAATACTAAGAATATTACTAATAGTAAAAAAGATATCAGAGAAGATGACATGGAAAATCCATTCGATATTAATAAGATAATTGGTTAATTTTTAAATCTCCACTATTATGCACACAAATATGTAAATCAAGAGCAATCTGATATTTTTTTATTTTAATTTTACCATGACTTCCCAATAAATAAGTATACGCAGTATTAGTTTTATAAGCAGACACTGGATATCCCGATAATACACTCGATATGACAAACTTGTAATCGCTTGTAATATTTGTTATATAAAATGATTTATTTATTTTATCATTATCCAACTGAGTCAATCCATTATCCATACTCGAAATTATTACTCTCACTCCACTCAAAATAAGATGTTTATTATATGTTTCTATTTCTGTTCCAGATGCATGTGCTTTAATCGATTTAACATTCAAGACATGTTCAGCAGACATATGAGATACTATCGAATGAGCACCAAAAGTGTATAAGTCGGCTTCTCCAGTTAATGCTTGATACGCTAATTCAGAAGACATATCTACATCAGATATATCAAATTCTATTGCAGATACAATATTACTCACGGTATGATATTTATTCATCTGTTTATTTAAAGATTGATTATGCATATTATCTACTCCATTAATATATACCACATCATTTAAAGCCAATCCATGATTTGTGGTTGTTCTGATAGTACCCAAATTCATAGAATGTATAGATAACAAATCTGTACCAAATGAATGAATATTTCCATCTTCATCGTATAATTTAATAGTCAATTCTTTTAATAATTGTATTTTATTACTATTATTATTACTATATGGATCTCTTATAATAATATCTCTGGCAGTATTAACAGGCGTATCCCATCTTAAAATACCATTTACAGATCTACCATCCCATAAATGAGTATTCTTATTATTCATTTCTTTAATATCATAGAAAAGATAGTTTTTAGTTGTATACGGTATATTTCCTCCTACTAAATACATATTCGTGATACCCTTTATTTCGAACGGTAGTTTATATGTGAAATCACAACTACTATTATAAGTACTAGAATATGCAGAATTTATAGATATTATTTGCTTCATTATATTAATGTATATTATTAATTTTATTAATAATAATTGATTTTATTTCAATATACCGTTAATATAATGAAAATAAAATATATTTGCAGAACAGAAGAGCTTCAAATGAATATTATTAATTCATTCGCGAGATACAATGCTTTAAACAGAAAAATATTGTTAAAAACGATTGATAGAGTTAACTTTATGTATTCGAAACAAATCTTAAAAAATGAAGATAAAACTTTAATTAATCCAATTAGATACTGCTGTAAATGCTTCTCTAAGATGTCTGTAGAAAATGTCGTCAAATGTAGGAGATGTAATTCTAATTTTTGCAGAGATATGTGTTTCCTTAAACATCATTCATGTTCTTCATGTTTTAAATGTAATCTCTCTGGTCAATATACAATATGTTCTAAATGCGATGTATATTTATGTGATACTTGCGCTACTAAATCTTCATGCACTATATGCGCAACTATACATTGTATTAAATGTATAAAAGAATGTTGTCGGTGTAAAAAAATGATCTGTAAAAAATGCTGTGATCGATGCCTTTTTTGTGAAGGAGTTATGTGTGCAAATTGTTCTAAAAATTTATCAACTTGTAAATAAGTATCTATATATAATACATCCATCTTAAAGATTTTATATATTTATAATACTCATCGGGTCCGACATCTGTTAATTTGGTTAATAATGACTCAACAAATGTTTTCATATTTTTTTCTTTGGATGCAAGCATATAATTGATGAAATGAACACAGAAAATTCCACAATGTTCATAATCATATTGAATCAGAGCTGTATTATAAATATACGTCTTATATCCTGTTAATGCAGATATGTATTCTATAACATCGGCAACATACCAAGTTGTTTTTATATCACCAGTCGAATCAAAAAATAATATACTCTTAGTATCTTTATTTAAGAATATACATGTCCAATGTTTAAAGTATTGATATTTCTTACTAGTACCCCATAAAGCTAAAATTAAGGATCTATATTTAACATCATTAGATTCATTTATTAGATCAGTTAAACGTTTCATATCTTTTTTATGTGCCATAAAGTCTATATCCCAATCTAATAGATATTTAAAATCTGGTTCATAGTATTTCTCAAACTGTATTAGTACATTATAAATATCATGATTAGATAACCATCTATTTTTACTCCATCCGTGCTTCGGTAATAATACTCTTCCCTCATATCTTTTAAATATTGAACTATGTTTAGCCCAACAAGTTACATCTTGACAATTATATCTTTTTTTCATATATTTTTCCACTAATTTCTTATAATCATCTCCTTTTTTATGACGTATATTTTTATTCACGAACTCTTCTAAAGATTTCTTTGGATAGCATACATCTGTTTCTCCTAAAATCGAACATTTATTCATCTCTCGTATACATATACAATCATAAAAAAAATTATAGTTTAATACAACTATTTCCGTTCGAATGTGTTATTTTAATATTTTGATCAACAATATCATCAGTAATATTTCTATGCGAAATCAATATAACTGTTGTGTAATATTTTTTAATCATATTAATCAAAACAGGTAATTCTTCATTAAATCTAGTATTGTCTATACAATCTAAACTCTCATCTATTATTAATAATTTTCCTCGATTACAATTACCCAATACTATTACTGCTTGATTTATAGCTATTCTAATAATGAGTTTTTCATATCCCGATAAATGCTCAACATTAAATTCGTCGAATAGTATTGACATTTTATTTTTCTTATTAACTACATGTATTTTATACTTAATAAATTGACCAGCTATTTCTTGTATAATACTCTCGAATAAAATTATTTTGTTACTCAGTATATTATTCGGAACACCACCCGCAGAAAATAGACGCACATATTCATTACATAATAATAAGTTCTTTTCATTTACTTCGTATTGTGTTAATAAAGTACTATAATTAGATTTGTTTATTTCGTATTCCTTTATTTTATGTGATAATAATATCACATTATTATTACATTTATCTGCGTATTCTTTATTATATTTCTCTGTCTGACAATTCGAAATAATCTCTTTATAACGGTTTATCTGATTTGTGTATTCAACTATTTTATTCGTGTCTTCTAATATTGATAGGTCTATTTTCGCCTTAACATATTCTATATTACTTCTAAGATTATTTGCAATCAATACATAGTTTAATTCCATCATTCTATTTTGAGCTTTAATAATCTTTAATCCATTTAATGCATTATCGTATTTTTCCTTTATATTATCATTTTTTAATTCTAAATACAGATGCCTCTCTTCATTTTCTTTTAATTGGATTATCAACGATTCCAATAATAATATGTTAGCTTGTGATTCATTTTCCAATAATTTTTTCTTCTTATAACTAATATAATCTCTATATTCTTCATTTAAAGTAATACAGTTATATGCTATAGTTGTATCTATCGCGACCACTAATCTATTTACAGTATTTCTTCTCTCATATTTATCGCATTCTAATAATGTCTTATTTATATTTATCAATTCTAATACTAATAATTGATGTTTATTGTGTATAGCATTTAATTCTTTAGATAATTCGTTTCTTTTTAATCGTAATATATTCATCGTTTTATTATATTCAATATTATCCTTAATCAAGTCTATCTCATTCAATAGAATTTTATTAGTATAGAATTTAAAATTATTTAAAACATAACCAACATCATCCAATATTGTATCCGATCTGTCTCCATTATTCCATACAACTATCAATTTATCTAAATCTACCCGCAATTTATTAGATTGTATACTTTGTAAGAATTCTAATTTCTTCAGATCGACATATTTATCATCAGTAATAATCATTTTATTTATCAAATCTTCTAATTCATTCATATGATTTATTGAATAATCAACACACTCATATGATTCATTATTGTACAGATAATTATTGTTTAATGGATAATCTTCTCCGATTATATCTATTATTTTTTTCTTCCGTTCAATCAGATTCTGAGAATCGATATACTTGAGATCTGTATAATACTCTATATCAAATTCGTTCAATTCGGTTCTGATTCTAATTAACTCTTTCTTAAGATCTTCTAAAGGAATCTTACTCGGTTGTAAATTATCATATTTATATTTCATAATAGTGTATGTTTTATCAGATATATATGTATCTTTAATTCTTTCCAATATCGATTCGTCATAAATATAGTCTTTATTATAAAATACTATATGTGTATAAATCATATTAGCATATTCTTCTATAGAATATTTAGGAGTAGTATATACTACTTCTTTTTTAGTTTTAATACCGCGTAATAAAACAGTTAATTTTTCTATATCTCTTTTAATTAGATCACCGTCTAAAGTCAATACTTCCTTATTATAGTATTTTTGATGTAATAAATTATATTTGCTTTCTAATAATACCAACCTATTTATTTCTTCAGCTATAGATTCTATTGAAAAATCCTCATAATTTTTATTCCCCGTATTAATTATATTCAGACATACTTCCAATTCTTTATTATATTGTTCTATACTACAATCAATAATAGGTGTCAGTGATAATTTTGTGTTTAATACATCTAAATTATCAATTGTTGCAATAGATTTATTCATAATATCTAATAGTTCAGATTTATCCAATTTTGGCATATATCTATCTCTAATTTGTATATTTGAGATCTTATTATTTAATATATCTATTTCTGATTTAAGTGTTAACAAATAGCGATCATTATTCAATAATTCTTCTTGTTTTTTGTATTCTTTCATATTTATATCTAATAATTTAATATCTTCCTCATATTGTTCATTATTTAGTACGAATGATTTTATAGCAGACATATTATCTTTATGAAATTTATTTATCGGTTTCCTTATTAATTTGCACGAATTCAAACATTTTTCATAGAAATCTATTTTGCTGACTTTATTGAAGAATATTAGTTTATCTTTATCCGATTTATTAATAAAACTCTCATAAATATTATCTATTATATTAAATGAAGTTAATTCATGAAAATCGTTAGTCATATCTTTAATCAATTTTGATGTCTGTGTTTTATCAGTCTCTGTAATATTTATATAATTTCCTTTTTGTATATCATATTTATAAACATATGGTGTACATTTAGGATCTGTTTTTGCTATATATTTTACAACGACATAATCATTATTATTAATTGTCAAGAATAATTTAACATATCCATTACTAGATCGTTTATTAATAATATTATTGTAATTTATATTCTGTTTATTAGCAGATATATTTCCAGTCAGAGCAAATATGATTAAATTAACTATAGATGTCTTTCCAGTCATATTCGGAGAACATATATTATTAATACCAGATACGAAATCTATCACATTAATAATATCATTCCCATAAACAAAGATATTTTTGAACTCTAATTTAATAATATTCCAATTATTAACAATGATATTATCTGTATAGTTGAGATTATTAATAATAATCTTGTGAAGTGATATTATATCGTCTACTAATAAAGGATTACATAATTTTTTAATACTATCTATATCATCACCATGTATTTCTGTACATTCTACATGTTTGCTCTCACTCGTTATGTTTTCTATAATACAGTTTTGATATTTTTCCTTTATCATCAGTTCGGTTTTACTTTTATTTTGAATCGAAGTATTATGATAACGACATTTAAATCTCGGATATTTAATGTCGTCACTAATAACAGGAATATATGGCTGTTCATATATATCACAATTAATATATGCGTACTCATTTTTTATATCTGCTTCTTTAATTACTGTATTCGAATTTATATCCCATAAAAGATAACCATGTCCATCAATACTTTCTCCAAAATTTCTTTGTATTAAACTACCAGCATACCACATAGAATCGCCCATTTGTTGTCGTTTATGAATATCACCCAATAAAACAGCATCATATCCTTTAAAATCTTCTGTAGTTCTATTCTTATTCCTTAATTCTCTTCCAGTACTACTTATACTTTTATCTAATGTACCATGATACAGAGCATAATATTTGAGATCTTTTTCTTTAACAAAATCTTTGCATCGGATAAAGATTTTATCATATAAACTAGATACAACGAATACTATTTTACCTAATTGATATAATCCACTATCACGCAAATAATGAATATTCGGATTGTTTAATTCATGCACGACAGCGCCAATAGAATCGGCTCTATGTGTATTGATTTCACTACAATCATGATTACCAGTTATTATAATCACTTTATTATTCTTTCCCAATCTGTTTATAAAAGTTCTCGCCATATTAATGGTTTCGGACTCTAATATTAATTTAACATGTAATAGATCTCCAGTAATAACAATTACTTGATCATTTTTTATTTCGGAATATAATCTATCGAATACTTTATTGTATTCATCCATTCTATCTTTATACAATTTTAAAGGAATGTGTATGTCTGATATATGTAAAACATATTGATACTCATAATCTTTATCAAGAATAACTTTATTAACATTTATCGGAGTAATTTCTTCAGACACATCATCATATAATTGAACAGGAATGATTAAATTCGAAGTATTTGGAAGTATTAATTTGTTATCTTTTAATACATATCCTATTTTTAATAATTTAAGATATGTAGTACCTCCCACAGTTATTTTCTTATTCGTTTCTGGATTGATTATTTTACTCATATTGTTAAAGATATTGATTACTATAAAATCAATTTTATATCTATCGAATTATTATAAGACATTTGCTAATAATGGATATTATATTTATATCTGGAGTATCAATGATTGTTATTAGTTCGTTAGCTGTAATAGCTTGTATTGCGGTGACTGCAGTATATATGATCAAAAAAATTAATAGAAGAAGAGAAATTGTGCATCCAATTTTTATAGATCAAACTTTACACGGAAATATAGAATTTATCGAAAGTATTTCTTCTACGGGAACATCTGTATTAGAATAAAAAATAAATAATCTATCAAAATTTATTTTTTACATATAATTTCAATATCGTGTAATTTTTTACAGACTTCATATTTGTGTACTTTAATCATTGGTTTTGGTTTTTGTATTCTAGTACATAGATATCTATTATAAACATTTGATTTGAATAATAATCCTTCTAATTCTATAATAGATGTCAATGATTTCCCCCTTACTACACAAATACATAACAGACCCAAACAATAATCAATGTCGCGGTCAGAATTAGTATTCATATACATCGCCAATTCATGCGTTATTGACCCGATACCAACTGGTTTTATCGATTTAAGCATATTTAAACACTGTTCATCAGATAGTAAAGTACTTAGGTTTATTCTATAATCAATCGATATATGTACTTCATCATACCATGAATAATTCTTGAACACATTATGAATATACCAATATTTCAAACAATCGGTAATAACAATTTTATCTAATGTTTTTCCAACAACACTATTAAATTCCAGTATATCACATATTTTTGATAAGAATATAACTTTAATTTCATATACTGCACGAACTATGTTATTTTCACTAACGATAATATCTTTTGGTGTAGTCATAATACTCATACAGTCAATAAATCCTTTGTCATCACAAAATTTCCACAACCCTTCACATATATCATCAATTGTCATACCTACTAATTCTTTCTGTAACTCATTATAGTTATCATTCATTGCGTTTTCAACAATTTTAATCATATCAGATTCAGATACACAATTATTATTGTCCATATTATATTTAAAATATCGCTAAAAAAATCAATATTTATTCCAGACATATAATAACCGTATCACAGAATTTTTTACAAATCTCATATTTATGTACTTTGATAATAGGTTTCGGATTTATCGATATACAATCAGTACATAAATATCTATTATGAATACTTAATATGACTGGTATTTTGTGTTCAAATATAACTTTTGTAAACGATTTTTTCGGATTGACTTCGCTTATCATATTCATATAGGTTTCTGCAGTATAATTGGAATTATCCCCTATATATCCAACAACTTCAGATATTACCCTATATATACTAACAGGTTTCAATAATTTAAGTATACTCAAGAAATAATCGTCCATCATCAATAAATCTATTAGAGTATAGTTGATTGCTTTAAATTTCCATTCGTTATACCATTTGTAATCCTTAAATATTTCATTAATCTGCCAAAATTTTAAATAATCAGTAGTAACAATCTTTATTAATACTGATTCTATAATTTTCTCGAATTTGGGTGTATTGCATATCTTTGATAAAAACCTCGGGTCGATTTCATACACTGCACGAAATATATCTTTTTTGAAGTCCATAGTTTATTATAACTTATATAAAAATCAACATTTTATTTCTTACATATAATCACCATATCATCATATTTTTTACACGTTTCATATTTATGTTCTTTGATAATTGGTTTTCGTGTTATCGATAGGTATATTAATATATCACTATATTTTATAAATATCGATTGTTATATTAATCTTTTTTTAAAAGAATGACTGATATAATTTCCAAAAAACAGAAAAGAATTAATCGTCGATTAATACGAAAAAAAATAATCAAAGCAGTATATGAAATTGAACCAATATTTTTGACAAAAGTACATACAATGCCAAGTTTTAATAAAATTGTAGAATCAACTATAGATAAAATTATTCATACCGATTATTTAAAATATTGGTATCTTCATAACGTATTTAAAGATTATCCGTGGTATAATGACAAATTCTATCAAGAACGTGGATATTATTGGTATGAAAAGAATCGGGTCACAAACAATCGCTGTATAAATAATCTAATATCTGATAAAAATTGTTTATATACACTTGAATTATTAGAACCTGTTGGTATTAAAGTAATAATGCTCAGATTGACAGAATATATTAAAGATAATTTTAGCAATCAAGATATAATATATGATTGTTTAAATAATCAAAAATCATTTACAACTGTTATAGAAGAAAAAGGATTATCAAATGTTTATTATAAACACATATACACAAGATCAACTGTTTATAATAAATATCTATGTACAAGATTACCAAAATCAAATATTGAAGTCTTTCACAAATATATAAAACTTGAAAAATACAATAATATCATAATTATATGTAAAAAGTAATTTTTTAATTCAGTTTATATATTCTAATTCTATCGATATGTCCATATTCACAAGCAAATTCTATACATTAATATATAATTTTTTGAATATTGGTAGTTCCGTCATTTTTTAAAAAATAATTATCTACAATAAAAATCGATT
>Ga0208863_1001952_pt1 | contig 11509 bp, 11 predicted proteins | sample RifOxyD3_FD_184040 | JGI IMG/M metagenome (GOLD analysis project Ga0208863, IMG submission 184040) | Soil microbial communities from Rifle, Colorado - Rifle Oxygen_injection D3 (SPAdes) | ecosystem: Environmental > Terrestrial > Deep subsurface > Rock core/Sediment | place: Rifle, Colorado...
GCACCGACGCGAAGACCATGCGCCGGTTCCTCCCATACGCCTAGAGGCTCCCCATGAGAATCAAATCCGGCGTCACCACCCGCGCCCACAAGAAGAAGTACTTCAAGCTCGCGAAGGGCAACTACTCCGCCAAGCGCTCGCGCTGGCGGATGGTCAAGCAGCAGGTCGAAGCGTCCATGGCCGAGTCCTACATCGGCCGCAAGGACAAGAAGGGGACCTTCCGCTCCCTTTGGATCGAGCGCATCAACGCGGCCTGCCGCCAGAACGACACGACCTACAGCCGGTTCATCAGCGGCCTGACCAAGGCGGGCATCACGCTCAACCGCAAGATGCTCTCCGAGATGGCCATCCGCGACGGCGCGTCGTTCCGCAAGCTGGTTTCGCTCGCCCAGGGCGCCTAAGACACCGGCCCTATGGAGCGCGAAGCGCCCATTACTCGCGCTTCCTGGGAGCAGTCCCACGCGCGGGTCGATTCGGCCCTGCGCGAGGCGGGCGTCGAAGCGTGCGCGGACCTCCCGAAGCTCGAGGAGGTCCGCGTCCGTTTTCTGGGACGCAAAGGCGAGCTGACCGAGCTCCTGAAGTCGCTCAAGGACCTCCCCCTGGAGGACCGGAAGCTCCTCGGCCCCAAAGGGAACGCCCTCAAAGAGTCCTTCGAGTCGAAGCTGACGCAGGCCCGCGCCCGCATCGAGGATGCGGCAGACGCCGCCGGATCCGCCGCGGACGCCTTCGACCTCACGCTGCCTTCCATCCGCGCGCCGCGCGGGCGGCTCCACCCCCTGACGACCGCGCTGGCGGAGATCTCCCGCATCTTCCAGCTGTTGGGCTATTCATGGGCCGAGGGGCCGTTCGTCGAGGACGAGCGCCACAACTTCTCCGCGCTGAACATCCCCGAAGACCATCCGGCGCGAGACTCCCACGACACCTTTTACCTGCAGGGCCTGCCGCTGCTCCTGCGCACGCACACCTCCACGGTCCAGATCCGCACGATGGAGAGCCGCAAGCCCCCCATCCGCGTCGTCTGCCCCGGACGAGTCTTCCGCCACGAGCAGATCGACGCCACGCACTCGGCCGTGTTCCATCAGGTCGAGGGGCTCGTCATCGATTCAGGCATCGGCTTCGCCGACCTGAAGGGCCACCTCCAGGCCTTCCTCCAGGAGCTGCTGGGCTCGGCCACCCAGACGCGTTTCCGGCCCTCCTACTTCCCCTTCACCGAGCCCTCGACCGAGGTGGACGTGAAGTGCTTCTTCTGCCCAGGCTCCGGCTGCCCGGCCTGCAAACACACCGGCTGGATCGAGATCCTGGGCGCGGGAGTGGTCAACCCCGCGGTCTTGCGTACCGTGGACTATGACCCTGAGAGGTTCTCCGGCTTCGCCTTCGGCATCGGCGTCGAGCGCGTGGCGATGCTGCTGCACGGGGTCAAAGACCTGCGAGACTTCTATTCCAACGACCTCCGTTTTCTGGCCCAATTCGATGAAGATCTCGTCTAACTGGCTCAAGGAGCATATCGACCTGGGGCTCAGCACCCCGGAGCTCTCCGCGCACCTGCTGCGCCTGGGCTTCGAGGTCGCCGGGGTCCAGCGCATCGGCCCGACCTTCAGCGGCGTGGTCGTGGCCAAGGTCGCCTCGCGCGAGAAGCACCCGAACGCCGACAAGCTCTCGGTCTGCGTGGTCGACGACGGCGCGCGGAAGTGGGACGTGGTCTGCGGCGCGCCCAACGTGGCCGCCGGCCAGACCATCGCCTTCGCGCGCATCGGGGCCGTGCTGCCCGGAGGCTTCAAGATCGGCAAGGCCAAGCTGCGCGGCGTGGAGAGCCAGGGCATGATCTGCTCGCGCGCCGAGCTCGGCCTGCCCAAGGACGTGGACGGCATCTGGATCCTGGGCGAGGGCCCGGCCCTGGGAACCGACGTGGGCTCGCTCCTCGGCCCCGTCGACGACGTCCTCGAAGTCGAGGTCACATCCAACCGGCCGGACTGCCTGTCGCACCGCGGGCTGGCGCGGGAGTTGGCGGCGTATCTGCGCAGGCCGCTCAAGCCGATGAACGACGCTCTCGCCGAGACCCTCGCGAGCACGTGGCCCGTCGCGGTCGACGATTCCGCGGCCTGCCCGTTCTACGGCGCGCGCCTCATCGAAGGCGTCTCCGTCGCCCAGAGCCCGGACTGGCTCAAGCAGCGCCTCGAATCCATCGGGCTACGCCCGATCAACGTCGTGGCGGACATCACCAACTTCGCGCTCCACGACGTCGGCCACCCCCTCCACGCCTTCGACGCCGACAAGCTCGCGGGCGGCAAGATCGTCGTGCGCCGTTCCAAGAAGGGCGAGACGCTCCGCGCCCTCGACCACAAGACATACGACCTTCCGGAAGGGCTTCTCGTCATCGCCGATGCGGAGAAGCCCGTCGCGCTGGCGGGCGTCATGGGCGGCGAAGAGTCATCCGTGACCGAGAAGACGACCCGAGTGGTCCTGGAAGGAGCCTACTTCGCCCCTTCCGAAGCGCGCAAGTCCTCGCAGAAGACGCACTTGCGCTCCGATTCCTCCTATCGATTCGAGCGCGGCGCCGATCCGGAAGGCGCACGCGCGGCCGCGGCACGCGCCGCCGGCCTCATCCTGCGCCTGGCCGGCGGCGCGGCCGCGAAGGCGGCTGAGGTCGAAGCGCCCCGCCCATCGAACCCGCTCGTGAAGACGACGGTCTCTCGCCTCAACTCCATCCTGGGAGCGGCATTCCCGGCGCAGGACGTGCGGGACGCTCTGAGCGCGATCGCCCCGGGCCTGAAGGCCGACGCAGACTCGCTCGAACTGCGCGCTCCATCCTGGCGCCGGGACCTAGGGACCGCTCACGACCTGGCCGAGGAAGTCGGCCGCCTCCTGGGCTACGACAACATCCCCTACCGGATGGCGCCGCTCTCCCCGCTGGCCGCGACCACGACCCCGGTCGAAATGGAATCGCGCCGGGTGCGGACTCATCTGTCGGCCCTCGGGCTTTGGGAGGCATACAACTACGACCTTCTCGCGGAAAAGGCCCTCGCCTCGTGCCGCCTTCCTTCCACGGACCTTCCGAGGGTGGCCAACCCTCTCTCGGAAGACTGGGCCATCCTCCGCCCGTCGCTGCTGCCCGGGCTCCTGAAGAACGCCCAGCACAATCTCAGCCGCGGGGCGGACGCCGTGAGGCTCTTCGAGCTGGGCAAAGCCTACAAGAGCAAGGGCGCCTCGGTGGAAGAGGTCTGGCGCGTCGCCGGCCTGATCCTCGGCCCCGTCCTGGACGCGCGCTGGCAGCCCGCGCGCGCCCCCCGAGCGGGCTTCCCCGACGCCAAGGCCGCCGTCGAAGACCTTCTCTCGCGCGCCGGCGAGATCGCCTGGGCCAGGCTCTCCGAACCGGCCGCCGGCTCCACGCCCTCCGACCCGCTCTTCCATCCCGCCTCCACGCTGCGCGCGCTCATCGGCGGCGCGCCCGTGGCCACGGTGGGCTGTCTGCATCCGCGCGTGGCGCGAGCCTACGACCTCGGCCACGAAGGGGCGCTCCTGTTCGACGCGGACCTCGAGTGGCTCGCGCAGCGCAAGAACGCCCGCGCCCGCTTCTCCCCCTTCTCCGCGCTGCCCGTCTCGCGCCGCGACCTGGCGCTGGTGCTCGACAAGGCGGTCCCTTTCACCAAGGTCGAAGCCGCGGTCCGCGCGTGCGCGCTGCCCGAGCTCCAGGGCCTAAGCCTCTTCGACGTCTACGAAGGCAAAGGCATCCCGGAAGGCACGAAGAGCCTGGCGATCCGCCTCACCTTCGGCCTCAGCGACAGGACCCTCACCGACGCCGAGATCTCGAAGGCGACGGAGGCCGTCGTCTTGGCACTCGGCCGCGAGACGGGCGCGAAGCTCCGAGGCTGACCATGAGCAACCCCGCCCAGAGCTTCAAGGGGCTGGAGGACCTGGTCAAGCAGGCCTCCGCGGCGCTCCACAAGACGGCCTCCGAGAACCGCGCTCTGAAGGACAAGCTCCATCATATCGAGACGGAGCATAAGCGCCAGAAGGAGGAGCTCCGCGCGGCGAACCTGACGCTGTCGCGCTATGAGCGCCTGCGCACGCGCCTGGTCAAGCTCCTCGCCAAGCTCGAGAGGGCCGCATGAACGAGAAAGTCGAGGTCCAGATCGGGAACCGCCGACTGGTCGTGGAGATGGAAGGCTTCATCGCCATGGAGATCAGCGCGCTCGCCCAGAAGGTCTCAGAGCGCATGAGCGAGCTGCAAGGGGTGCACAAGAACGTCGCGGACACCTCCAAGATCGCGCTGCTCGTGGCCCTCTCCTTCGCGGCTGAGCTGGAGAAGGAGCGCTCAGCCCACAACACGACCAAGCGCGTGATGGAGAACAAGACCGAGCAGCTCTCCCAGTCGTTGAAAGAATCCCTGGAGGCCGGAGGGTCTCCAGCAGACGGCACGTGAGCGAACTGTTCAGCGCCGGGGAGGGCTCGGCCCCTCTGGCCGCCCGCATGGCCCCTCGCTCGCTCGATGCGTTCTCCGGGCAGGCCCATCTCCTCGGGCCCGGGAAGATGCTCCGGCGGCTCGTCGAGAGCGGCCGGTTCACCTCGGCCATCTTCTTCGGCCCTCCCGGCTGCGGCAAGACCGCCCTGGCCAGACACATCGCGGCACAATCCAACGCGGAGATCGTGGAGCTCAATGCGGTCACGGGGGGAGTCGCCGATATCAGAAAGGCTGTGGACCAAGCACGGTTTTCGTCCACGAGCCTCGGCCGCAGGACACTCTTGCTCGTGGACGAAATACACCACTTCAACAAAACCCAGCAAGATGCCCTGCTTCCCTCGGTAGAAAGAGGGGATGTGTTACTCATCGGGATGACGACCGAGAACCCCTCTTTCTACGTGAACGCCGCCCTGCTCTCCCGCGTGACGGCCTTCGAGTTCCGCCCCCTCCCGGAGGCCGAGCTGGCCAGGATCCTGGAAGCGGCCTGCTCCGACGCCGACCACGGCGTGGCGGCGCTGCATGTCCGGTTCACGCCGGAAGCCAAGGCACACCTCCTGCGACAGTCCGGCGGCGACGCGCGCCGTCTGCTCAACGCGGTCGAGATCGCGTCCCTGACCACGACTCCGGACGCCGAGGGCGTAAGGCGGGTCTCCCTCGAGGTCGCCGAGGAGAGCATCCAGAAGCGGCAGATCCGCTACGACAAGCGCTCCGACGACCACTACGACCACATCTCCGCTTTCATCAAGTCCATGCGCGGCTCGGACCCGGATGCAGCGCTGTACTGGATGGCGAAGATGCTGGAGGCGGGCGAGGATCCGCGGTTCCTCGCCCGACGCATCCTGATCTGCGCCTCAGAGGACGTCGGCAACGCGGACTTCAGGGCCTTCCTCATCGCCGAAGCGGCCTTCCGCGCCTGCGAGGTCCTGGGCATGCCGGAAGCCCGCATCCCTCTGGCGCAGGCCGCGACCTATGTGGCCTGCGCCCCGAAGTCCAACGCCGCGTACCTTGCCGTCGACGCGGCCCTGGCCGAGGTCCGAAGCGGTCCGGCCCGAGAGGTTCCTCTCCACCTGCGCGACGCGAGCAAGGATGCGCAAAGCCGGGGCCATGGGAAAGGCTACAAGTACGCGCACGACTTCCCCGGGCACTGGGTCGCGCAGCAATACATGTCGGACCCCAAGCGCTTCTACGAGCCCACCGAGCAGGGCGATGAGAAGCGCCTGGCCGAGCGGCTCAAGCAGCTTCGTTCGAAATGATTTAATTCCGAGAGATTCCGATGCCGAACCTGAACAAGAAGGTCTTGAACCATTTCCGAGACCGCAGCGCGGGCTACAACCGCTCCTCCAACTGGGCCGGAGACCAAAGCCTGCTCGACAAGATCTTCGCCCTGGCCGCCCCCCGGGCCGAGGAGACCGTCCTCGACCTGGCAACGGGGACCGGGCTGGTCGCCAAGCAGTTCCGCGGCAAGGTCAGGAAGCTCATCGGCCTGGACATCTCGCCGGACATGACGAGCCAGGCGGGAGCCTTCATAGACAGGATGATCATCTCACCGATGGAGGATATCCCGCTGGAGCCGGCCTCGGTCGATCTCTGCGTCTGCCGGCAGGGGCTCCAGTTCGTGGACCTGAGCAAGACGCTCCCCGAGGTCGTGCGAGTCCTGAAGCCCGGCGGCCGCGTCGTTTTCTGCCACCTGAACGCCTATCAGGATGAGGACCGGGAGGAGTCGTTCAAGATCCAGTCCCTGCGCAATCCCTCCCGAGTGAACTTCTTCAAGCCGGGCGACCTGGAGTCCCTGCTATCGAGGCATGGCCTCAGCGTGACCGAGTGCCAGCGCCACGAGTCACGGGAATCGGTCAACCAGTGGATCGAGCACGGCGCGAGCACGGAGGTCGAGCGCAAAGCGATCCGGAACGCCTACCGAGGCGCTTCGGACGCCTTCCGCAAGCTCCACAAGCTCGAGATAGCAAGCGACGACATCTTCGACACCATGCTCTTCCTGCTCATCCGCGCCGAAAAGAGGGCATGAGCAAGAAGCCCGCGAGCGCCGAGAAGGACGCTGCGCGGGAGCTCGAGCGCAGCCGCACGTTCGAGAACCTGCGCGCGGCTTTCTCCGAGGAGGCCTCGCTCGTCTTTCGCTACCTCTATTACGCCACGCTGGCAGACTTCGAGGGGATGGATCGCCACGCCTCGCTCTTCAAGGACATCGCGGAGGGAGGGGATGCTCACGTGCAGGGCTGCTTCGACTTCCTGAAGCTGGCGCGCGATCCCGAGTCCGGCATCGCCGTGGGCGGCACCCTCAAGAACATCGAGTCCCTGATCCAGACCGAGACGAAGCAGCACAGCCAGACCTATCCCGAGATGGCGAAGACGGCGAGAGAAGAAGGATTCACCGACGTCGCCAGCTGGTTCGACACCCTCGAGAAGGCCAAACGTTCCCATGCGCGCAGGCTCCGGCAGCTCTCCGATGACTGAGCGCTACACAGCCGAAGACATCGTCGTCCTGTCCGGGCTCGAAGCCGTGCGCAAGAGCCCGTGGATGTACATCGGCTCCGTCTCCGCCGCCGGGGCCCACCAGCTGCTCCACGAGCTGGTCCACAACAGCGTCGACGAGGCACTCGCCGGCTTCTGCACGAAGGTCGTCGTCACGCTCGGGCCCGACTTCTGCAGCGTCGAAGACGACGGCCGGGGCATCCCGACCGAGACCCACCCCACCGAAGGGATCTCCGCGTGCGAGGTCGTCCTGACCAAGCTCCACTCCGGGAGCAAATTCACACGGAGCCCCGACCGCTTCAGCTCCGGCCTCCATGGAGTCGGGCTCTCCTGCGTCAACGCCCTCTCGCAATGGCTGAAGGTCGACATTTGGCGCGGCGGGAACGCCTACGAACAGAGCTACAAGCGAGGCGCACCGGACATGCCTCTAAAGACGCTCGGCGCCGCGGCGGGGCAGGGCACGCGCATCGCCTTCTGGCCAGACCTCGGGATCTTCAAGACCTTCAGCGGGTTCCTTCAGGATGACTGCGGACGGTTCCTCGAGGAGCTCTCGTTCCTGATCCCCGGCGTCGAGTTCGTCCTTGTCGTAGAGCCGGAGCACGCCTCCATCTCGTTCAAGACAGGCGCCGGCATCGCCGGGCTCCATCCTCGCCTCAACCCCAAGGCCCGGCCGCTCTTCGCCGACCTTCTCAAGGTCCGAGCCTCGGACGAGACCCTTTCCTTCCAGGCCGTCCTCCAATGGACCGCGGAGCGCGAGTCGACGATATCCTCCTACGTGAACTGCGTGAACACGGTCCACGGCGGCACGCACGTCTCCGCGTTCCGGGCGGGACTGACGCGCGCGATCGACCGCATCATGGCGGAGACCGGCAAGAGGGGCGGGCCCGACGACCACATAGAGGTCGACGAGGCGACAGAAGGCCTGACGGCGGTCCTCGACCTCAAACTGGTCCATCCCAATTTCGAAGGCCAGACGAAGTCACGTCTGACCAACGCGGATATCTCCGAGACGATCGAGAATGCGGCCGCCGACCAGATCCTCGACGCCCTGCGAAAGAACCCGCGCATCGCTGCAGTCGTGACCGATAAGATCCTCCAGGTCCGCAGCGCTCGAATCGCGGCGCGCAGGGCCGCCGAGAAGATATATTTCCAGCAGGCGGACTGGCGCGTCAACGAGGAGGTCTACAAGGAGCAGTTCGGCGCGCGGTCCAAGAACTGGCACGAATCGGCCGTCTGGATCACGGACAAGGAGCTTCTGAAGGCCCACGCCGACATGTGCAAGCAGGGCAAGGACGCCCTGGCACTGGACGTCTGCTGCGGCAGCGGGGTCGTCGGCGCGTCTTTCAAGGGCCGGGTGAAGAAGGTCACGGGGCTCGACCTCACTCCCGAGATGGTCGGCCTAGCTAAGACCCGACTGGACGAGGTCCGCCAAGGCAACGTCTACAATATCCCCTTCCAGAACGACACCTTCGACCTGGTCTGCACCCGCGAGGTCCTTCATCTTCTCCCTTACCCCGAGAGGCCCGTCTCCGAGATCTTCCGCGTGCTGAAGCCGGGCGGGCAGTTCATCGTCGGCCAGATCCTGCCCTTCGGCGAGGACGACGCCGCGTGGATGTACCGCGTCTTCAAGAAGAAGCAGCCTCTCATCTTCAACATGTTCCAGGAGGAGGACTTCCGGCGCATGCTCGCCGGCGGAGGGTTCGTCGATCTGGAGATGAAGGAGATGAACGTCTGGGAATCCATCGACGTCTGGATCGACAGCTACGAGACGACCGCCCTCGCCCGCCACGAGATCAGGCAGCTCTTCGCCCACGCTCCCGCCGAGGCCAAGGCCATCCATCCCTTCAAGATATCCCCCACCGGCGAGATCTCGGACCTCTGGCGCTGGTGCATCTTCTCGGTGCGCAAGCCGCTCTGATGAGGGAGGCGGCCCTCCGGTTCATCCGGCGCGACGCGTGGAAAGACGGCCGCGCCTTCTTCGAGGACGCCGCCCGCAAGACCCCGGAGAACGCCGAAGCCCACGCGCATCTGGGCTTCTTCCTCGTCAAGGAATCCCGCTACGACACGACGCGGGGCCTGGCCGAGCTCGACCGGGCCCTTCGTCTCGATCCCGGTTGCGCCCTCGCCTGCGTCTACAAGGCGATCGTCCTGGCTTGCCTGCGCGACGGCGCGGCCGCGGCCCGTGCCGTCGAGGGCGCCCGGCGGCTCGCAGCCGCGCCGCAGGACCTCCTCTGGGCACAGGCTTACATCGAACTGAACACGGGAGACGTCAAGAAGGCCATCGGCCATTTCCGAGCACTCGCGGAGACGTCGGGGGATGCGACCAGCCTCATCCTGCTCTCCCAGGCCATCTCGCAGTCCGGAGACGACATGGAGGCTCTGAAGGTGGCGCGAAAGGCCGCCGAGAAGGACCCCGACGACTTCCGGGCGCCTCTTTACGCCGGAATCTATCTGGTTCAGCTCGGGCGATGCGAAGAGGCCCGCCGCGAATTGGCGCATGCCGCGAAGCTCAACGGCGCCTCTCCGCTCCTGCACCACACGCTGGCGTACGCGGCGCTGAGGGAAGTCAGGATCGCGGAGGCGGAAGGACACCTGCGCGAAGCCCTCAGGCTCGACCCCGACTACGTCACCTCGCGCAAGATGCTCGCAGACCTCTGCGCCGCCTCCGGCCGGACCGCGGAAGCCCGCTCGCACTACGAGCGGGCGCTGACGCTGTTCCCCGATTTTCCGGAAGCTCACGAAGCCTTACGCCGCCTCCCAGGCCGCTGAGGCCTGCCCCATGGGTTTTACCCCATACAACTCGCGCCGGCGCGTGTTTTGACCGGCGCAGCTGAAGGGCGGCCGGTTAGAGCGTTGAGATCCTGATGCTCTCGTCGGGAACCGTCGGCTTGACGCGGGCCGAACTCAGTTCCGGCATCCGGTAGCGGTCGCTGCCGGGGAACAGAGGGGCCGCCGCGGAGCTGAACTTGCCGCGCCAGTCGCGCGCGGGGTCCGGGTAGAAGCGCTCGAACGTCTCGGGCCAGTGCTGGAAGCCCATCACGGGGCCGGGCTGGTAGGAATCGTAGATGCGCTGATAGGCGCTGCGGATCACGTCCTCGGGTAGGCCGCTGTAGTTCAGATACTCGTCGTGGACGAGGGCCTGCTCGGTCGAGAGCCAGCGCAGATGGTCCACCTCGCTCTTGATGATCCCCTGCTTGAGGCCGTCCGTGTACACGCTGGTGCCCGGCATCGCGGAAAGATACTTCACGCGGGTGATGTGCTGGTTCTCCTCGGCCCACTTGCACATATGGTCGAGGGTCTCCGCCTTCTCACCGGGGAGCCCGACGATGGTCAGCCCTCCGAAACGGATCCCGGCCTCCTGAGTCGCCTTCATCGCGCGGATGACGATATGCTCCGCCGAGCCCTTCCGCGCGGCCTTCAGGACGTCGGGCGAGAGCGACTCCACCCCGTAGAGGATGATGTCGCAGCCGGAGTCCTTCATCGCCTTCAGGACCTCGGGGTCCACGTCCGTGCAGCGGGTCAGGCAGGTCCAGCCGATCTCGAACTCCTTGATGACCTCGCAGATCTCGAGGCTGCGCTTCTTGTTCGAGGTGAACGTGAGGTCCACGAAGAAGATGAAGTCGACGTGATAGACCTCTTTGAGGATGCGCAGCTCCTCGCGGAACTTCGGGATGGACTTCTCGCGCAGCTGGGGGGTCGTGCGGTAGCAGAAGGAGCAGTCCATCTTGCAGCCCCGGCTGTGGGAGGCGATGATCTGCGGCTGGAGGCCCCTCGGATCCTTCGACTGGGGCCAGAGCGAGAGGTTCATGGAGGGTAGAAAATCGAGGTTCATCATCTGGCCCCGAGGAGGGTTCTGCTGGATCGCGCCCGCGGCGTCGCGGTACCAGATGCCCTTGATCTCCGGCAGGCGCTTCGCCCACTGACCGGCCGTGAAGGCCTCCAGGACCTCCAGGATGGTGATCTCACCCTCGCTGATGACGGCGATGTCGGCCTGGACGTTCTCCAGGAAGACGCGGGGGACCGAGGTCACCAAAGACCCGCCCAGGAGGATCGGGAGCTTGGGGTCGGAATCCTTGAGATTGCGCACCAGCTGCTCGACGAAGGGGAAGCAGTCCTCGTAGGTGGCGATGCCGATGACGTCGGCGCCCTGCTTGATCTGCTGATACGCGGAGCCGAGCGGGTCTTTCTCGTAGCGGACGTCGATGATGCGGACGGGATAGCCCGCGTTGTGGAGCACCGTCGCGATGTAGCTGATCCCCTCGTATGGCGATGTCAGGAAGAACTCCCAGCCGCGGGGCATGGTGAACGGGGAAGGGCCCACGACCAGGGCGACGCGCGGCTTCCCCTTGACGGTCGAGAGCGGCGCCTGGCCCTGCTCGGCCATCATCTTCACATAGCGCGCGTCGACAGGCGCGCAGGCCTGCTCGTACAGCGCGGGGTCCAGGGAAAATTCAGGGGGCATGGAAGTTCTCTACTTTCACGACGGAGGGGATGACATCCAGTATGCTGTCTTTCACGCGCTTTGTCAATAATAGGAAAGGAGCGTCTCACGCCGAAAGAAAG
>Ga0208863_1001957_pt1 | contig 11458 bp, 18 predicted proteins | sample RifOxyD3_FD_184040 | JGI IMG/M metagenome (GOLD analysis project Ga0208863, IMG submission 184040) | Soil microbial communities from Rifle, Colorado - Rifle Oxygen_injection D3 (SPAdes) | ecosystem: Environmental > Terrestrial > Deep subsurface > Rock core/Sediment | place: Rifle, Colorado...
ATGGTTTTGTTTATTGTTTGCAATCAATGGCTTGAACGCAATTATAAACCTTTCCATTGGGTTTTTCCACCGCAAAATAACGTTTTATCAAATAAAATCAAATAGTTACGTTTCTGGATGAGAACTAACTATCGACAAGACCATGTTGATCCGGCACTGCCTTTACTATCGAAAATAAATTTTTGCCAGCTCCCGCAATTTTGTAAAGGTTGCACGCATTAGCCAGTGAAATATAGCGGACAAGTTCTCGTTTAGTTCTGTCGTGTTCGAAAGCTTTTCCGCCGGAAGAAATCACCACTGGTGCATCGCAGAACTTGATTTCCTGATCTGTAGCGAACATTTTTTGCTGCGACTGATTCGCTGGAAACTGCTCTATAGCCTCGCCGGAATTTTGATTCTTCAGATTAAATAGGTTGTACAGTTTGATCGTGCCGCCGGAATATTCGCTGGCAAAGAGTTTAATGACATCGTTCATCAGGCGGTCAATGGAAAATTCCACGTAGGTTCCACCGCCAGACGGTTCGATAAAAAACGGCAATCCCAGCGTTCTGAGATATTCGGTTTGATCGATCGCATTTAACGGTAGGGCACTACCTGAATTCAACAGTACGAAGCTGGCTCGTAGCTCCCAGCTAGCGCCAAATTGCAGAATGGTCTGATCACGGAAACACGCTCCCGATTCATTATCCTTATGCCACCGTTCGAAACACCTCATGCTCGTTGCTTTTCTAAAATGTATGTTCCATTTGGAGATACAACATAGCAAGTGTCAAGGGCCCCAATTTCATCAGTTTTTTCCAACGCTATTCTTAAATTCGTGGTATGTTTTTTGAAAACTTCTTCGCTTTGAATAAAGCAAATGCATATGTATTTGTTTATTATATGTTTTTTTTCTGAATTTATTATTTTTTCTTTATCTTTGAGAGTGCCTAAAAAGGCGCTACTGCATCGTTCACCCTTTATAAACTTTAACTCAATTGCCAATAATACTGGAAGTTGATAAATAAAATCATCATGTCCATTATTTGATTTGTATATCTTTGATTCTTTTATGAGGGATATTGCGTCGAAATCCAAACAACAAATATCGATAGACTGTAAATATTCAGTGTGAATTAGATTTAATTTATATTTTTTATTATTATCTATTCCATCTACGTCAACATCTCGATTTATTTCTTCTCGCAGCTTTGCGAATAATGCAGACTGCACATCACTTTCATAAAGATAACTATAAACATTATCCCTGAATTGGATAGAAAATGAATTTATAGATTTGATCAGACTTGTTAAAATTTCATCGTTCATAATTAATTTTTAAGAGTTTAGCCACTGATAAAACTCAACGGGCATTTCATTTTTAACTGCATCAATGGATTTTATATCCACGGTTGAATTGCATGCCATAAGCGGGACTTCAATTATCTCTTCTTGATCTGACCAATCCATAACAAGGTATCGGACATTGTTTTTGTCATCAGCTACTGATTTTACTCGACCATGCCCATACAACTTCATGGTCTTACCGAAAACTTCTCGCTTCTTTAAAACGACCAAGTCACCAGCGCAGATACTATTAAACCGTTCAACCTGATGTTCGCTTTCAAGGTAATCAAATCTGCAAATACCCCGATCCTTCCATTCTGTATCCAGTCTATTTCCAAAGTCGGCATCAGGGCAAAACCCCATAAAAAGCACGTATGAATCAGCAGGCTTGGCAAACTCAATGGCAGATAGAACATCTTTCGCATCTATGTCGCCTTGCGCCAATTTTTCTTTAGCATTCCGTTCCAGTCTGGCTAGTTCGTCCCGCGTCATAGTGCCGCTATTTACGTTGTCTATGGTTTTTTGATATTTCATGTCAGTCCGAGAAAGTCTTTTTAAAATTATCGATACTCTACGCCGAATTTTCATCTGATGGCTTGAAATCATCTGCCCAGTATTTTTCCCAGTACCCCGGTGCGTCTTGGCAGGCGAATTCCATCGCGGCGGTCAGCGGCATGTATTGAAAAGTAACGTTTGGAATTTTCATGCTGCCGTCAGGATTTTCGAGGTAACAGACGAGTTTCTGATACATGGGATCGGCTTCATCGAATGGTACGTCAACATAGATACGTCCCTGAATGACAATGCTGTTTTGCAGGCAGCAAGGTTGCCACTGGATTTTATTTGCATCTAGCCATTCGGTCACCTCTGTAAAAGGTTTGTACTGATCAAAATCAATATTCAGAATTTCATCAAGTTCCATTAATGAATCAAGGAAGCTGATGCTCACGACATCGCGCTGTTTTTCTCGTGCGATCTTGTCGAGGTATTCGATCAGTTGCGGCATTGAATTTCCTTTTTTGTTGTGCCGTTTAATGAGAAGCTAATTTAAAATATGTTTAATTTTCAAGAGCTAACTACAGCCGACGAAATTTCAGTTTCCGCTTGTTGTGCAATTCCAGTTGGCTATATTTGTTGTAGCCTTTTACCACTACCCAAGAACGCGCAGCAGCTTCCGCGTAATTTCTTGCTTCATCACCTGAGTGAGCTGACGGTCGCGAGTAATTAGATGAATCGAGCACATCGCCTGTTTCCATGCTGCTGACGGCCCACCACCAGAAAGGAATTGGGCCATTTTCTTCGTCTTTCGGTCCACCGTTCATCCATTCGGCGCGCAACAGCATGCCACCCCATTGGGCGCAACAATCGTCGTCCAGATCTCCATACCAATCTATTGTTTCTTCTGACATATTCATCTTTTTACAACGACCGGACAGGCTGCGTAAAAACTTCCGGATTCGCCGGGCACAGGCAATTTATCCTCATCGACCAGTCTTGCCCATGTAGAGTCATTCGGTTGACCGAAAAGACACAGCCAGCGATTCGGGCGCAAGTTTTCGTTGGCCCACTCCAGCAGCGGTTCCAGGCTATGTTTTTCCCATATTTCACGCGCTGACGAATAAAATTCCCTGTCTTCTTCTACGCACAGTCCGCAGTAATATCGGCCTGCGTCATCCTGTTCCACGGCAAGATCAAATTCCGTGAGAATATCCCAGCAATTATCCTTGTCGTCAGACACCCAAATTTCGAATGCCCAACCGTCATGTATGCTGACTACGAGCTGTTTCGTCATGCCGCTGAATTTCAAGTGAAAGCCGTGTTTGTGCTTGCCGGTTATTCTGGGCGCATTCAGGAAGCGATGCGCATTTTGCTTCAGCCAGCGTTTGACGGTGACACGGACAAAGTTTTTCGGCTCCTGTGCGATGTTCCGCTTTGTCCAGTTGGCGGTTTATATATGTTTCATCTGCGTTGCTCCCGAGGCTGTATTTCGACTTTGTCGTTCCCGCTATGCGAGAACTCAATTAATAAATGCGCTGGATCCCCGCTTACGCGGGGAGGACGCAAGAATCAGCGTCACTTTAAATCGTGAAATCGCCGGAACGATGGGGAAGAATTTCCACCCACAGCGCCCGCAGATTTAACATACCCCATAGCCCGACGTTGGCATGATCGAATAGTTCGTGAAACAGATAGCACTGGTTAAAATATTGCATGGGGTGTCCTTCACATCCACTCATGTCGCTATGGTTCTGCCCGTCATCCAGCCCCCATGGCTTTTTCTTTTCCGCAGCGTCGAGTTTCCAACTTCGCGTAATCCGTGCGCAGATTTCTATCGGCTCCATTTCGCCGTTTTCAGACCATGTGTCCGGGTTATAGGCGGGGCGTTCGGCGTCTGGTCCAATTTCGACTCTGAGATTAATCTCGGTACTATCCCACTCATCCCATTCCACACCGGAAGGATCAAGACCTTCCAGACGTTTACACATTCCGTCAGCCATCTGTTTAAGCGATTTTTCCAATTCCAACAGGCGATTGTTGACATGGCGAAGCCGGCTCATATCCCCTTCGGTCAATTCCACGTTATCAAGAGCAGAATTGATGCGCCTCTCCAATTTCCACCAGTCAGACTCAGCCGATCTCAGATTCTTTTTCAAGCGAGTTACGGCATCTGTCAGTTTTTTCCCGACTTTTTCGTAATAAAGGCGCAGGGGTGGAGGAATATCCTCAGCCAATCCGAGCAGTGTGAACGCTTTTCCAGCAAGCTTGATTTCTATACACGGCAGCCCATCAATCGAGTGGAGCGCACGGATAGCGCCGGTCAGCGGTTCAAGATCAGACGGGCGATAAGTGTGAATGCTCATGTTTTTCCTTGGTAGTGACCGGAATGGTTTTGACCGGGTGAGTGTCAAAATCATTGTATTGACTGATCGCGACAAGGAGTGACGCAATCGGTAAGCTCAAGACATAAAAAGAAATGAAGGGCGGCGGTTATCAAATATCAAAAAATTCCGTATTGCACTTGGCGCACTGATAATGTTCATCACGCGCCAACCGATATGCTGGTAACAGGAACGTTGCGGCAACCTTCGCCGTGCCGATTTTGCTTATGCAGCGGTCTGCGTAAAGTCTGAAACTTCGAGATTTCTTGAAATAGACGACGCGACCGCGAGGAAAATAATCGTAGGCGTGCCTTTTGAATAGCTGCTCTGCTGGCGTCTTCGGCACATAGGCAAGCCAGAAATCATAGTGACCGCCAAAACCTATCGTGTCGCCATAGTGCTCGCCTTGATCAAGTGGAACTGCATCAGCAATAACAGCCCCATTGACCACAAAGAAAATTCCAACGTTTCCAGGTGCCATTTTTCATCCGATTTATATGTTGGAAAACAATGTCTGCGGCCTGCCAATTTTCAGATACTGGTTTGTTGAGCTGATTGATTCATAATCACCGTTAAGTTTTGATCTTCCGGCGTAAATTCAAATACGGTCACGCGTAGTTCATCACCCATCGTTTCATCAACGACTGTACCTGCCGAGATGAGGGACTGTCTGACATCTGCGGATAGTTTAACGCCATTCATCACTTCGACGACCTCATTTGGCTGAAGCGAGCTGGCTGAAGTTATGTTCACAATCGCTTTCCGGCGTAAGCGGCCAAGATCAATATTTTGTCGTGCAAGTTGGTTGATGGCATTGCCAGCGGCAATCGTTGCTCGATCTGCTCCAGATGCGGAAGCCGTCCCCATGAGACACATCCCTGCACCGAGAAAATCGATAGCCGCATCCCATAAATCGCAGGGCACCAGTCCTTCGTCCCGGTAAAATTCAGCTATACCGGCTACAGCGCGGTGCAATGCGATTTTGGTATCATCAAAATTGTCCGGCACGGCGATCAGTGAATGAACATTGTCAGACAGAAAAATAAGATTTTTATCAGTGTAATCAAGGAATTTCGATTTTGTATCAGCTGGCAAGGCAACTGCCGCCACTAACAATTGGCCCATCGGTTGAACAATCTGGGCGATAAGCGGTGCGAGATGTCTTGCAGTATTTTCGCCCATCCCAAGAACAATAAACACGATGTTCGAATAACCGATCAAATTTTTGATCGTTTCTTGATCGACAGCTTTTTTAAGGGCCGATGAATCACTTGGTGAAAACCAGTCGTCTATTTTTACCTTCTCGCGTGCATGACAACTTGCCAGTGCCTTTGCATCGGTGTCGATTGCGACATATTCAGCCTCCCTTACGCCATGCTCAATCATGTAATTGACTGCATCCAGGCCACACTTTCCGATGCCTATTACTTTGATCGTTGGAACATATTTGTCTGACACCGCCAGCTTGGATTGATACAACACCTCGGCTAAATTGAGTCCAGCAATCATTTCGAATCATCCGAATACAAGTGACGAGAGAGGTTCAAACCGGTCGCCATGATGGTCACGCGCAATGCATCACCCATAGACTCGTCATAAATTGAACCGAGAAGGATGGTCGCGTGCGGAGCTACAAGTTGCACACACTCCATGGAAGCGGCGATTTCTTTGAGTTTTAGTTTGTTGCTGGATGTTATGTTTACCACTACGCCACTAGCACCGGAAATGGCCATGTTTTCGATGGCACGCTCAGTGGCCATTTTTGCGCGATGGTCGCCTGATGCGGTGGCTGAACTGGTCGTCGCTAATCCGCTCTTTGCAAAAAGTGAACGAAGATCAGAAAAGTCGAAATTGATGAGTCCCTCCTTGTTGATCGCTCCCGTAACATCCGCGACAAACTGATATATCGATTGATGGGTAGTGCTGACTATTTTGGGAATATTAATTTGATCGCTTATTTCCGGAGACGGGTTCGGCCATGCAATCAGCATATCTAAGTCTTCAAGGAGTTCCCCAAGCGCTTCATCTGCCCAACCCATGCGATTTACCTCGTATGGAAACGGATAAGTAATAAGTGCCACAGCCAATATATTGAGTTCGCTGGCAATTTTCGCAATCACAGTCAAAGCGCCGGAGTCGGAGCATTCACCCAGTCCGGTTATCAGGATCACCATATCTGCTCCAGCGATTAGTCGGGTTATCGCTTCACGATCTTCTAGCACTGCCAATTGACCAATTTTTACGTCGAAACAGGTGTGTTGTCCTTGATTTTCTACGGTGCCAAGTTGGAGTTTTTCGGCGGCGTGACTATTGGTTAGTGATTTTTCATCCGTATCGACGGCAATAAATTCGACACCGTCTAAACCCCGCTCGATCATGTGATTGATGGCATTGCAACCGCAGCCTCCAATACCAATCACCTTAATGAAAATATTTGCAGCGTCCATTTATATGCTCCGGTCAGTTTGTTTGTCGATGTGGTGATCATATTGTCTGTGCGCGACACAGTATGGCGCAGTCAGGGCGCTTAATACGCATCCCTAGTCAAAAGACGAGAACGAAATGAACGAAACGAATGACACCGGCGTATTGAAGCAAATCCCAGTTTTCTATACACCGAAGATGGTTGCCAATTTCAGCAGCTTTTCACCCAGTGCCGGAAAACCAGCCCGTGTCATCGGTGCCTGGCAGCGACTCGATCTGCCAATAGAAATCATCGATTTTGAACCTGTGAGCGCCGATCAATTCAAGCTGGTTCATAACCCAGGCTACGTGGACAGGGTGCTGTCCTGCGAGGTCAATAACGGGTTCAAGAATAAATTACCGGAAGTAGCTGCATCCTTGCACTACACCTCAGGCTCCATGCTGGCCGCTGCACGTGAAGCGATCCGTAATGGTCGTGTTGCCGCTGCGCCGTGTTCCGGATTTCATCATGCAAGGTTTACATCTGGACACGGTTTTTGCACTTTTAACGGTCTGATGGTCACTGCTATGACATTGAAGGCGGAAGGACTGGTTGATCGGGTTGGGATTCTGGATTTCGACATGCACTATGGTGATGGTACGGAAGAGCTGATCAAGCAACATCACGCAGAATCATGGATTGAGCATTACACCGCAGGTCGGGAATATGAGTCGGCGCGTCAGGCCGATGATTTCCTGTCGCGTATTCGGGAGCGGGTTGAAGAAATGCGTGACTGCGATGTGATTCTGTATCAGGCCGGAGCTGATCCTCATATCAACGATCCGTTGGGAGGATTTCTCACTACGGAGCAGTTGCGTGAGCGCGATAGGCTTGTATTCGAAGCGGCTTATTCACTGGGCATTCCGATTGCATGGAATCTAGCCGGTGGCTATCAGGAGGACAAGGGTGGCGGAATTCAGGCGGTACTCGATATCCACAACAACACCATGATCGAATGTGTCGCGCGGTATCTCGTTTGATTCAGGTGTTAGTGATAAGCGAGGCGGTTTGATCGATTGCGACGTAGTTTGACGCGGTAAGGGCGTTAAATACAATCCATACGAACCCGGTGCTATAGGTGTTTCGGGTTGTAATTATTGATAACTAATTGAATTTTATTAGAAAGGTATGCGATGAACGGGAAACTTTCAAGTGTAATTGCTGTTGGGGTAATGAGTATGTTTTTGGTTGGCTGTTCGAAGACACCGCCAAAATGCTCCGATGAAGACACTGCGTCACTGGTTAGAAAAATCATTCTCGACCAGTTTGGTGGAAGTGAAGGCTTAACGGAAAAGGAGATCCTAGAGAACCTGAAAATTGAGTTGCCCAGAGCCAGCTCATTTGATGAAAAAATCAAAAAATATAGCTGTGAAGCCAAATTGGTAGCCGGTAACAAATATCAGCTGCCGATAACGTATGAATCTCAACTCGATGACCAAAATCAGCATGTCGTATCGGTTAGCGGCATTTCGCCGACTGATCAATACCTACTTAAGCAAGCGTTTACGGATGCAATTGAAAAATCGCGTAGTGCACAAAATGTGGTTGCGCCACAACCGCCACAACCGCCACAACCACCCCAAGCGGCACAAGGTTCAGAGCCGTTAAGCATTGCAGGTGTCTGGCAGGGTGCGCTTGAAGGTGATGGCGGCATGGAAATTAAAGTGGCGCAGACAGGCTTCGAGGTTGCTGTTAACGTGTCCGATGCATCCGGTTGTTCGGGATTTATTGATGGGCTGGGCACATTGTCCGGCAACACGATGACGCTGATCAAAAAAGAAGAGGATCAGGTTTGCACAATTACCGCCAAATTTTCAGGGGATACGGCGGTGCTTAATGAAGATAATTGCTCCGGCTACCATGGTGTTGCTTGCGGATTTTCTGGTACTTTGAAGAAGGTTAAGTAACTAATTGAAATTAATATGTATTTCATTGACCGGCTTCATCGTTATGGAAATTTAATATCATGAATTCAGCAGATACACTCGCAGAAAATTATCAACGTGCTGCACAAGCTATCAGGGAAGCCGATGGCTTGCTGATTGCGGCAGGTGCCGGAATGGGGGTGGATTCAGGTCTGCCGGATTTCCGAGGGAAGAACGGTTTCTGGAAAGCGTATCCGGCGTTGGGGAAAGTGAATATTGATTTTCATCGCATCGCGTCTCCTGAGGCTTTTATGAAAATGCCGGAGCGGGCATGGGGATTTTATGGGCATCGCTTGAAACTGTATAGGGATACCGTGCCTCATGATGGGTTTCGATTGTTGCGTGAGATCGGCGCGACATTGCAGCATGGTGCGTTTGTGTACACCAGCAACATCGACGGGCAATTTCAGAAGGCTGGCTTTCCACAAAATAATGTCTGTGAAATCCACGGCAGTATCCATCAGCTGCAATGCATGAGCAATTGCCATCAGACTTGGCCTGCCGATGAATTTCAGCCTGAGGTGGAGGTGGATCAGTGCCGACTGATTTCTCCATTGCCGCGTTGCCCGCGCTGCCATGAGTTGGCCAGACCGCAAATATTGATGTTCAACGACTGGCGATTTATTGCGGATGCGGTAGAGAGGCAAGAGATTCAGTTTGATGCGTGGGTCAGTCGTACAAAAAATCTTGTCACTATAGAAATCGGCGCGGGTACGAATCTGCCGAGTATTCGTCACTTTTCTGAATGTACTAACAAGGGGTTTTTGATTCGTATCAATCCCACTGATGCGCGAATATCCAAGGCATTTAATAAGCAAGGAGTGTCGTTGCCGGTCGGTGCGCTTGAAGGCTTGTGCGGAATTGTTGCCGCGATGTGATTGAATGCATCGCGCCGAGGCCATCTGTGATCTCAAGTATTCCCAGCGATGTTCCGAACCTTAATGGATGAATTGAATGATCTTATTTCTAGATTTCGACGGGGTGCTTCATCCTCAATATGACGGCGAACCCACGCCTGTTAGCGAGATATTTTGTCACTTGGCGCGGTTCGAATCGGTCATGCGTGATTTTCCATGCGTCGAAATTGTGATCAGTTCAACTTGGCGGATTCAATTTACCCTTGACGAGCTGCGATCCAGATTTTCGCCTGACATTGCGGCGCGCATTATTGATGTGACGCCGCAAATAGAATGGGCTGATGAAAATTATCTGCCCGCACGGCGGGAGGATGAAATTTTGGAATGGCTTGAGAGGGGAGGGCATTCCAGCACGCCATGGATTGCGCTCGATGATGCAGCATGGCAATTCAAGCAGCATCGTGACCGGCTTGTGGCGTGTACCTGGTATGTTGGATTAAATGATGCGGTGGAGTTGAAGCTGAGATTTGCGTTGGCTGACAGCACCTAGTGATCGACTGCGACGCGGCGTGGCGTGGCGCAATCAGGGCGCTTAATACGCACCTGATAAAAACATTCCGATGGGAGAAGAAATGAGTCACGAAGCAAAGCAAGATCCGCTATTTGATGAGGTCAAAAAAATGGTGATTGAAACGCGCATACCCTCAATCTCACTAGTTCAACGTACTTTTCTGATTGGCTATAGTCGCGCTGCCAGCATGATGAAGGCGCTGGAAGGCGATGTTGTCACCCCGCTGAATAAAGACGGATTGCGTAGAATGCTGGCTGGAGAAACCAATGAATACCTCTGATAATGTACCTTACAGAGAATTTTTGGATGGTGCGCCCAGGAATTCCGGTCATCAGAATGTCGGCCACGAAAGGTAACAGGCATAAAGGCGTCGCATTAATGCGCCATCGAATCTGTCAGTCGATCACCCAGCCTGCTTCAAGTAATTGCTCAGTGTTGGCAAAGTGGTAAACCGCATCGGTTTTCTTGTCCTTGATGATCTTTTTGTTTTCAAGCAAGTCAAATATGCTGATTTTGCCAAAACGCCCATCCTCGTTCTTCATGTGGATATGGTCATCATGCGTGAGTGGCATCTGGTATAACATCTCGCGGGTTTCTTCCCTCAACGCATCGGAATAGCAGAAGTTGGCAAATTTTCCAACATTGATGGCCTTGGTCAATAACTCCTCGACTTCAGCCAATTGTTGGTTGGCCTGCTTGCTCCAACTCCATCCGTAAGGGCGTGAGCGTTCGTTGGAAATCAGCGAGAATATTTCTGAAAGCGAGAGCAAATCGCGTTCAACGGTGCGCTTGCTGACCTCAAACTGGTCAGCCTCCAAACGTTCGGTGAGTTCCTTGGCGGTTATTTGTAGTGGATGCTGCGGGATATGCCGGAGCATAGTCAGCAGACGTAATAATGTGTCGTTTTGTGAGGGCATGATTTTTCTCGTTGAGTTTGGGTTATGCTTCGAGCTTATTCGCTGAATCGTGAGTTGACTATAACCCCATAGTGCGACACCGTGTGACGCGAATGAGAAATATGCTCGAACACTGATTACATGGTCTAACAAGCAGTGCATATGATAAATTCTAGATTAATCAATCAATTGAGGTTTTATGAGATTTGAGCAACTTCATGATGTTATAAATATTTTTATAAAAAATCTCCCAGGTTTATTTATGGGCGTTAGTGTGGAATTTTATTTTTTTGATGATCGTCCTCCTATTGGCGATTGGTCCAATCTTGATAATCTCGGAATTCTTATTGCCAATGACGGTATCGGTTCAAAAAGCGGCTTGTATTTTTTTGCCACACCAAACGAAGAGATAGCGGAAATTGTCAACCTAGTTGTCGCCTGAACACCTGCGATTATGCTGCCATTTTGAGCTCTAAATCTCCTTCCATTTTCTCGTCTTTTGCAGCGAACTGCTGATCCGGATTCAAATGCACCACAAGT
>Ga0208863_1001959_pt1 | contig 11456 bp, 11 predicted proteins | sample RifOxyD3_FD_184040 | JGI IMG/M metagenome (GOLD analysis project Ga0208863, IMG submission 184040) | Soil microbial communities from Rifle, Colorado - Rifle Oxygen_injection D3 (SPAdes) | ecosystem: Environmental > Terrestrial > Deep subsurface > Rock core/Sediment | place: Rifle, Colorado...
AACTTTTATCCACATCTCCGATGGCAAGCTTCACGAGGTCAACACCCTGGACATCCTGCCACTGGAGGCAGGAGCATTCTACATCATGGATCGTGGCTATCTGGATTTCACACGGCTGCACATGATCTCGCAAGCCGGGGCTTTCTTCGTGATTCGCGCCAAATCCAACCTGAAATGCCGACGAGTCTATTCGCATCTCACAGACCGAGCTACCGGCCTGATCTGCGATCAGTCGGTCATGCTTACTGGGTTCTATCAGGCCAAGGGTTACCCGGACAAACTACGCCGGGTAAAGTATTACGATGCCAAGACAGACAAAACACTGGTATTTCTGACCAACAATTTTTCTCTACCTGCCATGACCATTACCGAACTGTACCGAAATCGTTGGCAGGTGGAGCTGTTTTTTAAATGGATCAAGCAAAATTTGCGGATCAAGACTTTTTATGGCACCTCAGAGAATGCGGTAAAAGCCCAAATCTGGATTGCCGTTTCAGTCTATCTGCTCGTCGCGATCATGAAAAAGCGACTTAACATTGAGGCCAGTCTTTACACAATTTTACAGGTCTTGAGCGTGACCATTTTTGAGAGAATGCTGTTATTACAAGTACTTACAAAAGAAGAATACACAACTAAGGTCGACAAAAACTGTAACCAGCTGTTATTATTCAGTTAAACGTTGGGACACTAGTGAATTAAACTAATAAACTACCCCCGTCCCCTTTGGTGTTATTGTAAACAGTCACTTTATTTCTGCCGGATTTTTTTGCTAAATACAGTGCCTGGTCAGCTTTATCGATAAATTCCGAGAGGATTTTTTCGGTTGATTTTGAACTGGCTTTTGCAAGATGGTCATTGACCCCAAAGCTGGATGTTATTTTTATCGTGCATTTTTCTCCCTTTACGGTTGCGGTTTCGATTCTCTTTCTCAGGGTCTCGGCGATAGTGGCGGCGTTTACCGCAGTGGCATCGGGAAGTAAGATGATAAATTCTTCCCCCCCGTATCTGGCGGGGATGTCGGATGATCTTAAAGACTCCTTTAAGATATTTGCGACCATCTGGAGAACCAGATCCCCACTATGATGTCCGTAGGTGTCATTGACGCGTTTGAAAAAGTCTATGTCAAGCATTATAACCGATAAGGGCCGTTTGTGCCGAAGTGCCCTGCTGATCTCGGTTTCTGCCCGATGATTGAAATGCCTCCTGTTATACAAGCCGGTGAGCGAATCAGTTATCGCCATAGTTTTAAACGCTTCTTCGCTTTCCAGCAGGGCTGCCTCCGCCTGTCTGCGTATGGTTATTTCCCTGAGCAGTTCCGTGTTGGTTTTTTTTAGCTCGGCATCTTTCCTCATTACTTCTTTTAAAGTTAAGTCAAGCTGGATTACCATCGCATTGAATGAATTGGCAAAATCTCCCATGAATTCAATTCGTTGGGTGAAATCTCCTGCGGCGACCATTTTTGTCTGCCAAGTCATGTGCCTTAGGTTAGCCTGCAGCATCTTGAGAGTGCCGCCGATATATCCCTTGAAATTGATATTCGGTGATAAGTCCCCATTGGCGGCTGCGGAGAGAAAATCTCTTAGCGAAAGAAGGTTCGCATGAAGAGTTTGCAGGGAGTCAATGGAGGCGAAGCGCTCAGGGACATCAGGAGGCTTGCTGAGCATCAGCATGTCCAAGACTAATTTAGAAAGTTCATCAACTATGGCAAATTCTTCCGCAAGAGACATGCGTTTTCCTGGGGCGGGAGGCAGGGTTCTTTTTTGCAGCTATTTAATTGCTTCAGCCGTAAACCGGCAGGTTCTGTCGCCTGTGCACCAGCAGTCGATTTCTTTTACCTCGAAGGGGTTGCCGGTAAAACTTTCAAGAAGCCCGGCAATAAAGCCCTCATCATAGGTGCATATTTCATAGCCAAGCTCGGGCAGGCCTGAACAGTCAAGGTCTTCAGAAACAGTCAAAACGAAAGACCCTTTTTCAAGGTCTGCTTCCTCAACGCGCACTATCCCGATTCCCATATCCCGGAATGTCTTCTGAAGGCTTTTTATAAACTCGTGGAAGTCTTTAATGGCTGAAAAGGCTTTTTTGTATAATTCGGTGCCTGCCAGTTTGCCTGCTTCATAAAAAATCTGGTTTGTTTTCTCCGTTCCCAGGTGTTGCTCCATTACATCCCGGAAGGTAAACTGCATAAGACGATACACTTCAAGGCTTGTGCTTGCTCCAAGATTGGGACGGCCGAGCGCAATATCTCCCAAAAGATCCCACGAAAATTTGTATCGTCTGTCTGTCATCTTTACCCTCCATTGCCGTTTCCGGATTATTCTTAGGGCACATATCCAAGCTACCTGAACGCCTTCTTTTGTCACTCGCTGCTGTGCTGTATATGTCAGAATATAAACTAATTATACATTTTGTCAAATTGGCGCATGGCTACCTCCTCGCCGGATAAAGGACTCCGCTATTCCTCAACGTGCATGGTGCCCATGGTCGCACGGGCAAGGAAGCCGGAACGGGTTTCATGGTGCGCTCCGGCATAGAGAAACTCCGGGGTCAAGAAACTCCGGGGTCAGGTCAGACTTTCGGACATTCGCACATAGAAGAGAGAAACCAGGATCACGGATAAACGTGGTCTATCCCGAATGGCACTAGTTTAAGCTCTTTTTGCATAAAAAAGCACCTGAAAATATTGGCTAAAATTGGTATGTTTGCCAATGCGAAATATACGAAATGCAATGCCAATGTTGCCAGGATTTCATCTCCGTCCCATGCGTCGAAAATACCGCTCGGCCCAGCAGAAACTTGCTGGAGAAATAGCTCTGCTGAAGCAAAAATCGTTCAAGCAGATCGGCGAGATTTTTGAAAATTTTATCCCCCGCACGCTTCTCAATCCGGAACCGGACGGGGCCATGAGTCGTCGGAGGATTTTCTCAAAAGCAAATACCTTCTGGGCCTTCTTCAGTCAGGTGCTGGATGCGGATGGGGGCTGCAAGGAAGTAATCCGCAAGCTTCAGTCATATGCCTCCATCAAGGGAGTCAATGTTCCTTCGTCCTCGACCGCTTCTTATTGCACGGCCCGTAAGAAGTTGGATGAACGAATGCTCTCGGAAATTTTTGCGCATACAGCTGTTCGTCTTGACAGAATACCGGAGGCCGGCTTGCTGAACAACCGGCGGGTCATTGTTGTCGACGGGACGGGAGTCAGCATGCCTGATACGCCGAAGAATCAGGAGGTTTGGCCACAGTCGTCCTCTCAAAAGTCGGGATGCGGATTTCCGACGGCACGTGTCTGCGCCTGTTTTTCCTTGGAAAGCGGGGCGTTGCTTAGTTACGCCATCGGTAATAAAAAGAATAACGAACTTCCGCTGTTCCGCAAACAGTGGAAGATATTTAAGCTGGGAGACATCTTTCTCGGAGACAAAGGGTTTTGCAGTTATTTCGACATAGCGAACTTGAAAAAACAAGGCGTTGACAGCGTTGTCACCCTTGCCAGGAGAACACCGGTCAGCTCCGGCGGCAGTCTGAAAAAACTTGGGCCTGATGACCTATTGATAACGTGGAAACGCCCAGCCTATAACAAGATTCTCTCGTATTCGAAAGACGCATGTGAAGAGCTTCCAGAGGAGCTTGTCTTAAGACAAATCAAAGTCACGGTAAAACATCTCGGGTTCAGAACACAGGAGTTTTACCTCGTCACTACCTTGCTTGATGCCAAGCAATATCCTGCCTCAGAACTTGCCGAGCTTTACTTCAAACGGTGGGATGTTGAGCTGTTTTTTCGCGACATCAAGACGACTATGGGCCTGGATATTCTGCGCTGCCGAACGCCAGAGATGATCCGCAAGGAAATCTTGATGTACTTCATCACCTACAACTGTGTCCGGCAATTGATGTGCGAGGCGGCAGAAGAAGCTAATATGGAGGTTCGAGTCGTTAGCTTCAAGGGCAGTGTGCAGGCTCTTCGTAGTTGGGAACCACATTTAAATCAGACGAAGATCAGCAGGGCAGAGCGGTACAGGTTGATCAGTGATTTATATGACGCGATGACCAATACCCCGATCAGGCAACGCCCTGGGCGAAGTGAACCTCGATGCCTTAAGCGACGACCCAAAAATTACCAGTTGATGACCTCGCCGAGACATGAAATGAAAGAGATTCCGCATCGGAGCCGATATCATGCTGGAATCGCTTAAACTATTGCCATTCTGGTCTGTCCCCTATTGTCCCCCGATTGGATTGTTTCATATTCCATAATCAGAAGCGGGGCCAGGTCTGGAAAATCAACTTTTTCTGCCACCATGATCTGCACCCGTACGATCAAGAGCAGGGACATCAAGGGAAGGAAAATTCCTTTCGACTTTTGCCCATCAACTGACACTGGTTTTGTAGTTCAGGCAGCCATGTCTTGCAAGAAATAATCATAACCGGTGCTGGCATGTAACTCCCGCCACACCTTCATAACTCCCCACGCCCTTTCTGTTGCTGCTCCCGGACGTCAAGTTCCGGAAAAATTCACAACACTACCTGGCAAGGCATAGCACATCCACAGAAATTCCGGTGGCATTTCGAGCTTGGCTTGGTGATGCCGCTATAGAAACATCTTGTACTCGGTGTTCAACGCCTTGCCCAACCGCTTGGCCCTGGTTACGCCAATAGCCATCTTGCCACGCTCCATCAGGGAGATATGAGCCTGCGGAACTTCGGCAAGGTCGGCCAGTTCCTTTTGGGTCAGCCCTTCCCGCCGTCGTGCCGCACGCAGGCAGACCGCGGGAAATTCTTCTTCCGTGTACTCTGAAAAGGCCTCACGCCAAGGAATGGAATCGTTTGCTGTTTCAAAGCCCAAATTTTTCAGAAGTCTGGCTGCCTCATCCTGCCGGGCTGCCGGACCACGGAAACAAAGTTCCACAGTGTCAGTAGGGCGCTTTTTCGTGGGTTCCAACATATGTTACCTCGATGAGTCTGATTTCTCGATCACGCTCCGCCCACACGGCCACATAGGTGGGCTTGCCTTTCTTCAAGTGGCAATGGTGTGCCCAGGCTTCAGCTTGCTGTAATTCGGCCAATTGCCGCGCATCGGACCTTGCTTTTCAATCTCGCGAATCAAAAAAAGCAGCTGCTCCTGAATCGTTTTTGGAAGCCGCTCTTTTTGTTTCCGGGCCTTTTGGGTCAGCTTAACTTGCCACGGTTTCATAATATATCATTTATAGAATATTGACAAGAGGCGGGTGAGCGATAATCTGGTTCAGACCACGTTTACCAGCGTGATCCTCATTTCTCTATTCTATGGGCGAATATCCGCCACTCTAACCCAGGAGTTTCCCCCACCTTATTTCACATAAACGTCCAACTGCTCCGGCTCCGCCCCTGGTTCCAAAGTTATCGTCTCCCCCCGAGGCCCCTTGAACATCGTTTCTCCGGTCAATTTCTTGTACCCTTTCCACTCGCCGCCGCCACTCTCTTTGCATACCACTTCGCCGGTGAGCTTTTTATAGCAGTTAACTTTGGTCTCGGCATGAGCCGTAGTCCATGTAACGATGGTCAACAGTACCATCATAATAAAATATTTGTTCATTTTTTGGCCCTCTAAGTCAAATTTTGCCCTGCCATAACTCATCACGACTGCCACATCCTCGTAGCTTATGCTCCGACTTCCCATTCTTGCACTGGCGTGATTAATTAAAGTCGGCATGAACTTATCGTTGCAGCTGGATAATTTTCCCATGACGCTCCTTTTTTTTGGTTGTGTTAAGCCCACCATACCAGCTACACTCCCCCATCCAGCGTCATAGTGTTTTTTTTAAAAGCTGAGTTGAGCAACTTGCCTGCTCAAACGAAACTTATACCTTCCGGGTGTAAGAAAAAAATACAGGAGGGGTAATCCATGGGGGATCAGCTTTTTCTGGAACGCTTTATCTGGTTTGATCATGAGGTGAGAAGGCAGCGATTTCCAAACGCGGCGCAACTGGCAGAACAATTTGAGGTAAGCGGCAAAACTGCTCAGCGCAGTATTGAGTATTTCCGCGACCGCCTGCAGGCTCCCCTCGAATACGATTATTGCGGGAAGGGCTATTTTTATTCCGATTCTGACTTTCAATTGCCGGTAACCCGGATCTCCGAAAAAGAGCTTATCGCTCTGCTCATCTCCCGTAAGCTGATCTCGGATGCCTCCGCCGGTTCCTTAAGCGACGAACTGGAGCATGTCTCCCAAAAGCTTGGTTCACTCCTTGCCGCCAATCTTCCTGGGCGAGCCCATCCGGAAGATGCTTTTTCCTTCCGCTGGAGAACAATCAACCCCACCGATGCGGAAATTTTCCAGACGACAACCTCCGCCCTGCTGCAAGGCAATCTTCTTACCTTTTGCTATCAAGCCCCTTCCGCCAGCAGCAACAGCAAACGCACCGTTGAACCCCACCACATGGTCAACTACATGGGGAACTGGCACTTGATCGCCTTTTGCCAGCTGCGTAACGACTGGAGGGATTTTTTACTGGGCCGGATGACGAACTGCCAGATTGAGGAAACAGCTTTTGCTATCCAGGCCAAGGAGGAATGGCAACCTCTCCTTCAGAATTCTTTCGGGATTTATCAGAACAGGGAACTGTTCGAGGTTAGCTTGCGATTTACGCCGGAACGTGCCCGTTGGGTAAAAGAAGAGGTGTGGCATGAGGGACAGAAAGAATATATTGATGATAATGGCTTTTTAGTCCGCACTATCCCGGTCTCTCATGAAGCGGAAATCATGATGGAGATCCTGAAACATGGGGCGCAGGTTGAGGTGTTGGAACCCGAGTGGCTGCGAAATAAGGTGGGCGAAGAAATACAGGGTGCCATGCGAAATTATCGATAAGCATGAGCCTCTTGCAAACCAAACAACCGAGATTAGCTTCGATAAAGACATTCGGGGATGACGGGCTTATTGCGGAAGATTGGCACTAAGCCGTTGTAACGAAATATGGTCGTCATCTGGATGAGCTCAACGGCATAAAGAGCCATAAACGAAATGGTCGAGTAGCCAGAGAGGATTTCGTAACGACTCCTAATCAGCTCAACTGATGACATTCCGTTAAATTACTGGCATACTGTTATCTGGAATCAATACATCCATAACGTCCGACAGATAGATAAAGAGTCATGGCCAAACAACCTGCCGCCCAACACACCGCTCCCCTGGCTGAACGCCTGCGTCCGCAAACAATAGATGATTTTGTTGGCCAGAAGCAGCTGTTGGGCGAGGACAAACTGCTTAAGCGGCTAATCCACCAGAGATACCTGCCCTCTCTGCTGCTCTGGGGTCCGCCTGGCACCGGCAAAACAACCCTGGCCCGAATCTTGGCCCAAACAACCGGCGCTGATTTTTCCTTCTTTTCCGCAGTGCTATCCGGGGTTAAGGAAATTCGGGAAATAGTGACCCAGGCCCAGGCGGCCAAGGAAGAGCGCAGCACCGCCACCATTGTTTTCGTGGACGAAATTCATCGCTTCAACAAAAGCCAGCAGGACGCCTTTCTCCCCCACGTGGAAAGCGGTTTGTTGACACTTATCGGCGCAACCACCGAGAATCCTTCATTCCATGTTATCGCCCCACTTCTCTCCCGATGCAGGGTTTTAGTCCTTAATCCCTTGAGCCCCGATGAGCTGCTGACCATTATGCAGCGAGCCATTACCGACAATGAGCAAGGGCTGGGCTCCTGGCAAATTGCCCTTGCCCCTGAAGCAGCCACCTACCTGGCCAGAATTGCAGACGGCGATGCCCGCAGCCTGCTGAACAGTCTGGAAATCGCCGCTAATCTTGCCACGCCTGATGATACTGGCAAGCGGCAGATTACCCTTGCCACAGTCGAAGAAGCTATCCAGCGCAAAAGCCTGCGTTATGATGCAGACGGCGAAGAGCATTACAATCTAATCTCGGCCCTGCACAAAAGCCTGCGGGACAGCGATCCGGACGGGGCCTTGTACTGGTTGTGCCGGATGCTCGCCGCCGGGGAGGAACCACTATACCTGATCCGCCGCCTGATCCGTTTTGCCTCGGAAGACATCGGCAATGCAGACCCGCAGGCCCTAACGCTTACCATTAATGCCAGGAGCTCTTATCAAACCTTGGGCAGTCCAGAGGGAGACCTTGCCTTAGCCCAGGCCGTCATCTATCTTGCCACCGCTCCCAAGAGCAATGCCGTCTATACCGCTTACAATACGGTGATGCAGGACATCAGACGCACAGGCAGCCTGCCGGTACCACTCCATCTCCGCAACGCCCCGACCTCGCTGATGAAGGATCTTGGCTATGGTCAAGGCTATCAATATGCCCACGATGATCCAAATGCCTTGGTGGATCAACATCATTTGCCAACCGAGCTTGAGGGGAAAATTTATTATCAACCCACCAACCGGGGCTATGAGGCAATAATTCGAGACCGGCTGGGCAAATGGCGACAACTACTACGAGATCGTAATCGTTCACAAAAGGCACCAAAATTTACGATAAACCCAGAAATGTAAGCGTTCAGCAGTGCCGCAGATGCGCGGAAGAGGTCTGCGAAGTGTGCTATTGCACATGAGCAGACCGATGACAAAGCAGATGTGGTGCTGCTGAACGCTTACACGAGATCGAAAAAAGTAACCGCGAACATAGAGGCAAACCAAATCCATGAAGAAATCCTTTTTATTATTCTCCAGTCTTTTGATCTTGTTTGCTCTGTCGATTTTCGCCGGAGCCGCAGAAAAAAAAGCGGGAGCGACCAATACGCCCACCGACCTGCACGACATAACAATATTTTTCACCAATGATGTCCGGGGTGAAACCGAACCCTGCGGCTGAAAAAGTACCCAATTGGGCGGTCTGCCCAAAAAAGCACAGCAGTTAGTTGAGTTGCGGGAGAAAAAAAACGGTGTACTCTCCTTAGATAGCGGAGCCCTGCTTTTCAAGGATAAAAAAATACCGCCGGAACAAGTCCCTCAGCTCACCGCCACAGCGCAAGGCATTATCGCAGCATACAATCTGATGTCTTTTGCCGCAGTTGGTGTTGCCCGGCAGGATCTTGCCGCGGGCCTGGCCTATCTTCTCAGCATCCAGCAAAAATCTGATTTTCCCTGGCTGAGTGCCAACCTTGTCAGCCGCACCCAAGGCAAACTATATTTCAAGCCACACACCCTGCTCAACATGGCCGGAATGAATATTGCCGTCATCGGTCTTACCAATGACCAGGGCGACAATACCCTGCTAAGCGAAAAGGATAACGCCGTTATTCTTCCCTGGACAAATGTCCTCCCTAAGGAAATCACCCGGCTGAAGGGGCGAGCGGATATGTTAATTCTCCTTTCCAGCCTGCCAGCGTCAGAGAACAAAAAAATCGCCGAGAAGCATCCGGAGATTCATCTCATCCTGCAAAGCGGGAACACTTCCGGCAATCTGGGTCCGGAACGGATAAACAACACCCTGATCACCCAGGTTGAACAGCAAGGGAAATCCGTCGGCATTCTGGAGGCACATTGGAACGCTCAGACAAAAAGGTGGGGAGATTCTGGCGCAGAGAAACTACTGCTGGAGAGAAAAAATGAGATGGACCGCCTTGCATGGCAGATAGGCCGCTACCGCAAAAATGGGGAGCCAAAACTTGTTTTAAAGGATCAACCAGATATGCTTGCAGGATATGAGGCCCTGCTCGCCCAATTTAAAAAACTGGAGCAGGAAACCTCCCGTCTCACAGTAGCCCGAAACACCCGAAATATCAATCAGCACCAGGCCTCCTCTTTTAGCAATCGCTTTGAGGCCATGCGCAAAGAACTTCCTGACAACCCGGCTGTGCGCACCATTGTCGAAGCAACCACCAGTGAGGTAAACAGACTCGGTAAGCTCGCGGCCAAAGCCAGGGCTATGGCTTACACCAAACAAGGCCAGATGGCTTTTCCAGAGAATTATGCCGGAAGTACCTCCTGCCAGAACTGTCACGCGCCGCAATTCAAGAATTGGCTCAACACCAGACATGCCTCAGCTTACGACACCCTGGAGCGCAAAGGGCAACAGTTCAACACCAAATGTCTCCCCTGTCATGTAACAGGCGTTTTGAACCAGGCAGGAGAAATAGCGCTCAGCCTGCATAAGGATCTTCGTCAAGTTGGCTGTGAGAACTGTCATGGCCCGGCCAGCCAGCATGCCGCCAAACCACAGAGCGCAAGACCACTCCAGCCGACCAAGGACACCTGCCTGCGCTGTCACACCACTGACCACGACGACAAGTTTATTTTCCCAGAGGCTCTTGCCCGCCTCGGTTGCGGTAGCCCATGATGTATGGTTCTATGCAGATTACATAAAAAAGCCAAGGGAGAGGCAACCTGCCTCCCCCTTGGCTTAATAATTCTCACGACTGCGGAAACGCTTACTTTACTTCTTCAAAATCAGCGTCCACCACATCGTCATCCTTCTTTGCCCCACTGGTCTGCCCTGCGCCATCGGCTCCTTCTCCCGCCTTGTCCTTGGTCGCTTGGGCATACATCATCTCAGCCAGTTTGTGAGAAGCCTGGGTCAGGGATTCAAGTCCCTTCTTTAGCGCCTCCACATCCTCGGACTCCATGAGCTTCTTGAGGCTGTCGATCTCAACCTGCACCTTGTTCTTGGTCTCGCTGTCAACCTTGTCGCCCAGATCCTTCATCGTCTTTTCCGTGGCGTAAATCATGGAATCTGCCTGATTTTTGGTTTCAACCAGTTCCTTACGTTTGCGATCCTCGTCGGCATGGGCTTCGGCATCCTTCTGCATCCGCTTGATCTCATCCTCGGAAAGGCCACTTGAGGCGGTGATCCGGATGGATTGCTCTTTGCCGGTACCCATATCCTTGGCGGAAACATGCAGAATTCCGTTGGCGTCAAGATCAAAGGTGACCTCAATCTGTGGCACCCCGCGCGGTGCCGGGGGAAGATCAGTCAACTCAAAACGGCCAATAGTCTTGTTATTTGTCGCCATCTCACGTTCACCCTGGAGCACATGGATGGAAACCGCTGGCTGGCTGTCCGCCGCAGTGGAAAACACCTGGCTCTTCTTGGTCGGGATGGTGGTGTTTTTCTCAATCAGCTTGGTCATCACCCCACCCAGGGTCTCGATCCCCAGAGACAATGGAGTAACATCAAGAAGCAGCACATCCTTAACATCACCCTTGAGCACCCCGCCCTGAACTGCGGCGCCGATGGCCACAACCTCATCGGGATTGACGCCCTTGTGGGGCTCCTTGCCGAAAATTTCCTTAACCTTTTCCTGAACCTTGGGCATCCTGGTCATACCGCCCACCAGGATCACTTCATCGATGTCCGCCGCGCTGATTCCTGCATCCTTAAGGGCAATCTGACAAGGCCTGACCGTGCGTTCAATCAGATCATCCACCAGACCTTCAAGTTTGGCGCGGGAGAGCTTCATCTGCAGATGTTTTGGACCAGAGGCATCCGCGGTGATAAAGGGCAAGTTGATCTCGGTTTCCATGGT
>Ga0208863_1001960_pt1 | contig 11441 bp, 13 predicted proteins | sample RifOxyD3_FD_184040 | JGI IMG/M metagenome (GOLD analysis project Ga0208863, IMG submission 184040) | Soil microbial communities from Rifle, Colorado - Rifle Oxygen_injection D3 (SPAdes) | ecosystem: Environmental > Terrestrial > Deep subsurface > Rock core/Sediment | place: Rifle, Colorado...
TCAGGGCTGGGGGGGGGTCAGTGGATATGGATTTTCTCCTTTGTTCACAATGGGTTGAAAAATGGTTTCGCCGTATTTCAGCATAGCGATAGAGATATATCGTTTCATTTCTATTTTTTCCTTTCCGGGCGTCATAGTAGCAGATTTGCCTTGCCATCGGTCAGCCTCACAACGTACTGGGCAGGATGCTCCAATGAATACCCTCGGGTAGCGTGGCTTTGCCGATGCGTTCCTGCAATCCGCGCGCGGGCAGCGGGTAACAGCGCAAATCGTCTGTTTTTGCGTCAATCAGTGCGATCAATTCATCGAGACAACGCTGTTTGTCACGCTCCGTTCCGCTGAGCATGAATACGCTGTATTCGAGCGGTGTGGCGTGGCGCAGCATCACGCGGTAGATGCGTTGCAAACGCCTGGGATCGGTAATGTCATAACCGATTAGCCAGCTGGACATGGTCAAAATTCCTCATCGTTAATTGCGTGCGAATACCCACAGGGTACAAGAACCTCTGCGAGGTAAATTCGCACCCACAAATGCCATTTAACTACATAAATTGTTCAGACATTTCGTCCACTTGATCGCTCAACTGCTTGCGCAATTTTTCAGCGAGTGTTTCCCAGGCACCGTAAAACTTGGCTCTGCCATTTTTGCCGAGCAGGCAACCGGATTCGGTGGTGGAAAAATCCTCAACTCGCAAAATATCTTTGCGGAACAAGTCGAGCATAAACGCATCCACTTCGACGCGTAAAACTTCAACGACATCACAGGCGAGCGATTCGCGGCCAAAATCGAGTTGATGGTAAAAGCCGATGAATGGATCGATCCCTGCACCGTACAGCGCCAGCACGGCCTCACAATGCAACAGGGTGTAGCCCAGTGACAGCAAGGCATTGAGCGGATCACGCGGCGGGCGGCGATTGCGCTGACTAAACTTCAGGCGCGGCGGGGCAATCGCCGCAAGGCCTTCAAAATAAGCGGCGGCACCGACGCCTTCGATCCCCAACAAAGCGGCGATGGTGGACTTTTCCTCGATATGCGCCATGATGCCGTCCAGCTTGCGCAAAGCGAGCGTCAATTCGTAACGATGTTCCAGATCATGTTCGCGCCGTGCGGCAAGAAAGGCATGCTGGCTTGCCAGTTTGCGCTGCACGAGATTTTTCGCAAAATCAAGACAATAGGCGGGGTCTTGCGACAGGCGATATTGCGCGATACGGCGGGCGGCATCATTGTGTGGGCGCGCCATCATCAACGTCGGTTCGGCCTTACGCCCGGACAGAATAATCAAGCCTATGCCGCGCTCACCCAACTTGCCCAGCAGGCTGGATTGCAGCCTGACATCGCCGCGCAGAAATATTCTGGACAAAGGCGCCAGGGGAACCGTGCCGATGCGCTCGCCGTTTTCCCGAAATACCAGCGCCTCGCCATCGGCTTCGAGCTCCACTCCGCGACGGTCTATGTACAGGCTGCTCATGCGATTCTCCTGTTACTTGTGCGATTGGTTTTGTGGGTACAAGAACCTCTGCGAGGTAAATTCGCACCCACATATCTGTTACAGCACCATGAACGGGGCATTGAGTACCTTGGTGCTGGCCTGCCCATAACATTCGTTGCTCATGCGCGGGTCGAGCTGAAAAATATGCACGCGATCTGTAGCTGTGTCGATCATTTCGCTCAGTGTGGCGCGCACGCCGCGTAATTCGGGTGGCGTCAGCCAGCATTCAAAAAACGATTTCTGCCCGCCCACCTTGAAACCCAGCAGATAGTGATGCACCCGCTGCAAACGCCGTGGCGAACAGATGTCATAACAGACCAGATAAAGTGTGCGGTAACTCATACAGGCAGTGTAATGATGCCGCTCTGGCTAGTCTGGTATGGCAAGCTTGCCGTTCAGAGTAGGTCGGAATTCATCCCGACTTGTCGGGTTCAAACCCGACCTACGTGCAGACTCGTGGGTGCGGATTTATCCGCACGATTTTCAATGGCATGTGCGAATCTGTCGCACCCACAAGAACCGGTGTGATTTTTGTAGGTTCGAATTTATTCGAACGATTTTGGCAGAAGCCGGTATTGCCCCAGACCGAAGGAAGCTTCCTTGCCGACATGAAGGTATACCCCCAGACGCAGAAAATCCCAGAAGGGCGCGAGGTCGCCGGTCAGCGTCCAGGTGCCGATGCAACCGCCCAATTGCATGGTGCATTGCTGGCGCGCGGAGCGACGCGTCCAGTCGCGCCATTCCATTTTCGTCTGGCCTTCGATGCCGTTGCTGGCATGGGCCAGCTCGGTAAATTGTAATGGCGTGAGCAGCGGCTGACCGTGATGATGCTCAGCCAGCAGGCTGGCGCGCCGCACCAGTGCGGTGAGCAGTGGACGGGCTGTCAGTTTTGATGGGGACAAAGCATGACCGTTTTCCTGTAAGCGCAGCGGGGTAAGGAATTCAAGGGTGACAGTGGCGGGTACATCCTGCACAGCAAGCGTCAGCAGGCGCGGATGCTCGGCCACCGTCTCGCCGGGACGATAGAGAGTTGGTTGGTTGGTTGTTGCGGGTTCGAATTTACCTCGCAGAGGTTCTTGTACCCTGTGGGTATTCGAACAGTCTTCGATAGGATTGTGCAAATCTGTCGCACCCACAGCAGGAACAACTCCTGTCTGTTTTTCATACGCCACATTCAGCAGTTCCGCCGTACCATCGCCCACGCCCACGCCACGCGCAAAGGCGCGCCGCCAGGCCATGATACACAGCGGCAACTGGTCAACCGCCCGGCCGACCAGCGTGAAATGAAAGGCCAGCGTTTCACCCGGCGCATATTGCCGCGCCCCCCATTCCGGCGGTTCGATGATGTAAGGCACGGGAGGCGTAGCGAGAGACAATGAACCTGACACAGATTTTTGCGGCTCGAACACGCTGGTATAAGGGCAAGTTGCCGCCAACAGGCAACCGTCACAGGTTTTGGCGCGCGTGACACAAGCCAGTTGCCGCAAGGCATGACCGAATGCGCCGCGCAAAGTTGATCCGGCATATTCCGGCAAACGAATGGTAGAAATCACTTCAAAGTCAAAGCGATACCGGGCGAGCGGGTAAGTCAATGTCATGCGATGCACTCAATCAACGACTCGCGCACGATGATCAGCTTGTGACTGGCACTGATTTCGATGATTTGCGGCCAGACGCGATGTAAAAATGCAAACAGGTCGCGCATGCGCATATTGCCAATACGCAAATGAATCACACGGGGCGGTGGATCAGACAACATGATTCGATCAGAAAAATCGGCATCTTTACTGACGATAATGAGATCGTGCTGCTGCGCGTACTGCCAGATAGCAGAATCGGGTAAATCATCGCCAATATCAAAAACATGGCAATAGTCTTCGCCTTGCCACAAGGCAAAGCGATACGGCAGGTTTGCGTCAATCAGAAACCGAGCCATCAGGCGACCATCGCCAAGTCGTAACGCTGTCCCACGATTTGCGTGGCAAACCGCAGGCAGGCGCGAATGTCTTCGGCTTCCAGGCTTGGATATTGTTCAAGAATTTCTGCCTCGCTATCCCCTTCACTCAGAAAGCCAAGGATAGTTTGCACAGCAATGCGCTTGCCTCTCAAGGTAGGCTTGCCGTTGCAAATATCAGGATCAAGTGTGATCCGTCCGTCAAAATAGCTGGTCATAATTTTTCCTTAATAATCAATATATTGTGTATATTAAACTTGCCCGCGCAGCGTAGCAAGTTTGAGTTGCTTGCGCAGGTCTTTAGCATCGAGTGCCATCAGCTTGCCCGCCCATTCCTGCAACATGTCGGCCAACGCGGATTTCTCCTCCGAACTCCAGTCCGCACTGGTCAAGGCTTGTTCGGCCAGTTTCTTGATGCGCCCGCCCCAGAATGCGTCGGAGGTTTTCAGTTTTCCACCCTTGAGTTTGTTTTCGATCTCGGCGCGCAGCTCCTCAATCGCACGCTGGTTGGGAGTCATGGCAGTCATAGCAGCCAAACGTGCGGCCTTGCATTCTTCATCTGCACGCTTTACTGCCTCTTGAACCATTTTTTGCCGTTTCAATTCTTCAGCTTTTGCTGCAATTGATGCTTTCTGCACGGCAAGCTGCACTTGTGTGTTTTCACGCAAGTTGAGAAATGCTTGTTTACGCTGAACAGCCAGGTTCGTATCAGTATGTTGCGTTCTTAATTTACGCAGTCCGGCTTGCAAAGGTGTGGCGGCGCCATTCTTGCCCTGATCAACCTCGACAAAAATCCAGCCAAATGGGTAAGTATTCTGTCCGTCATGGCAGCGATTCGTGCTGATAGGCAAAGTTTGTGCTGTTGGATTTTTTTCATACTTGGTTGTGATGCGCCGGTACTGCTTGAGTGCCAGATAATCCGCACCCGAATATTTGCCTATGCGCAGCAGAAAGCCGCGATTTTCCTTTATTGCCTGTGTAACCAGCGGCATAATTTGTTCGTACCATGCAGCACACTCTGTTGTTCGCAACATTTCGCGGTGAGCTTCAAGACGTTCTCGATAAAATGTATTGCATGCAAGAGCGATCTGATCGGACGAAATATTACGCACTTGACGTTTTTGACCTGCTTCCAGCCACGTATTACGATTTTCCATAATAGTTAACTCGGAACGAAAAGCCTGCGCCAGAAACGGCTCAATACATTCTGGAAAATTCTGCGTAGCATCCCTTACTGAAGTGGCAGAATTATCCTTACGATGACGACTTTGTTTACTCAAAATCCGGGTTGGTTCGGAACAATTAGCGTCCAACATCGCATCAGAAATTTTTAATACGCGCAGTGGATCGCTGGCAAAACTTCCTCCCATCAATCTTTCTTGAATCTGTGTATTTTTATTCTTGGAAACATATGATGCTTCTGGAAAATTTTGTTCCCGCGCCAAATATTCCAACAACGCGGTGCGTATAGCCCCTTTCAAGCCGGTACCAGGCAAGATAGGCAAATCAGAGATTGGGTCAAACGCAGTGCGTTCAATAATAAGAGGGAATTGCATTTGCTGGATACGCTGATCCTGCTGTTTCTTGATGCCTGATTTCATAGGCAAAAAACGACCCGCCAATGACTTCATTGTATTGAGGTGCGTTTCACTGTGGAATATATTCCACAAACCTTGGATGGAACCGGCCTGCGCAAGCAAATTTCTGAGTTGCTCTTCAGTCGCAAATGCAGCTTCGTCTATCCAAGGGAATGGGTACAGGCAGTCACCATCCATGACGTAATTGGTCGGCTCGTAATCTATTCCGCAGCCTATATGCACGGGCGACAGTGTGCTGATGGTAATCGGCTTGATTTGCATGAATTCCATGTTAATCCCCCATCCTGATGCCGACTACCGGCGCGTAGCCTTGCTGCACGGTGGCGGGTTCGATTTTGGATAGTTGTCCGTTCCCACCCAAGCCCTGACCGATAAACTGGCGGGGAGTGTAGGCATTTTGAGGCACGAACACCGCGCCGGTGGCGGCGAGCAGCACGGGATTCTTGAAGGGCTTGCTGGACAGGCCGTGTAAATTACCGTGCCGCCCGAAACGGGTGATGACGCGCCAGTAGCTTTTGTCACCGTCGAATCCCTGTCCTTGCGGCGCGCAGGGAGCAAGGGTGAGATAGGCCGTGGGTTCGAATTGCGAGCTTTCGCCTGACGGCGAAATGCCTGCGAGAACCGTTGTATTCGAACGGTTTTCAATGACATTGTGCAAATCTGTCGCACCCGCAATGGCGGTGTTTCCCTGTGCGAATGAATTCGCACCCACAGGAGGACGGACGGTTTTCGTGGGTGCGAATTCATTCGCACATATAGCTTCAATCGTAAATTTCCCCAATCCGATGGAGGCGTCACGGCCAAAGCCGTGGCTGCCTATGGCTTCCAGCAAAGTTTGAAATGTTTTCAATGAGATGCGGGTTTCGTCCGGCACGCAATACAGGTCCACGCGCTGGTCTCTTGCGAAGAATATTTGCGACTGGGTGTAGGGCGCGAATTCCCCTTCACCCGTGGTGCCAGTAAGACGGTTCAGGGTGTTATGCGGTTGCGGAGCTTCCACGGGCTTATTGCCTGCGCCAAAGGCCACCTCGTCACTCACCGCAGCAGCCAATATTTCAGGCAAGGATTTGCCGATCTCGATCAGTGGTATCCAGTGTTTGGCTTTCTCGGCTTTGCGTTGCTGCGCATTACCCTCTCCTCTAGCCCCTCTCCCGCAAGCGGGCGAGGGAACTGAAGGCTTAGGCAAGTAGCCCGAAGGAAAACCATCGGATACCACCAGCCAGGGACTGTCTGAGGTATAGCCTTCAAGCAGCCGGTTAAGTTCGGCTTCCCCCAGGTGTTCGCGTGCTGTCCAGCACAGTTGACCAAACAGGGTGTCACCAGCCAGCGGCGTGCCAAAAGCCGTGTGGAGTTTGAGCGTGGCGCGAAAAGTGCTCATGGCGTTATGCGAAAGCGTTTTCGGGAAGGATTAATGCTTCGCCATCTATTATCTTGAGGTCCTTGAATTCGATCTTGCCGTAGCCGCGCGAACCTGAACCGCCCAGGCTATCGAGTTCCAGCAGTTTCAAACCTTGCAGCAACAGAGGCAGCAGGTCTTCTCCGTCATGCACCTTGAGGCTGAGGCAAAAGTCGAATTGCGCTCCGGCGATGACGCGCTCGGTAAAACGCGGATTGTCAGCCGTCCCGGAAATGCGGTTAATGGTATTTTCCGATTTGGCTTCGGTAGCAAGCAGGTTGCGCTTGTCCAGTACCTCTTCTTTCCAGGTCTTGTTGAGAGCGCAATCCCAGAATGCGAGACGGGTCGGGCCGATGGTTTTGATCTTATCGTCAGCCTCCTTGTCAGGCGCGCCACCGAACAGGCGCAGCAAGTTTCCGGCATCGGTATTAACTTCGCCGTCTTTAAGTTGTTTGAAGGAAAAAGGTTTGCCGTCAGAAGCGAGTACCAGCCCCAGCTTCCATTCCAGCAGGCTGCGGATTTTGCCCTTGAGCGACGAACCGGGAATATAGGGCAGGCCGGATACCGGGTCTTTGACGACCTGATTGTCAATCCCGCCGATGTGCATTTCAGTGTCGCCACCACCGATGTGCAGGCCGGTTTTCAATATCAGCGTGCCGGTAATTTGCTTGATCTGGGTGAGTTGCATGGTGAGTCCTTTCAGTTAGGCGGCAAGACGGTCAGTCGGCAAAGGAAGCTGAAAGCGTCCTTCAACGATGCCGCGCACGGTGATGTCTTCGTCAATCTCTTCCCAGCGCAAGGCTGAACCGGATAGGCGCAGTGTCAACGCGGCCAATTGTTCCTCGCTCGCATCGCACAACAGGCGAAAGCGATCAGCCGGAAAACCGATCTGCCTGCCATCCGTTAATTCAACAAACACCATCCGACCTGCTACCCAGGCACGAACAGCGCGCGAGTTAATTTCAGTACCGTTCATTTTTAGTCTCCCAATGCTTTTCGAAAACCGAGTACGGCCTCGAAATGCAAACGAAAATGATTAAGCCCTTCTGGTGTTTTTGTTTGTCCAACGCAGTGACTGAACCATTGCTTGAAATTTTCACTCACCAAAGGCTGTCCACCTGATTTTCGACCGAAAGCATAAGCAACTTTGGCATTCATCATGCGTATAAACGCCTCATATTGCTTGAACTTTTCCTCGCTGCCACCTATGCGTTGCTGCCAATTCACCAGTTCATCATAGAAACCACGAATCTGAGTGGATTTGTTACCAGCCAACTTTTTCGTTTGATCTTCCTTAAACTGCTCAGCCACTTGCTGTGCAAGCTCATCAAACAGTTTGGGTGAGGGCGTTTTTTCACCAAATTTAATTTCTGTCAGGTTCATTGCTCGTTCACTCCTTTATGGCATGGTACAGGTTAGCAATCATTTTGATTCATGCGGCAAGCTTGCCATTTCACTTGCTAGTGAGCTGTGCGAATACATTCGCACCCACGAAAGAAATTGGGCTTGCTCGGTGGGTTCGAATTCATTCGAACGCCTTTTCTTAATGTGCAAATTTGTTGCACCCACAATTTGCACGCTTTACGTTCATAACCATACCGCATCCCACAACGGGTAATCTCCAATGTGCTTGACCAGTCCTGCCCGCAAGGGATTGGCAACGATATATCGGGCAATACCCTGAATATCTTCTTCCTGACAAATGGCATGATCGTGGAATCCTTTTTGCCATAATGTGCCGCATCGTTTCAGGCGCTGATTAACTCGAAGTGCAGAGCGAGCCTTGAAACGTTTAATGGCGGCTGATAGTGTCATTTTATCTTTCAGTTCAAATAACCAGTGAACATGATCCGGCATGATGACCCATGCCAACGAATTTACGACAGCATTTTCATGCAATGCCCGCATCTCAGCTACGATGCAACGGGCGCAATGCCAATCGGCAAAATAGCGCTGCTTGCGGTCATCCAATGCCACCGTCACAAAATAGGCTCGTCCCGGTTCACTAAAACGACCTTTAAGAAGTGCGTTGTAGGGCATTTGATTTTTTGTGCGAATGAATTCGCACCCACAAGAAGTAGCTGATTTTGTTTAGTGGGTTCGAATTCATTCGAACGCTTTTTATTCTCGACGACCATACAACAACACCGATAAGGGCAAGCGGTACGCACCTCGATGTTCACGCAAGGCCTCGGCAATTTCAACATTCAATGCCGAAGCTAGTTTGCGATCCTTGATGAGACGAGCTGTCCGATAGGACAGTTGTGAGCGCCACAGGCTGTCTTCGGGATACAGGCCCGTTTTCTCGCGTTCCGCCTTATCGGCCAGTTGCAATAACGAGTAAACCATGCCGGATGACAGCGGCGCACCATGATCTTCGGCTTGGTCCAGCAGGTCTTGCAGTTTTTTTGCCCGGTCAACCATCAGTGCATGCCAATCCGACCAGCTCACCGTTTGATTCCAGAGTGTGGCGGCATTTTTAGTGGGTTCTGGTTTTGTGGGTTTGAATTTATTCGAACTACTTTCATTAGGTTGTGCGAATGAATTCGCACCCACGGAATTTGCACCCACAGGAATGTGCTTTTCAACATGCGCCTTGGATTTCTCAAGGGCGGCTTCGGCGGAACGTGCCAGTTGCTTTGCCGGAACCTTGGGCTGGGTCATCACCATCCCTACCGAGAAGGTAATGTTCTCGTTCACCATATATTTTGTAAAATGCTGGCGTATCTCGCCTGCTAACTGGATGGTTGATTGCCACGGGCCGATCAGGAAGAAATCGTCGCCTCCGGCAAAAACGGTGTAGGTATTGCGATAGCGCGCCACACCCTGTCCATCCTTGCCATGTTCGCAAAACCACGGCAACCAGAGCGCGAAGAACAGATTCACCTGGCGTGACAGCGAAGCCATTTTGGCAAAAGTCGGCTTTTCCAGACCCTGCTGAAACAGCGCGCCGAGGTTGTCCACGTCGCCCTTGAGCGTGACCAAACCGATTTCACCGCGCCATTGACCGTTTTCCAAAAGTTTGCGGTCTTCGCAGGCGATGTGATGCAAGGTCTTGATTGGATACTCGCGGTCGAATTCAGCTTCGCTTTCCCATTTGTCATATTTATCAGCAGCTTGTGCATCCACCTCATCAAAGCGCGGCACATAGGTATTCACAAAGCGCCTTGCATAACCATGAAACACCGTTCCATCGGCTTCCGGCAAATCGAAGTCCCAGCAACGCACGAGTGATTGCTCGTTGGCGAGTTGGCCATATTTTCCACTGATTTCTTCTTCGGGAACAAAGGCAATGCGCCAACCGAAATAATCCAGGGAAAGATTGGGTAAGCTGCTGGTGTCGCGAGTGATCAGTACGCGGGATTTTTTGGTGAGGGCTTCGCCTATCGTTATTTGGTCATCGGCCAGTTTGCAAAGTGCATAGTCACGTTTTGCGCTGACGGCTGAGTCAGCCGGATAACGGCCATTGATCTGACATACATCGTTATCGAACTGGTCGAGAAAACCATCAAACACGGCTGGCGCAGAGGTGTTGCATAGGTCAAAGCGGTGATGCTTGGCCTTGTCCAACTCCTCGAACAGTTTCTTTTGCAGTGCGCCAAAATTGCCTCGGCTGAAGTCATTGCATGAAGCTTCCGTGGTCGCCAGTCCAATACCGATCTCGCCGTAGGTGTGCTGCAAACACCAGTCGTTAAATTCTTTGCGCACTCGCTCCACCGCTTGCCGTGCCGCTATCGTGTTGGGTGCGACGATGAGAAACTTGCCCGCTGCATTGATGATCTGGCTGGTCGGCGGCAACTCAAGGGCTTCCAGCAACTTGAGTGCGGCGCATTCTGCCAGTAGCGCTACCTGGAATGAACGACCTCTCAGCAGTTTGTGTGCGTGTTTGTTGGTCTGCCCACCTTCGGCAAAGATAAAATTCTGGATGCCGAAAAAGTCGCCCTGCACCAACAGGAATTTTTTATCATTCCAACCGGACTTGAGTGAGTCTGCCGTTTCCAGCTGGTGAGCGTGATGCCAGCGCCACAGTGCCGCCGCCATTGCCGCCGTTGCCTTGCTATGGTCGTAAAGCGAAACTTCCGGCTTCACACCAAATGCGGTCGCGGCAGGAATGGCGTGCGTCATAGTCAGCCACAACGCGTCGAAGTGATCCAGCCAGAGTGGCAGGTTGTCGCGGTGGGATTTTGGAATGTCTTCTAATCCGGCAAGCAACTGACTCCACAAAGCCCGGTACTCATCCTGTGCCGAATTATTGTCGGCAGGCGTGCAGTCCTGATGATGCTGTGGGAACAATGCTTCAGGAGAAAGCGGCTTGAGCGGATAGCGCCACTCAAGTGCACCTTCCTTGATTTCACCCTTGTCGATTTGCTCGAAGAGTGTGAGCAGACGGGCGCGATAATGGTTGTCGCGTTCGCCGAGTTGGTTGTATTCGACATCGAACATATCGCGCTCGAAGCCCGATGCTACCCGGTCGGCGGTAGCAATAACCCATTGCAAAAAAGTTTCCGGTTTGTGATGAGCCGCCGCCGCATTAACGGCAGAGTCAGGGAATTTGTTATCACCTGCTGGCACCTTGAAAGGTTCGCAATCACGCTTCAGATTGGGGAAGTGCCCCGTCGCCTCCAGCTCATCCCACGCAATGCCGGTGTAGGCCGCATGAATATGGGTGTGATAACCGCCTTTATCTTTAGGCGCCTGCGGACAATAGGTCTGCTTGTTGCCGTCAAGATCATTTTGGCTGACCTCAATTTTGGCTCTTTCGGCCAATTTGCCCAGATCATGCAGAAAGGCGGCCAGGGCTACACGGGAAGTTGCGTCAAGCATTTTGATTTATCCCTTCAACGAAGTCTGGGCAGAATACTCGCATGCAGGGACGCAATCAATCTTGGCAAGCTTGCCGCTTGCAGTGTGCATCAACGACCAAGCCTACTTTTCTTATCCGCATCCTCAAAGCAGACACCAACAATGGACTTACATCGCCTGCAACTTACCCTTGACCAACA
>Ga0208863_1001966_pt1 | contig 11399 bp, 2 predicted proteins | sample RifOxyD3_FD_184040 | JGI IMG/M metagenome (GOLD analysis project Ga0208863, IMG submission 184040) | Soil microbial communities from Rifle, Colorado - Rifle Oxygen_injection D3 (SPAdes) | ecosystem: Environmental > Terrestrial > Deep subsurface > Rock core/Sediment | place: Rifle, Colorado...
CATGGCCACCATCGGCCGACTGGAGCGCTATGAAGGTCATCTCCTGAATTGGTATGATATTCAAACCCTGGTTCCGCTCGAACCTCGCTATGTCTCCACGGTCGATAGCGGCAATCTGCTGGGAGCCTTGTGGGCCTTAAAGCAAGGAGTTGATGAACTGGTGCATGCCCCTCTCCTGGATGCTAAGGCCTTTGCCGGCTTGGCTGACACCGGGGAAATCTTGAAACAGGCCGCAGTTCTGGAAGGGATGACCTGCCTTTATCGCCAGCCACTTGACCAACTTTTGGCTGAGTGGAATTCTCCGCTTTCCGGCATTGTCGAGCTGCTTGGCCTGCAGCGCCGGATAGCAATAAATGTCAGATCTGTTGTTGTTGCTGCCGGTGTCGCGCCATGGGCCGTTGAGCTTGATCAACAAGTTTCGGCCTGGGATCATAGCAGAGATCGGTATCTCATCTGGATCGAAATCCTTGCCGAAAAGACGGAAACAGAGCTTGCTCAATTGGGGCCGGCAGCCCTGCGCGCCATCCGCCATGACCTGTCACAGGCCCCATCGCTTTTCGCGATTGCCCGTGACCAGATCGGTTCAATCACCATTCTTCGCGCCCTCCGTGAGGAGTATCTCCTGGCCGGCTCCCCCCTCGGCCCGTGGCTCGACCGGGTTATTAAAGCCTTCGCCACTTCGCAGTGGTTGGCCGGGGAGACCCTGGGGATGGCAGAGCTGTTGATCAGTGACATCCACAAGCTTTCAACCGGGATGAATATGCGATTTCTCTATGGCCTCAAGCGCAAACTTTTCGCTATCGGCTACAATGTCTCCATGCATCGTCTGGACGTTTCCAGTTATGATCTCCTGGCCAGTGAGGCGAGGCTCGGTAGTCTTGTCGCCATTGCGCAGGGCGATGTCCCTCTGGAACACTGGTTCTCCCTGGGACGGCCTTACGGCGCCATCGGCAGACAGCGGGTGCTGCTCAGTTGGACCGGGACTATGTTCGAATATCTGATGCCGCTTTTGTTCCAGCGTTCATACGGTAATTCGCTTTTAGATAAGGCGGCCCGTGAAGCGGTGAAGGTCCAGATTGCTTACGGCCGTCTGCGCGGTGTGCCGTGGGGTGTTTCCGAGTCTGCCTTTGCTGATCTTGATCTTGAAAAAACTTATCAATACAAGGCGTTCGGCGTGCCGACGCTCGGTTTGAAGCGCGGCTTGGAGGAACAGTTGGTCGTCGCTCCCTATGCCACCCTTCTGGCCCTGAGCGTGGCTCCCAGCGAGACCGTGCTGAATCTGAAAAAACTCGCCGGCCTGGGGTTGCTGGCTGATTACGGTTATTACGAGGCTATGGATTTCAGCCGGCAACCGAAGCGAGAGGGGCGGCGTGGAGTACTTGTCGAAGCCTATATGGCCCATCACCAGGGTATGGCATTTCTGGCGTTGACCAACTTTCTCCATGGCAATCCCTTCCAACGGCGTTTTCATAACGACTCGCGGGTGCGAGCCTTTGAGGCCTTGCTTCAGGAGCGCATCCCGGTTCTGCCGCCGTTGCACTTGATCTCGAATCGGCAGAACAACTCTTCGCTAATGGGTGTGGACTTGGTGGCGCCGGCAGGAAGCACAATTACCACGCCCCATACCACCACTCCCAAAAGTTTGTTGCTCAGCAACGGCCGTTATGGGTTGATGATCACCAACAGCGGTGGCGGATACAGCCAGTGGGAAGGGCAGGAACTTACCCGCTGGCGGTCGGATCAGACCCGTGATGCGATGGGAACTTTCTGCTATATCCATGAGGCTGACCCGGATCGTGTCTGGTCCACCACCTGGCACCCGGTCGGCGGCAAGGTCGGTGGGTATTCCGTGGATTTTGCCCTTGATCGGGCCGTCTTCCGTCGCACTGATAACGGCATCCATACGGAAACAGAGGTTATCGTTTCGCCGGAAGACGATGTGGAAGTGCGCCGGATTACTCTGGTCAATCGTTCCTCCCGTGTTCGTCGTCTCAACCTTACAAGCTACATAGAACTCTCTATGGCGCTCCACAATGCAGACCGCCAGCATCCGGCTTTCAACAAGCTATTCATCCAGACCGAAGCGCTTCCTGAGCAGCAAGCGCTTCTCGCCTTTCGTCGAGTGCGCAGCGAAAACGAACCGCCGCTCTATGTGGCTCATCGCTTAACGCTTGAGCACTCAGACCACTCAGACCAGTCAGACTGGTCTGACAAAAAAAACTTCCAATTTGAAACCGACCGGGCCCGCTTCATCGGCCGCGGTCGCACCTTAGCCAATCCCATGGGGTCTGTGCAAGATCTCGGCAACAGCCAGGGTTTTGTCCTTGATCCCAGCCTCAGCCTGCGGCAAAGTCTTACCCTGGAACCGGGGCAGCGTGCCATTGTTTCCCTGGTGCTCGCTGCCGGGGCAACCCGCGAGCAGGTTTTGTTGCAGATGGATAAGTACAGCGACCCTCATGCGACTGAGCGGGCGATGGATTTCGCCTGGCGCTCGGCCCAGCAGCAATTGCAGGTGCTGCACATCCAGCCTGACGAAGCGCGGCGGTTTCAGCAACTGGCAAGCAATCTGCTCTTTCCCAATCGCCTCTTGCGCGCCTCTGTCGAACGTCTGGAGGAGAACCGCAAGGGACAAGCAGGATTGTGGTCGTACGGAATCTCGGGCGACCTGCCGATGGTTTTGATCACCATCGGCGAGGTGCGGGATATCAGTCTGGTTCGTCAGATACTTCAAGCTCACACCTATTGGTGGATGCATGGATTGTCAACCGACCTGGTAATCCTCAACGAGGAGGCCGGGGGGTATGAGCGGCCGCTCCAGGAAAGACTTGAACAGCTGATCCATTACCATCAATTTTATACCGCAACTGAGCGGGCCGGCGCGATCTTCCTGAAGAGCGCGGCGCAGATTCCGGAGGATGATTTGAAGCTCCTCAAGGCTGGTGCCAGTGTCATGTTGGTGGCGGCCCGCGGCACGCTGCCGCAGCAGTTGGGTGTTCCGGTGGAGGCTCCCGAACTGTTGGAAATGCTCTCTCGGAAAAGGGCGCCTAGGGAGCCCACGGCCCCGCTCCCCTTCATGGAGCTGAACTACTTCAACAGTCTCGGCGGCTTTACTCAGGACGGGCGTGAATACGCAATCTATCTTGGTCCCGATACCAACACCCCGGCGCCCTGGGTAAATGTCATAGCCAACCGAAACTTCGGCACCATGGTCAGCGAAACCGGGTCCGGTTTCACCTGGTATGGCAACAGTCAGCGCAACCGTCTGACCGGTTGGTCGAACGACCCGGTGCTGGACCCGGCCTCGGAAGCACTGTACATCCGTGACGAGGAGAGCGGCCTGTTCTGGTCGCCGACTGCGGCGCCGATCCGTGAGGTGCCAGCCTATCGGGCTCGGCACGGGGCAGGTTATACGGTCTTCGAGCATAATAGTAACGGCATTGAGCAGGAGCTGACCGTTTTCGTACCCGTCGATGAGAATGGGGGAGAGCCGATCAAGCTGCAGCGTTTGCGGCTCATCAATGCCTCCTCCAGAAGACGCCGGTTATCAATAACCTATTTTGTCGAATTGACCCTTGGCGAGAATCGCGAAACCTCCCAGATGCACATCATGACTCACTGGGATAACGAAGCCCAGGCTATGCTGGCGGAAAACCATTACCACCCCGAGTATGGAGAGCGGGTCGCTTTTGTGGCTATGACACCCCAGGCCGACTCATACGGAGGCGACCGCACCGCCTTCATCGGCCGTAACCGTTCGTTGGCTAACCCGGCAGCCATGGAGTTGACTCGGCTATCTCAACGGACCGGGGCCGGGTTCGACCCCTGCGCGGCACTCCGAGTTTTTCTGGAAATGGCGCCTGGCGAGCACCGTGATATATTTTGCTTGCTGGGGCAGGCCGATTCCGTGGCCCAAGCTCGGCAACTGGTGCAGAGCTTCCAGGAGGATCGGGCATTTGAGAAGACGTTTGATCAGACCAGGGCATGGTGGGATGAACTTTTGGGCACGCTTGAAGTGAAGACCCCCGAACTGGCCGCTGATCTGCTGATCAATCGTTGGCTGCAGTATCAGACTTTAAGCTGCCGGATTTGGGGACGTTCCGCTTTTTACCAGTCAGGCGGGGCCTTTGGATTTCGCGATCAGTTACAGGATGTCATGGCTCTTTTCTACTCCAGGCCGAAACTGGCGCGCAACCAGATCCTGCTGGCCGCCAGTCGGCAATTCAAGGAGGGGGATGTCCAGCATTGGTGGCATGAACCGGCCGGAGCCGGGATCCGTTCGCGGATCTCCGATGATTTGCTCTGGCTGCCATATGTGGTTGCTCACTACGTCCGGACGACCGGCGATCTGGATATCCTGCAGGCAGAAGTCCCCTTCCTTAATGCCCCCGAGCTGACCGACGATCAGCATGAGGTGTTCTCGACGCCGGAGGTCACATTTGAGCGCGCTACGCTCTATGAACACTGCCGACGTGCAGTCAGCCGCGGCCTGACAGTCGGGTCTCATGGTCTACCTTTGATGGGGACTGGGGACTGGAACGACGGGATGAACCTGGTGGGGGCCGGAGGCAAGGGGGAGAGCGTATGGCTCGCCTGGTTCCTTTGTGAGTTGTTGCAGGGGATGGCTGAACTGTCGAGGCTCCTGCAACAGCCTCAGCTCTGCCAAAGTTATCAAGAGGAGAGGTCTGCCCTGATCCGGCGGGTTGAACTGGCCGGCTGGGACGGGGAGTGGTATCTGCGGGGCACCTTCGATGATGGCTCACCCCTTGGCTCTGCGGCGAATACGGAGGCGAGGATCGATTCCCTGCCGCAATCGTGGGCCTGGCTCTCCGGCGCTGCTGACCCGGAGCGGGCGGATAAGGCCCTGGAGTCGGCCTGGCGCCATCTTGTCCGTCAGGATGAAGGTCTGGTGTTGCTCTTTACGCCTCCCTTCGACCAGTCGGAACCCTCTCCCGGTTATATCAAGGGGTACCCCCCGGGAGTACGTGAGAATGGTGGTCAGTACACTCATGCCGGTTTATGGATGGCTATGGCCATGGCCCGTAAAGGGGATGGTGAGCGGGCGGTGCAGTTGCTGCGCATGCTCAATCCGATCGAACACGGCCGCGACGTGGAGGCGGTCTGGCGTTACGGGGTTGAACCATACGTGGTTGCGGCCGACGTTTACCGATTGCCCGGCCGGGTTGGTCAGGGGGGCTGGTCCTGGTATACCGGTTCGGCAGCATGGATGTATCGGGCCTGGGTTGAAGAGGTCCTGGGTTTACAGATACGGAGCGAGCAGATGCGGGTGAATCCGGTCATCCCTGCAGGGTGGAAGGGCTTCAGCCTGCGCTACCGGCACGGTGAAACTATTTATGCGATTAAGGTAGAGAATCCGCAGGGCTGCGAGCGCGGTGTTGCCTGGATCGAGATGGATGGCCGGCGGGTTATCGGTGGAGTGATCCCGTTGGAACGGGGACTGGTGAAGCATCTTGTAGTTGTCATGATGGGGGCTCCGGATGGTGTGTTAACACAGTAGGGGCAGGGTCTTCCTGCCCAAGAAAACCAGGGCGCGAGGATCGCGCCTCTACCTTGTCCGTCATATATGGCGGTTATGCCAAGTTTGACGGATTCCGTTAACGGTTATTTTTTTACCCTGCCTGTTATCTTCTCATTTTCTCGCTGCAATCAGGCCGTTGTGCTCTTCAGCATTAGTTAAAATGGTTCTGGCACGTTAGTTGCTCAACACCTTCTCAGTGGAATATCAGCACTGAATAAATGAACCGGGAGGAATATTTTGATTAACCCAACCAACATTCTTAACGCCAGCATTCTGATTATAGAAGATTACAATATTTGGTAGTTTAAAAATACAACAATTGTAATGAGGAACACCATGTCCGCTAAAACTCCCGATTCTGATGTTCTTAACGATCTTGTCGATAATGGGGAAACTAACTCCGAGGTCCGTCGCGAAGCAGCCCTGCTCAAGACCGGAGCGCTGCAGAGCGCGATTTTTAACAGCGCCAACTTTTCGAGCATCGCCACCGATGCGAAGGGAGTTATCCAAATCTTTAACGTTGGCGCAGAGCGGATGTTGGGCTACGCAGCTGCTGAAGTGATGAACAAGATAACGCCGGCTGACATTTCAGATCCGCAGGAGTTGATAGCACGTGCCAAGTCGTTGAGTGTCGAGCTCGGAACCCCGATTACTCCGGGCTTCGAGGCCTTGGTTTTCAAGGCCTCACGCGGTATCGAGGATATCTACGAGCTCACCTATATCCGTAAGGATGGCAGTCGCTTCCCGGCAGTCGTATCGGTCACGGCGCTGCGCGATGCGCAGGACACCATTATCGGCTATCTGCTGATCGGCACCGACAACAGCGCGCGCAAACAGGCGGAAGATGCGCTGAAAAAAGCAGGGGCGCTGCAGAGCGCGATTTTCAACAGCGCCAATTTTTCGAGTATCGCCACTGACGCGAAGGGGGTTATTCAGATTTTCAACGTCGGGGCCGAGCGGATGTTGGGCTATACTGGTGTCGAAGTAATGAATAAGATCACGCCGGCCGACATTTCCGACCCGCAGGAAGTGATCGCGCGTGCCAAAGCGTTAAGCATGGAGCTGGCAACCACGATTCTGCCTGGTTTCGAGGCCTTGGTGTTTAAGGCCTCACGCGGTATCGAGGATATTTACGAGCTCACCTATATCCGTAAGGATGGCAGTCGTTTCCCGGCAGTCGTATCGGTCACGGCGCTGCGTGATGATCTCAATACGATTATCGGCTACCTGCTGATCGGCACGGATAACACTGCGCGCAAGGAGGCGGAAGAGGCGCTGATTAAGGCTGGGGCACTGCAGAGCGCGATTTTCAACAGCGCCAACTTTTCGAGCATTGCCACTGATGCGAAGGGAGTAATACAAATCTTTAACGTCGGCGCTGAGCGGATGCTGGGCTATACAGCTGCCGAAGTGATGAACAAGATCACGCCGGCCGATATCTCTGATCCGCAGGAATTGATAGCCCGCGCCAAGTCGTTGAGCGACGAGCTCGGAACTCCGATTACTCCGGGTTTTGATGCCTTGGTGTTTAAAGCCTCACGCGGCATTGAGGACATTTACGAACTAACCTATATCCGCAAGGATGGCAGCAGCTTTCCGGCCGTCGTATCGGTCACGGCGCTACGCGATGCGCAGGGCGCCATCATCGGCTATCTGCTGATCGGTACAGACAATACTGCCCGCAAGGTGGCGGAAGAGGCTCTGCTCAAGGCCGGTGCCCTGCAGAGCGCGATTTTCAACAGCGCCAACTTTTCGAGCATCGCCACTGATGAGAAGGGAGTCATTCAAATCTTTAATGTCGGCGCTGAGCGTATGCTGGGCTACGAGGCTGCCGATGTGATGAATAAGATCACGCCGGCCGATATCTCCGACCCGCAGGAGGTGATCGCCCGCGCTAAAGCCTTGAGCGTTGAGCTCTCCACCCCGATTGCGCCGGGTTTTGAGGCCTTGGTTTTCAAAGCTTCGCGCGGCATTGAGGACATTTACGAGCTGACCTATATTCGCAAGGATGGCAGCCGCTTCCCGGCGGTCGTATCGGTCACGGCGCTCCGCGACGCTCAAGGTGAGGTTATCGGTTACCTGTTGATCGGCACCGACAATACGGCGCGCAAGCAGATCGAGGAAGAGCAGAAGCAGCTTGGTCAGCGGTTGCGTGACCATCAGTTCTACACGCGCTCCCTGTTCGAATCCAACATCGATGCGATCATGACCACCGATCCTTCCGGCATCATCACCGATGTCAATAAACAGATGGAGGTACTTACCGGTTGCACGCGGGACGAATTGATCGGCGCGCCGTTCAAGAATTACTTTACCGATCCGGAGCAGGCCGAGACGAGTATCAAACTGGTGCTGAACGAGAAGAAAGTTACCAACTACGAACTCACCGCGCGGTCCAGGGACGGCAAAGAAACCGTAGTCTCCTTCAACGCGACCACTTTTTACGATCGGGACAGGAGGTTGCAGGGCGTGTTCGCTGCGGCCCGTGACGTCACGGAGCGCAAACTCCTGGATCATGTTCTGCAGGAAAAGAACCTTGAGCTGGAGAGTGCCAGGTCTGTGTCGGAAAAAGCCAACCTGGCAAAATCTGAATTCCTCTCCAGCATGAGCCATGAACTGCGCAGCCCGCTCAATGCCATCCTCGGGTTCGCCCAGTTGATGGAGTCCGATTCTCCTCCGCCAACTCTATCACAGAAGGAGAGCATTGCCCAGATTCTCCAGGCGGGGTGGCATCTGTTGAAGTTGATCAACGAGATCCTCGATCTCGCCAAGGTCGAGTCCAGGCAGGTGCCGTTATCCGAGGAGCCGATATCTCTGGCCGAAGTCATGCTGGAATGCCAGGGCATGATCGAACCGCAGGCGCAACAGCGTGGCATCCAAATGATTTTTCCACCCTTTGACATACCCTATTTTGTCCTGGCCGATCGGACCCGGGTGAAGCAGGTTCTCATCAACCTGCTTTCGAATGCCATAAAATACAACGTCAAGCAGGGAACCGTCGAGATAGATTGCACCGAAAGCACCCCTGGACGTATGCGCGTTAGCATCAGGGACACCGGCCCCGGACTCAATTCGGAACAGTTGGCGCAGCTTTTCCAGGCGTTTAACCGACTTGGACAGGAGGCCGGCAATGAGGAAGGCACCGGCATCGGCCTGGTGGTGGCTAAGCGTCTGGTCGAGTTGATGGGGGGTGTAATCGGCGTAGAAAGCACAGTCGGGGTGGGAAGCGTGTTCTGGTTCGAACTCGCCACAGCTGTCGAGCCATCTCTTGCTACCGCAGAAGGTGATGCAGCGGCATTGATCAAACTGCCCGTGTCCCGCGGGGCGCGATTGCACACCATGCTCTATGTAGAGGACAATCCGGCGAACCTGAAGTTGATTGAGCAAATTATCGCACGCCATGAAGATATTCGTCTGCTTACTGCGGTGAATGGTAAGAGCGGTATCGAGATCGCCCGTGAATTCTTGCCGGATGTGATTCTGATGGACATCAATTTGCCCGGCATGGACGGCTTCGAAGCCATGCGGATTCTGCATTCAGACCCGGCGACAGCAAACATCCCGGTCATTGCCATCAGCGCCAATGCCATGCCACGCGATATCAAGAGAGGTCTGGATGCCGGTTTTTTCCGTTATATAACCAAGCCGATCAAGGTCACAGAGTTCTTGGAGTCGATGAATGTGGCCCTGGAATATGCCCAGACCCAGGTAAAAGGGATAAGTACCTTAACGAAATAATATTCTACAAAAAGCGCAGAATATTATTTCTCAGGTACTAAACAGGGTTAATCAGGTTGCATAGAATAGGACGATTTTTATGGTCAGTTCATCAGATATTCTGAATGCCGGCATCCTGATCGTTGACGATCTGGCAGCTAATATTAAACTGCTCACACAAATACTGGTTTCCGCAGGATATACCTCCATCGCATCAACGATGAATTCTTTTGAGGTTTGCGAGCTTCATCGCAAGCATAGTTACGACCTTATCCTGCTTGATCTTCTGATGCCCGGTCTGGATGGATTTCAGGTACTGGAGGGGCTCAAAAAGATCGCACCGGAGAGTTACCCTCCGGTGCTGGTCATTACCGCTAAGTCGGATCAGAAATTACGGGCGTTGCAAGCCGGCGCCAAGGACTTCGTCAGCAAACCGCTTGATCTGGCCGAGGTGCTGGCCCGCGTTCACAACATGCTGGAAGTGCGGTTGCTGTACAAGCAACTCGGAGATTACAGCCAGTCAATGGAAGCCTTGGCGCTGCATGACGCCTTGACCGGGTTGCCGAATAGACGGTTGTTAATGGACAGACTTTCGTTGGCCCTCGTACATGCGCGCCGGAATAAATCCATTATGGCGGTGATGTATTTGGATTTGGATGGGTTTAACCAGATCAACAATACCTCGGGCCATGATGCGGGCGACACCATGCTGAAAATGGTTGCTGCTCGCCTGGTGAAAGCGGTGCGGCAAGAGGATACGGTGGCGCGTCTGGGTGGTGATGAATTCGTGATCGTTTTGTGGAAATTAACTCATGCCGATGATGTAGCCAAACTGGCGACAAAAGTGATAAAGGCCATCTCCCAGCCATTTAGCATTAATGACAGCTGTCTGAGTATGACCGTCAGCGTCGGTGTCAGTATTTATCCCACGCATGGTGAGGAGGTGGAAACGTTAATGAAGAGTGCGGATCTGGCTTTGTATGAGGCGAAGCGCACCGGCAAGAATAACTTTTCTATCGCAACGCCGACAGTTGCTGAAGATGCATTGTTGACCAAACCCGGCACCACAGGGGTGAGTCTCAGTGCTGATAAAGGGACACAAATGTTATGATTAGTACCGCTGATGTTCTGAACGCCAGAATCCTGATCGTCGACGATCAGCAAGCCAATGTCATGCTGCTCGCGCGCATGCTTGATTCCGCAGGATATACCTCAGTCGCATCAACGATGAATCCGCTTGAGGTCTGCGATCTGCATCGTCGGCAGCAATTCGACCTTATATTGCTCGATCTTCTGATGCCCGGCATGGACGGATTCCAGGTTATGGAGGGTATTAAAGAAATTGAATCAGACAGTTACATTCCAGTGATTGTCATTACCGCTCAACCGGGTCAAAAGTTGCGGGCGCTCCAGTCCGGCGCCGAGGATTTTATCAGCAAACCGTTTGAACTGGCCGAGGTGCTGGCCCGGGTGCATAACATGCTGGAAGTTCGTCTTTTGCATAAAGCATTGCACAATTACAACGAGTTGCTGGAGCAACGAGTGCAGGAAAGGACCGCAACTCTTGCCGAAGAGATTGAGGTGCGCAAGCAAGCGGAAGAAGCGTTGCAGGTTTCCGAGAATCGATACCGTCGTCTTGTCGAATCAGTGACGGATTACATCTATTCGGTAATCGTCAAAAATGGCCACGCCATATCAACAACCCACGGTCCGGCCTGCTTCGCAATAAGCGGCTACACGCTGGAAGAGTACAATTCCGATTCCGACCTCTGGTCCAGGATGATCTATGCGGAAGACCTTGAGGCTGTGATAGATCAGAACCGGTTGATATTTGCAGGAAAAATTCCGCCGGCGCTTGAACATAGAATCGTTCACAAGAATGGTTCGATACGCTGGGTGAGAAATACGTCTGTCCCCATATTCGGCAAAGAGGGAGAGTTGGTGGCGTACGATGGTATGATTACCGACATTACCGAGCGCAAGCTGGCGGAAATTGAATTGCAATTCAGGAATCTCCTGCTTACTACCCAGATGGAGGTCTCGATTGACGGCATTTTGATTGTAGACGAATTTGAGAAAATAATATCGTTTAACCAGCGTTTTATTGAGATGTGGGAGATGCCGTCCGACATTATTGAATCCGGCT
>Ga0208863_1001967_pt1 | contig 11399 bp, 10 predicted proteins | sample RifOxyD3_FD_184040 | JGI IMG/M metagenome (GOLD analysis project Ga0208863, IMG submission 184040) | Soil microbial communities from Rifle, Colorado - Rifle Oxygen_injection D3 (SPAdes) | ecosystem: Environmental > Terrestrial > Deep subsurface > Rock core/Sediment | place: Rifle, Colorado...
GGACGACAAGGGGCTATCATATTCGAGGGGTTAAAAACAGAGCGGGACGCGACAGCTTTGTTTTGACGTCACGACAGGCCAGAGCCTCAAGGAAGACGAAAAGGGCCGTCTGTCGTTTCACTGAACCTGAGCCGTATTTTTTCCGACCTCAAAGCCGCACAAGTGTTTTACCGTTCGGGCCAAGCGTAGTGAAGTTTGTGAACTACATGGCCGCGCAGTCAAGAATTAAGGATGCTGTCACCGGGATATACGCTATTGCTCCTCGGGGGTGAGCAATAGAAAAAGTGAGTACTGTCCCGGCAAAACGACTTTTTGTGTATGTGAATTACCCCAGTATTTTCTAAATAAAAAACTTGCCAAAACAAGGTAATGTTATTATTGTTTGCAATGCCCTGTAAAAAAACCCGACGACAGGCGCCGGGTTTTTCAGGGCTTCAACCGGCCAGGCTTGCGCCAGGAACAGTCGAAGACCTCGTTGTGGTGACGAAAGTGTACTTCATCCATGATCCGATTGCAAGCCAGGTCTAAATTCAATTATGGTGAATGATATGGCGCAAGAAGAAATTGTAACGGTAATCGGATCATCGGGACAAAAGTATGAGTTTGCTGTTTTCCGTTGGGGGCAGGCATTCAACCCCGTAGGCGGCGTATACCTCGTACTCAGGAAGAGAATCGGCATTATATCGACGCATGATATCCTCTACATCGGCCAGACCGGGGATTTGAGCGAACGCTTCGACGACCATCATAAGCAGGGGTGCTTCGATCGCAACGCCAGGACTCATATTGGGGTACGAGTAGAGAATTTGGAAGCGGCGCGTCTTGCCATCGAGCGTGACCGGCTAGGCAACTACAAAACCGCCTGTAATTTCTGATCGGGGGCCGGGCAGGACCATGAAGACACAGATTGTTCGAATCATGGATTGTGCCGAGGTCCTGCCCGGCTTTTCCACCCAGGGGGCGCTCCGTGACGAGCCGGACGGTACCTATCAGGTGGTGATGGGCAAGCACCTGACCCAGGGCGAGCCTTATTCTTACAAGGAAGAAGATCGCCTCCGGATTAAGCCGGAGCGGGACCTGAGCCGGTATGTTCTGCAACCCGGCGACATCCTTTACATGTCGCGCGGTGCCGTCACCTATCCGGTGTTGATCGAGTCGGTACCCGAGCATACCGTGGCACCCGCAACCTTCTTTATCCTCACGCCCCGTCCCAACGTGGTGCCGGAATATCTGGTGTGGTGTCTGGCGCAGCCGCAAACCGAGGCGCAGTTAAACGCATTGCGCACCGGAGCCGGAACGCCCACCATTCCGCGCAAGGGATTCATGGAGATCACCATCTCCCTGCCGGACATGGCCACCCAGCATCGGATCGCCGATTTCTGGCGGTTGCATAACCGGGAGCGCGAACTCCGCCAACAGCTTCTTGATGAATCCACGCGTCTGTACCGACTTGTCGGGCAGCGCCTTTTCGATGAAAGAGTCAAATAAAGAGAGAAGAGATGAGCCCACAAGTATCCCAGCAGGAAATCAACGACATACTCTGGCGCGCCTGCGATTCGCTCCGGGGCACGGTGGATTCCACCGAGTACAAGGAATACATCCTGACCATGCTTTTCCTGAAGTACATCTCCGATGTCTGGCAGGACCACCATGACCAGTACAACAAGGAATACGGTGGAGACGAGCGGCGCATCCAGCGCAAGTTGGAACGCGAGCGTTTTGTTTTGCCTCCCGAGTCGAGCTTTTACAGCCTTTTCGCCAATCGCGAGGCACCCAACCTCGGGGAATTGATCAACATTGCCTTGGAGCAAGTCGAACTGGCCAACAAGACCAAGCTTGCCAATGTCTTTCGCAATATCGATTTCAACTCGGAGGCGCGGCTCGGCAATACCAAGAAGCGCAACCACATTCTGAAGAACGTCCTGGAAGACTTCGCCGACAAGCGCCTCGACCTGCGCCCTTCGCGCATCGGCACCCTTGATGTTATCGGCAACGCCTACGAATATCTTATCGGCCGTTTTGCCGCCGGGGCGGGCAAGAAGGCGGGCGAGTTCTACACCCCACCCGAGGTTTCCACCCTCCTGGCCATGCTCCTCGATCCCAAGCCCGGTGAACGCATCTGCGACCCGACCACCGGTTCCGGTTCTTTGCTCTTGAAGTGCGCCAACCACGTGCGCCAAACTTACGGCTCGCACAATTATTCCCTGTTCGGCCAGGAGGCCATCAGCTCCACCTGGGCGCTGGCCATGATGAACATGTTCCTCCATAATGAGGACGGCCCCCGCATCGAATGGGGCGATACGCTCCTGGAGCCTAAGCTCATTGAGGGCGACAAGCTGATGAAGTTCGAGGTGGTGGTCGCTAATCCGCCCTTCAGCCTCGACAAGTGGGGGGCCGACAAGGAGGGCGAGGAGTCCAAGCACTATAACCGCTGGCACCGGGGCTTACCGCCCAAGTCCAAGGGCGATTACGCCTTTATCAGCCACATGATCGAGACCTCCACCGAGACCACCGGGCGGGTTGGCGTCATCGTTCCCCACGGGGTACTCTTCCGGGGCGGGGCCGAGGGTCGGATTCGCCAGGCGCTGATTGAAGAAAACCTCCTCGACGCCGTCATCGGCCTTCCCGCCAACTGCTTCTTCGGCACCGGCATTCCGGCGGCCATCCTCATCTTCCGCCGCGACCGGGGCGAGCGCACCGACGTGATTTTCATCGACGCCAGCCGTGAGTTCGAGCAGAACAAAAATCAGAACAAACTCCGGGAAGAGGTGGAAGTCGCCAAGATCGTCGAGACCTACCGCCAGCGGGTGACCGTGGACAAATACTCTTACGTAGCCAGTCGTGAGGAGATTAAGGAGAACGACCACAACCTCAACATCTCCCGCTACGTCGATACCTTTGTGGAGGAAGAGGAGGTGGACATCATCGCCGTCCAGCAGCGCATTGAGGGCCTAGAAAAGGAACTTGACCAAGTGCGGGGGGAAATGGCCAAGTGTCTGAAGGAGTTGGGGTTATGAGCAGAAAGACCAAGCCTCCCGCTCTTCCGGCGCAGCCGCCGGTACCGACGGAGACGCCTTTCCTGCTCTATGCCGGTGACGATGAAAAGGTTCATGTCCGGGTGCTGATCCATGGTGAGACCCTCTGGCTGCCGCAACGTCTTATGGCCGAACTGTTCCAGACCACGGCAGACAACATCGGCCTGCACTTGAAGAATATTTATGCCGAGGGAGAACTGGCCGAGGCGGCAACTGCCGAGAATTTCTCGGTAGTTCAAAACGAAGGCGGTCGTGCCGTGCGCCGCATGCTCCGGCATTACAACCTCGACGCCATCATCGCCGTGGGCTACCGGGTCAGTTCCCGGCGCGCCACCCAATTCCGCATTTGGGCCACGCAGATTCTCAAGGAGTACATAAAGAAAGGCTTTGTGCTGGACGACGACCGTCTCAAGCAGGGCAAACAGGTATTCGGCGAAGACTATTTCCGGGAACTTCTGGAGCGGGTCCGCTCCATCCGCGCCAGCGAACGCCGTATCTACCAGCAGATCACCGACATCTTCGCCGAGTGCAGCGTGGACTACGATCCGAAGGCGGAGCTCACCCAGAACTTCTATGCCATGGTGCAGAACAAGTTCCACTACGCTATCACCGGCCAGACCGCCGCCGAGATCATCCACGACAAGGCTGACCACAACGCCCCTTACATGGGGTTGCTCACCTGGAAGAACGCACCCCATGGCCGGGTGCTGGCCTCCGATGTGACGGTGGCCAAGAACTACCTGGGCGAGCCGGAGATCAAGCGGCTGGAGCGCACCATCGCGGGCTTTTTCGACTACATCGAAAACATCATCGAAAACCGCGTGCAGATGACCATGGACGACATGGCGCAGGCGGTGGACAAGTTCCTGACCTTCAACGAATACCGGCTGTTGACCGACAAGGGCCGCATGAGCAAGGCCCAGGCCGCAGACAAGGCGTTGGCCGAATACGCCGAGTTCAATTGGACTCAGAAAATCGAGTCGGATTTTGATCGGGTAGTAAAGGCGACGCAAGTGCTGGCGCGGGTGAAAGTGGAAGGCAAGGGGCGGGGGAAGAAATGAAGGTAATGGTTATATGATCCCGCTTGGCTGGCACCAATGGAAATTGGGAGAACTCCTGGAAATAAAACATGGGTTCGCCTTTAAGAGTACCCACTTTAACGACGTCGGGATCGGATACAAGCTGTTGACCCCGGCACACTTTCGGGAGGAAGGAGGATTCCGCGCTCTTGAAGAAAAACAGAAATATTATGATGGGCTCGTTCCCAACAGCTATTTGCTTTCGAAAGGTGCCCTGTTAATAGCCATGACGGAACAGGCTCCAGGGCTTCTTGGCAGTCCAGTTATAGTGCCTGAAAGTGGTGTGTACCTCCACAATCAGCGACTCGGACTAATAATTATCCAGAGTCCTTTGCAAGTAAGTTACCAATATTTGTTCCATATATTAAATATGCCAGATGTCAGGAAACAAATATCCACTGCTTCAGGTGGCACAAAGGTTAAACACACCTCTCCGCAAAAAATCAAAACGGTTATCTGGCCTTTCCCGCCCCTTGTCGAGCAGGGCAATATTGTAAAAACCCTGAATCAATGGGACGCCGCCATCGACTTTGCCGAGCGATTGATTGATGAGAAGCGGTTGCGCCGCAAGGGGCTCATGCAACAACTCCCCACCGGCAAACGCCGCCTGCCTGGGTTTGAAAAATCAAAAGAGGTTCGTCGCACCCGATGGGGCAACTACCCTGCTGACTGGGGATACCCACGTATCGGAGAAATTGCAAAGCACGTCTCCACAAAGAACCAGGGTGGAGCATCCCTCCCAGTTTTGTCCTGCACGAAGCATCGGGGGCTAGTCGACAGCATGGAGTATTTCGGCAAACAAGTATTCAGCAAAGACCTTTCGACCTACAAGGTCGTACAGCGTGGGCAGTTCGCGTACGCGACCAACCACATTGAGGAAGGCTCCATTGGCTACCAGAACCTTCATGATGCGGCGGTCATCAGCCCCATGTATACCGTTTTTGAAGCGGGCAAAAAGATTGATGATCGCTTCTTGTTCCTGCTCCTGAAAACCGAACTATATCGCCACATATTTGAGGTGAACACCAGTGCCTCCGTTGATCGTCGCGGCAGCCTGCGCTGGCCAGAGTTTTCGCGTCTCCATGTGCCATTGCCCACCCTCGACGAACAACGCGAAATTGTAAAGGTTATCAGTGTTGCCGACCGAGAAATCGAACTGCTCCAAGCCAAGGCCGATGTTCTTCGCCAGCAGAAGAAGGGCCTGATGCAGCAACTGTTGACCGGTAAGAAACGGGTAAAGGTATGATCGACGTATCGAACTTCAAGAACGACGAGGCACGTGCCCTTTACCTTTACAACATCCTGGAGGCTCAGGCCACCGGCGGCGCAGGGGACGAAGCTGCGTTCCTGAACCTTCATCGCTACTTCTGCCAGTCTCAGTATCGGGATGTGCTGCCCCAGTGGCTGCCACCCATGTTCGCCCTCGGTCAGTTCTGGGGATTCATCAAACCGAAATTTGGCACCTATGCCGAGCGGCGGACCTACCTGGGGCAGGAGTTCGCCCCGCTGATCCAAGCCTGCCGGAATGCCGGTCAACCGGTTGGCGAGTTGACGGCGATCATCAAAAACTTCGGCAGTGACACGGTGAATGCGGAGTGGAAAAAGATGCTTGCCCGCGCTACGACCGACCCGGACGGCGCGGTGACGATGGCCCGGACTCTTTTGGAGAGCATCTGCAAGCATATTCTCGATAAGTACGGTATTGCGTATGCAGGCGATGCGTCGCTCACTGAACTCTACCGCGACACCGCCAAGCAGTTGAATATTTCCCAGGACCAGCACGATGAGCAGATCTTCAAGAAGATTCTCGGCGGCTGCTCGGGGGTGGTCGACGGCCTCCAGCGACTCCGAGGCAAGCATGGGGATGCGCATGGCAAGGGGCAAGGCCATGCGTTTGTCCTTCAGCCGCGACACGCCATGTTGGCCGTGAACGCGGCGGCAACGATAGCGCTGTTTCTGATTGATACGTTCGACGCGAGGAAGGGTTAAGAGTCAAACAATGCTGGTGGATGCAATCTATATTTTTCTGGACGAGGGCGGGAATTTCGATTTTTCCGACAAGGGAACAAAGTTTTTCACCCTGACCAGTGTACTCAAGCGACGCCCGTTCAACATGTATGGGCAGTTGACAGAGCTTCGCTTCGACCTAATCGAGAGCGGCCTGGATATCGAGTAGTTCCACGCCACGGAGGATCGGCAGCCGGTCAGGGACCGGGTTTTTGAGGTGATCAAGACCAATGCCGACCGTTTGCAGGTGGATAGCGTCGTTGTGGAAAAGCGCAAGACCGGCCCGGCCCTGCGGCCACCGGAGAAGTTCTATCCGCGCATGCTGGGGTATCTTCTTCGTTATGTGGTGGAGAGCATCCGGGATGACTACTCGGAGTTGATCGTCATCACCGACGCAATTCCCGTCGAAAAAAGGCGAAAGGTGATTGAAAAGGCGGTGAAGCAGACGCTCAGCAGCATGCTGCCGGATGGAGTTAAGTATCGAGTGCTGCACCACGCGAGCAAGTCATCGAGCAGTCTGCAGGTGGCGGACTACCTCAACTGGGCGATTTTCAGGGCGTGGGAGAGGGGTGATCGGCGGAGTCTGGACTTGATGGCTGGGATGGTGCGCAGTCAGTTCGAAATCTTTATGAACGGCGTGAGGTATTATTACTGACCAGAAAAAATGACCGCTCCGACTACCCTCGTGTGAGGGAGAGCCCCGTGGGCTCTTGTCATCGGAGCGGGACCTTTCACTTTATTTAATTATTACAGTACCACGATTCTCGATTTTGTATAGCAAAAATAGCGCTGATTTTTCGGAGGAACCATGAAAAGCGATATCATTATAACTTTGCACAAGAATTTTGAAGAATTTGCTCACCAGATCGACGGCGAGGAATTCTGGTTCGCGCGGGAGCTGCAAGGACTCCTTGGCTACACCCAGTGGCGCAACTTCGAGCAAGTCATTGACAAGGCCAAAAGTGCCTGTCGAACGTCTGGCCATGAGGTTTCGGACCATTTTGCTGACGTCAGCAAAATGGTCGATATCGGTTCCGGTGCGGAGCGGGAAGTCGAAGACATCATGCTGACCCGCTACGCCTGCTACCTGATCGCCCAGAACGGCGACCCGCGCAAGGTCGAGATCGCTTTTGCTCAGACCTACTTCGCCGTCCAGACCCGCCGCATCGAACTGATTGAAAAACGGATCGGCGAAATCGAGCGCATGCAGGCCCGCCAAAAGCTGACCTTTTCGGAAAAAGCGCTGTCCGGCCTGCTCTATGAGTACATCGGCGACACCTCCGGATTTGCCAGAATCCGCAGCAAAGGTGACGCAGCGCTTTTCGGCGGCAAGAATACGCAGCAGATGAAGGACTACCTGGGCGTCCCGGACAACCGGGCGCTGGCCGATTTCCTCCCGACCATCACGATCAAGGCCAAGGACTTCGCCACCGAGATCACCAATTTTAATATCAAGAAGGATGATAGCCTGAGAAATGAGAACGCCATCAGTCATGAGCACGTCAGGAACAATCAAGACGTGCGCAAGGTACTTACCGATCGCGGAATTAGGCCGGAAGCGCTTCCACCGGCAGAAGACATAAAGAAACTTGAACGCCGGGTGAAGTCCGAAGAAAAGAAACTGCCTAAACAGGCAGGGCGGATTGGTTCCAGGGGCAAGAAAAGGTAGTCACCATGCAACTCTCCTACCTCGAAGACTTCGATTCCAAGATCCCGGCGATCCAGGTGCTGTGCGCCCTGGGCTGGCAGTACCTGGGGCGTGACGAGGCGGTGCGGTTGCGCGACGGGCGGCTGGATCAGGTGGTGTTGGCCGGGGTGCTCAAGCCGTGGCTGGCGGCCAATGCCCGTTTTGAGGTCAAGGGAGAGAAGCAAGCGTTCTCGGAGGCAAATATTTGCGAGGCGGTTCGGCGGCTGACCGACGAGCCCTTTGACGGGTTGGTGCGGACCAACGAGAAAATCTATCACCTGCTGACCCTGGGCACCAGTCTGGACCAGACCGTGGAGGTCGACCGCAAGGGGCGCTCGCTGCACTACCTGAATTGGAAGAACTGGCGCAACAACGTCTTCCATGTCTCCGACGAGTTCGTGGTGGAGCGGAGCAAGTCCCATGACACGGCGCGGCCGGACCTGGTGCTCTTCGTCAACGGCATTCCCTTCGTGGTCATCGAGTGCAAGCGGCGCGACAAGGACAAGGAGGCGGGCGAGAAGCAGATCGATATCGCCATCGAACAGATGCTGCGCAACCAGCGGCCCGACTATATTCCCCATCTCTTCCAATACGCCCAGCTGCTGCTGGGCACCAGCGTCAACGAGATTCGCTACGGGGCAGTGGGAACACCGAAGAAGTTCTGGTCGGTCTGGGAGGAGGGCGGCGACACCGAGATTGTTGCTGCGGCGGTGCGGCGGGTTGCCAACCAGGTGCCCTCCTTCGAGATGCGCAACAAACTCTTCACTCCTATCGAGGAAAGGGAGGCTGTGCCCCTGGCCGATGCCCGGCGCTACTTCGAGGAACTGTGGACCGAAGGCGAGCGGCTGCCCACGGTCCAGGATCGGACTCTGTGGGCGCTGCTGCGGCCCGAGCGGTTGCTGGAGCTGGCCTATGGTTTTACGGTCTTCGATGCCGGGGTGCGCAAGGTTGCCCGCTATCAGCAGTACTTCGCGGTCAAGGAGACCATCGAGCGGGTGGCCACCCTGCGCGAGGGCAGGCGGCGGGGCGGGGTGATCTGGCATACCACCGGCAGCGGCAAGTCGCTGACCATGGTCATGCTGGCCAAGGCGTTGGCCCTGCATCCGGCGATTCCCAACCCCCGGGTGATCATCGTCACCGACCGGATCGATCTCGACGACCAGATCTGGCGGACCTTTGAGGCCTGCGGCAAATCCGCCGCCAAGGCCGCCACCGGCGAGCACCTGATGCGGCTGATCACCGAAGGCAAGACCAGCGTGGTGACCACCATCATCAACAAGTTCCAGACGGTGCGAGGGAAGCACGGGGTGAAGGACGAGAACCCCAATATCTTCGTGCTGGTGGACGAGAGCCACCGCTCCAACTATGGCACCGTCGCCGCCCAGATGCGGCGGGTCTTCCCCAATGCCTGCTATCTGGGCTTCACCGGTACGCCGCTGCTGAAAAAAGAGAAGGAGACCGCCCGAAAGTTCGGGGGCTTTATCCACTCCTACACCATGCGCGAGGCGGTGGTGGACAAGGCCGTGGTACCGTTGCTCTACGAAGGACGCATGGCGCTGCTTACCCAGAACAGGGAGGCGATGCAGAAGTGGTTTGACCGGATCACCGCCAATCTCTCCGAGGCCCAGAAGGCGGATCTCAAGCGCAAGATGGCCGACGTCGGGGCGGTGCAGCAGGCGGAGCAGCGGATCAAGATGATCGGTTTCGATATCTCGACCCACTACGCCGAGAACTTTCAGGGTACCGGCTTCAAGGCGCAGCTGGCCGCCGACAGCCGCCACAGCGCCATTCTCTACCGCAGGTTCCTGAAGGACTTTGGGCTGGTGGAGGCCGAGGTGGTGATGAGCCAGCCCGACACCCGCAAGGGGCAGGAATCGACAGCCGAGGAGGATACCCCTGCGGTCATCCTTTTCTGGGAGGAGATGCTGGAGCGCTTCGGCTCGGAGGAGCGCTACAACAAGGAACTGCTGGCCTCCTTTGGCCGCGAGGACGGGACGGAAATCCTGATCGTCATCGACAAGCTGCTTACCGGTTTCGACGAGCCCCGCAATACGGTGCTCTATATCGATAAGAGCCTCAAGGAGCACAACATCCTCCAGGCCATCGCCCGGGTGAACCGGCTCTACCAGGGCAAGGAGTTCGGCTACATCGTCGACTATCGGGGCGTGCTGGGCCAGTTGAACGAGGCGATGAACACTTATGACGCCTTGGGCGGTTTCGATCCCGAGGACGTGGACCTGACCGGGGCGGTATTCGATACCCGCCAGGAGGTGGCCAAGCTGCCGCAGCACCACTCCGACCTCTGGGCGGTGTTCAAGGAGATGGCCAACAAGAAGGATGTGGAGGGCTTCGAGGTGCATCTGGCCCCCGAGGACAAACGCCAGGAATTTTACGAGGCGTTGCGGGAATACCAGAAGACCCTGACCGTGGCCCTGGCCACCGAGCATTTCTTCGACGAGACCCCGGAGGAGCGGATCAAGACCTATAAGGCTGACCTGAAGTTCTTCCGCAGTTTGCGCGCCTCGGTGCAGCAGCGCTACGCCGAGACCATCGATTACAGCCAGTATGAAAAGCAGATCCGCAAGGTGATGGACAGCCATATCCAGTCGCCCGACGTGGAGGTGGTGACCGACCTGGTCAACATCTTCGACGTGGAGGCCTTCGATAAGGTCGTGGAGGATAAGGTCGGAACGGCGGCCAAGGCCGATACCATCGCCAGCCGAACGGTGAAGACCATCCGTGAGAAGATGGACGAGGACCCGGTCTTCTACAAAAAATTCGCCGACCTCGTGCAGAAAGCCATCGACGACTACCGAGCGAAGAGGATCAGCGACGCCGAATACCTACGGCTGGTCAGCGATTATATGACCACCGTCCGGCGCGGCCATGACCGGGAGTTGCCCAAGGAGCTGGCCTACTATACCGAGGCTCCCGCCTATTACGGCATCCTGAACGAGTCCATGGGCGAGTACCGGACCAAGGAAGACGAGCGCAAGAAGCTGGCCACCGAGATGGCCCTGGCCATCCAGAAAATCGTCGACCAGCGGAAGAAGCGGGACTGGGCGACCATGGAAGACGTGATCAAGGGGATGCAGAACGACCTGGACGACTATCTCTTCGAGTTGGAGGAACAGCACGGAGTACGCCTTTCCACCGAAGAGATGGACACAATCATTGAACGCTGCATCGCGGTAGCCAAGAAGCTGGCCGGCTATGAAGCGTGATACGGTCCGCTGGGGGCGGATCGAGATCCCCTACACCTATAGGTTTTCATCGCGAAAAACCCTGGCGATCAGTGTTCGCCCCGATCTCTCGGTGGAGGTGCGCGCCCCTATCGATACGCCGCCAGACAAAATCCGTGAAAAGGTGCTGCGACGCGGGGCATGGATCAGGAAAGCCTGGCGCGAGTTCGAACTATATCTCCCCAAGCAGCCACCCCGCCGTTATGTCAACGGTGAAACCCACCGCTACCTGGGGCGGCAGTATCGTTTGCGCGCCGAACAGGGGAGCGAGGATTCGGTCAAGTGCTTGCGCGGTTATCTCACGGTGACCAGCCGGGTAACGCCGAATTCCCAAAAAACAAAGGAACTG
>Ga0208863_1001969_pt1 | contig 11390 bp, 12 predicted proteins | sample RifOxyD3_FD_184040 | JGI IMG/M metagenome (GOLD analysis project Ga0208863, IMG submission 184040) | Soil microbial communities from Rifle, Colorado - Rifle Oxygen_injection D3 (SPAdes) | ecosystem: Environmental > Terrestrial > Deep subsurface > Rock core/Sediment | place: Rifle, Colorado...
TCCCGCCGTATCTGGCCAACTGGTATCGTCAGGCGGCGGCATTGATCGGGTGACATGATATGAGACTGGACGAATTGACCGCTAATTTTCCCGAGTTGCCCGGAGCCCTGCCGATGCGGCATGGCCGGGTGGATGCAACTCGGTTTCGCGACTTGTGTGCACAAGTGCACCGCGACGGCGGCAGGCTGGTGGCACTGTGGGGCAGCGACGAACGGGCGCGCGAGGCGGGTTATGCGCTGCATGTCTCGCTGGTCAGCGCCGACGGCATGCTGTGCCTGACCCTGGCAGTGAGTGCGGAGCAACCGGATTATCCCGATATCAGCGACCTGTTTCCCGCCGCGAGCCGCATGCAGCGCGCCGTCGCCGACCTGCTCGGTCTGCATGCCGGCGGTGCGGACGATCAGCGCAAATGGTTGCGGCATGCTTCCTGGCCGGACTATGTGTACCCGTTGCGCAAAGACTTTGACGACAGTTGCGCGCATCCGACGGAAACCGACGCGTATGGCTTCGTGACGGTCACCGGTGACGGTGTCCATGAAATTCCGGTTGGTCCGGTGCATGCAGGCATCATCGAGCCGGGTCATTTTCGCTTTTCCATCATCGGTGATCGCGTGTTGCGTCTGGAGGAGCGGCTGGGCTATAAGCATAAGGGTATCGAGAAGCGTTTCGAGGGTATGAGCACGGAACAGGGGGCGAAACTCGCCGGCAGGGTGAGCGGCGACAGCACCGTAGCCTATGCCTGGGCCTATGCGATGGCGGTGGAAAGTATCGCCGCAATTACGCCGCCGGATCAGGCGTTGTGGCTGCGCGCGTTATTTCTGGAGCGGGAACGTATTGCCAACCATCTGGGCGACCAGGGGTATCTGGGTAACGATGTCGCGCTGTCGTTCGGCTTTGCGCAATTCTGGATATTGAAAGAACAAGTGCTGCGCAATAATGCCGCCTTGTTCGGCCACCGCTATTTGATGGACAGGATTATTCCGGGCGGCGTGGCAGTCGGCCTGAAGATGCAGGATAAGCGTGTTATCGAAGAGGAATGCAGCATGCTGGAGCGCGAATTGTCTTTGCTGCGCGGCATTTATGAAGAGCATGCCGGGGTGCAGGATCGCTTCATCGGCGCCGGACGCGTCGCGCCGCCGCTGGCCGCCCAGCTCGGATTATGCGGTTTGCCGGGGCGCGCCAGTGCGCAGGCCTGGGATATGCGCGTACAGTTCCCCTGCGCGCCCTACGATAAACTGAATGTGCGGATGGCGACCCATCACAACGGCGATGTGGCTGCACGTGTTACGGTGCGTTTCGACGAACTGTTCGAGTCGCTGCGCCTGCAACGCGAGATTCTGATCAATCTGATCGGCGGCGACGAGTTGTCGCTACTGGTCAAACAGCTTCCCGGTAACGCCTTTGGCATCGGTATGGTCGAAGGCTGGCGCGGCGAAGTGATGGTGGCGATTCATAGCGATGCGTCCGGAAAGCCCGGACGCGTGCATCCTCACGATCCTTCGTGGCAGAACTGGCCGGTGATCGAACATGCGATCATCAACAACATCGTGCCGGATTTTCCGCTGATCAATAAATCATTCAATTTGAGCTACGCCGGTCAGGACTTATAACCATGTACCAGATTATCAAACAGATACTGAAGACTGGCATCAGGACCGAGACGCCGCCGCAACCCGACGATGCGCTGCGTGTCGAGGCGCAGCGTTTGCAGCAGCAGATATTGCGTCATGTCGGGCGCGCGCTGACCATACGTCATGTCGATGCGGGTTCCTGCAACGGCTGCGAACTGGAGATACACGCGCTCAACAACGCCTATTACAACATCGAAGGCCTGGGCATCCGCTTCGTCGCCAGCCCGCGTCACGCAGACATGTTGCTGGTGACCGGGCCGGTTTCGCGGCACATGGAGATCGCGCTCAGGCGCACCTATGATGCGACCCCCGAGCCCAAGCTGGTGGTCGCCGTCGGCGACTGCGGCTGCGACGGCGGTCTGTTCTCCCCGAACAATTCATGCGGGGACAAGGGGGAGAGCTACGCCAGTTGCGGCAGGATAGCCAATGTGATCCCGGTGGATGTCGCCGTGCCCGGTTGCCCGCCCACGCCCATCATGCTGATGCAAGCCATACTCACCGCCATCACCAGCGGCGGCAAAACATGAACCTAGAAAAAGCTGTTGTCCACGAAACCCACGAAACGGTTTTAGCAGGCAATCCGCAAAGCGGATGCTCGCAAAAAACACGAACAAATTCAAATGCATATCCTGATTTGTTGCATCACCCGTTAGGTGCGTTGCTCAATTTATGTAGTCGATTGTTTTCTTTCGTGAATTTCGTGCCTTTCGTGGATGAAATGAGGTTTTAAGGATGAACTGACTTGCACCTGTTCATCGGGGATAAGGCAGCCTCCCCGCCTCAAGACATCTCATCGTCCAAGGCCTGCTCTTGATTGGCTATTTCAGGGAGGTGTCATGGACGCACCGCAGCAATTTTCCGACGTAACGCAACCGCCCGAACAGGTGACGCTTGCGCAATCTTTCCGCTATTGGCTGAAGCTGGGTTTCATCAGTTTTGGCGGTCCGGCGGGGCAGATATCCATGATGCATCAGGAGCTGGTGGAAAGACGCCGCTGGATTTCGGAACGCCGTTTTCTCCATGCGCTCAACTATTGCATGCTGCTGCCAGGCCCGGAGGCGCAGCAGCTTGCCACTTACATCGGCTGGCTGATGCACGGGGTGCGCGGCGGCATCATGGCGGGCGTGTTGTTCGTGTTGCCGTCGCTGTTCATTCTGATCGCGCTGACCTGGATTTATCTGGCGTTCGGCAATGTGCCCGCCGTGGCGGGGGTTTTGTACGGTATCAAGCCGGCGGTGACCGCCATCGTGGTGTTTGCCGCCTGGCGCATCGGCTCGCGCGCGCTCAGGAACGGTGTGTTGTGGGGCATGGCCGCCGCCGCGTTTCTGGCAATCTTCGTTTTTCATGTCCCGTTCCCCGCCATCGTGCTGGTGGCCGGCATACTCGGATATATCGGCGGACAGGCGGCACCGGACAAATTCACAACGGGGGGCGGTCATGGTTCGACGGGCAAGGATTACGGCGCGGCGCTGATCGATGATCACACGCCGCCGCCGCAACATACGCGCTTCTCGAAAGGGCGGCTGGTGAGATTCAGTCTCATCGGTTTGGCGCTGTGGGCATCCCTGTTCGGAATGCTGGCCGCGCAATTCGGATGGGAAGGCATGTTGACGCAGATGGGCTGGTTCTTCACCAAGGCGGCACTGCTCACTTTCGGCGGTGCCTATGCGGTGTTGCCGTATGTGTATCAGGGCGGGGTCGAGCACTACCACTGGCTGACCGGGCCGCAGATGATCGACGGTCTGGCGCTGGGCGAAACCACGCCGGGGCCGTTGATCATGGTGGTGGCCTTCGTCGGTTTCGTCGGTGCCTGGAGCGGCGAATTGTTCGGTGCGGGAAATTTGTTTCTGGCCGGCGCGGCAGGGGCTGCGGTGGCCACCGTCTTCACTTTTCTGCCCTCGTTCCTGTTTATCCTGATCGGCGGGCCGCTGGTGGAAGCGACGCACGGCGATCTCAAATTTACCGCGCCGCTCACCGCCATCACCGCTGCGGTGGTAGGTGTGATTCTGAACCTGGCGGCGTTCTTCGCCTACCATGTGCTGTGGCCGCAAGGCTTCGCCGGCGCGTTTGAATGGGTATCGGCGCTGATCGGTATCGCCGCTTTCATCGCCCTGTTCCGCTTCAAGGCCGGCATTATGCAGGTGATCGCTAGCTGTGCGTTGGCGGGTATGAGCCTTGAGTTATTAGCTTGAGCAGGGTGCTCTGCTTGGGGTGTATGGCGGCAAGTAACACGATGGAGCTATTAAACAATTTGAGCGATAGCCCGTTAGGGTTATTTCCGCTGTGGCAGTAAGGCGATACGCTCCGACGGGGTTGCGCTATTGGCTTATGGGAGGATGATTTGATAAATATGGAACGTCGCAAGGCGCTCAAGACGGGGGGTAGTCTGGGGCTGCTGGGTGTGTTGGCTGTTCTGGGTCTGGTACCCGGTTCAGCTTGGGCCGGGGTAGGGCGGGCGGCTCTGGAGGCAGGAAATTTGAATGACGCCTTCGATGCGCTGGGGGTTTCCCTTCCTGAAAACAGCGAACTGATCAAGTTGACGGTACCGGATGTCGCCGAAAATGGGGCTGTAGTGCCCGTCACTGTGGAGAGTACTCTCGCGCACATCGAACAGATTTCCATTCTCGTCGATAAAAATATCAATGTGCTGGCGGCAAATTTCATCATTCCCAAGGGGGGCGCCGGTTTTATTATGACCCGCATCAAGATCGGGCAGACCGCAACGGTCGTTGCACTGGTCAAGGCGGACGGCAAGTTTTATCGCGCATCCAAAGAAGTACAGGTGACTCAGGGCGGCTGCAGCGCATAAATGAGATATTTCATTTCACAACAATTCAGGACGAGCAGACATGGGTGAAGCAACCAGAATTCGTGCCACGGCCAAAGACGGGCAAACCGAAGTGAAAATGCTGATGCAACACGAGATGGAGACCGGGCAGCGCAAGGATGCTGCTGGAAACAAAATACCCGCCTGGATCATCACCGATGTGAAAGTCCTGCACGAAGGCAGGACTGTGCTGGAAGCGCAATTCGGCACGGCGGTATCAAAAAACCCCTATCTGGTGTTTCGCTTCATGGGCGGCGCCCAAGGGGAAAAAATATCTGTGCTGTGGACCGATAATCGGGATGACAAGCGCATGGATGAAGCGGTCATCGATTGACCGTGTAGGGAAAGGGGTATGCCCGTCCAATGGCGGGTGTCCCTGGGGTAGTTGTAATAGTCAACTAAAGGGAGGATGAAAAAATGATTATGCATCGAACGCTGCTCGTTGTTTCTGGAATATTGTTTTGCACCGTAGTTCACGCCGAAGTTGATAACCATGCACGCAATCTCGCCGCGTCCTGCTATGCCTGCCATGGCACCGACGGCAACAGCGAAGGCGGCATGCCGGTATTGGCCGGGCTGGATAAGGCGCTGTTTGTTACACAGATGAAGGATTTCAAATCGGGTGCGCGTCCTGCAACAGTGATGCATCAGCATGCCAAGGGTTATACCGATGAGGAATTCGAGTTGCTGGCCGGGTATTTCTCCGCGCAGAAGCGTCACTAACGTTGTGCCTCAGGGTGCCTCAGAAATCCAACAGATCAAGGGAGTCCAATATGTCATTCAGTCGTCGTGATTTTTTGAAAGCCGGTGCAGCCGGGATCGTAATCGGTGCGTTTCCGGGACTGGCGTTCGCATCCAGCGAACTTATCAAGAAGAAAGGCCAGCGTGTCGTCGTGGTTGGTGGCGGGTTTGGCGGCGCTACTGCCGCGAAATACATCCGCAAGTGGAGCAATAACAAGATTGAAGTGGTGTTGATCGAGCGTAATCCCATGTTCATCTCCTGCCCGATGAGTAACACCGTGTTGGGCGGCGGTCGTACCATCGATGATTTGACGATGAGTTATACCGAACTGAAGAAGAAATACGGCATCAAGCTGATCAAGGGCGAAGTGACCGCGATTGATCCGGAGAAGCAGACTGTCATGCTGGCCGACGGCCATTTGAAATACGACCGCCTGATTGTCTCGCCCGGCGTGGATTTCATGTATGACAAGGTTGAAGGCCTGAACGAGAGCGTGGCGAACACAAGTATCACGCACGCATGGAAGGCGGGTGCGCAGACTGTCTTGTTGCGTAAACAACTGGAAGCCATGCCGGACGGCGGCGTCTTCGCTATCAGCATCCCCAAGGGCCCTTATCGCTGCCCTCCCGGGCCGTATGAGCGCGCCTGTCAGGTCGCTCACTACTTCAAGAACAATAAGCCCAAATCCAAGGTGCTGATACTGGATGCCAATCCGGACATCGTTTCCAAGAAGGGATTGTTCACCGCCGCCTGGAATGATCTCTATCCGGGTATGGTGGAATACCGGCCCAACGCGCTCGTCACCAAGGTGGATGTGGCCAGCAAGACCGCCAAGACCGAGTTCGATGACGTTAAGGCGGACGTATTGAATGTACTGCCGCCGATGAAAGCCGGTGCCGTGGCCGACATGGCAGGTCTGGCCAATGTGGACGGACGCTGGTGCGGCGTGGATTTCCTGACGTATGAATCCAAGGTGCACAAGGGTATACACGTCATCGGCGATGCCGTTTCGGCGGCATTGCCGAAGTCGGGGCACATGGCCACTTCACAGGCGAAAGTGTGTGCGGCAGCCGTTATCGAGTTGATGCAGGACAAGCAACCGGATCAGAATCCGACCATTGCCAATACCTGTTACAGCATGGTGAGCGGCAATGAGGCCGTGCATGTGGCCAACGTGTATCGTTTCAATGTCGAGAAGCAGGCCATGGTCGCGGCAGAGGGTGGCGGCGTGTCGGCCAAACGCTCGGAACTTGAGGGTGCATTTGCCGGATATTGGCTGAAGAACATCCTGAACGACGTCTTGCTTTAACCAAAATTAGCCATTGGAAAATTCTTCCCCCTCCCCTTGCGAGTACAAGGGGAGGGGTGGGGATGGGTTAGGTAGGCACTGATTAAATCGTCATTGCGAGGAGCAGCCTTCAGCCGCGAGCAACGCGTGGCGGGACGCGGCAATCCAGAATGCCTTTTAGATCAATGAGCTGGATTGCCACGCTACGCTCGCAATGACGGCTTTGATGAATAAATCAGCGTTTCCTTAGCTAATGAACAATCCGGGTTTGAGCCTTGCGCACACGCCATGATCTCCCGGATCATGCCATGTGCGTTTTTTATTTGGCGTAACAACAGGCGTGTCAGGGCGGTACAGCCGTTTTTCTGAAATTGCTGGAATCATCCTGAATCATGCCCCCGGCGTTGCTCGTTTCATAAACGCAGGAATAATAACCCCAAGGGGTTATTTTTATGACTCTTCATGAGTATGGACGTTGCCAGGCGAATTGTTTTTAATGCACAGTGTTTTGCGCCGCAGCATTTTTGTATTGCGGTTATTTTTATAATTAATTTAGGAGAACAAATAAATGAATTTTGATAAAGAATTTAATGCCAGTGGCATGTCCTGTCCGTTGCCTATCGTGAAGACAAAAAAGGCACTGGTGGATATGGCCAGCGGCCAAGTGCTCAAAGTTATCGCCACCGACAGCGGTGCGGTGAAGGATATGCAGGCATTTGCCGATCAAACAGGGAATACCCTGTTGTCGACTTCTGAAGAAGGCGGCGCATACGTTTTCATGATGCAGAAAAAATAATCTCCCGCTTTAAGCCGGAGCCGCGTTCTTAACAAATTTCAAAGGGTGAGTATGACTACCAAAAAAATGGCGATTATCGCCACCAAGGGCACGCTGGACATGGCCTATCCGCCGTTTATTCTGGCATCCACCGCCGCAGCACTCGGTTACGACGTGCAAATTTTCTTTACTTTCTACGGTCTGCAATTGCTGCGCAAGGACTTGTCGAATGTGATGATCAGTCCGCTGGCCAATCCCGCAATGCCGATGCCTATCCCTATGCCGGTAATGGTGCAGATGCTGCCCGGTATGGAATCCATGGCGACCATGATGATGAAGCAGAAGCTCAAGAAACATGGCGTCGCCTCGCTTGAGGAATTGCGCGACCTGTGTCTGGAGGCCGATGTCAAGTTCGTTGCCTGCCAGATGACAGTTGATCTGTTTGAGTTCGACAAGAGCGAATTCATCGAGCCGGTCGAATATGCCGGCGCCGCAGCGTTTTTCGGATTTGCCGGAGAGACTGATATCTGTCTGTTCGTGTAACAGCTGTAGTGGCAGTATCAGGCAGTAACTATTATTAAAAATTCAAATTAATTATCAGGGAGAATTGCATGAAGATGAACAAACTTGTTGTTGCTATGTTTGCTGCCGGTGTCATGGCGTCACCGCTGGCGCAGGCCACTAACGGTATGTTGATGGAAGGCTATGGCCCTATCTCGACAGGTATGGGGGGAGCTTCCATGGCCTTCGATAACGGCGCGGCAGCCATGGCAAATAACCCGGCGACACTGGGTTTGATGGAAGATGGCACGAGCCGTCTGGATGTGGCTATCGGCGGTTTGCACCCTAGCGTGACCTCCAAGATGGCCGGGATGCCTGATGCCAATTCAGGTGGAAAATCCTATTTCATGCCAGCCGGCGGCTGGGTCAAGAAAGACGGCCCTCTGGCCTATGGTATCGGTGTGTTTGCCCAGGGCGGCATGGGTACTGAATATACGGCCAATGACTGGGTAGGAGCCGGTTCCGGCAAACCTAGTCGTTCAGAAGTCGGCGTGGGCAACCTGATTGTGCCACTTTCATACAATGTAACCCCCGATCTGAACATCGCCGGTTCTCTGGATTTCGTCTGGGGCGGAATGGATTTGCAGATGGCGATGTCCGCCGGGCAAATGGGTGCACTTGCAGCGGGCGGTAATTTGACGGCAACGGGTGCTGGTGCAGCGGGACTGCCTTTCTTCCTGGGTGGTGCAACTAACGTCGGGTATTTTAATTTCACCGATGGCAGCAGCTTCTCCGGCAAGGCAAATTCAACCGGTTTTGCCGGCAAGCTGGGCATGACTTATAAAGTCAATCCGCAGCTGACTGTAGGCGCAACCTATCATTCCAAGACCAGTCTGGGTGATATGACCACTGATGGTGCTCAGATGAGTCTGATTGATAACGCGGGTACCATGGGGCCAGCCGGAACTACTTATACCTTGAACGGCAAGGTGAGTATCGTGAATTTCCAATTCCCGGAAACCTATGGTATCGGAATGGCTTTACAGGCGAATGATGATCTGATGGTGGCCATAGATTACAAGCGTATCGGCTGGGCCAATGTCATGAAGAATTTCCAGATGACCTTCAGCAGTACAGACATGGGCGGTATTTTCATGGATATGAAAATGCCGCAGAACTGGGTAGATCAGGACGTATTCAACATCGGTCTGGCTTATCGTACCTCTCCTGAGTTGACGCTGAGAGCGGGCGCGAATCTGGCCAATAACCCGGTTCCTGACAGCACTGTGAATCCGCTGTTCCCGGCCATAGTCAAGGATCATTTCACGGTAGGCGCAGGCTATACGCTGAGCAAAGTTTCTGAAGTGAACGCATCACTGGTGTATGTGCCCAAAGTGACAGTGACCGCTCCTGCGGCATCAGGTGGCTACAGCATCGATCACAGCCAGCTTAACTGGCAGTTGATGTACAGCCATAGCTTCTAAGGTTACAGCACGAGCAGGATAACAGGCCCGTTCCTGAGAGGGGACGGGCTTTTTTTATACAAAATATCATGTAAATTAACAACTTATCTTTTATTTTGCATCTGAATTATCAAGAATTGTTTAATCCGGATAACCTTGAAAAAAGTTACCCGGATTAAACGGGAACTATTGGGGAATTGTGTGGGAATGAAAACGCGGGTTATGTCGATGGTTGCTGCCGGTGTCATGGCACCCACTCTGGTCTATGCCACTAACGGTGACACGATGATGTCGGTGGGGGCCGAAAATACGGCATTGGGCGGTACCGGGGTAGCGCACTTCACGGGCGCGGAGAGCACCTTTGCCAACCCGGCCATGCTGGGCAAATCGACAGGCAGGGAAGTCACCGGCGGTCTGGTGGTGTTCAGGCCGTCCGTCACCAACGATGGCATGAGTGGCGGCGCGCTTGTGGCCAACAGTGCTGCGAATACCAGTTACATTCCCGATATTTCGTTCTCCAGCCGGCTGGACGATACGCTGACTTACGGCGTAGCCATGGCAGGGATTGCCGGCATGGGCGTGGACTACACCGGCGCGCCCAAAGGTACGCATGTTGCTGCCAAAACCACGTTGAGCATACTCAAGGTGATCCCGACTATCGCATACAACCAGGATAATTACGGGCTGGGCTTCTCACCCGTGTTGCAGTACGGTTTGCTGGCTATTTCATACGATACATCGGTCGCCATGCCCGGCAGCCTTCCGGTCAATGCGGCGCGCAAAGCGTCCTCGCATACCGGTTTTGGCATCGCACTGGGCGGCTACTACAACACCAGTCCTGCATTGACGCTTGCTGCCTCCTATCACTCGAAAATCAGCATGAATTATGGTACGCAGATGTCGGTGGCCGGTGCGGGATTCGGTCAGGTGTTTGCCGATCATCTGGATCAGCCTGCTGAAATCAAAGCCGGGTTTGCGTATGCGGCTGACCATAATTTCACCGTGACGGCTGACTATCGCCTGATTCAGTGGGGCAGCGCTGCAGGTTATAAGGATTTTGGCTGGAAGGATCAGACGGTCATTGCGGTCGGTGGTAAATATTCGGCTGATGGCTACTGGCTCGGAGCCGGTTACAATAATTCCAGCAACCCCATCGGTGTATTTGCCAACGGCATTGCGGCAAATGCGACGAATGGACAGAATGGCGTTGGCAATATGTTCAATAATATGTTATTCCCGGGCATCATTAACAGCGCCTATACACTGGGCGGCGGATACGCACTGAGCAAGAATCTTGAACTTGCAGCTTCATTCATGTATGCGCCCAAAGTGACCACCCGAGTTGATATCAGTGATGCCGTGCCTCCTGCCGGCGCGGCTCCCGGCACGCTTTTTAATACGACGACACACTCGCAGCAGTCCTATTCGGCTTCGTTGCGTTATAAATTCTGATTTTAAAATTGGGGCGCTATCGCCTCAGTAGTTCTGACCTGCTGAGACAGACTGCCGGTCTGTAACGGGTTTTTGGGTGTTTAACTGAAGTTCTGTAATCTGAATGGGGAGAAGCTAGATGAATATGGAAATAAATTTGGAACGTCGCAAGGCGCTTAAAACGGGGGGCGGGGTCGGGCTACTCGCATTATTTGGTGCGCTAGGATTATTGCAGTCGGGTGCCGCGCTGGCGGAATGGAACAAAACCGCCTTCTCGGCAAAAACCATGGATGAGGCGTTGAATGCGCTGGGCGTCATTGTGCCGGAGAGCGGTGCAGCCTCAATCCAATTGACTGTACCTGAAATTGCCGAAAACGGAGCGGTTGTGCCGGTCACTGTTGCCAGCACGCTGGCTGATGTCGAGCAGATAACCATCTTCGTGGATAAAAATCCCAGTGTGCTGGCCGCGAGCTTTGTCCTGCCACAAGGCACCGAGGCGTATATCACGACGCGTGTCAAAATGGGGCAAACCGCCAATGTCATCGCGCTGGTAAAGGCGGGCGGCAAGTTTTATCGCACTTCCAAAGAAGTTAAGGTGACTGCCGGCGGCTGCGGCGGTTAACGGACTACGGATACAATCAAATCGATTACGAGGTGGAATAATATGGGCAATCCAATGAAAATTCGCGCCGCTGTCAAGGATGGCGTGACCGAAGTAAAAATTCTTATGCA
>Ga0208863_1001970_pt1 | contig 11388 bp, 14 predicted proteins | sample RifOxyD3_FD_184040 | JGI IMG/M metagenome (GOLD analysis project Ga0208863, IMG submission 184040) | Soil microbial communities from Rifle, Colorado - Rifle Oxygen_injection D3 (SPAdes) | ecosystem: Environmental > Terrestrial > Deep subsurface > Rock core/Sediment | place: Rifle, Colorado...
TTGTTATTCTATCATCTAATATGGCTTGCTACATAATAGCCAAACGATAATAGCCATAAACGCTATATTAGTAAGACCCAAAAAAATGATTATTCGTAATAAGCATTCTGAATTAAGATATTTTTTAGGTAAATTTAATTTATCTGTAAGTATTGATGTTAATCCATTTACGGTTTCTTTTTTAGGATTTTTAAGATATTTTACGATATGCGAATGTCCTTTAGCATCTGCGACATCCATGGCAGTGTACCCGTCATTGGCTTTTGTATTAATATTTGCCCCATATTCTACAAGTAACTTTACCGCCTCTATATTTCCATATCCACAAGCATCCATTAATGGAGTAATGCCTTTATAATCTTTTGCATCAATATTAGCACCCTTTTCTACAAGGTATTTCACAATATCAGGGTCGCCATCAATAGCCGCATATATTAAAGGATTCTTTCCCTCGTTGTCTTTTACATTAATATCTGCTCCTTTTTCTATTACATATTTTATGATACTAATATCTACAACCTGTTTTTGTACCCGATGTGTTGTAAAACTAAGCAATAAAAATATTAATGCTGTATAGCCATTGTCGGCTTTGGCATTAATGTTTGCTCTATGTTCCACAAGATATTTCATAATATCAGAATGTGGTTCTAAAGATGCCATCATTAATGCTGTTGCACCGTCAAACCCTTCTGCTGTCGCATTAACATTTACTCTTTCTTGTTCTATAAGGTATTTTACAGCCTCTAAATTCCCATCTTTTGCAGCAGATATTAACATTTCTTCTTTATTAAATCCTTGTTCTATAAGGTGTTTTACCGCATCTACAGGGTCAATACCAGAGACGGCAAATACACTTTTATTGGATTTTATTTTTATTCCTCCTTGTTCTTTAAGATATTTTGCAATTTCATAGTTTCCAAGAATTTCAGCCATTTCTAACGCTGTTGCATCCATATTGTTTTTTACATTAATATCTGCCCCTTGTTCAACAAGATATTTCACCACTTCAAAATGTCCATTCCCGGAATGTTCCTGTCCGGCAGCAAACATTAAAGGTGTCAGACCTGCATCATTTTTTGCATTAATATTTGCTCCTTTTGATATAAGATATTTCACCATATCTAATTGTCCTTGTTGTGAAAAATGCATTAATGGAGTAAAGCCGTTATCTGATTTTACATTAACATCTGCTCCGTGGTCTATTAAGTATTTTCCAATATCTATGTACCCTTTTAAGAAAGCATATTTTAAAGCTGTCCCGCCATTATTATTTTTTGCGTTAACATCAGCCCTTTTTTCAATAAGATATTTGACCATATCCATTTGTCCATTGTAAGACGCTGCCATTAATAAAGTAAAACCATCTTCATCTTTTGTATTTACATCTAATCCCGCTCCCAAAAATTCTTTTACATCATTTAATGGCAGTTCACCCTTGCGAGCGAACATTAACAAATCCTGTATAGCTAAATTTTTGGCTTCTACCGGGACTGACTTTTTTAAAAAATCTACTATTTCAGAATGTCCAAAATGAGTCGCAAAATTCAAAGCAGTTGTTCCATCAGGAGTTGTTGCAATAACATCTGCACCTTTCTCAACAAGATATTTTACGACTTCTATATGACCTTTACTAGCGGCTAACATTAATGGGGTCGTGCCGCCATTACTTTTTTCATTAATATTCGTACCCTGCTCAACAAGATATTTAACAATTTCCAAATGCCCGGAAGAAGCACTATATATTAAAGAGGTAAAGCCTTTTTTGTCTTTTGCATTAATGTTCGAGCCTTTTTCTACTAAATATTTCACAATATTTCGATGTCCTTCATCTGCCGCATCTATTAAAGGTGTACAACCATGATTATCTTTTATATTAATATCTGCCCCTTGCTCGACAAGATATTTCACTATATTTATATGTCCTTTAACAGAAGCCGCTGTTAAAGGCGTTCCCCCTTCATTTTCTCTCGTATTAATATCAGCACCCTGCTCAACAAGATATTTTACAATATCTATGTATCCATTAATAGCCGACAACATCAATGCTGTAAAGCCTTTATTATTTTTTAAATCTATCTTTGCTTTTTGTTCTATTAATGATTTAACAATATCTAAAGCTCCCGAATTAGAGGCACATATTAAAGCTGTATTACCTTCATTATCCGATATGTTAATATTTGCTCCTTGTTCTAAAACAGTTGTAAGTTTCCCCTCTTGCGTGGCATTTAATATTAATAAAAGCATGTCAGTATTTACATCTTTTTTCCCTGTTATATAACTTTTGATTACAGGAATCATTTTATAACTGTCTTCATCGCCTAACTCACAAGCTCTGGTAAAGTCTAAAAGAGCTTTTTCATATTCTTTTTTATGTTTGTAAGTATGGGCTCTATTATAATAAGTATTTGAATCGTCAGGTCTTATTTTTATAGATTTAGTAAAATTGATTATAGCTTTATCATATTCTTGTTTATCTTTGTAACATAACCCTATACCATTATAAGCAGATGCATCCAAGTCAGTAGGATTACAAGGAATTCCAGAAAGGGAACTTATCTTTAAGTTATATTTGCTTTTTTCTTCGTCTGAATTTAACTCTATAACTTTTTTATAATCAAATAATGCTTTATTGTATTCATTTTGTTTAAAAAACAAATCAGCTCGTTCAAGATAAGTCCTAATATAATCAGGGCTTATTTCTATGAGTTTATTAAAATCATTTTCAGCTTTCTTATATTCTCCTTTATCCATATAAGCAATGCCTCTAAAAAGAAAGGATGGTCCATACGTAGGACTTCCTTCAAGATATTTAGTGTAATCTGCTATAGCTTTGTCGTATTCGCCTATATTAAGATAAACATTCCCTCTCTGGTGATAAGTATCTCTATGACCATATTGAATAGCTTGGGCATAATCTGCCAATGCTTTGTCATATTCTTGTATAGAGGCATAAATATCACCTCGTTCTAAATAGGCTGATGTATTACCTTGTTTTATCATTTGTGTGTAATAATTAATATCATCATTTGAATTACTCATTAGGTTAATCCTTTATTTTGCCAGCATTTTTTTATCTATTTCCTATGATTTTTATATCAATTTTATTCTGGTTCGTGATTCAAAATTAAAATTTGGGTCTGATTTAAAAGCATTAAGCCATGCTTTAACAGCTTCTTCATCTGATTTAATTACTTCATACGCCAGACCTAATAACTGATATGTTATTGCTTTTCCATGTTTTGGAGCGAATGGCAATGCTTCTTCAAACATTCGATAAGCTCTTTCCCTGTCAGGGCCTTTAAGCATATCAAAGCCTTCACTATAATATCTAATCCATGTTTCATCTTCTTTACTTATATTGTTTTTATTAAATTCAATTTGTTTATATTCTAAAAAAGCATTTATGTTCTCCATACAAACCAACAAATTTTGATAAGAAGCAGGAATATAATAATAAAGCTCTAATGATTTTAGGTAATTAAGCACAGCTTTATTTAAATAACCCTTCATAGGGTTTTGCGTATTTATATTGCCATAACAAACTCCAATGCTACTATACCAGGCACTTATTTGTACAATAATTGGTTTAACTTGGGCTAAACTTTCATCTTTTTTAACAAGGCTTACTAAATCATTAATGGCATTTGTATAATTTTCTATAGCTTTTGAAAATTCTCCGGCATTCCACAATTCATCTGCCTTTTTATTGTATTTACTGATAAGTATTTTAATATCATCTATTGATATACTCATTTTCTTAAGTCCTTTCTATTTTTTTATCTAAAAACATTTTTATTCCCATTTATTTGCCAAATAGATTTTTGAATCCACCTTTGACCATATTAACAGCTGCATTTTTGGTCGCCTCAATATCTGCTGGTATAACAGGTGCAGATTTTTCTACAATTTCCTTTTTAATGTCTTCTTGCGAGATAGCAGAAACATTACTTTCACCAGTTGGGTAATTGCCTTCCAAAAGTTTTTTATAGCTTTCACTCTTAGCCCAATCAGAAAGTTCTTTTGCTCTTACGACCCAATCAGGATGTGTTTTTTTACTTACTGCTAATATTTTATAAATTTTCGATAGAATATCTGAGTCTAATTCACTGTATAATTCTGCTTGCGATAAAAATTCACTAAGAACCATTTCCTTGGCAATACCTGGAGGGAATTTCATAAACTTCATAAAGACACTTAAACAGAGTTCAATGTCCTGAGTGACCAACAAAGCTGCCCTATCTGAAGTCAATTCAGACTTTCGTTCCCATTTGAAAAGAGCAAACTCAAGCCCCATAGACAAAAAACTTGCAAGCCCCATACTAGGTCCTGCAAGGAAATCTGCAAAATCTTTAATAAAGCGAGCTACCGAGGAATAAATTACATGCCGGCACTTAATGTGACCTAATTCATGTCCTATAGCGACTCGAATTTCATCTTCACTAAAATTTTCAACAAGTGCGGAATTTAGAACTATGAATGGGTTCTCACTGCCGTAAGTATAGGCATTTAATTCGTCGCTTTTTTCAATAAAGAGTTGTGGCGGCTCAATAGATAGTATTTTCGATGCGTCACATAAAATATTGTGAAGTTTGGAGAAATGCGTATTTGTAACCCTGATTGCATTGGCAATCAGGTTAATATAGGATATTTTTTCGTATCCAAGTTCCATCATTTTGTGACATACTATATCTAAGCCTTTAACACTTCTAAGAGCTTCGATTGCCTGAATATCATTAGGATGTTGAAATGCAGTGACATGAATGTTTGGAAATGCTATATTGCTCATTGTTTATTCCTTTCTATTTTTACTTATTACACTTAATAATAAAATAATCTTATTTTTTATCTCCTTTACTTAAAAAAACGATCAACTATTTTTACGATATACGATAATTGCCATCTTACTGGTTTTTTTAAAATTTCTATTTTATTGAGAAAATTGGCGATTTGGGGAGAAATAAGATAACAAAAATCAATAGAAAGTCTATTAAGTCTTGATTTTGAGAGATTTTCTACGATTTATTATATTCTTTTTCAATTATATTTCTTCTATCTAAGTCATTATACCCTTTATTAGATGGAGCATCAGATAATGCTATAATAGCAGCTCCTATTGCAGCCCTTGTTCCCGCGACGGATTCACTTGCATAACATTCTCGCAAAGGTTCTAATGCATTTTCATCGCCAATTTGCCCTAAAGCAAATGCTGCATGTTTACGTTCGTATATATCGCCACTTTGTACAAATTCTAAAAGTTTTTCAACAACAAAGTCTTTATTTTCCTTAACCAGTTCTGCTAAAGGTTTTGGAGTTTCTAACGTTGAAGATGCAACTTGTAAGAAATCACGAGGTTCTCTTTTCTCCTCTTCTTTAAAAGAGACTTTTGTTTTTTGCCCAAAAAGATTATCAAAAAATCCCATATTCGTTTTATTCCTTTCTAAATATAAATGTTGATAAAAAAATTAGGGTTAACGATTTAAATATCCTTTTCCACAAGCGGGGCATTTGTTACCTTCATGTCCATGCGAGCTGCACCACCAGCGTCCACAATGACTGCACTGGTAGAAAATTTTCCCTCCTTGATTAGTGCTTGAACATCCAGATGCACTACATTTGATTACTGCCATGATTTTTTCCTTTCTATACTTTTTTATTAATATACTTACTTAATCACTCACCTATTACTAACTCCCCTTAATCCCCTCTTTACAAAAGAGGGGAGGTCTTGACGGTAGAGATTCCATCTCCTTTAACTCCCTCTCTTTAGTTAAAGAGAGGGGTGGGGAGAGTTTGTTATCCTGATATTTACGTAATATGAGTTAATCATTGAGCTTTTATTTTCTATATCCTGTTACCTTACCGTGTTTATCGGTTATTATGCCATTATCATATTCTTTGCTGGTAACACCTCCATATTTGTTAATTATTATTCCATTATTATATCTTTTACCGGTAACATTACCGTATTTATCTGTTGTTGTTCCATCTTTGTGTTCTTTACCTGTGATGTTTCCATGTTTGTCAGTCACAGTTCCATCATCGTAGGCATAGCCAATAATGTTGCCATGTTTATCTGTTAGAGTCTCTTTGCTCATAATTAAGCCTCCTTTTTATAAAATCCCTCTTAATCTCCCTTTGATAAAGGGAGAAATGTCAGCAGACAGGGTAAATATTACCAAAAAAATATTTTTGAGAATTTAAAAGTGTCAGTGGGAAAATTACACTGGTCTGGAAGGGAGTGTTGCACGCACACACACACTTATAAACTGTCTGTTTTATACATACTTATGTTTCACCTTATTAAGTTATATTACCAAATTATATAAAATAGTCAACCTAAAAACAATAAAATTATTTCATTTCCGGGGGATAAATTTTCTCTTTTTGTAAATATTTTTTTAGAATGTCCATTATATTTGCATCGTGGAACATAATATCTAAAATTATATCCTGATTTTGTTTTATAGAAATATCCAAGCTTACTTCATTAAGACAAATAAGTGCTATGTTTGTTTTTGATTTACTGATTATTTTAAAATCTCTTTTTTTATATGAAAACCCCCCTTTAGCTCCCTCCTCACCCTGCCCTCTCCTCTGGCAGGAGAGGGAAACATCTCTGGCAGGAGAGGGAGAAGGGGTGATAAGTGTAATACCCTTTCTCCAGATAGTTGTTTTACTGATATGTATTCCTAAAATAGTAAATATTTTATATATTAACTCTCCAGATACGCCTAAAATATAAAGAATTTTTAGTAATTTTTCAATTCTTACTGTTATATTTGAACTATCTATTCCTTGCGGATAAATACGAAAATATTTATTGCATTTAGGACAATGATATTTTTTTATGATAACATTTAATGGCTTAATATCTATTTTGCTATATGTGTAATTGCCTTTATCTTTTAAATATGGAAAATTACAAAAAGGACAGATTAAAATTTTTTTAGAATAAGTAAAAGGTAATTGAAAAGCTAAGTGTAGTTTTTTCATCATGCTTTTTCCAATTAATCTTTTCCTGCAATCCGTATCGGGCTTACAGGGGCCATAATCGTCATTGGTTCTATCTCTAAAGAAAGATTATCTGCTAAAAGGTCTGCTAAGGTTTGAGGCATATTATTGGAAGTAGAGGCAAATAATGTTATTGTCATTTGTTCTATATCTTCTATTGCTATCTCCGGTAAATTCTCATTTATTTCTTTTACAATATCTACTACTAATTTACGATTCCATGTGCCGTTATTTATAGTTATATAGTGATTACTATTGTTACTTGAAGGAGGTTTGGGAACTCCTAAAAATGTTCCCTCAAATGGGTTATGCTGATAATTTGCTATAACTGTAGAGCCAAGATATTCACCTATTTTAGTCCTATAATCTATACTAACACCGGAAACACCCGGCATTCCCATGCCCCAGTAAAGTCCCTCTGCACCGTCAGTATATAAATCTGCTCTAAAAATTGCGGATTTAAACTTATTTAGGTTTACATCCTGATAAACGCCTATACTTCCCTGACCATCCTGAACTTTAAGATGTAGTTGATGTTCACGTGCTGTAACTGCTTCAACATTAATGCTTTGTTGGCCTTTGCCTTCATATATCTTTTTCCAGTAATTTAAACCATTTTCAAAATCTCCGTTTTTAAGAGAATTATTAATTGGAGCATTAGATGTAGTATCATCTTTAGGCGTTGTTAAAGGCAAAGGTTCAGGTGTTTTTATTGTGCTTTTTAAATCTTCTTCTAAATTCATATCAACAGGAGGGCTTGATACAACCGGTGTAATTGATGAGATCGGGAGAGATGAAGCAACAGGAATATTATAGTAATCTTGCCAGCTTGTATTATTATTAAGACTACCTTTAGTATCATTAGTATTTATGTCAGTCCTAACCTTTACTGCAACGTTTACGGATTCCTTTACTACCGGGGTGGAAGCAGAAACCGGCTTATCAGGTGTTTTTTCTGTTGTCTTGACTTTAGGATAATAAGTTATTGGTTCAATAGAATTGTTGAAAACACCGCAACTCACTGTTAAAGAGAAAGCTATGGCAGTGATTAATAATTTTTTATTCATGTAAATTCTCCTTTTTGATTTTTAATAATTTCAAGGATATATACATGAATGAATGAATAATTTTTCAACTTGACAGAAAAAATAATAAATACGTGTTATTTAAGTTGTCGTGAATGATTCTTTAAAATCCGCATAAATACTATATTCTTATTGGAGCATGTATCACATCCATACGTTTTACTCCAATAATATCCAAAATTGGAAGATAATCATTTTTAGATAACTAAAATCAACGTATCCTCTCAAAAAGTAGTTAAATTATAAATAAATTTTAAATTCGATACCAATTGTAGGCAAGTTAAATTATAATGAAAAATCATGTGTAAAGAATTAAAATTGAATAAACCTCTTTCAGAGCAAAATGTAAAAGAGTTACAAGAACTGGTTTTAAAATTATTGAATATTATCGAGCTGCAAGGGAAAATGATTTCGGAATTAAAAGCTGAAAATCAATTTCTAAAAGATGAGATAGCCCGATTAAAAGGAGGAAATCCGAAACCTAAAATTAAATCAGGTAAAGATGAAAATATAAATATATAGATGTATTAAGACAGGATAAACCAAGGAATTACCTGTTTGATGATAAAGCATTTAATTTAATGGAGACATTAAAAGTGAGTGGTAAAAGTATCAAGCTTATGATGGCAAAACTTAGTCAAACAAATAATCTTTTGACAGAGACACAAGCTTGTAATTTAGTTGAAGGGCTGAAAAAAAAGAAAACAATTTTGGAATGTGCGTATATTTCATCCTATCAAAATGAGAATAATGCTGTAAAAATATTAATGACAGATGATGCAGCCCAATACAATTTAATAGCGGAATATTCTGCACTTTGCTGGATACACGAAGGTAGACACTATAAAAAAATATCTCCTATAGCAGAAATTAATCGAGAGAAATTAGAAACATTTATCAGGCAATTTTGGGAGTATCACAAAACATTAAAGACATATAGTGATAAGCCTGAATACAAATTCCGAAAGACGCTTGAAGAAGACTTCGATAAATTATTCTCCACAAAAACAGGTTTTGATATGTTAGATGAGAGAATAGTTAAAACCATGAGAAACAAGGCTCGTATCTTCCTTTACATAATAATGCATCTGAATTAGGCGTAAGACAACAAGTTCGATATAGAGATGTATCTTTACAAACAAAAAATGAACAAGGCACTAAAATAAAAGATGCTTTACTCACTTTGGTTCAAACTGCTAAAAAATTAAACGTTAGTATTTGGACTTACTTGATTGATAGAATATCAGGAACTTTTAATTTAACATCTCTTGCTGATATTATTCGGAAGAAATTTTATTGTGCTAATTTTTCAACATGATATTGAGAGGATACATCTTTTACTTTAGATACAATACTTAAGGCAAGTGACATTTTTTATAAAAAAATATTAAAAAGTGAACAAACACGACTTTTTGAAATGAAAACAGATACTTATGAACTTTATGATAAAATATTGGAAAAATCTAACGGCGGTTATTTGTGCCGAATTGGATTTGGTTGTGGCTTTGAATCAATAACTCTTGAAAAATTTCGTTTTCCGAAAACTCCGGTCAAGGGAAAAATAGGCATGGGTTGGGGATATTCCAAATGTTTGGCAGAAAGCAAACATCCCCTTGGATGGATAAAGTTATTAGTATAATTCGTCAATCATTATAGGTACATGATATTGACGTTAATTATGAATGGGAGAGCATAAATTTTCGGGGGCTAAGTTTTTCAGGCTTTTATCCAAAAATGGTGTAACTAATGGGACAAAAAAAAGATGAATATAAATAAATTGATAGTTTATTGATTAATTTAATCATCTTTTTTAAATATTCAATTCATGATTCATGATTTTTCTCAATGCTTCATTGATAAGAGTCTGATAGCCTATTTTTTTTACAGCTGCCAATCTCTGAAAGTAAATCAACGTATCATTATCAAGTCTCAAAGTTTTTTGCACTTTGGTTGGTTTATAAAAACGTCCTCTGATTCCTCTGGAAAAATCATATTCTTTTTTCATTTTAAATTCTTTTTCAGATTTCACAGTTTTCATATTGAACCCTTTCTTTTTTAGTCGCTTTTCTCGCAGAAATGATTCTTATGGTTTCATATCCATTGCTCTCCATATATGTATGAGCCACTACAACCAGTAAAGTTTTTTTTGTTTGCCCAATTGTTATCCAGCGTTCTTCTGAATAATCAATTCTTTCATCCAAAACACTTATATGCAAGGTGTCATGAAAAATTTCACTCGCTTCTTTAAAGGAAATATTGTGTTTTTTCAGGTTTATTATATCTTTGTCTAAATTCCACTCTATTTTCATAATTACATTGTAACTACTAATATTGAATTCGTCAAGAATTTTTAGGGTTTAAAAACTAAAGCTGCCTATTTTTCTTGTTCCTGTTATTGACACTTTTACAAAATAACTATAATATGACCTATATAATATGACTATAAATTTATCAGGTAATTGTTTAATGGGAAGGATATTTTATGCAAATATCAGCGGCTGAATTTAAAGCAAAATGTTTAAAATTAATGGATAAGGTTAATGATTATCATGAAGAAATAGTTATTACAAAACATGGTAATCCTGTCGCTAAATTGGTTCCTTTTAAACAAAAAGCTCCTAAATCTATTTTTGGATTTATGAAAGATTCTGTTAAAATTAATGGCAATATCATTGAGCCAATTGAAGAACAATGGGATGTTGAGGGTGAAAAATGATTGTATTGGATACACATGTCTGGATATGGCTTATAAATGGGGATGAAAAGATACAAAAAGCAAAATTTTTAGATGAAATTAATAAAGCAGTTAAAAGTCATTTGATAAAAGTTCCTGCAATATGTACATGGGAAGTTTCAATGTTAGTTGCAAAGAATCGTATTGTTCTGTCTGAAAATACATTAGATTGGATACATAAAGCTTTATCCGCACCGGGAATAAGTATATGTCCGTTAACCCCGGAAATCGCTTATGAAAGCGCAAATTTACCGGGTAATTGTCATGGAGATCCTGCTGATCGTATGATTATTGCATCAACAAGAATACTTAATGCAACTTTATTAACATTTGATTCTAAAATATTAGAGTATTCGGAAGAAGGCTTTGTGAAAGTTCTTAAGCCCAAATTTTTATAATAGCTTAACACCCTGGGCCTTTGACTTTACGGTTTATTAGTCCGGCTAAAGCCGTTAATATCCCCATAACAACCATTACTGCCGTTACACTACCCATAATATCAGCCATTACCCCTGCTGCAGCCGCGGGTAAAGTCATGGCTGTATTATTTAAAACGCT
>Ga0208863_1001971_pt1 | contig 11381 bp, 7 predicted proteins | sample RifOxyD3_FD_184040 | JGI IMG/M metagenome (GOLD analysis project Ga0208863, IMG submission 184040) | Soil microbial communities from Rifle, Colorado - Rifle Oxygen_injection D3 (SPAdes) | ecosystem: Environmental > Terrestrial > Deep subsurface > Rock core/Sediment | place: Rifle, Colorado...
AGCTCATCGTGGCCGCCGACCTCGATGAGCTCCTTTCCAGGTCCCACGGCCTCAAGCTCGCGGGGTTCCCTCGCCCCCTGCGCCTGAAGGGAGCCGTCATCGAGCGCTTCGAGCCCACAGCCCGGCAGAAGTTCCTGATGATGGTGGTGGACCCCAACGTCGCGATGCTCCTGATGACCTTGGGGGTGAGCGGGATGCTCATCGAGCTCTATCACCCAGGGCTGGTGCTTCCGGGCGTGGTGGGCGTGCTCTCCCTGCTCCTCGCCCTTTATGCCTTCCAGACGCTCAGCGCCAACATGGCGGGCGTCCTGCTGATGCTGGCCGGTATGATCTTCCTCATCCTGGAGATCAACGTCGTCAGCTACGGCCTCCTCGCCCTTTCCGGCATCGCCGCCATCTTCTTCGGCGCGACGCTGATGTTCCACGACGCCACCGGGCTTTCCATCGCCTGGAACGTCCTGGTGGGCGCCCTCGGTGGTCTCGTGCTGGTCTTCGGCGCGGTCGCCTACATCGTGGCGAAGGCCTTCTCGCGCGGCCCGCGCTCCGGCGCAGCGACGATGGTCGGCCGCGCGGTCACGGCGTCGACCGCGCTGTCGCCGCGGGGCTCAGTCGGATTCGGCTCCGAGATCTGGCGGGCCGAGAGCCTGGACGGACCGCACCCCGCGGGGACCGAGCTGATGGTCGTGGAGATCCGGGACCTGACCCTTTTCGTGCGCCGTCCCTAGAGCGCTGCGCCGAGGCGGCGCAGCAGCGCCGCATAGACCGTGTAGCCCATGAACATCGCCGCGCACGAGGCGCCCAGCGCAGGCCAGTAGCTCCAGCCGCGCTTGAGCAGGAAGGGGAGAACGAGGAAGAAGAGCAGCGAGGGTAGGACCGCCCAGAAGATCCCCCAGGACATCTGGGAGACCTTGGCGGTGTCCTTGAGATCCAGGTAGAGCCAGCTCAGGACCAGGATCGACGCGAGCGGCAGTGAGGCGAGGATCGCCCCCAGGGAGGCAGACCGCTTGCCGAGCTCGGAAGCTCCGGCCACGAGCAGGGCGGTGATCAGGACCTTCACCAGGAAGTGCGTCATGCCCCGTAGCCCTCCGGGTTCTTCTTCTGCCAGCGCCAGTGGTCCGCGCACATCTCATCGAGGCTGCGAGCGGTCGACCAGCCGAGCTTGTGCTTCGCGAAGGAGGGGTCGGCCCAGATGGCGGCCGAGTCGCCGGGCCGGCGAGGCTGGATCTCGTAGGGGATATCCCTGCCGACCGCCTTCGACGCGGCCTGGATGACCTCCAGCACGGAGTAGCCGCGGCCCGCGCCGAGGTTGACGGCCTCCGCACCCGCGAAGCCGTCGAGGTGGTCCAGGGCCGCGATATGCCCGAGGGCCAGGTCGGTCACGTGGATGTAGTCGCGCACGCCGGTGCCGTCCGGCGTGGGATAGTCGGAGCCCCATACGCGGACCTTTTCGCGGCGGCCGACGGCCGTCTGCATGACGAAAGGCATCAGGTTGTTGGGCGTGCCGCGCGGATCCTCGCCGATGAGGCCGCTGGCGTCGGCGCCGACGGGGTTGAAATAGCGCAGCAGCGCGATGTGCCAGCCTTTTTCGGCGCGGGCCAGATCGAAGCACATGTCCTCGACGGCCAGCTTCGTACCGCCGTAGGGATTGACAGCACAGCGGGGATGGCTCTCGTCGACCGGGTTCTTCTTCACCTCGCCGTACACCGTGCACGACGATGAGAACACCAGCCGCCGGCAGCCGACGGCCTTCATCGCCGCGAGGAGGTTGGCGCTGCCGTCGACGTTGTTGCGCCTGTAGAGGTCGGGCTTCTCGACCGATTCCCCGACCGCCTTGAGGCCCGCGAAGTGGATGACCGCGTCGAAGCCGGGGGTCAGTATTCTCTCCAGGCCCGGCTTATCGAGCAGGTCCAGCTTCTCGAAGCGCAGGCAGAGGCGGGCCAGCTCGCGCACCCGATCCATCGATGTCTGCGATGAGTTGGAGAGGTTGTCGAAGCCGATGACCTCGTGGCCGGCGCGGAGCAGTTCCAGGCAGGCATGGCTGCCGATGTATCCCGAGGCGCCGGTGACGAGGACCTTCATCTCTTCTAGAAAGGCACCATCGCGCTTTGCAGGTGATAGTACGGAGGCTTGGCGCGGTAGCGCAGGATGCACTCCTTCATGATGTCCTCGATGAAGTCTTCGTAGTTCTGGCCGATCATCTCAGCGCAGGCGGGAACGCAGTCACCGACGCTGATCGAGGGGTTCGGGTTGATCTCCAGGATGTACGGGTTGCCCGAGCGGTCGACGCGGACCTCGATGCGCGCGTAGTCGTGGCAGTCGAAGATCCGGTAGGCGTCCAGACAGATCTCGGAAATCAGCGCGGTCAGCTTCTGGCTGTACTTGGCCGGGCGTTCGACGCGGATCTGCTCGTACACCGAGTTCTCCGTCCACTTCGCCTGGAAGGGATAGATGCCCCAAGTACCCTTGGGCAGGTCGTCGAAGATCGAGCGCGACAGCGGCAGGACCTTCACGCGCGACTCGTTGCCCATGATGGTCACGTCCACCTCGTCGCCCTCGATGAACTCCTCGATGAGCACCGGCCGGTTGTATTTCTCGAGCAGATGGTTGACCTGCTCCTTGAGGGCCTTCAGGCTGGAGACCACCGAGGCGTTGGAGATCCCGATCGAGTTGTCGGTGTTCGCCAGCTTCACCATCAGCGGATAGCGCAGATCCTCCCGGATGGGCTCGTTCTTGTGGAACACGTAATCGAAGTTCGGCGTGGGCAGCCCATGCTGCTCCAGGATCTTCTTGACCTTGATCTTGTCGATGCACAGCGCCAGCGTCAGGGGGTTGGAGCCCGTGTAGGGGATGCCCAGGCAGTCCAGGATGGCGGCTGCGTGGGGCTCGAGCAGCGATGAGTTGTTGATGCGCTCGCAGACGTTGAAGATCAGATCCACGTTCGCGTTGGCGATCTTGTCGAACGGGAGCGGCGTCTCGTTCATGTCGAAGAAGGTCACGCGATGGCCCTTGGCCTCGACGGCCTTCTGGATGTTCAGGCCCACGGAGGTCAGATCCGAGTGGACCGCGCCCTCCTCGCTGCTCTCTGCGTCGTAGATGTTGCAAAGGATGCCCACGTGCAGGCTCTTCTTGCCGAGGTCGAAGCCGCGGACCTTCTCGATGCGGGCCGACTGCAGGATGCGGCGGCGCGAGACCTGGGCCGCGCCGAAGCGGTTCTTTCGGCGCGTCTTGCCTACGGAGGACGTGGAGTCGAAGCGGACGATGTTGACCTCGACCTGACGCAGGGCGGAGTCCAGGTTCTCCTCGGCCTCGGCGTAGGTGTCGCCGCGGCCGACGATCCAGCCCATCGTCTCGAAGCCTTCCGGCGGCACAAGCACCGCGTCGCCCGCCTCCTTCTGGACCGAGGTGTCATGCACCATCAGGGGATCCGGCTCCTCCTGCGGCAGCTTGACGCCCGTGACAACGCCGGAGTGCTCGGGGATCAGGTACTTGCCGACCAGGTGGCAGCGCGGGGCCCTGAGGCGTTTGGGCTGGCAGGGGATGCCCACGGCGATCTTCGAGGCCTCCTCGACGAGGTCGACCTCCCAGATCGTCTTGATCCAGTCATAGAGGTAGTCGCCGCCCATGCGCGCGTTGAGCTCGATGAGCTTGGGCTCATCGGCGGTGATCTTGGCCTCCAGATGCAGCGCGCCGTTCGTCAGGCCCAGGGCCTTCACGACCTCCTTGGCCATCTTCAGCACGTCGGAGAGATCTTTGTCCTCGTGGCGGGAGGGCATCGCGTCCCCCGTCTCGACGAAGAAGGGTTCCTTGGTCGGGAAGTTGTCGGTGAAGGCGTGGAACTTGACCTCTCCGCCCTGCACGAGCAGGTCGACGTCTATCTCCGCGCCGTCCAGGTATTCCTCGGCCAGGATGTCGGTGCCGTATTTGTAGATCGCGTCGAAGGCCGGCGTCATGTTGGTCTTGATGTAGTCCAGCGCCTTCTTCGCCTCTTCCAGGTTGTCGAGCTTGACGACGAACTGGCTCTTGACGCCCCAGGCGGGCTTGAGCACGAGAGGGAATCCGATGCGCGCCGCGGCCTTTTCGAGATCCTCATGGTCCTTGATCAGCGCCCAGGCGGGCTGATATTTCGCGAGCTTGACGTTCTCAAGCGTCTGCCGCGTCAGGTACTTGTTGCGCGAGTTCAGCGCGGCCTGCGGGGTGTGCCCGATCCAGCCGAAGCGCTCCGCCAGGGAAGCCGCCAGCGGGACCGCGTTCTCCCAGAAGGTGATCACTCCGTCGATCTTCGTCGTCTTGACCAGCTCCTCGACCTTGGCCATGCAGGCGGTCTCGTCCAAGGGGTCGGCCTCGATGTGGCCGTCGGCCATCTTCGAGACCCAGTTGGCTTCGGAAGAGAGGAGGATCATCTTGGGGCCCAGCTCCTTGAGGCGCTGGTAGATGAACTTCTTCTTTGGGAAGGGCGACGAGATGACGAGGAGGGTCTTGCTCTTGAGATCGGCGCTGCTGGAGTCGGCGGGAGGGGCGGTCTCGGCTGAGTTCATGATGATACAGTGTAAAGCATTCTCCGACGAGAATCAAACGGCAGGGATGAAGGATACACCCCGAATCCGTCTCCTCACCTTCGCCTCCGCCGCAGCCTCGCTCGCTCCGTATCGGTTCAGTAGGCGAGCAGGCCGTAAGTCGCGCGCACCTCATGGCGGGCGATCGCCTCGGGCAGCAGGTCCGCAGGCATCGGCGCTCCCAGGTAGTAGCCCTGCAGGAAGTCGCAGCCGTGCGCGCGGAGGAATGCGAGCTGCTCCATGCTCTCGACGCCCTCGGCCACCACGCACAGCCCCAGCTCGTGGGCCATCGAGATCACCGCGCGCGTGATGGATGCGTCGTGGCGGTCCGTCGGCAGATTCTTGACGAAAGCCCGGTCGATCTTGAGACCGTCGATCGGGAAGCGCTTGAGGTGCGCCAGCGATGAGTATCCGGTGCCGAAATCGTCCACCATCAGACGCACGCCCCGCGCGCAGAGCTCGCGCAGCAGACGGACAGCCTGGTCGGGGTCCTTCGCGACGAGGCTCTCGGTGATCTCGATCTCGAGCGACGTGGCCTCGATCCCCGCGTCCAGAAGCGCCGCATCGACCTTCTCAACCAAGGTCTCGTCGCTGAGCTGCCGGGCGGAGAGGTTGACCGCGACGCGAAGCTCGGGGAGGCCTTGCGTGCGCCACGCGCGGGCCTGCAGGCAGGCGGCCTGCAGCACCCAGGCCCCGAGCGGCACGATGAAGCCGGTCTCCTCGGCCAGCGGGATGAAATTAGCAGGCGGGACGAGTCCGCGCGACGGGTCCAGCCAGCGCACCAGCGCCTCGACGGCCACGATACCTCCCGTCCGTGCGTCCACCTGCGGCTGATAATGGAGCACGAATTCACGTCGTTCGAGGGCGCGGACCAGTTCGATCATGGCGCGAGTATAGACTGCGGGCGCCGCGAGGTGATGTCGAGGTTGTGAACTCCGGCGCCGGACCGGGCTACTTGGCGAGCCGCTCGAAGACCGCCTGGAAGTGAGCGCGCCAGCCGGCGTCGCGGTAGGAGACGAACGGTTGCGCGCGGGAGAAGGCCTTGCCCTCCTCGGGCTTGAGCACGAGGTAGACGTCGAAGCCGTCGGCCATGAACACGACGACGGTCTCCTGCCCGGCCTTTGCGGCGGCCTCGTAGTCGTCCTCGCTCGGAGGATAGTCGTCCACCCAGCCGGCGGCGCCCACGTCCGGCGGGTGGCAGTGCCAGGAACCCAGGTAGCGTCCGGACCAGTCGTCCGTGATCATTCCCTTGAGCTGGGTGCCGTAGTCGCCCGAGTAGTGTCCTGCGGCCTGCTCGGCGACCGTGTCGACGACCATGCCGAGGATCGCATCGCGCTTCTCCTTCGTCAGATGGCCGTCGGCGTCCCACTGCGCGCGTTTGGCGAGATGGTTCTTCAGGATGCCCATCGGGTCGAGGAGGGCCATCTTGCGAGGCTCCTCGGCGTAGAGCCGGGCGAGGGCCGAGGGGTCGTCGCGCCGGGCGACCATCTCGCGCAGGGTCGGGCGCAGCAGGTCGTCGATGATGTGGAACCCCAGGTTCCGGTCCAAGGTCAGCGAGCCTCCCAGCTCGACCGTGTAGGACTTGCCGCCGACGACGAGGCGTTCATCCACCGTGCGGTCGAAGACGGCGCGGACCGAGGCGACGGCCTCGGGAGTCAGGAAGGCCTTGCGGACCTCCTCGAGCAGGGCGGGGGTGAACTCGGTCCCGGCGAGAGAGAAATAACCGTTCATGTGCCTCAGCGCCGAGGCCAGGGCCGGGGAGAGGGCTAAAGCCGAGCCGGCCGCGTCCTTCAGGCTCCACGCGCCGGCGCTCTCGGCCAGTCGCAGAGCTCCGCGTCCTTTGCGCCAGGCGTCGACTCGGGCGGCTTCGGCACCCAGCCCCGACACATCGTGATCAGCAAGGAGCTTCAAGCCCGGCTCGATGACGTTGGCGGCGAGAGGCTCTCCTTCCGGTAGCCGGGCGGCGACGGTGTGGAACGCGAAGCGTGGAAGCGGCGGGGCCCAGTCTTCCTGGGCGCTGGCCGCGGCGGCCGCCGCGAGGCAGGCCATGATGAGCAAGGCGCGAATCTTCACCTTTTCAGGATAGCCGCCGATGAGCCTCTCGGAAAGGGTCTTCGGGGAAGGTCTTCTAGGACCTTCAGTAGACCGGCTTGAGCCGGGATAGGCCCTCTTCCAGGCGGGACTGGAAGTCGCGCTTCAGCACGTCGGCGCAGACCGCGTAGCGGATCAGAGGCTCGGGCTGGCCGTCCTCGCCGAAACCGGAGAAATGGACGCCCACGATCCCCGTCACGGAGATGACCGCGCGGTTGAAGGCCTCGGCTCGGTTCTCACTGGGCAGGGTCGCGCCGAGGACCGACTGCGGGACCTTCCAAAGCGTGAAGAAGCCGGCTTCCGTCGCGCAGGCGGGCTGGAGCCCCGCGGCCGCGAGCTTCGGGATCAGATAGGCGAGGCGTTTCTGATAAAGCTCCCGGATATTGCCCAAGGCATCCTTGGCCGCCGACCGATCGTTCAGAAAATCCCCGTAGGCGGCCATGACGCCCGGCACGGGCCCGGAGTCGGTGTTGCCTTTGACGAGGATGAAGTCCTCGACGAAGTCCTTCGAGCCCACCAAGGCCCCCAGGCGCGCGCCCGGGTCGTTGAAGGACTTGCTGACGGAATACATCTCCAGCCACTCGAGCTGGGGATAGTCCTTGGCGACCTGCGCCAGCGGCACGTGGGTGCTCTCGCCCGCCAGGCCCGCATAGGCGCCATCGTTGACCAGGCGCGCGCCCTGGGCCAGGCAGAACTCGATGAGCTCCTTCCATTCGGAGCGGTTGGCGCCGACCGCCGCGGGGTTGCCGGGGCGCACGACGAAGATCAGGTCCGCGCGCTCCGAGCCGTCCTTCTTGAGAGCCGCTTTGAGGCGGGCCAGATTGAGGCGCATGTTGTCGGAGGAGACCAGCGGCCAGACGGTGCGCTCGGCGGCCAGATACGGCCCGCTCCATGTCCCCACGACGTCGTAGGCCGGCAGGTTGGAGGCGACTCGGAAGGTCCGGCGGTGCGACTTGTCCGGCAGATGGAGCCCGCAGGCGATGGGCATCAGGGCGCTGGCGGTCTTGATGCCCGAGATGGGCAACGCGCGCAGATGGGGGAATTCCTCGACCTTGATTCCTCCGTGCAGATCGACCATCGCGCCGGCGAAGCCGTGGAGGTCCTTGTCCTCGGCGTAGGTGTGGTAGTCGTAGCCGGGGTCCAGCCCGTAGCGGGACTTGAGCCGACGGACGGCCTCGGGGGGCACGCCGTCGGGGTTGCCGAGGGAGAGGTTCAGAGGCTCAAGGCCCGAGCGCTCCTTGTACTCGCGGACCAGGATATAGATCAGCTGGAAGAGGTTGATGCCCGTCGCGGGGAGGCGGCGCATGCCCTATGATAGCGCATCAGAAGGCGGGGTCGAAGCCCGTCCCGCCGCCGAAGCCGTTGTTGTTCCCATTCCCGTTGCCGCTGCCGCCGTTCTGGTTCCCGTTGATCGTGGTGTTGTTGTTCGTGGTGTTGCTCGTCGAGTTGGGCGTGATGGAGGTGTTGCCGCTGGCGCTGCTCCCGCTGCCTGGGTTGGGAGACGGGGGCGTGTCCTTGGGCCCCCAGCGCAGGCCGCTCGCGCGTCCCACGTCCTGGGCCTTGTTGTTGTTGATGCCGACGAAGGACCCGCCTTCGACCGTATGGGCGCGCGCCGGGGTCGCCTCCGCGTACTTGGGCTGCTGTCCTTCGGTGCGTATGAAGGCGCCGGGCTTGGAGAAGTACGGAGGAGGGTCTTCGGTCGTTGTCGTGGTGGTCTCGCCGCCATCGGCCTTCCGTTGGCCTGGCCAGAAGGACTTATGGCCCTGCGGCCGGCCTCCGGAGGCGCGCATGCCGACTGCGGAGCGCGATCCTCCCGTGTATGACGTTTGCGGGCTGGAGACGCCGCGCTGAGCGCTGGTCGTCACGGCCGCGACGCTGGTCTTCGGGGCGGAGGCGGGGGCGCTCGCGCGGGAGGCTCTCCCGTTCATCAGAGAATAGGGGCGATGCCCGCGGTTATCGGCGTGGGCCAAGATAGGTGCGAGGACGGCCAGGGCGAAGAGAGCGTTCCTCATTTTGTCCCCCAAGTCCCAAGAGTATAGCCCTGGAACGGTGAAAAGTCATTACGGGAGGCTAAAAAATCGGTAAAGCCTCTCCGGCCCAAAAATATATAGAATGGCGTCGTGGGACCTCTGTCCGACTTCGTTCCGTAACGCAGGGGCGCTAGACTGTTGCACCGCCATTTATAAGGGAAGCTGAAGGGGCTTTCCAGGAGACGACCATGTCGAACCGATTCACCGAGAGGGCGCAGCGCGTCATCCTCATCGCGCAAGAGGAAGCCAAGCGCCTCAACCACGATTATGTCGGCACCGAGCACATCCTGCTCGGCCTCATCGCCCTAGGCGAAGGCGTCGCCGCCCAGGTCCTCGCCAACCTCGGCGTGGATCTGCGCCGCGTCCGCTCCGAGATCGAGAAGATCGTCGGGACCGGCGACAACGTCATGCTCCTGGGCGAGATCCCCTTCACGCCCCGCGCCAAGAAGGTCCTTGAGTATGCCGTCGAGGAAGCCCAGCACATGGGCCATTCCTACGTCGGCACCGAGCACCTGCTCCTCGGCCTCATCCGCGAGGAGGAGGGCGTGGCCGCCCGGGTCCTCGAGAACTTGGGGCTGCGCCTGGACGTCGTGCGCGAAGAGGTCCTCAACCTTCTCGGCGAAGGCCAGCAGCAACAGCAGAGCGGCGGCAAGGAATCCGCCTCCTCAGGCTCCGGCTCGCCGTCCCGCACCAAGTCCAAGACCCCGACCCTCGACGAGTTCGGCCGCGACCTGACGGCCATGGCCCGCGAGGGCAAACTGGACCCCGTGATCGGTCGCGCCGACGAGATCGAGCGCATGATCCAGATCCTCGCCCGCCGCACGAAGAACAACCCCGTCCTCATCGGGGACCCCGGCGTGGGTAAGACGGCCATCGTGGAAGGCCTGGCCCAGAAGATCTCCTCGGCCGACGTGCCGGAGATCCTCCTGAACAAGCGGGTCCTGACGCTGGACCTGGCCCTGGTCGTCGCGGGCACGAAGTACCGCGGCGAGTTCGAGCAGAGGCTGAAGAACATCATCGAAGAGATCCGCCGCTCGAAGGGCTCCGCGATCCTCTTCATCGACGAGCTGCACACCGTCATCGGCGCCGGCGCGGCCGAGGGTGCGATCGACGCGTCGAACATGATCAAGCCTGCGCTGTCGCGGGGAGAGCTGCAGACGATCGGCGCGACCACGCTCGACGAGTACCGCAAGTACATCGAGCACGACGCCGCCCTCGAGCGTCGCTTCCAGCCTATCGTCGTCGATCCCCCGTCGGTCGACGAGACCTTCGAGATCCTCAGCGGCCTCAAGGAGAAGTACGAGGCGCATCATAAGGTCAAGTACGACGACGCCGCCCTGCGCGCCGCCGCCGAGCTCTCCGACCGCTACATCTCCGAGCGCTTCCTGCCCGACAAGGCCATCGACCTCATCGACGAGGCCGGCAGCCGTGCGCGCCTGCAGTCCTCGGCCACGCCTCCTCAGTTCAAGGACAAGGAGGCGGAGATCGAGAAGGTGGTCAAGGAGAAGTCCGGCTCCATCTCCGGCCAGGAGTATGAGAAGGCCGCTCGCCTGCGCGATAAGGAGAAGGAGTTGCGCAAGGCCCTCGAGGAGGCGAAGAAGAAGTGGCGCGAGAAGCGCGACCAGTCCACCCCGGTCATCACCGGTGAGGACATCGCGCATGTGGTCGCCAAGTGGACCGGCGTGCCCGTGACCGCGCTGACCGAGTCCGAGACCGAGAAGCTCGTGCACATGGAGGAGAACCTCCACAAGCGCGTCATCGGCCAGGAAGAGGCCATCAAGACCATCTCCCAGGCCATCCGCCGCGCGCGTGCGGGCCTTAAGGACGCGAAGAAGCCCATCGGCTCCTTCATGTTCCTCGGGCCCACCGGCGTGGGCAAGACCGAGCTGGCCCGGGCGCTGGCCGAGTTCATGTTCGCCAACGAGGACGCGATGGTCCGCGTGGACATGTCCGAGTACATGGAGAAGTTCGCGGTCTCCCGCTTGATAGGAGCGCCTCCCGGCTACGTCGGCTATGAAGAGGGCGGCCAGCTCACCGAGGCTGTCCGGCGCAAGCCTTACTCGGTCGTCCTGCTCGATGAGATCGAGAAGGCACATCCCGACGTCTTCAACATCCTCCTGCAGGTCATGGAGGACGGCATCCTCAACGACAACCTGGGCCACAAGGTCTCCTTCAAGAACACCATCATCCTAATGACCTCCAACGTGGGCGCGCGCCTGATCTCCAAGGGCAAGTCCCTGGGCTTCGCGGCCGCCGACGCGGTCGATCAGAACGAGCGCGACTACAAGAAGATGAAGGACACCGTGATGGAAGAGGTCAAGCGCGTCTTCAGCCCCGAGTTCATCAACCGCGTCAATGACATCATCGTCTTCCATCCGCTCAACGAGGCGGAGATGACGCAGATTCTGTCGCTGATGCTGGGAAGGGTGCGCACGAAGATCGAGTCGCAGGGCTATAAGGTCCATTTCTCCGAGGAGACCGAGAAGTTCCTGATCAAGAACGGATTCGACGTCAACTACGGCGCCCGGCCGCTGGCGCGCACCATCCAGCGCTCGGTCGAGGATCCCCTCTCCGAGGAGCTCCTGATGAAGAAGTTCGAGCCCGGCTCGACCATCTACGTCGAGGTCGATTCCGCCAACGACAAGCTCCTCTTCTCCAAGAACCCGCCGGTCAAGTCGGCCTGATACGGGGAGACGGCCCGCCGCCA